>Ga0164294_10002880_pt1 | contig 15371 bp, 10 predicted proteins | sample GEODES005metaG_FD_111479 | JGI IMG/M metagenome (GOLD analysis project Ga0164294, IMG submission 111479) | Oligotrophic lake water microbial communities from Sparkling Lake, Wisconsin, USA - GEODES005 metaG | ecosystem: Environmental > Aquatic > Freshwater > Lake | place: USA: Sparkling Lake...
ACTCGGCGGCGAACAGTGCCGCCGTGAAAACGGCCAAAGCCAGCCGGATCAGCCGGAGCTGTGGGGGCCGCGGCAGCCGACCGTGGCTCCCGGTGGTTGGGCTCCCGGTGGTGGGACGGATCAACGCCGCAGAATCGCCGGGGTAAATCATCGGAGGAGTGCCCGTGGAATGCAGGGTGGTCGCTCCGCTACGATACCGCGCCTCACCCGGCTGTACGACGTCGGCGGGCCGCTCCCTTGGCTCCGGTCGCAACGCGCTGCCGGGACTGGGATGGCGGGAACGGATCAGCGACACACTCGACGCTCGGGGAATGCCATGGGAAGCGGTGAAAAGACGAAGCGGAAACGGGCCCGGGCGGAGTGGAGCGATCGCGGGCCGGCGAAGGACGCGGTCGGCCTCGATTCGCCGCAGGCCGTAACGATCCACACGCCGACCGAGGCCGAGCAGGAGCGGGACACCCTTCACGGCGCTCGTCGCGTCGGCCGCAGCGACGTGGCGGGCCATGTGGCGCGGATTTCCGCGGCGCTCCATCCGCACCAATCCCCGCACGTGTCGCTCCTCGAGGACCTTGCCAAGGAAGTGGCCGCCGGCCGCCGTGGCGGCAAGGGGACCGACGCCGTGGCGGCCGCCACGGCCCGCTGCCTCGATGAAGCGGCGGTTGGGACTGACGCCGCCGGACGGTGGGCGCTCGACGAAGGGGCGGCCTGGAGCCTCGCTTGGCTGGTGCGCTCGAAACACCCCGGCGCGGCGGGGCTTGTCGAACGGCTCGCCGCTGAAGGAGAAGCTGCCGCCGCCGCGCTGCGGAGTGGCGATCTTGCCGGAGGGCCGTTTGTTGTCACGCTCCTCGGGCTCTTCTGCCTCTCGGTGGGAGCACTGAAAGAGGATGTCGAGGCGGTGCTCGCCGCGGACCTCGCCGCGACGACGGCGGCCGACGGAGCGCCGAAAGCGGGGCCGGCAGTGGCCTTCATCACCCGCGTCCTCGCTTGGACCCGCGTCCGGGCAGCGGCGGAGTCGAGCGGCTTCGGCCTCCCTTGGGAGAGCGCCACCGACGCCCGTTGGAAAGGGAGCTGCGTCGCGGCGCTCCGTCTCCTCGGCGACCGTGGTCGCGTGCCGGGGCGCGGTGGCCCTGAAGCCCTCGATGCCTCCCCGCTCCTGAAGATCCTCGCCGCGGCCGACAGCCCGCCGCTTTGCCGCACGGCCGCGGCCGTGAAGGGGCAAAGCCATTCCGCCCCAGTGGGGAAGACGGTTCCGCGCGACAGCGTCACTGAAGGGGGAACGGTGGCGGTGCTCCGCACCGGCTGGGGACGGGGAGGCGTTCGGCTCCTTCTCGACTTCAGCGCCCCGCGTCAGCAGCTCGAGATTGCCGTTGGCGACCGGCTCGTTGTCGCCGGCGAATGGGGCTGGTCGGTTGAGGCCGACGGCGTGCCGCTGCTTCCCACCGGTCCGTGGACGGTCTGCTGCTTCGAGTCGGACGCCAAAGCGTCGTTCCTCGAGATCGTCGCCCCGCTCCCCGGGGGCCTCCAGGCGGAGCGACAGATCGTCCTCCTCCCGCGAGACCGGGTCCTCATCCTCACCGATTCGATCACCGACGCCGGGGCCTGCCTTCCTGCCTCGGGGCGGCCCGACCGGATCGCCTACCGCAGTCATCTCCCCCTCGCCGAGGCCGGAGCGAGCCGCGAAGCAGAGACCCGCGAGCTTCGCCTCAAAGTCGGCGAGCGGCAGGCGTGGCGCGTGCTTCCGCTGGCGCTGCCCGAATGGCGGGTGGCCACCGCGGCAGGCGGGCTCGACGAGGATGGGGATGTGCTGCGGCTCCGCGGCGAAGGGCAGGGGGGGCGGTACTCTTTTCCGGTGTGGTTCGATCTCGATCCCGACAGGTCCGATCTCCCCCTCACCTGGCGGCCGCTGTCGGTGGCCGATCAGCGGCAGAACCTCAAAGCTCACGAGGCGGTCGGCTTCAGGGTCCAGGTTGGGCTCGAGCAGTGGCTCCTCTATCGGGCCCTCGACACCCCCCGCAACCGCACCCTCCTCGGCTGCAATGTCGCCTGCGAGTTCCTCGTCGGGCGGCTGCGCCGCAGCGGCGAAGTGTCGCGGACGCTGGAGATCGAATGACGCCCCGCGGGCGCCTCCGATGAACACTCAGGCCTTCCCCTCGCTCGATCCCGCTGCGCCCGATCCGCAGCTCCGCGACCGCTGCCGTGGCAACTTGGCCCGCGTCCGGGATGCCGTGGCGGAAGCCTGCCGACAGGCTTCCCGCGCGGCGGAAACGGTGCGGATCGTCGGGGTGACGAAGTATGTCCCGCCGGCCTGGGCCGCCATGCTCCTCGAGGCCGGGTGCGCTGACTTGGGAGAAAGCCGCCCGCAGAACCTGTGGGAGCGGGCGACGGCCTTTACGGCCGCGGGCGCGCCCTGGTCGGCCGCCCGCTGGCACCTCATCGGCCGCCTGCAGCGCAACAAGGTGCGGCGGACGCTGCCGCTTGTGTCGCTCATCCATTCGCTCGACAGCCGCCGCCTCCTCGACGAGATCACGGCCGAAGCGCTCGCGCAGCAGCGTCGAGTGGCAGCGCTCGTCGAGGTCAATCTCGACGGCGATCCCGGCCGGAGCGGGATTGCCCCCGAGGGGGTGGCAGCGCTCCTCGACGCGGCAGCCGGTGGGCCCGTGGAGATCCGCGGGCTGATGGGGATGGCATCGGCGCCAACACCAGGGGGGCCCACAGGGGATGACGGCACGGCCCGCCGCCAGTTCGCTCTCCTCCGGGCCCTTCGCGACCGGCACGCCGCCGATCATCCCGGGCTTGTCGAGCTGTCGATGGGGATGAGCGGCGACTTCGTCGACGCGATCCTCGAGGGGGCGACGATCGTCCGCATCGGCAGCACCCTCTGGGAGGGCATGGACGATTCGAAAGGCGAGGCCGGCTGATCAGGTGTCCTCGAAGCGGACCTCGAGAATCTCCATCCGCATCGTTCCGGCAGGCACGGCAATCGCGACCGTCTCCCCGACTTTCCGGCCGAGCAGCCCTTGGGCCAAGGGGCTGGCGACATTGATTCGCCCGGCGTCGAAGTCTTCCTCGCCGGCGCCGACGAGGACGTAGATCTCCTCGTCGCCGAACTTGAGATCCTTGACAACGACGGTGGCCCCGAACACCACCTCGCCGTTGGCCTCCTTCGGCCGCTCGACGATCACGGCGCGGGCGAGTTTGTCGGCGAGCATGTTGATCTTCGCCTGCATCATCCCCTGGCTCTCGCGGGCGCCGTGGTACTCGGCGTTCTCGCTCAGATCCCCCTCGCTCCGGGCGGCGGCCACGCGCGCGGCGATCTTCGGCATTTCCACCGAGTTCATGTGTTCGACTTCGGCGCGAAGCTTGTCATACCCGGACTGGGTCATGGGGATGCGGTCGGACATCGGATCCTCGGAAAATAAGGAAACGGAAAGAGAGGGGAAATACGGCTACCGCCTCCGCGGGGAGGGGCGCCGTAGGGAGGGGACGAGCCGGATCAGTCAGATCTGGAGGCGTACACCATGCGGCCGCAGCTGCGGCAGGGAACGACTCGCCCCTGCGACAACTCGGCGACGGCGTTGGGGGGAAGTTGCTGACAGCATCCGCCGCAGCTCTCGCCATCGAGTTGAGCCATGGCATCGGCCCCCTTGCTCCGCACCATCCGCCGGTATGACTCGCGGGATTCGGTGGGGAGCTCCTGTTCGGCCCGCTCCAGATCGGCGGCGATCCGGGCCACTTCCGTGTCGAGGGCGCCACGTTCGGCCTGCACCTTCACCTTGATCTCCTCGAGCGCGGCCTTCGCCGCTGCGAGCTCCGCTTCGATCGGGGGTTGGGTGGCCTTGTGGCCGTCGACGCGCTCGAGGGCCTCGAGAATCTCGTCCTCGAGCACCTTCTTCGCTTCGTCGTCGGCGGCCATCTGCTCGCCGAGGAGTTGGTATTCCCGGTTGGTCTTGGCGGCGTTGCGCTTCGCCTCGCAATCCTTGATGCGGGTCTCCATCGAGCGGAGCTGGAGCTGCTTTTGATCGGCGATCAGCCGGGCCTTACGGATCTCCTCTTGAAGCACGCCCAGCCGGGCCGTGATCGCGTCGGCATTGCGGCTGCGGGCGTCGATCGCCCGCGGGCCAGCGGCGAGCCGCGACCGCAGATCCTCGAGTTGACGATGCATGCGGTGCAGGGTGCGCACGGCATCGGCGGTGACGGCAAGGGCCATGGGAGCCTAAGAGGAAAAAGATGGGGCGGACGAGAAAAGGCCAGCTTACCAGACCGCTGCTCGCCATTCATCCGTCGGGCCTGTCGAGGGCTGGCTCCTGCCTTCCGGCAAGCGTGAAAAAGAGGGCGGGCCGGCCGCCGGTCGGCTCCCGGGGGAGCAAACCAGTACGGCCGGCCCGCCGAACGGTGCGGATCGTGCGCTGTGGGCTTCAGCCCGGCACGCCGCCGAGGAAGCTCTCGAGCTGCCGCGACCGGACCGGGTGCTGGAGCTTCTTCACCGCCTTGGCCTCGATCTGACGGACGCGCTCGCGGGTGACGCGGAAGATCCGCCCCACTTCCTCGAGGGTGTAGGTGTAGCCGTCGGTGAGGCCGTAGCGGAGGCGGATGATCTCCCGCTCCCGGAAGGTGAGGGTCTTGAGGAGCGAATCGATGCGGTCCTTGAGGAGGCCGTTGGTGGCCGACTGTGTCGGGCTCTCCGCCGACAGATCCTCGACAAACTCGCTGAAGCTCGCATCCTCGCTCTCCCCCACGGGCCGGTCGAGGCTCATCGGCTGACGCCCCATGTCGAGGACGCGCCGCGCCTCATCGAGCGGGATCCCGGCGGCCTGCGACATCTCCTCGGTCGTCGGCTCGCGGCCGAGCTCGTGGAGGAGCCGCTTGGCGGTGGTGCGGAGCTTCGAGAGGACGTCGATCATGTGGACCGGGATGCGGATCGTCCGGGCCTGGTCGGCGATCGCCCGCGTGATTGCCTGCCGGATCCACCAGGTGGCGTAGGTCGAGAACTTGAACCCGCGCCGGTATTCGTACTTGTCGACTGCCCGCATCAGCCCCGTGTTCCCCTCCTGGATGAGATCGAGGAAGGAGAGGCCGCGGTTGCGGTACTTCTTCGCGATCGACACCACGAGGCGAAGGTTGGCGGCGGACAGATTCCGCTTCGCAGTTTCGTACTCGGTCTGGAGCTTTTCGAGCGCCGCCACCCGACTCCGCAGCGACCGGGGACTCTCGAGCGTCGAGAGCATGAGGTCGCGGAGCTCCTTGCGGAGATCGGCCCGGTCGTCGCGGGAGCCGTGGCCGTGGTCGAGGAGCCGCAATTCCTGCTGGAGCCGGTCCATCCGGGCCGACATTCCGCGGAGCACTTTGAGGAGCGGTTGCACGCGCCGGGTGCGGAGGCTCAACTCCTCCACGAGCGTCAGCGACTTGGCCCGGTCGCGGCGGAACCGCAGCCGCGCCGTCCGCGCTTCGTCGGCGCCCGTGCGCTTGTTGACGAGGAGGCGGAAGTCGGCCTTGCTCCGCTCCACGAGTCGCACGAGCGTGGCGAGGTTGTGCGGCATCCGCGACTGGATCTGTTCCTTCGTGAGCCGCTCGGTGAGCGACACCTTGATGGTGCGGTCGAAGGGGAGCTTCCCTTCGTGGACGCGCTGGAGGGTGTCGACGGTCGTCTGCATCGACCACGAACAGCCGAGAATCGCACGCCGGAACCGCTTTCTGGTGACCTCGATTCGCTTCGCCAGCGAGATCTCCTCCGGCCGCGTCAAGAGAGGGATCTCGGCCATCTGGGCCAGATACATCCGGATCGGATCGTTGCCGGCGTTGGACGGCGCGCTGGTGATCGCCTCGTCGCGTCGGGGCGCCGCCTTGGCCTTCGCCGCCGGGCCCTTGACGGCCGCCACGATTGGCGCGGGGGGCTCATCGAGGAGATCGATCCCCTTTTCCTCGAGAGCGACAAGGAGGGCGTCGATCTTCTCGGGGTCAACCGCCTCGTCAGGAAGGTAGGAATTGACCTGATCGAAGGTCAGGTAGCCCTGGGCCCGGCCGGTGGCGATGAGCTCGGCCAGTTCGTTGTCCTGGGCCGGCACCGGGCCTGCCGCCTGGAAGGGAAGGATGTCGGGCCCGGCCTCGGCGGAGGCGTCGACACACCTGTCGACGGGCGCACCGACGTCAGGCTGCCGCGGCGTCGGATCGTGGGGTTGGGGTGTCCCTGAGGACGGGGTCTGTGACATGGAGTCGTCTGACATGCGCATCCGGGCTGCCTGCTTCTTCATCGGTGGTCTCCTTCACCATTCTACCGTCACTCGCGTACCGCCCCCCGGCGCTTTCCGGCCGGGGCCGGGATTCGCCGATCGCAGTCAACGAGACGGGCACCTTCACCCATCCTTGGGATCGGTCATGCCCTGAGCTTCCCGCCGCGTGGCGACGAGTTGCTCCAGAAGTTGCGCCTCGGCCTCGGCATCGAGACTCGAGGATTTCAGTGTGCGGATGCCGGCGGCCACGTCCCGATTCGCGCGGCGCTGGCGCAGCGCGTCTTCGATATGGGAGAGGCGGTCAGCGGCGGTGGCTGCGTTGCTCGAGTGGAGATCGGAGTCTACGGCGACCAGAAGGCTGTGGAGTGCCGGATCGGTCAGCTCCAAAAGCAAGCCGCCGAGATTGACCTCGCGCCCTTCGGCGTGCATCCGCCGCGCTGTCTCGAGCACGGTGCGGCTGGCGCGGTGTTCGAGATCGTCTGAGGGAATCTCGCGGATCACCAGCCCCGTCGCCTCGGGCACGCCGACGAGGACCTCGAGCACTTCCCGATCCCAGGCGGGAAGGCGGGTCGGGGTGACAGGGTGGAAGCGCTCAACGCGGGGCTCGCCGTCCCCGTCGGCCGCCGGCATGCGGGCGGAGAAGTCTGACCGGAGGGCCGCGAGCCGGCCGAGGAGCGCCTCGCGAGACAAGCCAAAGCGCCGCGACAGCCGACCGAGCACCTGATCCTCACGCAACCTCCGCTGCGACGGGGCGAGCGTGGAGCGGTCGGAGACGCGCGACAGGGCGACGAGCACGCTCTCGACCGCGGCCAGGGCGGCATCGTCGCCCTTCCCGGCCACCTTGGCCGCCGCTTCCTCGAGCCGGTAGTCGAGGGCATCGACCGCCGACTCGACGAGCGCTTCAAACGCCTCGCGCCCCCGCTCGAGGGCAAACTCGCAAGGATCAACGCCGTCGGGCATGCGGGCGATGCGGATGTCGATCGGCTCGGCGAGCAGGACGTCGAGGACCTCGTCGGCCCGTCTCCGCCCCGCCTCGTCGCCGTCGAGGACGAGAACGAGCCGATCGGCGTAGCGGCGGAGGAGTTTGGCGTGACGCTCGCCGAGCGCCGTGCCGAGGACGGCGACGACGTCATCGCACCCCACCTGCCGGGCCGCGAGGCAATCGGTGTAGCCCTCGACGACGACCGCCCGGCCAGTGCGAGCCATCCCGTCGCGCGAGCTGTCGAGGCCGTAGAGGAGCGAGCTCTTCGAGAACACCGGCGTCTCGGGGGAGTTGATGTACTTCGCCCCTTCGGTCGATCCGGGAAGGACGCGGCCGCCGAAGGCGACGCAGCGGCCCTGCGGATCGCGGATCGGGAACATCACCCGGTCGCGGAAGCGGTCGTAGTGGCCGCCGCGCTCCTGTCGCTCGACGGCGAGGCCGGCACGGGCGAGCAGTTCGGCCGGGAATCCGGCCGCCGGCGCCTGCCGGAGGAGCCAGTCCCAGGCCGCCGGGGCATAGCCGAGCTGGAATCGCTCGATGGTCTCAAGTGCAAGGCCGCGGTCGCGGAGGTAGGCCCGAGCCGGCTCGGCGTCGGAGGCGCGGCGGAGGTGGTCGGCAAACCGGTCGCAGGCCCAATTGAGAACTTTGTGAAGCGATTTCCGCTCGTCAACAGGCAGCCCGCCCCGTCCGCGGGGGAGATCGATGCCGGCCCGCTCGGCGAGTTGCTCGAGGGCCTCGCGGAATTCGATCTTCTCCATCCGCATCAAAAAGCTGTACACGTCTCCGCCGATGTCACACACCCAGCAGCGGAACGTCTGCCGCTCGGGATTGACGTTGAAGCTCGGCTTCGAGTCGTCGTGCCAGGGGCAGAGGCCGACGAAGTTCTTTCCCTGCCGGCGGAGTGTGACGTAGGAGGCGACGAGATCGGCGATGTCAGTGGCGTCGCGGACGCGCTCCTTGATGTCGTCTCCTTCCAGCCGCGACGTGGCGAGGTGACGCTGTGCAGCCGCGCCGACGATCGGGCGGCCCGTCATCGGGCCGTCCGGCGGCTTCGGCGCGGTGGTGTCGAATCGACGTTCGTCACCCGGCATCGTCATCTGCACCCCTGTTCGCCGCGCCGCTGTGAAGCAGTCGCACGGCCCTCCTCCGAACCTATCCAGCGTTCGCGATCGCAGGCTCCGTGGACCACGGCCACCAGCAAGTCACCGCCGCAATCTAGGACGCCCCCTGAAGAGGGTCAATCGCACATTCGTCCTGCGCATCCTCTCCAAACTCCGCCGTCGGGATCACCCTTGACGGCCGCTTCGCAAGAGGCTTTCGACGAAGAGCGCCGGGTGAAAACGCGGATCGAGGGCGGCTTGCATCGCGGGGCACCGCGATGGTCAGCGATTGCCTGTCAACGTGCGGCGCCGAGGAGGCGCTGGACGCTGGCGAGGAGTCTGTCCATCGCAAACGGTTTGCGGATGTAGTCGTCGACGCCGAGCATCTCGGCGTAGGCCTTGTGACGGCTCCCCTCGTTGGCGGTGATCATGATCACGCGCATTGGGACGGGATGGCTGCGGCGGAGCCTCTCGAGGACGAGGAATCCGCTCCGCTTCGGCATCATCATGTCGAGGACGACGAGATCGGGATTCTCGCGTTCGGCCATGAGGAGCCCCTGATTGCCATCGCGGGCCACGAGGATCTCATAGCCCTTCGACTCAAGAACCGTCCGCATCGATTCGATGATCTCGGAATCGTCATCGACAAGCAGCACACGCCGGCCGCGGGGGGGCTCCGCGGGGCTCTGGGAAGCGGCAGCAACCGGGTTTTCATCCGCGCCAGCCGCCCCAGCCGCCGCGTCGGCACGTCGTGACTTCACGGCCTTTTTGGCTTTCTTAGGGGCGGGCATGGTGCGATTCCTGATGTGGTGCGGGGCTAGTGGTGCTGCGGGGTTCGGAGGGCCTCCCCGCGGTCCGCACTATACGCCATCGACAGCCGGGCTGCCATTGACGCGGCCGTTGCCGCAATCGCCTCAGCCCGGGGGCGGGAGTGTCGCTGGCTGGCACGGCTGGCGGCGGAGAAAGAAGCTCGCGCCGATGAGCCCGAGGGCTGCGCCGAAGCAGGCGTCGCTAGGGAAGTGGGCCGACGAAACGATCCGCTGCGATGCTGCCATGACCGCGAAGACGGCGAAGTAGATCCGGCCACGCGGGTATTTCCAAGCCAGCGCCGCGGCAAACCCCGCCGCGATCGCCGAGTGCCCCGACGGGAAGCTGTTGATGTTCGACCGGCTCCCCGTGATCGTGGATATCACCGACTCGTTGAAGGAATCCCAGACGCTGCCGTGGCTGACGAAATCAACGGCCCGCGGCCGCACCCGGTCGACAAGGAGCTTGATGATGTCGGTGAGGATGCCGCCGGTGAAGGTTGCCCCGAGGAACCGGGCAAACGTCGCCTGCTCGTGCGTCGGCTGCCGCGATGGCCTCCCGAATGCCGGCGCTCGCCACACGGGCCAGGCGAGCGTGCCATCGAGCGCTGCGACGAGGCCGAGGAGGACCACGACGCTCACCGTGTGGCCGATCACCTCCGAGAGCGTCACGAGGCGACGGATCTCCCCGGCGATCTTCACAAGCACCTCCGGCATCGCTGCCGGCCAGGCGCCACCCTTGAACCAAGCCGCCACCGGCACGTCGACAGTGAGGGCCGCAACCCCGAGGGCGACAAGCACCGCCGCGCCACGAAGCAGCGCCGCCACCGAGGCAGGCCGATCGGCCGCCGCGGCGATCGAATTGGAAGGCGTCGTGGCAGCGCGGGGGGGCGCCGCGGAGCGCGGATTGGAGTTGGAGCGTGTCATGCCCCGCATCGTGCCAAATGTGGTGCGGACGGTCTATCCGGATCGCGGCCGGATCGCGGCCGGATCGCGGCCGGATCGCGGCCGGCCGGATCGTGGCCGGCCGGATCGTGGCCGGGCCAGAAGCGTTGCTGGAAAACCCATGAGCCTCTTTTTCGGAATCAGGTCCAGAGCGTCCGGTCGAGGAGGCGGTAATTGATCGCCTCGGCGAGGTGATCGCAGCGGATCGTCTCGGCGGCGTCGAGGTCGGCGATCGTCCGGGCCACCCGTAGCACCTTGTCGTGGGCCCGGGCCGAGAGGCCGAGATTCGTCACGGCGCCTTTGAGCATCTCGCTGGCTGGAGCGTCGAGCTGGCAGTGCTCCCGCACCAGCCGGCTCGACATCCGCGCGTTGGCCCGCGTGGTGCTGCCGGCAAACCGAGCCGCCTGCCGCTCGCGGGCCGCGTTCACCGCTGCCCGCATCTGCTCACTCGACGTGCCCGCCCGCTTGGCGGAGAGATCACGGTAGGGAACGGCCGGCACTTCGAGCTGGATGTCGATCCGGTCGAGGAGCGGCCCGGAGATCTTCCCCATGTATTTCTCCACCTGCGGCGGCGTGCACTGGCACTCGCGGCGCGGGTCACCCCGATAGCCGCAGGGGCAGGGATTGAAGGCGGCGACGAGGATGAACTCGGCCGGGAAGCGCGTCGTCGATTTAGCGCGGCTGATCGTCACCGAGCCATCCTCCAGCGGTTGCCTGAGGACCTCGAGCGTCCGCCGGTTGAACTCGGGGAGCTCGTCAAGAAAGAGGACTCCATTGTGAGCGAGGCTGATTTCGCCCGGCATCGGCACGGAGCGGCCGCCGACGAGGCCGGCTTCGCTGATCGTATGATGCGGGGCGCGGAAGGGGCGGGTGGCAAGGAGCGGCTGCCCCGGCCCGAGGAGCCCGAGCGAACTGTAGATCCGCGTCGTCTCGATCGATTCGGCCGCCGAGAGCGGCGGGAGGACAGTCGGGATCCGCTTGGCGAGCATCGTCTTGCCGCCGCCCGGAGGGCCTAGCATGGCGACGTTATGCCCTCCAGCCGCCGCCACACACAGCGCCCGCTTCGCCGCCTCCTGCCCGCGGACATCGGCGAAGTCGATGTCGTAGGAGGCGTATTGGTTGAACCACTCCCCCATCCGCGACGGCGACGGGCTGATCTGAAGCTCTCCGGAGAAAAACCGCACCGCTTCGTTGAGATTGGCCACCGGGATGATCTCGATATCCTCGACGACCGCCGCCTCGGTGGCACTCGCCGACGGCACGACCACGCCGCGGAGATTTTTTTGCCGCGCGGCCGACATCGCCATCGAGAGAGCGCCGCGGGCTGGCCGCGTCGAGCCCTCGAGCGACAGCTCCCCGACGACGGCATAGTCGTTGAATCGCTCCGAGGAGAATTGCCCGCTGCCGGCGAGGATCCCGAGCGTGATCGGGAGATCGAACGTCGCCGCCTGCTTCGGCAACTCGGCCGGGGCGAGGTTGACCACCACCCGATCAAGCGGCCGGGTGTAGCCGCAATTGACCATCGCCCGGGCGACCCGGTGGGTGCTCTCGCGGATCGCGGCGTCAGGGAGGCCGACGAGAACGGTCGCCGGGAGGGCCCCGGTCGAGACGTCCACCTCGACATCGACCGGCACCGCCTCGATCCCCTGGAGTGAAAAGGTTCGCAGTCGCGCGAGCATGGGAGCTCTCCTGGTGCCGGCCGCTGCGGCCGGTGGGTTTTGCAGGTCGGATGGCCTGTGATGCCAGGGAGTGTACGTATGTACACTCCCCGCGCCAAGCCGCTTCCCGGACTTTTTCCCGACCGGGGCGATGGGGTACCCTGACTGCGGCGCTCCAGAGACGGAGCGGTATCCCCTTTCCCCCTGCGGATGTCAGCTTTCATGAGCGAGCAACAGAGCGTGGCTTCGGGTCGACGATTCTTCCCTGGAGCGCTTGTCGCAATGGTGTGCCTGGCGCTTGTCGCTTCAGGGCTTGCCCAGGGCGACGAGGGGATGTGGCTGTTCAATCAGCCGCCGCTCGAGCGCCTCCAGAAAGACCACGGCTTCAAGCCGACGCCGGAATGGCTCCTCCATCTCCAGCAATCGAGCGTCCGCTTCAACTCGGGCGGCTCGGGATCATTCGTCTCCGCCGACGGGCTCGTCCTCACCAATCATCACGTCGGCGCCGACAGCCTCCAGAAGCTCGGCGACGACACCCACGACTACTACCGCGACGGCTTCGCCGCGGTGACGCGCGACGGCGAGCTCCGCTGCCACGACCTCGAGCTCAACGTCTTGATCTCGATCGAGGATGTCACGAAGCAAGTCCAGGGCGCGGTCGAGCCGGGGATGTCGGCCGACGACGCCTTCGCCGCCCGCCGCAAGGCGATGGCAGCGATCGAGCAGGAGTCGCTCGAGAAGACCGGCCTGCGGAGTGACGTCGTCACGCTCTTCCAGGGAGGCGCGTACCACCTCTACCGGGCGAAGAAGTACACCGATGTCCGCCTCGTCTTCGCCCCCGAACGCCAGATCGCGTTCTTCGGCGGCGATGCCGACAACTTCGAGTTCCCCCGCTTCAACCTCGACATGTGCCTGTTCCGGGCCTACGAGGATGGCAAGCCGGCGAAGGTGGAGCACTTCCTCGCCTGGGGCTCGGAGCCGGTCCGCGAAGGGGAGCTCGTGTTCGTCTCCGGCCATCCCGGCCACACCGACCGGGCCAACACGATGCGTGAGCTCGTTGCCATGCGCGATCGGCAGATGCCGATGAGCCTGGCGATGCTCCGCCGGCTCGAGGTGATGCTCGGCGTCTACTCGGGGCAGGGGCCGGAGGAGGCCCGTCAGGCCTCGGAGGATCTGTTCAGCGTTCAGAACAGCCGCAAGGCCCGCGAGGGGCTCCTCGCCGGGCTTCTCGATCCGCGCGTCATGGCGCGAAAGGAGGAGGCCGAGCGCCACCTCCGCGAGGAGATGGCCAAGTCAGCAACGACGCGCGGGAAGCCGACGCCCTTTACCCGCATCGAAGACGCCGAAAAGGAGATCGATGCGATCGCCCAGCGCTACAACCTTCTCGAAGGGGGCGCGGCCTTCAACAGCAAGTATTTCTCCACCGCCCGCGCCATCCTCCGGGCGGCTGAGGAGCAGTCGAAGGGGAGCGGCGAGCGGCTCCGGGAGTTTCGCGATTCGGCCCGCGAGTCGATGGAGCTGGGGCTGTTCTCCGACGAGCCGGTCTACGACGCCCTCGAGACGGTCAAGCTCGCCGACTCGCTCACCTTCATGGTGGGGGCCCTCGGCGTCGATGACGCAATCGTCAAGGCGGTGCTCGCCGGCAAGTCGCCGCGCGATCGGGCCGCAGAGCTCGTCAAGGGAACGGGGCTCGGCAAGCGGCCGACAGAGCCGGGGCAGGATCCGGTCCGTGACACCCGTCGCGAGATCTACCAGGCCGGCCTCGACGGCGGCGCCAAGGCGGTGGAGAAGACGGGCGATCCGATGATCGCGCTGGCGGCGGCGGTCGATGCCGAGGCCCGCCGGCTGCGCAAGATCATCGAGGCGGCCCGCGAGGTGAAGCAACAGGCTCATGCCGAGATCACGCAGGCGCAGTATGCCATTGCGGGTGACGGCCTCTATCCCGATGCCACCTTCACCCTCCGCCTCGCCTACGGCACGGTCAAGGGCTACGAGCAGGATGGCAAGCGGATCGATCCGATCACCCACTACGCCGGGCTGTTCGACCGGGCGACGCTGAAGAAGGAGACGCCGCCGTTTGATCTCCCCACGCGCTGGCAGACGCAGCGGCCGGAGCTCGAAGCCAACGACGCCTTCTTGAAAGTCCCGTTCAACTTTGTTTCCACCGCCGACATCATCGGCGGCAATTCCGGCAGCCCAGTCGTCAACCGCGACGGGGAGCTCGTCGGGCTGATCTTCGACGGCAACATCCAGTCGCTGATCCTCGACGTCGCCTACGACGACCGGCAGAGCCGGGCCGTCTCCGTCGATGCCGCCGGAATCCTCGCTGCCCTTCGCACCGTCTACAAAGCCGACGAAATTGTCGCCGAGCTGACCGCCGCCCAGCAGCCCCCGCGGGCCCGGGCCGCCGATGCCGAAGACGCCCGCTGGAAGTCGCTGTTCGACGGCGAATCGCTTGGCGGCTGGAAGAGCACGTCGTTTGGCGGCGAGGGGGAGATTGCCGTCGAGGACGGCTCGATCCTCATCGGCCGGGGCTCCGACATGAGCGGGATCACGTGGACGAAGGACGTGCCGAAGCAGAACTACGAAGTCGAGCTCGAGGCCCAGCGCGTCGACGGCAACGATTTCTTCTGCGGCCTCACCTTCCCGGTCGGCGACGATCCGTGCAGCTTCATCGTCGGCGGCTGGGGCGGGGGCGTCGTCGGGCTGTCGAGCATCGACGGCCAGGATGCGGCCCACAACAGCACGACGACCTACAAGGAGTTCAAGTCGGGCCGCTGGTACACCGTCCGTGTCCGGGTGACGCCGGAGCGGATCGCCTGCTGGCTCGACGACGAGCAGGTGGTCGACCAGAAGCTCGCCAATCGGATCGTCTCGATCCGCAACGAGGTCTTTGCGTCCAAGCCGCTCGGGATCGCCACCTATTCCACCGTCGCCCGCGTCAAGAACATCCGCGTGCGGCCGGTGGGAGCAGCGGCCAAGCCAGTCGCCGAAGGCGCGGATGCCGCGCAGGGCGAATGAGCGAGACACCGTCCGAAAGCCCACTTCCGGGAGACGACGACGAGGGCTCGTCGTCTCAGGCGAGCGACCGTCCCGACAAGCTCCGGCTGCGGATTGCCGGGGAGGCGGGGCGGATGCTTGCCGACCGCGGCGGCGACGCGCGCCGTGCCGGCTTCCGGGCCGCCAGGCGCCTGGGGCGCGGCTGGGTGCCGCCGCAGCATCTCCCCGACACGGGTGAGATTCGCCGCGAGACGGAGCGGGCAATGGTGCAGGGCTCCGATGCCCCGGCGGGGCGGGCGGGGCTTCCCGGCGACCGCTTCGACCGGATTGCCGAGCTTGTCCGCGTGCTCGGGGCGGTGAAGCGCGATCCGGTCAAGTATCCGGAGGGGGACGCGCTCGAGCATTCGCTCCAGGTGTTTGCGCGAGTGAGCGAGGAGTGCCCGTGGGATGAGGAGCTCCTGACTGCGGCCCTCGTCCATGACGTTGGCCTGGCGATCGATCGGGCCGATGCTGTGGCCGTGGCTCTTCGCGAGCTTGCCGATCTCGTCACCGATCGCACCCGGTGGCTCGTGGAGATGCTGCCGGTAGCGACGGCCCTCCACGCCGGCACCCTCGGGCACCGGGCCCGCCATCGGCTCGAGGAGCATCCCGAC
>Ga0164294_10002882_pt1 | contig 15364 bp, 10 predicted proteins | sample GEODES005metaG_FD_111479 | JGI IMG/M metagenome (GOLD analysis project Ga0164294, IMG submission 111479) | Oligotrophic lake water microbial communities from Sparkling Lake, Wisconsin, USA - GEODES005 metaG | ecosystem: Environmental > Aquatic > Freshwater > Lake | place: USA: Sparkling Lake...
ACTGACGGCGGTCGCGACCACACGCGCACGTGGCATCATTCCGAAGTCTTTGCCGACTTGCTCATTGCCGACCAGGACGAGCGCTGAACCGTCGACGATGCCAGAAGAGTTGCCGGCCGTGTGTACATGGTTGATGCGCTCAAGTGTATGGAACTTTTGCAGTGCGACGGCGTCGAAGCCGCCCATCTCTCCCATCATCGCAAATGACGGCGACAATGCGCCCAAGGTTTCGGCTGTTGTTTGCGGCCGCATGAATTCGTCGTGATCAAGCAGGATCATGCCGGTGCGATCTTTGACGGGCACTACTGACTTGGTGAAGTTGCCGCTGCTCCACGCTGTGGCAGCGCGCTGTTGAGAGGTCACTGCGTACGCATCGACATCGTCGCGAGTGAAACCCTCGATAGTGGCAATCAGATCAGCGCTGACACCTTGTGGGACGAAGTAGGTGTCCCAAGAGATTTCTGGGTCCATCGCCCACGCGCCGCCATCGGTGCCGATGGGAACGCGGCTCATCGACTCGATACCGCCTGCGATGATCAGTTGATCCCAGCCCGCACGAACCTTCTGGGCCGCAAGATTCACAGCCTCAAGCCCTGAGGCACAGAACCGGTTGATTTGGGTGCCTCCGACAGTGTCGGGCAGCCCTGCGAAGAGCGCGGCGGTCTTTGCTACGTCCGCTCCCTGGTCACCGACGGGTGTCACACAGCCCAGGATTAAGTCATCAATGGCGTTGGGGTCCATGCCGGAATGGCGAGCCTGAAGTTCGTAGATAAGCCCGGCTACGAGGGCGACGGGCTTGACCCCATGCAGGGATCCACCCTTGCCCTTGCCGCGTGGGGTGCGGATGGCCTCGTAGATGTACGCCTCGCCCATGGATCCTCCAGCACAAAAGAAAAGTGACTTAAGTTACTCGACGGTAACATACCCAAAATTGTATCCGTCCCAATCCCCCAACCGGACGCGGATTAGCCAATCCCATCTCGTAGCGTAGGTCTCCATGGAAGGTGAACTATGAACCCCGCAAGCCTCTTGGCACTCCTCGCTGAGGAGACGGCCACCTACGAGTCTCGCACCCCTCAGTCGCGCCAGCTCTTTGAAGAGGCTGACCATCTTTTTGGCCGCGTGCCGATGACGTGGATGAACAAGTGGGCGGGTGGCTATCCGATCTATCTCGCGCGGGCACATGGCAATCGAATCGTGGATGTGGACGGTCACGAATACGTTGATTTCGCGCTGGGCGACACCGCAGCGATGGCTGGGCATTCGCCTCGACCCACGATCGAGGCTGTCCAGCGCCGCATTGGCGAAGATGGGGGTATCACCACGATGATGCCCAGTGCTGATGCGGAGTGGGTAGCCGCCGAGCTCACTCGACGCTTTGGTGTGCCGCTGTGGTCTTTCACTCTCTCTGCGACTGATGCCAACCGTTGGGCGCTACGCCTAGCCCGCATGGCAACCGGCCGATCCAAGGTTCTGTCGTTTGCGTACTGCTATCACGGATCAGTCGACGAAACATTTGCCGTACGTGATGAGCAAGGGAAGACAGTGATTCGTTCGGGCGGAGTGGGCGCGCCCGTAGACATCACGCAGACGAGTAGATCTGCAGAGTTCAACGATCTGGCGTCAGTTGAAGAGGCATTGCGCCATGGCGATGTTGCCGTGTGCATCGCAGAGCCTGCACTCACCAACATCGGCATCGTCTTGCCTGAGCCAGGTTTCCTTGAAGGCTTGCGCGAGCTGTGTACTCGCTACGGAACTTTGCTCCTCATTGATGAGACTCACACGATCTCCGTCGGGCCCGGTGGTGCTACGACCGCGTGGGGCTTGGAGCCAGACATCTTTGTCATCGGCAAGAGCATCGGCGGTGGGATTCCTACGGGTGCCTATGGCATCACTCAAGAATTAGCCGATCGCGTTAATGCACACGCCGAAGCTGACCTCATTGACGTGGGGGGAGTCGGCGGGACTCTGGCCGGCAATGTGCTCACCACTGCTGCAATGCGTGCAACTTTGAGCGAAGTTCTTACTGCCCCGGCCTTCGACCACATGATCACTCTTGCCACTCATTTCCGCGAGGGGGTTGAAGCCACGCTGTCGCACTTCGACATCCCATGGTCGATCACTCAGCTGGGGGCACGGGCGGAGTACCGATTCACTCGACCCGCGCCCCGAAACGGCACGGAGTCCGCCGCTGCAAGTGCACCTGAGACGGAGGAGTACCTCCACTTGTTCATGGCCAACCGTGGGCTCTTGATGACGCCATTCCACAACATGGCGTTGATGTGTCCACAGACAACACTGGCTGACGTCGAGATGCACACGGCTCTCTTTAGAGAAGCCATCACATACCTAGTCAATGCCGACGCTGTGCAGGGACGATAACGTAACCCGCAATCACACCAGAAGGATGGAGAGGGACCATGCTGAAGAAGTTCTTCTTTCTCGGTTTTCTGGTGTTCTTGGCGCTTCTGATTGTCGGGGGATGGTTTGGTTACCAAGCTTTTGTCCACGGCTCTAACACCGTCGCCATCCAACAGCGGCAAGTGCAAGTGATTGCGGCATGGCAAACAGACCCCGCTGCGATGGAAATGGCAGCGAAAGGCAAAGGGGGCGTAAAGCCATCTGGCATTAGCGACACGATGCGGTCGAATGGAGTCGCGATTATTGATTTCTACAGAGCCGCCGGACAGAGCCTCACTATTGCGTACACGCCAAACGCTTGCGGGGACCTTCCATACATTTTTGATGTCAAGCGCTCTCCAGGGCTCATTACGATTGTGGTCTATGCCGATGCGTCGTGGTGGCCCGATCTGGCGGGTCTGTGGAATCGCATCACCTCGTCTGGCGGTTGTAATGCTGCGGCACGACAGGAGACGTTGACGATTGCCTTGGATACTCGAGTGGGATCTGACGCAGTCGTTGATGCTGCATCAGGCACCTCCCTATCGCGTAAGTCCTAGGTGACCGTGACGGTCTTTGAGGCAGTCCACGCACTTGCACCCTTTGCATTCACAGCGGCGATCTGCACGGAGTAGGTGCCTTTGGCAAGTGCAGTCGCTGTGAATGCGCGCACTGTCGTGTACACGACTTTTGGAGTGCCAAAGTCTGCCGCCGTCGAAATGCGGTAGCGGATACGTGATTCGGTGATGGCTCGACCGCCATCACTCACGATCGCCCAAGTTGCCTTAAATCCGCCCTTCGCGCCGGTCAAGACAAAGCTTGTGGGCACATCAGGTGCGGTAGTTCGGTCAATTTCGGCGACAACTTGGGTCTTGCTAGTTGCGGTGCTTTGGCCCACTGCGTTGATTGCAGTGACCCGCACCGTATAGGTGCCACCGGCCAAATCAGTAGACGTAACAGAGGCTCGAGTATTGGGGTAGGTGTTTGTCGACACGGTTGTAGTACCGAGCAAGATCACCACCTGAGCCTGCGTGATTGGGCTGCCCCCAGAATTACCGAATGTCCAGTCGATTTTGAGTTGACCTGGGGCCGGGCTAGAGACCGCCGTGGTGGGAGCGGCGGGGACAGTCGCTCCACCGGCTGCGGTCACGGTTACTTGAACTAATCTTGGCGTGCTACCGCCCACGGCATTCTGTGCTGTGACCGAGAGGGTGTAGGTACCCGCTGCGAGGTTTGCAATTCTGATTGGATTGGTCTTTGCAGAGGTCGTTGACGTCCCAGACCCGGTACCCGTCCAATCGGCAACGATGTTTGTCAACGGCGCTCCGCCGTTGCTTGAAACAGCCCAGTTAAAGACGATCTCTCCAGCGCCTCCTGTAGCCGTAACAGTGGGCTGTACGGGCACGGTGTTGGCGACGCCGGCAGTCACTCTTGCGCTGAGCGTGACTGTCGGGCTGTCACCAATGTCGCTAGTCACGAAAACGTTCACCGTGTAGTTACCTGCGTCAAGACCGTTGATGATCATCGTCTTATTCGAAACTTGAGACGAGCGCGTGCCAACGACAGTTGTGCCGCGAAGGTAGGCCACGGTGACCTTCGTGACGGGACTGCCACCGTTGTCGAGAATCTTCCAGTTCACCGTCAGCGTTCCAGCTCCCCCAACAACGGTCACCTCTGGTTCACCTGGTGGTGCAGGTGGCGGAGGATTGGTCACTACCAGTGTCCTGGTGCCTGCAGGGCTTACACCAACGGCGTTTGTAGCAGTCACGCTCACGGTATAACTTCCGCCAGCGAGGCCTGTGAGTTCCAACGACGTGCGATCTGCGGTCAGCGACTTGGTGCCAATGACACCTGCCCCGGTGGACCATGTGACAGTGACAGCGGTGACTGGGCTGCCACCGTCATCACCGAGGACCCAGGCGAGATTCATAACGGTCTCACCGCCAGAGCCAGAGACAACGGGCGCCTTTGGCTTGGCCGGTGGCTTCCCTGCGACGACCACCTGTTTGGTCGTCACCTCACCAGTGCCTTGGGCGGTGGTGGCGCTCACGGAGACCTCGTAGGTGCCAGCTGCGAGATCTCGGATGACCAGGGAAGCATCCTTGGCGGTCAGCGACTTTGCACCAACAAACGCGCCCTTAAGTGTCCACTTAACGTCGACACGATCGACGGTGCTTCCACCGTCGTCACCCAGAGTCCACGAAGCGGTGAACGTTTGTTCGCCACCTCTAAGAGTGAGCGCGGGTGCATCTGGCACGCCGCGTGGAGTTGCTACGACGGTTGCGGACCACGGCCCTGGGCCGGCCGCGTTGATCGCGCGGACTCGAATTGAGTACTCCGTGCCGTTCTTCAACGACCTCAGATTTGTGGTGAGCGCACTTGGGGTGGCAGCGGCACTCCACGTGGCTCCTTGATCAGTGGAGATTTGCACTACGTAATTCGCGATTTCTGAGCCACCATCGTCGGTTGGCGCCAGCCAGGTGAGAGAGATGCTGCGATCGTCAGTGGTGGGGGTAAGCGTTCTCGGCGCTGTGGCCGGCCCGATCGGAGTGAGCGCACGGGTTTGAGCGGTATCGCCTTCCCCATCCTTGGTGACAGCGGAGATTCGTACCAAATACTTCTGCCCATTGGTGAGACCCGTGAGCTCATACGAGGTGCCCTGTGCATTTCGGGTGGCAACTGTCCATCGCTGGCCATCGTTCGACGAGTACTCGATCAGGTAACCAGTTGTTGGACTTGTTCCACCGCGCACTGGCGCAACCCAAGTCAGCGAGATGGTCTTCGAACTAATCGTCCCGCTCAGACTCCTCGGCTCCGTGGGGAGAGAAACAATGGTCACCGGATCCGAAGTGGGAGACCAATCGCTCCAACCCACTTCGTTGCGGGCGCGCAATTCGACCTCGTACGTCGACCCCTTTTCGAGATTTCTCACTTCGTAGGTGCGTACGTCAGCGCCTAGCGCGACGCTCGCAGTCCACGCCCCACCCGACACCCGCGATCGAAGTTCGTAGCCGAGGACTGGAGTCCCTTGGCCATCGGTCGCCTTCCAGGTGGCCACGACTGTGCGGTCGCCAGGCTCTGCGGCAGGTTTGGCGGGAGGGATCGGCGCCTTGGGTGTGATGGTCGCTGTCGGCTCGCTCCAGTCGCTTTGGAATCCGGCACGGTTGATAGTTGCCACTCGGTAAGAGTGTGCGGATCCAATCACCGTCGACCGGTCCGTCCAACTCCGAGCCGTGGTGGTGACCTCATCCGCAGTGACCGCACCCCATGCTTCGCGATTGAGTTTGCGCTGGACCAGGTAGCCCCTGATGCTGGAACCTCCATTGAGTTGAGGTGCACTCCATGTGAGTGTGATGTCGCGCACGACCAGATCTGCCGTGACATCGTCAAGTTTCAACGGAGCTCCGGCCGCGGCCACGGGATCTGCTGAAGGCTGGAACGTGCCGGCAATTTGCGAGACTGCGGCGACTTGAAACAGGTATTCAACGCCCGGAGCGAGGCCGGTGACAGACAAAGTCATTCGATCACCTTGACGGCCACGGGCCGCAACTCCTTGCTTGTAGCCCGATTCAGCGCCCTCAACACCGCGCCACTTCACGACGTAGCAACGAATCGTGGATCCGTTATTCGGCGGAACCGTCCAGGAGACCGTGACGCTTCCGGCGGTGCCCGTGTCCGCGACTGCCTGTACATCGCCAGGTGGATCTGGTGCAAAGAGTCCGCGGGTGTCATCGACTTGAGTGCCGGGGCAGCCAGCGTAGAGGCTGATCTTTCGAGAGGTATGACCTGCATCGATTGACTTGCCCACCACAAGTCGAAAGGCACGGTCCGAGGTATCCGCGATGGATGACGGAGTGGCAGCGGAGGCAGGTATGGCTACGCCAGCCGCCGACACTATGAGTGCCGCGGCGATGAGGATTTGGCGCAGGCCGGACATCAAATCTCCTTCAAAGAAGGCCAATATTAGCGGGGGAAAACTCCTCGGCCAATCGCACGAAAGGCGGCTACGGGTCAATTTGCAAAAGGTCGCGGGATGTTCATTCAGCAGTAACCTGTGCCTCGCTTGGCGTTGTCCTAGGCTTCGGTCATGACCGTACGGGTGTCACTAATCCAGGTGGACTGTTCTGACAGCGAGCATCCAGATAATCGGATCGCGCGCGTGCTAGACGACACCGCCGATGCGTGTGCAGACGCTGACATGGTTGTGCTGCCAGAGTTATGGCATGCGGGCGCGTTTGCCATCGATGTGGCTCGGCAGCATCAGCAGCCGATGGAGGGACCGCTAGTCAGCGGGATGCGCGCGGTTGCGGCAGACACCAATACCTGGGTCTATGCGGGTTCATTCGCAGAAACTTTGGCGGGCAAGGCCTATAACACTGCAGTGCTCATAGGTCCTAACGGAGATATCCGGGCGATCTATCGCAAGATGTATCTCTTCGGATTCTCTGGTGGAGAGACGACCCTGATGACTGCGGGTGAAGACTTCGTAGTGGTGGATACACCGCTCGGGCCCACTGGTCTAGCGACGTGCTACGACTTACGCTTCCCCGAGATGTTTCGCCAACTGGTTGATAGAGGAGCACAGAACTTTTTGGTGGCTTCCGGTTGGCCCACTCGCCGTATCGAACACTGGAGCGTTCTCGCGCGGGCGCGCGCCATCGAGAATCAGGCATGGATGCTGGGATGTAATCAAGTGGGATCACATGCTGGTGTTGTGCTGGGTGGCCATTCAATAATTGTCGACCCGTGGGGTGCGGTCGTTGCCGAGGGCGATGAATCAGAAGGCGTGGTGTCTGGCGAAATTGATACCGATTATGTGAACAAAACTCGGCAGATATTTCCGGTTCTTGCCGATCGCAAGCTGTAACCGGCCTTAGTCTTTTTGGCCTGGGCGTGAATTAAGACCCGCAAGATAGTCGTTGTACGCACGCATCTCGGCATCGTCATCGCGATCGGCTTGGCGATCGATGCGTCGCGCTTCGCGATCATCAGCGCGTGACCATTGAATGACTAATGCGATGAGAAGAATAAGTGTGGGGATTTCGCCGAGCCCCCACGCGACGCCACCCCCGAAGCGAGTGTCGTCAAGAGGGTCAGGGACCCAAGGTGGCCGCACCATGCCAAACCAGTCGATGCCAAGAGGTGTATTGCCCATCATGATCACCACTGCAAATAGTGCGTGCAGCGCCAGTGCCACAAGTAGAAGTGCAAAGCGAGCCCAGTACGGCAATGGTCTCGGCCTTGGATCAATTCCAATAATGATCCACGCAAACAAGTATCCCGATGCGAGGAAGTGGACCTCCATCGCAAGATGGCCGACATGACTTCCCATTAGCCACCCGAAGAGGCCAGTGAAATACAGACCGTACAAGCCAAGCACGTAGATGACGAGCACGAAAATCGGATTAGTAAGAAGTCGCGTCAGTGGCGTGTGCAAGAACCACATGAGCCATTCACGGGGGCCTCGTTCCGGGCCCTTTGATGCGTGCAACGCCCGCAGAGCCAAGGTAGCTGGGGCGCCGAGGACCAGCATGATGGGTGCAAGCATCGTCATGGTCATGTGTTGCACCATGTGCCAACCGACGGATACCTGAGCGTATGTGGCGATGCCACCGTTGGTTGTCCAAATGACGATGACAAGACCGATAATCCACGCGATTGTGCGGCCCCAGGGCCAACGATCTCCACGTCGACGCAGGCGAATGACGCCAGCGACATAGAGCCCACCGGCGACGAGAGCGCCAAGGAGAAATACCGGCTCGAGCCGGAATCCGAAGGCGAGTGCATCCCAGGTAGGAGCTGGTGGATAGAGGAATCCAAGCAGCGTCTCGCCGATTGTGGGTAGGCGCGTTTCGACTCTCGGGTATGCACTCAACGCAAGCGTGACACCGAGCGCGAAGGCGAGCGTGATTAAGGCAATCTCGAGACTGACCCAGCGGATAAACGCTGAGCGGTTGCCCAAAGATGTGCCATCGGGAAGGCGGGGAATCAGCCGTTTGCGGATCACTGCCGCTACGAGCACTAGTACGACGAGAAGGAGAACCTTGAGCAGAACCACTTGACCGTAGCCAGTAGTCCACAATTGATTCACGCTGTCGAGTCGAGTGTAGGCATTTGTGAGGCCGCTGGCTGCGAGCAGCAAGACACAGATAAGAGCCAACACACCAAACTTGCGAGCTGCGCGGGCCACGTTGAAACTGTCCCTCCCAGCTCGCGCGAGTATCCCGTGAGTGATGATCGCGATAAGTGGGCCGAGCCACAAAACGGCAGCGATGATGTGAGTGATACCAGCCGAAGTCGCCAATGCGTGGTCGCCAAGACCAGAGCCGTGGCCAGATAGTGCCGGAATGGCGCAGGCGCCAACGGCGACGACGAGCCACAATGCCGTGATTCCGGTCGTCGAGGTTAAGGCCGCTCCAACGGCGACCGCCGTTAAAACGATCGCCACGATCGCTAGTGATCGAGTCTGCGGGATTTCCATTGCGTACGTCCCCGCGATGCCAGGCGAGAGTGCCTGAGTTAGCGGGACACCCAGTACGAGTGCGAGTGTGAAAAACAGTTGGACGATGGACAGAAACGCCCACGCTGCGGCGGTGCTCACCGCGCGCAGTAGATCGCGTCGGCCAGTGTGTGACACCACACCTTCGCGGGACGAGGGCGCGAGGAATGCCGCAGAGACGAGCCATCCCACTGTCAATGCTGCGGCGATATCAGTGGCAAAACGAACTATGGGCAGCCCCCACGTAACAACTGGACCAGGGTCAGGTAGGCCTTCGGCGGCGGGCGTGTATCCACCGCCCGCGAGGGTAAGTGTCCAGAGGAGAGCAACAATCGCTAGGGCAATCGCGACTGCCGCAGTCGTGCGGATGCGAGATCTATTGCGTACGTCTGAAAAGGCCAGAGCAGGCTCAGTCATGTCAGCGGCGGCGGGCGATGAGCGCGATGATTGCTATAACTGCAAGAACTATGATCGCGATTCCAGCGATGATCCAGCCCGTTGAAGATGTATTGCTGACCGGGTTGGTGTCAGGAGACTTCGTGGGTGACGCGGAGCCGGCGGTGTTTGCGGGTTCGGGAGACGCTGTCTGTGCGGGTTCTGGTTCTGGTTCGGGCGATGTGCTGGGGTCCGGCGCCGGCGAAGATGAATCGGACGTCGGCGTTGGAGAGGCCGAAGACGATGTCGGCGTTGGAGACGGCGACTCCACCACGTAGCTAAATGTGATCGCTCCACTCACCGGGTGACCATCTTGCGAGACCACGCGATAAGACACTGTGTAGGTGTTGCCAGAAGCGTCTGCTGGCCAGGGGAGAACAACGGTGGATCCAGCGACTTTCACTCCCGCGATAGAGAGAGGCTCACCTTCGGCAGTGGAGATGCTGAAATTTACGAAATCTGGAAGCAACTCTTCTTCGAAGACAAGTGTGACCTGTGAGGGAGGGGCCGCGAGTTCGGCGCCATCGCGAGGATCACTGGACACTAGGCCGGTATGAGCTGAGGCCGGCGCTACGCCACCGACAAAGAAAACTGCTGCGATCAGCGCAAGAAGGCTGAGTACGGGCAGGTACCGAAGTTTCTTCACGGCCCTAGCCTACGCCTCGGAACACGGGGATGAAGCGACTGTCAGGCGGCTTTGGCATGTGAGAGTGCGGACATCTTCTGCCATTGCGGCCATGTGTAATTCCAAAATCCGTACACATCTTTGTTGGCTACCTTCACCGGGGAGCCATCCGCCTCGACGACATCACCCACACGGATGTTCTGGAAGAGCCACTTTGAGTCTGCGGTGGACATATTGGTGCAGCCATGAGATCGATTGGCCTCACCGAGCTGGTTATTCCATGGGGCAGAGTGAATAAACTCGCCATCCCAGGTGATTCGCAAGGCGTAGTCAACACGGATCTTCCAGCCCTTTTTGGGTTCTGGATTCCACAAGACCTTCAACTGGTAGCCGTATTTCTCAGAGATGACTTTGATGCCGCTGGTCGTGTCAAGACCCGCACGGCCGCTGGAGATGGGGAATGTCTTGATCTTCTCGTCGTCCTGCCAGATCACCATTTTGTACTCAGCAATTCGAGTTCGCATGATGATCTTCGGGCCAGTCTCGAACCTCATGGAGAAGTTCTTCCCCCAGACGCCCTCTGCACCTTGCACATCCGCAAGATTGGCTTGGACACTGACCCTGTTGTTGGCAGGCCAGTAATTGCGTGGTCTAAAACCAATTGTTGTGTCATTGATCCAGCCCCAAGAAGATGGGCCGATTGGCTTTGCCGAGGTGATGGATAGCCCGGCCTCAACTGCAGCTTTGAATTTGTCTGCGATGGGTATGGCGAACTCGATGCGAATCGGGACACCTACGCCGTACTTGCAGACTGAACGCTTGCACTTAGTCGAGTCGGGCAATGGGCGAATCACACCACCGAAGGTGTTTGTGGCTGCTTCGGTTGAGAAACGAATCAGGGCTTTCGAACCGTCGGCTGCAAGCACCCGCACCCAATAACGGTGGGAGGGCGCCAAATTGTTGAAAACCCAGGTCCGACGCAGTCGTGTAGAGAGTGCAATCGGGAGCTGAATCACAGGCTCGTCAACGGTCTGCAAGAAGACTTCTGCTCCGCTGGGGACGTTGCGAATCTTCAGATCAGACCCTGCTGCCACCTTGGCGTCCTTGATGAGGGGCTCGTTGTTAATGGTGAACTGCACGCCGTGCACTTGGTTGGTGGTCGGCTCGTCAGTTCTTTGCGCAGCGGAGGCAGTCGCGGGAACAGCCACTAAACCGGCCAGCATTGCGATGGTGGCGGCAACAAGTGTCAGCGTCTTCATGATCCTTCTTCAAACCCACAAAACACAGTAATCGTTCGTTAACGGTACCCCGGCGGCACCCATTCCGTCATTTTGAGAGGCTTCAGTCGCTTGGTATCACTACCCGCCTCGTGGCGACAGGGGCCAGGGGAAGTCGGGCTCTCCCTAGAACACCGACTCTGGTAGTTCCATGATGTCCAAGGTTGTGGCCTCCGCCACACTTCGCTCTGCTGCAAGAAGCGGCAAACGGTTGGCGGCAAACCAGCGAGAAACGGCTACCTTGCCGTTATAGAAGTCAACGTCACTGGCTGCAGCACCCGCGTCGAGTGCTGCGAGCGCAACCTCGGCCTGCTTGATGAGCTGCCAACCGATCATTAGGTCTCCGGCGCTCATGAGCAGGCGAGTGGTGTTAAGGCCAACGCGATAAATCTCCCGCGGATCTGTTTGGGAGGCCATCGCCCACTGGCCCAGGGAGCCGATGATGCCCTGGACGTCTTCGAGCGCCTTGCCGAGGAGGACGCGTTCGCTCGCCAGTCGCCCGTCGCCGTCGTCGCCTTTCACCGTCTCGGTGATCTGGGCGGCGATGTAGAAGATTGCCTTAAATTGGTCACGCACCATCTTGCGGAAGAAAAAGTCCAGTCCTTGAATCGCAGTCGTGCCTTCATACAAGGTGTCGATCTTCGCATCGCGAATGTATTGCTCGATGGGGTAGTCCTGTAGGTAACCGGAACCGCCGTAGATCTGTAACGATTGCGCAAGAAGTTCGTACGAGCGCTCGGACCCGACGCCCTTGATGATGGGAAGCATCAGGTCATTAATTCGCTCCGCAAGATCGATGTCTATGCCTTCAACACCAGATTGGCCAAGAAAGACAGTGTCTTGCCACATCGCCGTGTAGTGCACGAGTGCACGCAAACCTTCGGCGTACGCCTTCTGCATGAGCAGACTGCGGCGGACGTCTGGATGATGAATGATTGTGACGCGCGGGGCAGTCTTGTCGGTCATTTGAGTCAAATCGGCACTCTGGACACGCGTTTTCGCGTATTCGAGTGCGTTGAGATAGCCGGTGGACAATGCGCCAATTGCCTTGGTGCCGACCATCATGCGGGCGTATTCGATGACGAGAAACATCTGAGCGATGCCATCGTGTACGTCTCCGACCAACCAGCCGACCGCTGGCTCCTTTTCGCCGAACGTGAGCTCACAGGTGGTGGATGCCTTGAGGCCCATCTTCTTTTCGACGTTGGTCGCGTACACGCCATTGCGCTTGCCGATCACACCGCTTGCGAGATCGACATGGAACTTTGGAACGAGGAACAAGGAGAGTCCCTTCGTGCCCGCGCCGCCCGCGCCTTCAACACCAACCGGACGTGCAAGCACGAGGTGAATGATGTTGTCGGACATGTCATGTTCGGCAGAGGTGATGAATCGCTTCACTCCCTCAATGTGCCAACTGCCATCTGCTTGCAGCAAGGCCTTTGCGCGGCCTGCCCCCACGTCGGAGCCCGCATCGGGTTCGGTGAGCACCATGGTTGCGCCCCATTGCTCGTCGACCATGAGCTGCGCCCAGCGTTTTTGGTCGTCATTGCCAAGGCGATCTAGGACATTGGCAAATCCGGCACCAGACATGTACAGAAAGGCTGCCGGGTTGGCGCCGAGGAACATTTCAGCAGCGGCCCAGCGCATCGAGGGAGGGGTTCCTGCTCCACCCATGTGCTGGGGTAGATCCAACCGCCACCATTCGCTGTCCATGAGCGCGCGGAACGACTTTTTGAAGTCCTCAGGCATCTTCACGCTTGAAGTGGCTGGGTCGAAAACTGGCGGGGTTCGGTCGGCGCTGACGAATGACTCCGCCAGCGGCCCGACTGCGAGTCGCTCTATCTCCACGAGGGCATCACGAGCCGTGTCGGTATCCATGTCAGCCAATGGCCCGTGTCCAAGTCGGTCCCCAAGGCCTTGCATCTCGAACAGGTTGAACTCGATGTCGCGGAGGTTTGCCTTGTAGTGCGTCATGTCCACTCCTGTGTGCGCGGGTTACTCACCAGTAACTATACAATGCTATTCCTCGGTAACATTTGCAAATCAGGCGACTTGTGAATTCCGTCCTAGTCGGCGGCGTGGCGCATTCGATGTTGCAGCCCTTACCCTGTGAGGATGCCCACTAGGCCGTGGATCGGCTCCGTCACTCCGGTGGCTCCCCCTCCCGAAGCATCGCCCAAGCTTCGCAATCTGGTCTATGCCGGATTCGTGACGGGGATTTGGGCTGGGGTTATCTGCCTCCTTGTCTACGGCATCGGGCGACTAACTGGCGTTCCCTTTGAAGTGATCTCGCCGATGTCCAGCGACATCACCGTGGTGCCGTGGTTCCTCGTGCTCTTCGAGCCCATCGTGGTGGGCGTGCTGGCCGGACTGCTGTCGTCACTTGTACTTGGCCGGCGCTTTGCGCGCCGCCTGGTCTTCTGGACCGGCACTTTGCTCGCGCTCGCTTCGCTGATGAGCCCGCTATTTCAACCCGATGAAGTTCTGTGGTCGACTCGGGTATGGCTTTGCGTGTTGCACGTCATCACGTGGTTCTTCATTGTTCCGCAGGTTGCGCGCATCGTCGGTGACAGCGAACCTGGTGCGAGCGTTCCGCGCACCTAGACTCATGGGATGAGTGGAACCTTCGCATCCTTGAAGGTCCCCGACTATCGCCGCTATATCGGTGCGCAGCTCGGCGCCAACATGGGCCTATGGATGCAGCGCGTTGCGCAAGACTGGCTCGTTCTCCAAATCACGGGTTCCTCTGGTGTCGCAATTGGATTTGTTACCGCTCTTCAATTCCTGCCATTCCTACTTGTAGCTCCGTGGGCCGGTGTGCTGGCCGATCGCATCTCTCGTCAGGTTGTGCTGGTCTGCACCCAAAGCATCCTGATCGCACTGTCAGTCGCGATGGCCATTCTCGTTGTTACAAACAGTATGACGACGACGTGGATCTATGTCTTCGCGCTACTTTCAGGCGTCGCAGCTGCGATCGATAGCCCAGCGCGACAGGCGATTCTGGGCGATGTTGTTGGGCAAGAGAACTTAGTTAATGGTGTTGCCCTTAACTCTGTTGCCTTCAACATCTCACGAATTCTTGGGCCAGCGCTCGCTGGAGGACTCATTGCCTTGTGGGGCACTAGTGAGGTCTTTGTAATCACAGCTCTCTTGTTTGGGTTATCGCTATTGCTCCTCGCCACGATGAAGTCGATCACGCATCCGCGTGACCATGCCGTCGCGCAAGGAGACAGTAAACCGACCTTGGGGCAGGGCCTGCAGTTCATTGGCCGCGATAGCGCGATGCTGTTTTGTATGCTTGCTCTCTTCATCGTGGCGAGCTTTAACCTCAACTTCCAGCTCACTACAGCGCTTATGAGCACTGTCGAGTTTGGCGGCGATGCGGCGGCTTTTGGCATCCTCACAACGATCCTGTCTCTGGGATCCCTGTTGGGCTCGCTGCTGGCAGCACGCCGCACGAGCATCCGTATTCGGCTCGTTGTGTCGTCGGCCGTGATGCTGGGCCTCGTCTCAGTTTTGGCCGGGACCATGCCCACTCGGCTCACCTATGCGATCGCACTTCCCCTGTGTGGACTATTCGCCATGACATTTACTACGTCGGTTCAGTCCTATATTCAGGTGCGGACTCCAGCCCATATGCGTGGCCGCGTCATGGGGATCTACACAGTTGTGTTCTTCGCGGGAACACCCGTGGGTGCTCCTCTCATCGGCTGGGCCTCAGATCACCTCGGCCCTCGAATTGGATTGATCGGTGGAGGCGCGTTGAGTGTGGCAGGCATTCTCATTTTGGTGGTGTGGCTCATGCGGAGGACGCGCCCGGTCTGACACATGAAGTGGTGGGGGTCGCACACCTTGTGCGCACATCCCCGGTAGCCTCACCCTGTGCTGCTATCTGACCGCGATCTACGTGCCGAACTCCAGGCTGGCCGAGTGGGCCTCGAACCGTATGACGAGGGGATGATTCAGCCCTCGAGTGTCGATGTCCGACTCGATCGCTATTTCCGAGTCTTCGAGAACCACCTTTATCCGCACATCGACCCCGCTGAAGAGCAGGCCGACCTGACTCGGTTGGTCGAGACTGGGCCGGATGAGGCGTTTATCCTGCATCCGGGTGAGTTCGCGCTGGCG
>Ga0164294_10002883_pt1 | contig 15362 bp, 14 predicted proteins | sample GEODES005metaG_FD_111479 | JGI IMG/M metagenome (GOLD analysis project Ga0164294, IMG submission 111479) | Oligotrophic lake water microbial communities from Sparkling Lake, Wisconsin, USA - GEODES005 metaG | ecosystem: Environmental > Aquatic > Freshwater > Lake | place: USA: Sparkling Lake...
GATCAACATCATCGGCACCCGAGGCAGTGCGCATTTGAGTGGCGCCAACTTACAGGTTGATTTTTTGGAGAGCCCGTCGCTGACAGTCATCAGCGAAGGTGGCACCGGTAGCGGCGCCAATATAATGGATTTTTCGCATGAACCGCACCGCGAACTGCTGATTGATTTCATGGACTCGATCATTCAACAAAGGCCTCCGCGGGTCAACGGGAAAGACAGCTTAAAAACCCATGCGCTGATCGATGAGTTGCTGCGGATGGGTGCGGCCCATCAAGCCGACTGACTGAGGAAAATGCGCGCCCTCAGGCTCATGGCCTCTTGCTCTACTCAATGCCTCTGTGACCCTGCGCCATCATGCATAAGTTGCGCAATCTGGGTCGGGCCCATCAGCTGAACAGGATTCTCGCCAGCGAGGTCCAGAGCGGCTTGGCTGAATTGACCCAAGCTGATGAATGAACACGCATGCGCGTCTTGGCTCTCTCGGGCACTGAGCAACTCTCGCACGCTCTCTACACCCACAGTGGCTGCTTTCCAGCGTTTCGCGGTGACCAAAGTAACACGGCCATTTTTTTCAATTTGGAAATCCACCGAACCGGTTTTTGAGCGGCTCACCACAAAGCCCTGTCGACGCAAGGCGCCTTCAATCACAAGGGCAAAGTCAGCCCAAACCATGCCACGAGATTGTTCGGTCAACTCGATGATGCGTTCAGCTGACAACGCATTTCTTTGTCGCCACGCTGCAATAAGGCCAATCACCAGAAAGGGCAAGCCGCCCAATATCCCCGCCATTTTGTAGGCTTCGGGCAACAAGGCGCCTGCCACCACCGCCACACCCAGCATCACCAAAAAACTGACCCACCATGGAGAACGCAACAAGGTCGCAAAGAGCGACTTTTCGGACATTTTGAATTTCATACGCCATCAAAAAAATGAATGAAGTCCGACTATACGGTCAGCGCTGTTCAGTCAGAACCGAGTTTGCGCTATGGGTTATTGAGGATATCCAGCGAGGGTGGGCGACGCAGATGCCAGTCGGTGGCCCCTTGAAACGCCCTGCCAGCGCGAACCAACAAAGCCTCGTTGAGGTGAGCCGCGACCAACTGCGCGGCAGCAGGTCGGCCTTTGGAAGTAGAACCTGCTGGAAATGTCAGAGTGGGATGGCCTGACATATCGGTTGGCGCTGTAAAGCGTGACAAGCGCTTGCGATAGCCGGGTTCTTGACGCAGATTGGCGATGCGCTCGGTACTTGGCGAGGCAAACGGCATGGCCGGCATCAACAACAAATCAACCTGCAACATCAGCGCATTGAGCTGTCCGGTGTGCGTGGCACGCTTTAACAAGATGCGTTGATAGTCGGTGGCCGTGAGGCGCAAGCCCAAATCCAAAAGACCCGCCAACATCGGACCATACTCGGCGCGGCGTGCTGGAAAAGTGTCTGTATGTGCCACGGCGGCTTCTATTGCGCAGTGCGGCACCCAGCTTTCCACCAAGTCATCTGCGTTCGGCATGTTGACCGACACGATCTGCGCGCCCAAACTTTCAAAAACGGTTCGGGCTTGGTTGACGGCTGCTGTGACTTCAGGCTCCACATCCGTGGCCACATAAGTCGCATCCAGACCGATACGTACACCTGCAAGGCTGCCCATGTTGCCCGCCAAATAATCGGGCACCGGTGATTGCAGGGCCGTCGAATCCAAGGGGTCAGCACCTGCGAGCACGCCCAGCATCACGCCACAGTCGGCCGCGGTGCGGCACATCGGACCGACATGATCAAGCGAGGCGGCCAATTCAAAGACGCCATGCCGTGAGACCCGGCCCCAGGTGGGCTTGAGCCCTGTCACGCCGCACGCAGCAGAGGGAAACCGAATCGAGCCCCCCGTGTCTGTGCCCAGCGAACCGAAACACAGGCCCGCAGCGGTGGCCACGCCAGAGCCACTGGAGGACACGCCCGTCCAGCCGAGCGCATCCCAAGGATTCACCGGCACCACAATGTCCGGATGATGTCCCGAAAATGCGCTTTCGGTCATTTGCAGTTTGCCCAGCAGCACCGCGCCTGCTTCTCGCAAAAGCCTGACAACGGTGGCATCGGTAGAGGGGATAAAGTCTTGGTAAATCGGCATGCCTGCGGCCGTGTTGATTCCGGCAGTCCAGCACAGGTCTTTGACGGCAATCGGCACGCCGTGCAAAGGACCCAGCGTTTCACCTCCGGCTTGACGTGCATCGGCCGCGTGGGCTTGCGCAAGGGCCAATTCCGGCGTGGTCCTGGCATAAGCGTGCAATGAAGGATTCAATCTCGAAATGCGCCGCAACAGCGCCTCGGTCACTTGGACAGAAGTGAGCTCGCGTTTGCGTATCAAGCCCGCCACCGTCACCAGGTCCAGCCAAGAAATGTCTTCATCGGTCATGATAATCCTTCAGTTTTGGCGGCACGCTGAACCGCGCGAATGATGCGTTCATGGGCGCCACAACGGCACAAATGTGTGTCCAATGCTTGGCAAATTTGGGCTCGGGTCGGCAAGGGATTCTGTCGCAACAAGGCACTTGCACTGATCAAAATTCCGCTCAGGCAATAGCCGCATTGACCCGCATTCTCATCTATGAAAGCTTGCTGCAATGCATGAGGCCGCCCATCCTGACCCAAGCCTTCCAAGGTCGTTACCTCTTGGCCCTGAACTGCCCAAAGGGGCAGATTACACGAGGTTTGAGGTTTGCCGTTCACCAGCACCATGCACGCTCCGCACTCACCTTCCCCGCAGCCGAGTTTGGGGCCTGACAAGCCCAACTCATTTCTCAGCATGCTGAGCAGGGCCGTTTTCTCGGGCAAATCCATGGCGATAGGCTTTGAATTGAGGGTGAACATGAAGGCTTGCATGGCTCAGAAATTAGGTGGGTTCGTTCAGGGCTTGCAGGATATGGTCCTGAGACAAAGGCAATTGGCGCACCCGAACACCCAGCGCGTTGAACAAGGCATTTCCCAGTGCGCCGGCCACGGGACCTTGCACAGACTCCCCGGCGCCCATAGAGGGTTGATCGGGCTGATCCAAGACATGGATGCTCAGCTGCGGCACCTCGCTGAAGCGAAGGATCGGGTAATCGGCCCAACTTTGGGTGGTGATGCGCGTGCGGTCAAACTGAACCGCCTCCTTCAAAGTCCAGCTCATGCCCTGCAAGGCGCCGCCTTCGGTTTGGTTGATGACGCCATCCAGGTCCACCACACGCCCCACGTCAACCGCCACATCCAGATTCAGCACACGCAGTGTCTCGCCCGCCTGAACACGCGCCAACACAGCGCACCAGGCTGACGTGTTCTTGTAGCGAGCCCAGGCCAAGCCATGTCCCACGCCCTCTTCTCGCTGCTGATGCCACCAGGTGCTTCGGTTCACCACGGCATCCAAGACGGCCAGACTTCTGGGGTCGGTCATGTGAAGTTGACGAAATTGCAAGGGGTCTTGACCGCTTAAATGGGCCAGTTCGTCCATGAACGACTCGATGGCAAACACATTTGCAAATGCCCCCAGCGCCCGCATCGCCGAGGTGCGGATGGGCATCACGGTCAATCGGTGATTCACGGCATGTGTATTTTCGAAACTGTAGCCAGGAACAGCGTTGCGGTCTGAACCCCCACCGGCTGCCAGCGGCGGGTTGATCGCCAAAGGTATGGGCTGCCCAAGGGCCCGCTGCGAGGCCCCGAGCAAAGTGGGAACCACGGAGCGACCTGGGCGCGAGCTGTAGCCATTGGCCCACAATTCGTGGTGCCAGTGGCTGATACGCCCGTCATCGGTCAGTCGCGCCCGCAATGACACCAAGTGCGCACTGCCCAAAGGAGCCTGTGAGAGCTCATCGGCTCGGGACCAGACAACCCTCACCGGCTCACCTGGCTGGGCCATGGCCAACAAGGCGGCGTCAAAGGCGACATCATCGGCGCCATTGTGGCCATAACAACCTGCGCCCTCGACGTGCCGCATCACAATGGCCTCTTTGGTCAGACCCAAGGCCTTCGTCAAATCATCGCGCAAATTTTGAATGCCTTGGCTGTGCGTCCAGACCTGCAAACACTGACCATCCCATTGGGCCAGGGCACAACACAGACCAATCGAGGCATGGGCGATATAGGGTTTGAGGTAGTCCCGCGCAAGACTCACACCTTCAGCAGCCAAGGCTTCCCCCTTCTGGATGGGGAAATTCGTGTCGTGGGGTGCGTTGCGCAGAAAATCAGCCAGTCCATGGATGTCAGGCAATGACGTGGTTTCTGTCCAGCGCACCTGCTGACCCAGCAAAGCCAAGGCCGCTTCAGCGTCTCGCTCCGTGGCGGCCGTGATGCCGATGAAACGCCCATCGACCACGCACTGGACCGACAACTTGGACCATGGTTCGAGCACAGAAGCGGGAACGGGTTGCTGGGCATCCGTCAATTGGGCTGACACAGAAGGCGTGCGAAGTACCCGGCCATGGCGCATCCCAGGCAAGCGCAAGTCATGAATGAACCTGGCCTGGCCCATGATTTTTTCAGGTAAATCAATGCGTCGAACCTTGCCGCGGCCATGCAGCTTCAATTGGCTGGCGGGTTTGGGGCTGGACAAGCCCTCGTATTCCCGGTGCAAATTGAAACCCTTCAAAAAGTGCCAATAATCACCCAGAACAAGGCCCGTGGGCCCGCTGAAACGTCCCTCGGCAATGCGCACCCCATCTACCGAAATGCCATGCATTTCGGCTGCCCTTTGGATCGCAAAAAAACGCACTTCGGCGCAAGCGTGGCGAATGGCCGAACCCGAGTCTTGCACCGAAATACTGCTGCTGGTCATGCCCTCATCAGGCCCTTCCAGGGTGGAGGCACTGACCATGTGAACCTGGTGCAGACCCACATCCAATTCATCGGCAGCAACAATGGACAAAGCGGTCAAGATGCCCTGCCCCAGTTCCACTTTGCCGGTGAATACATGCACCAAGCCAGGTTGTGAAAAATCAAGCCATTGCGATATCTTTCGATTGGTATGCAAATTGCCGGGCAAAACCGCTCGACCATCATCACGATCGACTGTAAAACCTCTGGGCACCACCGTACTCATTGAACGCGATCCATTCGCTGGGGGGTGGCCGATGTGGGTGCCAAATCGGCCTTCCAGAAGGACCCGGGTTCTGCGCCATCCCAATGGGCTCTTTCACCTGCTGAGCCTTGAGCCAGCGTTCGCAAGGGTGTTTTGCAATTCAACTGTGCCCATAAGCTCAATGGCAAGCTCAAGGCCGCTATTGCAAAGAGGTCTTTGCGTAAATTCAGCCCCATGGCATTTCTGCGTTTAAAAAGGTTTTGACACATTTCTTGGATGATCTGATTATTCAGGTTTAACGCCGGCTTGTTGGGCCACTTTTTGCCAGCGAATCAATTCTTCCTTGATGTAAGCGGCGAACTGTTCGGGTGTGCTGGCGGTTGCAACAGCACTGTACTGGGCAAATTTGTCTTTCACTTCAGGAGAGGCCATGACGGTGACCAGCCCTCGGTGCAAGCGCTGAATGACTGGCTTGGGTGTGCCGGCAGGCACCACAATGCCTTGCCACGAGCTCACATCAAAACCGGCGTAACCTTGCTCAGCAACAGTCGGCAATTGCGGCGCGGCCGCGGCACGTTTTTCTGTGGTCACCGCCAAAGCACGGATCTTGCCCGCCGCGACAAGCGGGTAAATGCTGGAAAACGGATCGAACAGCACCTGTATCTGGCCACCCACCAAATCGGTAATCGCCGGTGCACTGCCCTTGTAGGCAATGTGGTTCATGCGAATGCCTGCCAGGCTGTTGAACTGCTCCACGGCCAAATGAATAGAACTGCCCGCAGTACCGTAATTCAATTGCCCCGGCTGGCTCTTTGCCAGTTGCACCAATTCGGCCAAATTTTTGGCCGCTACACCAGAATGAACGGTGATCAGCAAAGGCTGCACAGCCACCAGACTGATGGGGTCAAAGCTGGTAACAGGGTCATAGCCCAACTTGGCAAAAGTGATGGGGTTGATGCCCAGTGTGCTGATGTTGCCCATGATCAGGGTGTACCCATCCGGCGCTGCACGTGCGCCTAATTCGGCACCAATTGCACCACTCGCACCAGCACGATTTTCGACCACAATCGGTTGCCCTAACTCCGCACTGAGCTTGAGCGACACTGTGCGCGCCACAATGTCCGTCACTCCGCCAGGGGGAAACGGCACAATCATGCGGATGGGCTTGTTGGGGTAATCAGCCTGCCCCCAAGCCACTGAGGCGATCAAACCGGTCAATGCCAGCAGAGTCTTGAAGCGTAATTTCATGGGGCATCCTTGTAAACAGACTCTTTGGGTGGGCAATGCAAAGTCAAGAGCTGGGCGCCCTGATCACCTGCCATGCAGTCGGGCACAGGTTCGTCCCGTGAGATGAAAAACATTTCCCAGGCTGCCAAGCTGTGTTCAGGTAAGTTCAGCTGTCCCTGCAACACAAACACAAACACACCCTCGCTGGCCGGGTGCCTGTCGAAATGCAATTGACCGCCAGATACCAACTGGAGATAACCCACCCCCAAGCCATCCGTTTCAAAGGGATGCAAAGCCAGTGTCTGGCCAGGTTGCGCATCTTGGGGGGGTGAAGACACCTCCACGGGGCCAACTGTGAGATGGCGTTTGGGGCCACGCAGCATTTTTTCACGGGCTTGGGTTGCAGGGATAAAACCCGACTCGCAGACGGACCGGATGGTGAAATATTGAAGGCCTTGGGGGCCCGAAATCACAGGTCCATAACCCGTGTAAGCGCCGGCGTAATGCACCAGCACACAATCCAAGGCATGGGAACCGATCGTGCCATTGCCGGCGACAAACACCTGGAACTGGTTCTGCCTGTGGAAATGCGGCTCCAATGTGCAATCGGGGGGTTGCTCCACCAAAAATGCCGTCGGGGACAGCGTCGCGTCATCCCCGGCTTCCAACCATTCCGACTTGTAGAAATGTTCCTTCATGTTGGGCAACTGCCTGCGCTTGGCCTCGCCGTGGGCTCGGGTTCCGATCGCAATCATGGGCAACTCCTGGACATGGAATGGGTCAGTGTGACGACAGCGTACTGATCGATCAAGAAGGGATTGTCTTGCTGGAGACTGTCTCAGGCACTGCGCCCTTTAAAAGGCCGCGCAGCGCAAAATTGGCTATGTTTTGCGCAATTTCATCTATGCTTTGCGGGTTTTGCAGTCGCCGCGGGGAATACCAAACGGTTGCCCAGTTCAGGGCGCCAAAGAAGGGTTTTGTCGCCAACTTGGGCGGCAAATCAACAAACTGACCCAAGCGAATGCCTTCATCAATCACTTCGGCAAATATATTCTCATAGTCATCGCGCATTTGGACCACAGAACGTAATCGTTTGACCGTGTTTGTTTTGCCAAGCAAGTATCTCTCCAGACCTTGCACTGCAACTTTCTGCATGGGCAACTCGGTTAACAAGACCTGCATATGTCGCAAAGCCATGCCGGCCAGACGCACGGCAGGACTGCCTGGACCGCGGGCAATGGGCTCCACTTCCTCGTTGATTCTTTTCATCGCAGCGATCTGCACTTCGAAGAACAAATCCGCCTTGCTCGGGTAGTGGTGGTAAATGCGGCCTTTGGTGGCACCAAGGCGCTCCGCTACAGCATCAATGGAGGTGGCCGCATACCCGTACTCCATGAAAATTTCTGCTGCCGCACGCAGAATTTCTTCCCGTGACGCTGTTCCATTGTCTTTTTGGGGGGGGTGTTCCTGCGCGTTCATGACCAATTCCTTCACGTTTCAGGCAAAAAGATTTGCCGGTATGCTGTTCAGAATATTCAGTTTCGCGCGTCTCTTCGGGTCCACATACGGGCCAAGGGGCGGGCCAGGCCGGCGAGGCCCTGCGGGAAAAAAGCAAGGATTGCAACCAGCACACTGCCGAGAATCATCTTGTCAACGTTCCCACCCAGCGAGAAAAACTTCTCTTGAATGAGCACCAGTGCCGTCGCAGCCAATGGCCCCAGCAACTGCCTTTTGCCAATCAGCACAACGGCCGTTAACATCAAAATTAAAAAGTAGTTCTCCAGCAAATCTGCACTCACATAGGCACGTTGATAAGCGTATAACCAGCCAGCAGCAGCGCTCACAGGCGCTGAGAACAGGAACACCTGAAGGCGCACCTTGGCAGGGTCGATGCCGCTCATTGTGGCAAGGCGAGGATTCAAATGGACCATGATGGCCGCCGCGCCCAGTGCCGAATGTCGAAAACGATCGATCAGATAAATTGTCAGGGCGAGTAAAGTAAAGGCGTATGGCCAGAGTTCACGGTCATTTCGCGCTGTCAGCGTCAGGCCCGGGAGGGACAAATCCAACATCGGGATGCCCCTGATACCGTCAGAACCCCCTAAAAATGACCAGTTTGCAGCAATGGTCATGGCGACCACCGCCAATGCATAGGTCACCAATGAAAAAACAAACTCCCTGAGTCGCAGCGTGACAAATCCTATCAAGGCAGCCATGCAAATGGCCACCAACACAGCGGCAACCAAGGTGACCCAAGCTGAGCCGACACCGCCTCGGGTTGAAAGCAATGCCGTGGTGTAACTGCCTGCAGCAAAAAACACGGTGTGCGCCAAACTCACTTCACCCAAATCTGAGACGATGACATCAAGCCCGTAAGCCATGATGGCAAATATGGCAATCAAAACCGCAGCGCTGTAGACCGATACACCGGAGCCAAGCACCGTCGGCGCGCACAAGACGGCGAATCCGGTGAGCCCTAAAGCCATGTAATGGCGACCACGCTTTTCCATCAGTGCACCCCCCCAGCCGAGCCTGTACTCAAGCCTCCTGGCCGCAGGACCAACAGCGCAATCAAGACCAGGAAAGCGGCCGCTGTCGTGTAAGCGGGTGACACCAGAGCGCCAAAAAGCGCCGTGAACAAGCCCAGTGCGATACCAGCTAAATAGCTCCCCGTGACACTGCCGATGCCGCCCAGAACAACGACGACGAAGGTCATGATCACTTCATCAAAACCCATTGACGTGAGAATCGGTGTGCGAGGCGCCACCATGCCCGCTGCGAAGGCGACGGCCGCACCTTCAAATGCGAAGACACCGTAATAAACACGTCTGACATTCACGCCAGCGAGCATGGCCAGCTTCGGATCCTCGGCCACCATACGGACCAACCGGCCAATTCGTGTACCGTCCAGAACCCACTTGAGGCTGATAAAAACCAAAATTGCAGCAACGATAATGGCCGCGTCCTGCCACGTCATCCATAAATCACCCATGGTGATTTCCTGGCGAGACAAAGCGGTATCCAGTATCTCGCCGGTTGAGCCAAAAACAAGTGCCGCCCCACCGCTGAACACATAGCCAAATCCAAGCGTCATGATCATGATTGACACCAGGTTTTGTTCCAAGGTGGCCTTCAACATCACCCGCTGCATGATGACGCCAAACAAGGCGCCCACGCACATGGCTATGGGAAGCGCCAGCGCATAAGGCACGCCCGCCTTGGTCACAGCCCACCAGGTGACAAAGGCACCCAACATGTACATTTGGCCGTGCCCAAAATTAACAAGACGTGCCACACCGAGCAACAAAGTCCATCCTATGGCAACCAGCGCATAGGCATGCCCCATGACAAGACCGTTGATCAATTGTTGAGAGAGATTCATTCTGACGTCGCTCCAAGGTAAGCTTGGGCGATGCGCGGATCGTCACCCACCTGTGCTGCGGGGCCTTGCAACACGACGCGCCCGCGCTCCAGCAAGACCAATCTGTCCACCACCGCCATGGCCGCACGCACGTTTTGCTCGACCAATAAAATGGCGAGCCCAGAGGCCGCCAATGTCCGCATGGTTTCTAGCACCTGGGACACCAACTTAGGAGCCAAGCCGATTGAAGGCTCATCGAGAAGCAGCACACGCGGCCCCATCATCAGTGCACGTCCAATGCCCAGCATTTGCCTTTCGCCACCAGAAAGTTGCGAACCGAGATGCTGACGCCGCTCGCCCAGTCGAGGGAAAAGATCGTAGATTTCCTCACGGCTGTAAACACGTCGACCGCTTGCAGACACCGTGCTGAAGGCACTCGACAGGTTTTCCTCGACGGTCATGCTTGCAAATACAAGCCGACCTTCAGGCACCAAAACCAATCCGGCGCGAATACGCTCATGGGTCGACCAGCCATCGACTCGCGCATCGGCAAGAAATATCTCACCGGTCGAACGCGGAGTACCCCGTGACCAACCCACAATGGCATTGACCAGTGTGGACTTGCCGGCACCATTGGCGCCGACCACGCCGACGACTTCGCCGGGCGCAATCGAGAGTGAATTCAAATCCACGGCAAGATTGCCGTCATAAGTCACCTTCAAGTTGCGCAAAGCCAGGACAGCGGATGAATTCATTGCGTCTTCCCCAAATAGGCTTCAAGCACGCGGGGATCGTTGCGAATTTGAGTCGGCACGTCATAAGCCAGTTGTCGCCCCAGGTCGAGCACGCAGATACGGTCAGCCACCGCCATGATCAGGTCCATGTGATGCTCAATGACCACCAGGGCAACACCTTCTTTTTTGAGACTCGTGAGCAACTCAACCAACCGAGCCATGTCTTCGCCACCGAGCCCTGCAGCGGGTTCATCCAGCATCAGCACGCTTGCGCCATCCCCATAGGCCAGTGCAATGGACAGTAAACGTTGTACGCCATAAGGAATTTCCTTTGGACTGAGGCCGTGGTAAGAGGCTGGGACGCCAAAGCGGACAAGCTGCGCGCTGGCAAATTGGCTCGCTTGTTCGCGCAAACGAGCGGCCGAAAGCGGCTTGAAAATGCTGCCGATCAAACCGGAATGCGAGCGCCTCCCCAGCACCGCAATCAGGTTGTCCAGCACACTCAAATCATCGAAAAATGCATTTTGTTGAAAGGCCCGTTTGAGACCCAATCCCGCAAGCTGATGCGAGGGGATATCGGTCACATCAACGCCCTGCAATGTGACGCGCCCTTCCCGCTTGACCATGGCGGTGACGGCGTCATAGCAAGAGCTTTTGCCCGCACCATTGGGTCCAATGATGCCCAAAATCTCCCCTGGCCGAACGGACCATGTCACATCTTCAAGCGCAACCAGTGCACCGTAGCGCACCCCCAATTGCGACACGGACAGTGCCACAGACAGTGCCGGAGCCAGATCTTCAGACGGAACAGTCATATTCGATAAGCCGAGATAGGCCCATTACTTCTGCATCGTGATCTTGCCGCCCTGCACTGAGAAGAGCAAATGACTTGAGCGCAACTGACCGTTAGGCTCAAAGGTCACGTCACCCATGACGGTTCCCTTGAACTGACCACCGCGAATTCTTTTGGCTACGGCCTCTCGGTCAAGCGTCTTGAGCTCGTTGACCGCCATGGCCCAAATTTGCAAGGCTGATGCACCCAAGGCCATGAACTTGTCGGGGGTGTACTTGAACATCTCTTGACTCTTTGCAACAAATCGCTTGTTGACCGGGTTGGACGCAAACGGCTCAACATCCGGAAAATAAATGTCCGCACTGATCACACCGTTCGCCGCATCGCCGGCGACCTGAATCACGCTGGGTGCAACGGTTCCCACTGCAGCAATAAACACACCACCGAGGCGGGACTGGCGTGCTTGACGAATGGTTGCGGGCATGCCCAAACCTTCATTGGCATTGATGGCTATCGTGACTTCAGGATTGGCTGCCTTCACGTTGGTCAGCGCAACCCGGAAGTCAGCTTGTGTGAAAGGAAATTTTTCCTCAGCCACTTTCTCATAGCTGTAATTGAGTTTCTTGAGTTCCAGCTCGATCGATGCTTGGGCCCCATTGCCGTAGGCATCATTTTGAGTCACAAAAGCCACGCGTTTAGCCTTGGCAATGTTCGCAATGTAATTGGCAATGACAGCGCCGTCCTGGGAGTTGGAACTGTTGAGACGAATCGCAAAAGGATTGCCTTCGCCCGACAAAATTGGGTCTGCCTTAGAGATTGCAGTGATGTCCAGCACGCCAGCGCGCGCCAAGACGGGTTGCATCGCCAGCGTGACCGGACTGTTCCAGCCTTCAATGACGACAGAAACGCCCTGCGCGATCATCTCATTGGCACGCGAGACGCCTACCGCTGGCGTTGACTCGTCGTCGCGGGCAATGATTTCAATTTTTCGACCCAGCACGCCACCACTTTCGTTGATCAGCGCAGCCATGGTCTGGATGGCGTTAGAGACGTGTTGGCCCTGAGGCCCAGCGCCGCCAGAGAGTGGGAAGATCACGCCCACTTTGACAGTGGGCTGAGCCCATGCGCCGGATGCAAAACCCAGCCCCAGAACCAGGGCGCTAGCCCAGTGACGAAATTGCTTCATTTGTTGTCTCCTGCTTTGCTGTTGATGGACAAGCGCCTGGGGTGGCGCACTAACCTTCCGGACGAGAAAGCTTTCGTCCGGAATCTTGAATGCACAGCGACTCTGGCCTGTATTTTGATCACAGCATACCTATCCGTATGTTCCAGTGTCAAGCGCCTCCGTTGCTTTCAATATGGGTATATTCCCTATACAGATCAACAAGCTTAAAACTGATGCGATCGCGGAAACTGTTGCAAAGATACCTTGTAGTATGTAATATAAATTCGTTGTCAATGACCGCACTGAGCGCGCTTATTTGAACTCAATCAAGGCAAAGACGATGTCCACAGAAGATGACCGCAGAAGTTCTGATTGACATCAGTGACGGTGTGCGGATGGGCATCCTCACAGGCGCCAGAGACAACGTCTTTGCGGGAATGGACCTCCAGGGTTTTCTGCAGATAGCGCGGCGGTTATGAACAGTCTACATTTTGAGGTTGCACTATGCGTATTGGTATTCTTTCTGGCATCCGCGTTCTGGACCTGAGCCGCATTTTGACCGGGCCTTGGGCCACTCAGATTCTGGGCGACTTTGGCGCGGATGTGATCAAAGTCGAACGACCCGGGGTGGGTGACGATTTGCGTGAGCAGGGCGCTCGATTGAAAGACTCAGAGGGTCATGAAACCAACGAACGGTCCACCTTCCTGTCTACCAACCGGGCCAAACGCTCCATCACCATCGACATTGCCAAGCCTGCTGGCCAGGAATTGATACGCCGCTTGGTTGCGCAATGCGATGTCTTGGTGGAAAACTTCAAAGGCGGCGACCTGGTGCGATACGGCCTCGATCAAGCGTCCTTGCGGGCCATCAATCCCCGATTGGTTTACTGCTCCATCACGGGCTTTGGCCAAACGGGGCCCTACAGCCAAATGCCCGGGTACGACCTGATTTTTCAAGCCATGGGCGGTGTGATGGCGCTGACCGGTGCACCAGAGGGTCAACCCGGTGCGGGGCCGCAACGCGCGGGCTATCCTATTTCTGACCTCACCTCCGGTTTTTATGCCACGATCGGCATCCTCGCTGCTTTACATCACCGCGATACGGTTTCCGGGCTTGGCCAGTACATCGACTTGTCTTTGCTGGACGCGCAAGTCGCTGCCACATCCACCATGTCGATGAGCTATTTGATCGCAGGGCAATTACCGGTTCGGGTCGGGCTGGGCTCTCAACTCACTGCGCCTTATGGTGACTTCGATTGCGCCGATGGAAAAATCATGATTGCGGTGGGCAACGACAAACAGTTTGTTCAACTTTGTCATGCCCTCGGACACCCGGAAATGGCGCTTGACGAACGCTTTACGACGACATCCCTGCGGGTCCAGCACAAGCAGGAGCTGATTCCCATCATCAATTCTATTTTGTCGCAACACAGCCTGAATCACTGGATGCCCTTGCTGCAAAAGGCAGTGGTGCCGAGTGCGCCTATTTACGACTTCAAGCAAGTGTTTGAGGACCCCCAAATCAAGCACCGCGAACTCGTCAAAACAGTAGAGCACCCTTTGGCAGGTGCCATGTCGGTGGTCGGCAATCCGCTCAATTTTTCAGAAACACCGGTCGAGTACAAGCGCGCACCGCCCTTGCTGGGTCAACACACCGATGAAATATTGCGTGAGGTGCTTGGCATGGATGGGCCCGAAATTGCGCGCCTGGCAGCACAAAAAGTAACTGCCACTTGAAAGCTGTATGTTGCAAGCATGACAGCCCCCTCTGAACTGCTGGCACAAGGACCGAGCATTACTCTGACTTGATATTCAGCCGCTTGATCATGTCTCCCCAAACTTTGCTTTGCTGCAAAGTAATTTCACGCAGTTCGGCAGGTGTACTGGTTTTGGATTCGTTACCGATCTTTCGCATGCCTTCTTCAAAGCTGGCTGAACTGGTTATTTTTCTCAGCGCCACACTTAAACGGTCAACGACATGCTTAGGCGTGCCAACAGGCGCGAACACACCGTACCAGGTCTCACCCACGACAGAGGGAAACCCCAGCTCCTTGAAGGTGGGGACCGTTGGCATCAGCGGCTGTCGATCGGCGCTCAGGACGGCAAGCGCGCGGTAACGACCGGTGCTGACATTGGGTACCGCACTGGTCAGCGCCTCCACGTTGGAGTCGACGATACCTGCCAGCATGTCCATGGTTGCAGGTGCGGCTCCCTTGTAGTGCACCTGCGTCATCTTGATGTCCAACCCACTGGAAATGAGCTCACCCAGCAGGTGAACCATGCTGCCTTGCCCGTTGGTCGCATTGTTGATTTTGGTTGGATTCGCTTTGCCAAAGGCAATGAACTCGGCCATCGTTTTGGCTGGAAAGTCTTTTTTCACAACAAAGGCAAAGGGCACGGTACAGACCGTTGAAATCGGCTCAAAATCTTCGAGTCTGTATTGCAGCTTGTCGTTCAGGTGCGGAATGACCGTGAAAGTTGTGCCTGCAGAAAGAAGCAGGGTATAGCCATCCTTGGGCGCGCGCGCGACTGCTGTGGCACCAATCGCTGTGGCAGCTCCGACCTTGTTTTCAATGATAAAAGTCTGCCCCAGTTCCTCACGCAAGCGTTGGCCGAGTTGGCGGCCCACCACATCGCTGGTTCCGCCCGGGGGGTAAGGTATCACCAGGGTTATCGGCCGGGTCGGCCAATTGGCAGCCTCCGTAGTTTGAGCCGAAATGCCCATGGGCGTCAGCGCAAGCAAAGCGAGCGCGGCAGAAAAGAGGGTACTTTTCAGAGGCTGATTCATTGTTGTCTCCTCAATTTGTGGATAAGAATTAATTGGCAAGCTAAATTCAACCACTTTGGGGCCGTGAAGGCAAGGATGAGCCTGAACCGAGTTGGCCGCCAAAGCGCCCCCATTGCGCCTGCAAGCCACATCGGCCAGGCCTTAAAATTGGCGTCTGTCGATGCCCGCTGTTCGACTCCAACCTCTACTGATTCATTCTCATGTCCGAACCCACGGTCCGCTGCGCCGACTCACACTTTGAAACCAGTA
>Ga0164294_10002885_pt1 | contig 15360 bp, 8 predicted proteins | sample GEODES005metaG_FD_111479 | JGI IMG/M metagenome (GOLD analysis project Ga0164294, IMG submission 111479) | Oligotrophic lake water microbial communities from Sparkling Lake, Wisconsin, USA - GEODES005 metaG | ecosystem: Environmental > Aquatic > Freshwater > Lake | place: USA: Sparkling Lake...
GGGGTTTTTACCGTTGTTTTCGCACTGGCTCCTCAGGCGTGCGCTCGCCAGAATCCCCGCCCTCGAGGACGGGCGTGCCGCTCGTCCGACTCCGCCGCGACAGCCACGCATGAACGCCACGCCCCTAGGCATCTCCGCAATCGCCGTCCACCAGCCGTCGTGGGAGCTCGACAACTCCTGGTTCGGCGAGGCGATGCCCCGGAAGTTCTCGCACCACACCGGCATCGAGGCGCGGGCGATCTCGCTCGACGACGAGGTGACGATGGGAATCGCCGCCGTGCGGAAGTTGCAGCGTGAGACGGGCTGCAACCTCGCCGATTGCCGCGGCATTGTGTTCGTGTCGCCGTCGTTCATCCCGGCGTCGGTGGCCCGTCAGCACCTCGATGCCGCAGGGGCTGCCCGCGAGCGGCCGGGCCGGGCCGCCCGCCAAGTGGTTCGCGAACTCGGCCTGACCCGCTGCCGCACGATCGGCATCAACTGGTTTTGCTGCGGCTACAGCCGCGCGATGGCGCTTGTCAGTCGTCGCTGGGCGCCGCGGCTTGGCCTGCATCGCGACGAGTTTGTGCTCGTAGTCGTGGCCACCCGGATCAGCCGGATCACCGACTACTCCAACGCGCAGATCGCGGGACTGTTTGGCGACATGGCCTCGGCCACGCTGCTCACCACGCCGGCGAGCCGGCGGCATCCCGTTCACTTCGAGATCGTCCACGCCGACGCCGAGAAGCAACTGGCACAGAAGTCGGCGTTCGACTTCCACGTCCGCGACCACGTGCCGGTGCCGGCCCCCGGCGGCGGCACGTGGCACGACGACGACCGGCTCGTCTACTCGCTCGATGGCATGGCGATCGCCGAGATCGCGCCCCGGGCGATGTCAGCGGCGGTCGCCAAGGCGCTCGGAGAGTCGGGCCTCGCCGGTGGTGACGTCAACTTCGTCGTACCGCATCAGGCAGGCACGGGCATCGTGCGGTTCACCGGGATGCAACTCGAAGGACTCGGCATCTGCGGTGAGCTTGTCAACGGGCTCACCCGCCGCACCGGCAACGTGAGTGCCTGCTCCGTGCCTCATGCGCTCAAGGAGACGTGGTCTCGGCTCACGGGCCTGGTCGCCTGCCCAACGGCCGCGGTCGGCAGCCCGGGTCGCCCCGAGGTGCTGCAGGGCTGTGTGCTGCTCCGCTCAACGGCGCTCCACGATCGTCAGGCGACGGTCGCCGCCTGACGCGCGGGCCGGCAGGCCAGCGAGATGGCTGCGACGACCATTGCGAAGGCCAGCACACCGGTTCGCGGATGGGTGGACGGCCGAATGGGCTGGGTGATCATGGCGGCCTCCTGGTCATTCAATCACGAAGGATTCCAGGCTGCCGTCGGCGGGGTGACCTAGCAGCCGCTCGGCAGTTTCGGGCTGCTCGCCGCGGTCGCCCCCCATCCAGCGCGCCCGATTCGTCCCAGAAAACCCGATTCGTCCCAGTCCATGCCCGATTCGTCACTTTTTTCGGATTGGGTCTGGTAATGTTGCCGTGAGACGGTACGGAACGCGTTACGGATCTCTCCTGTCTCAGCCATCATTTCGGAGGATGCCCATGTCTCAAAGGTGTGCCAGAAACGGCCGCTCGGTGCTTAACGCCGCTCTTACCGTGGCGGCCCTTTGCTCGTGGGCCCCGACGGTCTGCAATGCCGCTGGGGTCTCGCCAGGCAACGTCGTCGTCTTCCGGGCCGGCTCGGGTGCCAACACGCTGGGAAACACTGGCAACAACGTATTCCTCGACGAATACACCACGGCTGGGTCGCTCGTGCAGTCGATCGAGATCAACAGCACCGGCACCGGCACGAAGCTCGTCATCGCCGGCAACTCCACGGCCGAGGGTGGCCTGACGATCTCCCCAGACGGGCAGTGGATTGGGTTCGCTGGCTACAACTCCGGTACGGGGGCGGCGTCAAGTTTGTCGGCCCAAACGAGCGGCACGATGCCTCGCGTCGCGGGTCTCCTCAACACCACGACGGGCAGCTACTCGCTCACCGTGATGGGCACATGGTTCAGCGGCAACAGTCCGCGGTCTGCGGTCTCGACGGACGGCAACAAGATCTTTGCGTCGGGAGGAGGCAACGGCCTCGTCTATGGCACGGCTGATGGAAACACGGCTTTTCAGTCGATCTCGGGAACCAATACGGGTACGAACCTGCGTTGGCTGAATGCCTACGGCACCAGCGCGTCCGGGACCAGTCTGTTCGTTTCGGCGGCTACGGGCACGTGGCCGACCGTGGGTGTGTTTGGAGGAAACCCGCTCGTGTCCGCAACGGCGACCTCGCTCACGGCCCAGCCCGACATCCCAAACCAGGGAGGCGCTCCAGTGACGAGCCGGTATGGCTTTGTGTATCTCGACACCAATCCCTCGATCCCGGGGCTCGACACGATGTATGTCGCCGATGACTCGCTCACTGACGGCGGCATCGTCAAGTATCTGCTCGCCGCGAGCGGCACCTGGAACAGGTCGGGGCAGCTCTCCGGTAGCAAGGTCAATCCCACCAGCAACTTCCGGGGCCTGACACGGGGTCTTTCAATGGTACAGACGTCACCCTGTTTGGCACGGTGCTCTCAACCGGCTCCAGTGGCGGTGGGACATCGCGACTGTTCAGTTACCTCGATGCAAACGCCGCGACGAGCACCCTCACGGGCACCACGTCGAGCCTGACGACCCTCGCCACCGCGGGCTCGAATCAGGTGTTCCGCGGGGTCGTGATGGCGGTGCCGGAGCCGAGCGCGGTGGCGATCCTGGGCGCAGGTGCCTGCGGTGCCGTGGCGGTCTGGCGTGGTCGGAATCGCCGGCGGACGTCTCCGTGAGGTGGACCTGCCCCCTTCAACGAGGCCACATTCGGAGCGGGAATCCGGGTGTGTCGCAACTGAGGGAGGACGATAACGCCACGAGGGAAGAGGTTCACAGCGGCGGAGATCCCGGGGAGCAGGAGCCCCGTCGAGCGGAGTTTACGGGCCATCGCGTGCGAGCAAAGGATAGCCCGGTGAATGGCACTTCCGCACCGGTCTTCCGGCTGATGAGCGACTCGTGAGCCTCGGGCGGAGCGGCCCGGGCGTCCGGAGCCGGTATCTCGAATCGCCCTGCACCCCCTGCGCTGGCGTTTTTCTCGCGTCGGCGCAGACCGCGTCCCAGTCGGTGGGCGGGCCGCGAGCAGGTGAAAGTAGAAGCGGCTCCAGCGGTGCGCCGAGGTGTGTCAGCGGCATGGGCCGCGGCGGTCAGGGCCAGCACGGCGGCGACCGGGCTAAGCACAAAACAGCGGACGGGCATGGGGACTCTCCGGTCGAAATGGAACCCGCGGCCTGGGCGACTATCAGCCCCGCCGCTGGCCAACCAGGTTCCCATCGGGGCCGATGCGGATCAAAACCACGACGACCATCGTCACGCCTTCCGGCCGGGGGGCGGGGGTGGTGTCGGCTTGACCTTCGCCGACGCTGGGACTTCAAAATCCTGCACGACGGCCTGTTTTGGGAGATCGACGTCGACTCGATACTCGTTGAAGAGCATCACGCCCTCCTCGACCTCCAGCCCGGGAACGACCTTGCCATTGAAGCCCGTGATGACCGCCGTGTGCGGCCCTCCCGTCGGCCCCCGCTGACCGGTCGCGGTGTCGAAGCGACCGTCGCGAATGGCGGCGGAACCGCCGGGCCCCGAGTTGCCCTTCGTGGGCACGAACGTGATCGTGCCCACACGCACCGGTTCCCCCGCGAAGGTGACCGTGCCGGACACGTCATACCGGGTCACACCGCCCGGTCGACAACCGCCGGCCGCCACCAGGCATGCCGCCAGGAGAATCGACGCAGTTCTGCGATTCATGGGGCTACCAGCGCCTCGGCGCCGTCCCGACTGGCCATTCCGAGAAGCACTGAAAAGTCGGTCGAGTCGCCGGTGAATGCGACCGACCCGTCGCATCTCGCGATGTTCGTGCCCGCGGGATGCTGACTTCCAAGGCTGATGTCGTTGAACACCGCGTCGTACCGCGAGTTAATTGGCTGTGAGATGTTCTTGCAGCCCGCGATGTGGCAGTTTGCTGCCCGCATGCCGCCGCGATGCCAGTGCCGATACTTGGCGTAGGCGATCCCGTCGGGCTTTTTTTCCCACGAGATCTCTCCGACCATGATCGTCTTGGAGAGGCCGTCGGTGATGTCCTTGAACTTTCGCGGCTGGTTCGTCCGTAGGACGCCCTGGTCGGAGAGCCCGCCGAAGGTCGCGCTGCAGGTCGCGTTCGGCTGACCGGAAATGTTGCCTTTGTAGTTCCCGAAGCCCGCGGACAACGGGCCCTTGGGCCCCATGTTGCCGTAGTAGTGAGTCGTGTAAGTCCCTGAGATGAGTGCCTGACTGTTGGCGGTCTCGACGGCGTTGACGACGCTGCTCGAGGGACAGAGGTAGTCGTCAAGCCGGTTGTTGCTGTGGTTTTTGCCGGGATTCAGATAGGCACCGTCCCGCGGATCCTCGCTGAAGTCGAACTTTGAGAACAGCGCCGCCTCTTCCTTGTAGGGCAGGATGTAGACGTGCCAACTCAGCTGGATGTCTTCGTCCGCACCGGGTGGCAATGACCGCTTCGCGTCGTGGTACCCGTGGAGAGCGAGCGCAACCTGCTTGAGATTGGAGCCACACTTCATCCGGCGTGACGCCTCTCGCGCGCTCTGAACGGCCGGGAGCAACAGGCCGATCAGCGTGGCGATGATCGCGATCACCACGAGGAGTTCGACGAGCGTGAATCCGCCGCGGACCGGTGAACGCGTGCAAATCATCGGTTTACCTCGTCTCGGTCGTTGTCCGACTCCGCCAGCCGTCGACGGCTCCTCAAGGCAATAACCGCGACCCCGGCGCCGGCCACCATGGCGATCGCAGACGGCTCGGGAACCGCCGAGTACGTCAGGACGATCGCGTTCCCGAGCGTGCCGACCGAAAACGACGCCGACTCACGCCCCGCTACGGACTGCAACGTCTGGCCCAGGCTGTCGGGGCTCACCGTACCGAGGGAGAACACGCCCGAACTAGTCGCCGGCGACGGACTCGAGAAATCGATCACGGTCCAGGCACGATCGCTGCTCCAAAAGGAATCCGACCAGGCGACAGTCGACCCAGCGGCGTTGAATACCACGTCGAGTGCCGACGAGGCGGAGACGAGCAGATTGCCGCCGGTGACGTTCACCGCGTCGAACGACGTGCCGCGGGCAGAGGTCGAGGACGTGTTGGCCGTCAGCTCCCAAACGAGCGCTGAACCGGCGTCGTACTGCAAGCCTCCGGAAAACGTCTGCGTGCCAGGGGAGGTGCCGGGCGCATGCGTGCCACCGCTCAAGAACGTCGCCGGACCGGTAAAGGTGACGCCGTTCCCGCGAACGATCCCTCCCGAGGCGACGTTCAACGTGCCGCCGACGGTGTTAGAGAACGTCGCTGGGCCCGAGACCGTCTGGACGCCGGTGAAGCCACCCGCGTTCGTGAGCGTGCCACCAGCGTTCGCCAGCGGACTCGACACGGCCTGCCCGTTGAGATCAACCGCCGCCCCCGCTCCGAAGGTGGTCGTACCGCTGCCGAACGCGGTGCTACTGGCAGCCACGAGGGTCCCCTCCTGCACCACGGTGCCGCCGGCATAGGTGTTCGCCCCACCGAGCGTCAGCGACCCGCCACCCCGTTTCGTGAGCTGGCTCGTCGCTGTGCCACCCGAGATCACGCCGTCGATCCGGCCTGTGTACGACTGGGTGTCGATCACTTCCGCGGCGGCCAGCTGCACCGCTCGGCTCGACGACAGCGTGATCGCGTCGGCCTCGAAGCGGAGGCCGCCGTTGTTGGCGTTGACGTTTACCACGAGGTCATTATCGGCGTTGCCGAGGGCGCCGTTGCTCGTGAAGCCAAGCCAGCCTCGAAAGGCCGTCAGCGTGCCCTGCACCGTGTTGCCAGGGTTATCGAGGATCAGCACGTTGTTGTGGTTGCCCGTGACATCGGAGTCGGCGATCCGGAAGTCGGACGTCGGAGAACCGCCGGACAGCGTGCCGGTGAGCCGCACGGTCGTGGGCGTGGTCGGGGCACCGAGAATCGGAAACACCTGGGTCTGTGCGGTTACTGCCGGCAGCACGAACGCGTTGGCGACGGTTCCCGTGGTGCCGTTGCCGAAGTTGAAGGCGACCGACTTGCCGTAGGTTGACGACACCGTGATGACCCCCGAGCTCAAGGCCGTCGGCGACCCAAGCGTCACGCCTCCCGACGCCACGACCGTGCCACCGCTCCAGTCGTTGCCGGCGTTCGAAAGCGTTGGCTGGCCGCCGCTGACCGCACCGAGCGTGAGCACGTGAGGCCCGGAGATCTTTCCGGAGAACGTGCCGGTCGTGGCCCATGCCGAAAGGACGGAATCGCCGGCCAGCGTGATCGGGCCAGCCCAGGTGGCTCCGCTGTCGAGCCGAATCGCTCCGAACGACGCGCCGGTACCACCCTGTCCCCACCCCGTGCCCGACACGACGACAGCGTTCGTGAACACGTTCGCCCCGGTGCCGGTGTAGATCTGGCCACCTGGCAGAATCGTGATCGTGCCCGTGCCGAGTGCCGTCGGCCGGCTGCTCATATTGGCACGGGCCTTATCGACCGTGACCGGCCCGGAAAAAGTGGCGGCGGTACCCGTGAGCGTGTAACTGGACTGGTTCGCCGTGCCGGTGCCGATCAGTTCCAGGCCGCCCGCACCGGTGATACCCACGGTGGCAAACGACAGGGTGCCGCCGCGGAACACCCGGAGCGTTGCGCCGGTGGCGATGTTCATCGAACCCGTGAACGATCCCGATACCAGGCCGGTGCCGATTTGGAGCGTTCCTTGAGACACGACGGTGCCGCCGCTGTAATCGTTGTTGCCGTTGAGAGCTAGTGTGCCGGTGCCCGACTTCGTCAGGCTACCGGTGCCCCGCACCCGCGTGAGCAGTGTGCTCACGGCCGGTGCCGCCGACACGGTGCTCGCCCCGATCCAAAGCGTTCCGCCGGAGAGCGTCACCGCCCCGCTGTCGGCTCCGAACGAAAGGTTGCCGATGTTCTGACTGCCTGACACGGTGACGGTTCCAGACGCGAGGCCGAATCCTACCGTATCGGTGCCAAAGGCGATCCCATCCGCTGGGGTTGTGGTCGCCAGCGTCGTCGTCACGGTTCCCGAGGAATTCGTACTGAAGAAACTGCTCGAGCCCCAGGTCCCGCCGGCCGTGCCGAAGCCGAGCGTGTCGCCGTTGGTGTCCCAGTAGTAGTCGGCGGCCGAAGCAAAACCGGCCGTGGCGAGCCCGATCAGGCAGGTGACGAGGGCGAGCGGCATGGATGAGCGACGCATCATGACACGAAATCTCCAGATGGGCGAACGCGACGGCGTGACGACAGCGAGAGCAGGAGCAGTGCGAATACGGCACCGGCCATGGACGCGGGCTCCGGCACTACGGCCGCAACGGGCGCCTGTCCGCCAGGGGCGTTGTACATCCCGGTATTGAACAAGCCCGTGGAGAGGAACGCTGCCGCGTCAAGGATGTCCACGAAGCCGTCGTAGGTGAAGTCTCCCTCGATCCAGGTCGCGGGCGTACCCGCATCGAACTTTCCGCCGGCGAGGAAGTTGCCGACGTCCAGGATGTCGACCTGCCAGTCGAGGTTCGTATCACCGCCTGCGGCAAAGGCGAAGCCTACAGTTCCATCGCCGTAGTCGAGCCAGCCAACGGTCCGGGTACCCCCGCTCGCAGCCGCCACGGTCGACGTGATGCCGCTGGTCCCGTTCCAGCTGCCGTCACCGAGCCCGGTGATGATCGCCGCCACCATGTCGGCGGCCGGGAGGCCGGCAGCGACGGTGACGAACCCGTTGCCGACGTCGACGAGCCCGCCGGCGTTGGGAGCGAGTCCACCGACGGTCGTCTGCAGCGCGGTCGTCAGGGCGACCGTGCCACCCGCCACGGGCACGATCCTGCTGGTCGCCAGCGCCGCTCCATCGGCGAGCCGGAGCACCCCGCCCCGCACGGTCGTCGATCCGGTGAGCGTGTTGGCCTGGTCCACCACGAGCGTCCCGGCCCCGGTCTTCAGGAGCGGGATCGAACCGGAAAGCGTGGGATAGCCGGCCTGGGTTTGCGTCTGCGTACCGCTGGGCACGTCGATCGTAATCACGGTCGGCGCGATCCCCGCCGTGTAGACCAGTTGGAGATCGCTGCCGGCCTGGGCGATCGAAAATGTGCCGCCGCCGAATGGGTTGGCAAAGCCGCCGGTGCCTTGCGTGGCGGACGTGACCACACGGAACTTGTCAGCCGCGAAGTTCGAGATGCCGCCCTCGGCCGAAGCGATCGTCCAGGAGGTGTTCTGCGCCGCATCGAATCCGGATGCCGGACCGTTGACGTCAGGTCCCGCGCCGGAGAGCGTCCAGAGGTTGATCGTGAAAGGATCGGACGACGTCGACGCGATCTCGAGCGATCCGCCCACGCGCGTCAGGTCCCACTGCACGCCGGCCGTTCCGGTGGTGCTCAGCAGCTGCCAGTTGTAAGCGGCCCCCGCACCCCAGGTGACCGTCGACTGCATCGTGAGCATGCCCGGGCTCGAGCCCGGCGAGAGGATGCCGCCCGACGCCAGCACCACCGGCCCGGCCACCGTCCCCGACCCCGCGAGCGTCGCCGACGAGGCCACGGACACCGTTCCGGAGCCGAGGAGTGATGCCTCGATTCGCAGCGTGCCCGCCGCGATGGCCGTCGGCCCCGCGTAACTGGCGTCAGCGTTGATGATTAGCGTACCGGCTCCCCGCTTCGTCAGCCCGCCGACTACGGTCGAAGACCCGATCGCACCGGCGATGCGACCGGTGAATGCCTGCGTGTCGATCACCTCCTGGCCAAAGAGGTCGATCGTCCTCGACGCCCCTAGCGTGATGCCATCCGCCTCGAATCGCAGACCACCGGCCGCATTGCCCACGTTGACCGCAAGATCGTTGTCGGCATGGCCGAGGGCGGCATTGCTCGTGAAACCGAGGTAGCCGCGGTAGGCGGTGATCGTTCCCTGAAACGAGTTCGAGCCGTTCGCCAGCACGAGGACGTTGTTGTGATTGCCGCTGACGTTCGTGTCGGCCATCTGAAAGTTCGACGTCGGCGAGCCGCCGCTGATCGGCCCCGACAGCACCACGGTCGTCGACGTCGTGGGCGTCCCGAGCAGCGTGAACACCCGTGTCTTGACCGCCACCGCCGGAAGCACGAAGGCGTTGGCGACCGTCGTCACCGAGCCGGAAGGCCGGTTGAAGGCCACGCTGTCTTGGCTCGTCGACAAGACCGTCACGACCCCGGGCCCGAAGGCATTGGCGGCCGCCGCCGTGACGCCCCCGGTCGAAATCAACGTGCCCCCCGTGTAGTCATTGCTGTCGTTGGCGAGCGTCACCTGCCCCGAGCCCACGCCCCCGAACTCAGGTCGGTGCGCGCCCGTGATCCGGCCTGTGATCGTGCCCGCGCTGCCCCACGCGGTGATCCGCGCGTCAGACGCGAGCGTGATCTCGCCGGCCCAGACGGCCCGGCCATCGAGCCGCAGCGCTCCGAGGCGATTGCCCGTCCCCTGCGCCCAGCCGGACCCGGAGAGCGTGAGCGCGTTGGTGAACGTCGGCGTGACCGTTGAACTGCTGCCGGTCCAGACCTGCCCACCTGCCGCCACGACGAGCGCCCCGGCGCCGACCGCGGCGGCGTTCGAACCGAGCCCCAGACGGGCCTGGTCGATCACGACGGTTCCGGTGAAGTCGGTCCCCGTGCCACTGAGAACGTAGCCGGAATGGCCGACCGTGCCGGTGCCGTCGAACTCGATGGTTCCGGCGCCGGAGAACGAGTTCCTCACCGTCAACCCGGATGAAGTGGCACCGCGGTAGTAGCGAAGCGTCGCTCCAGCGGCCACGGCCACCGGGCCAGTGATGGCGCCCGTCGTCGCCCCCTCGCCGATCTGCAGCGTTCCCGAGGTCACGACGGTGCCGCCGGTGTAGTCGTTGTTGGTGGAGAGAATGGCCTCGCCCGCCCCCTGCTTTACCAGTCCGCCGACGCCCGAGAGTTTGCCGGCACCTGCAAAGACGTACCGCTGGCTGGTGTTGTCGATCGTCACCAAGCCGGCCGCGAGGGTCTGCGACACGTCGACCGTGAACTGGCTCGCGGTGTCGTTGAACATCGCCCGATCGCCGTCGATGAAGTTCGTCGGCGCGCCCGATGACGAGGTCTTCCAGTTCGGAGTGCCGCCGACGTCGACATCGGTGCCCGCATTCCAGATGTTGGAGAGGCTGCCGGTCCAGATGATCGAGTCGGCCGAGGTTACGGCCAGGTCGATCCGGGTGTTGGTGGTGTCGTAGACGAGCCCAGCCGCCACCCGACGCGGCAGCGACGCGAGGGTGAAGCCGCTGGAAATCGTAGTGCCGGCGTAGTCGATGAGCGTGAAGGTGCCGGTGCTCAGTCCCTGGCCGCTGGTGATGGACAGGGTCGTGGTGCCCGTCCGCGACAGCCCGTTGGCCGTGGACACCGAGATCAGCGGAGCCTGCGGAAGCCCCGCGCCCGTGAGGGTGAAACCGAGACCGCTCGCATGGCCGAGCGAGAGCGTGGGAACCGCCAGCGTGCTTGGCGTGGAACCGTAGCCGACCAGCAGCCCGGCGGCCCCGGCGACCGTCAGGCCGCCCGAACCGCTGAATGCTCCCGCCGTAACGAGCGTGCCCGACGACACGGTGGTCGAACCGGCATACGAACTCGTGCCCGTGAGCGTGAGCCTGCCGGCGCCCGCCTTCACGACATTGCCGGAGCCGCTGATCGAAAGCGCCGTCACGACGTCGTCGGAACGGTCGAAGGCGAGGGTCGCACCGGACGAGATCGTGACGTCGCCGGAGAGCGATCCAGCCGTGCCGCCGTTGCCTATTGCGACGGTGCCCGTCGAAAACGTCGCGCCCCCCTGAACGCTGACCGGCAGGGCGACCGTCAGCATCCCAGCCCCCGTCTTCGTCATGCCGGCGACCGCGACGATCGAACCGGAGCCCTGGAGCGTGTAGGCCTTGGTGGCGTTGGCGAAAGCGAACCGGCTCGCGGTGACCGGCGTCGCCACGTCCACCCCGGTCGCCGTGGCCGAGTCGTCGAAAGTGACGCTATCACCGGTCGCGAACGTCGCGGCTGAGCCACTGGCGAGCCAGTTGGTCGCCGACGTATTCCACGAGGCGTTGCCTGGAGTTCCGGCCCAGGTGAGGCTGTCGAGCGTGGGATAGGTGGATCCCGCCGAGCCCAGCAACGCCGCCTGACCGGCCGTGAGCGACCCTCCGTAGACGGCCATCGAACCGATCGTGAGTTGGTGATTCTCGCTCGTGCCGTCCTGGAACACGGTCTGGTCGGCAAAAAACAGCACCTGCGACGGATCGAGGGAATAACTGGCATCGTCGACGGCCGGCACCGCGTAGGTGGAGAACGCCGCACCGTCACGGTAGGCGGTGAAGGAGTTCCCGAGTTCGGCCGAAACCACGAGCCGATACCACACGTTGGCCGCCAGCGCCGTCGGCGAAAACCCGATGTCGCTCCGCCCGACGGTGTTGAGGAGCGCGCCGTCGCCGGAACCTCGCACGAAGAACTCGGCGTCGGTCGTGTTGGTCAGATCGGTCTGGTAGAAGCTTCGCCAGAGCGTGGCGGTCGGCTTCCGGACGTCGTAGACGAAGGTGTAGTCGTTGGTCCGTACGCCGCCGCCATTCGCTCCGATGCCGTGGGTCACGAGGATCGAGTTCGATGATCCCACGACCGTGTTGATCACGCCATCGAGCGTCGTGGAGCCGTAGGTCTGCGAGGCGAACCAGGTGGGGGACGTACCGTTGATCGTCAGCGGAGCGCCGACCGTGGCCGTGGTCAGGTCGGCGCCGTTGGAGAACTCCCAGAGCCCGGTCAGCGACTGCCCTCGCGAGGTCGCCCCGAACGCGACGACCCAGGCCGAGATGCAGAGCACGACCGCCCGCTGCAACGTGATGCGAAGCCACAATCTCATGCGTCACCCGTCTGCTTCCCCCGACTCGCGTCCCACTCGCCGTAAACCGACCTGCCTCGACGGGATGTTAGCCCGTTTCTGAGCGAAGCTCAACGCTATCACGGCGATTCAGAGCAAGCCTGGGTTTACCATATACCAACTGTTCATGGCTGCGGTGTGAGGGCTCCTCTCATGCCCGGCTTGTCGCCCGCAGACAGGACCTGCCCGTCTGCAAGCAGGCGTTCCCGGAGCGCCGCATAGGGCACTTCCTGCACCGCAATCCCGCGATCGATCGCCAGCGCGGCGGCGGTGGCTGCCGACTGCCCTAGGATCATGAACACCGGCTCCATCCGAATGCTCCCATACGCGATGTGGCTCGCCGAAACCGCCACCGGCACGAGCAGATTTTCGACCTGGCCTTGCTTGGGAAGGAGCGAACCGTAGGCAATCTCGTAGGGCCCGCCGGTGCTCACGCCGATGTCGCCCTCGTTCTGCACGGAGCCTTCCGGCGTGATGTATCGCTGAACATTGTGGCTGTCGATCGTGTAACTGCCCATCCCGACCGAATCAGGCGTGGGCTTCTTCTTGCGAAGTTCGTTCTCCGTCATCACATAACTGCCGATCATCCGCCGGGCTTCACGAACGTAAATCTGGTGGGGCCAATGATTCGTTCCGGCGAACTCATCGCAGGCGAGGCCCCACTCGCGGAACCCCCGCTGCACGTCCAGCGGCACTCGGGGGTCGTTGGCGATGAACCACAGCAATCCCTGCTGGTAGGTGCGATGCTCGTCGATGATCTCCCGCCGTCGCTCGTACGAAGCCTCGGGATAGGCGTAGTTGAATCCGATGTTGTCGAAGCCGAAGGGCCCGTGGTTATTGCAGTCGGACTTACCGTTCGGAATCTCGTCGAACTTCTGGTAGTAGGCCCACCACCCGGCTTGGAGAACCCGGAGCAGGAGTTCGTATTGGTCGGCGTCGTACGCCGCAGGTTTGGGGAACTCGACGCGGTTTCGCGGATCCTTCGTGAGGCACAGCCGGAAGCAGTAGGCCTGCACCTTCTTGTCGGCCGCACCGAACTCGCCGGGGGGATCGGGGCTGATTCTGGGCAGGATGCCGCTGGCTGGATCACCGGGCACGCGGTATGGGCTGATCGGGACCTTCACCGCCCCGAAGTGATGCTGGTGGTGGAGGACGCCCACCTGCACACCGTTGTGCTCCTCCCCGTAGGTGGCGTTTGCCTCGCGGCCCACGTGGTAGTCGACCCCGGCCGCGGCCATGAGGTCGCCCTCGTAGGTGGCGTCGATGAACATTGCCGCCTCGTAGACTTTGCCGTCGAGCGTCGTGATCGAGACGATGCGCCCTCCGTTCTTGTGCACGCCTCGCTCGCGGTCCAGCCAGGCACTCCGGACCACCTCGACACCGTGCTCCCGAATCAGATCTTCGAAAGCTTGTTCGGCGACGTGCGGTTCGAAGACCCACATGGTCCGGGCGTCGCCGTCGATGGCCGGTGTGCCCTGGCCACGATTGCCATACTCTTCCCGCTGCTGCCAGACCCATGCCGCGGGCGTCTGGTAGTGCCTCCAGATGCGGTGATAGAACTCTCGAGCCAGGCCGCCGATCACCGCTTTGTTGCCGGTGTCTGTCATTCCCAGCCCGCCACTCGAGAGCCCACCCAGGTGCTCGTCGGGTGAGATCACGACCACCCGCTTGCCCATGCGAGTGGCCTGGACGGCCGCTGTGACCGCGGCGCTCGTGCCGCCGTAGATCGCCAGGTCGTATCGGGCCGCGATCGCGGCCGGAGCAAGGCAGGTGGTGATCACCGCCGCGATCCAGCACGCCAGCGGCAGATGCGGGACGCTCGAACTGGGTTTCCGGATCATCATGACGCGACCAAACCCTTCACATCGCCGGACGAATTCCATCCCCAGAAATCTCCGTCGGTGGATACGCTACGACACCGGTATCTCCCAAGCAATCTCCCTGCGGCCGCCGAATCTAACGGTCGTGGCGGCAAGCCGTCAAAAAGCGTCTGGCGGCCTCGCGTTTCAGGAGGCCGGCCGGTCGGTGAGTTCGGCGATCGAGTTCTGGAAGAATCCGGGCGGCTACGCCTGGATCGCGCAGCGGGCCTTTCCTGATCCCTCCAAGGGGGGTAACTTCGCCAGTGGCCGCCCGTCGCTGCTCGGCCGAATCAACGACATCGACGCGAAGTACGGTACCCACACCAGGATGGTGCAACTCGACACCCGAGAGCCATACTGGCGGGCGAAGTTCTTCGTCGACGGCGAGGAAGTGGCGTGGTTCGTGTTCGATCAGCCTCCGCCGATCGCATTTGCCTCGCTCCGTTTCAACACCGACCGGGTCTCGAGCTTCGACGACTTGCGGCTCGCCGTGTGGCGACGGAAGCCGCCTCAGCCGCCCAGTCGCCGCCCCTGATTCACCGCCCGGGATATCCCATGCTTCGTTCTTCCTGCGTCCGCTCGCTCGTCGCGATCGTACTCGTATGCGCCGCGTCCGCCGCTGAATCCCGCCCAATCGACGTCTGCGTGTACGGCGGAACCTCGGGAGGCGTGATCGCCGCGGTCGCCGCCGCCCGCCGGGGCGGCCACGTGGTGCTCATCGAGCCCGGCCGGAGGCTCGGCGGCATGTCGAGCGGCGGCCTGGGCATGACCGACAATGGGGCGACGTCCACGATCAGCGGCCTGGCGTGGGAGTTCTACCGCCGGATCTTCCGGTTCTACGTCGACCCCGCGAACTGGCTGCACCAGGGTCGCCACGAGTTCATGGCGCGGCAGCCTGTGATCTGGGGCGTCGACGGACCGAAGATGGAGGCGATCGAGGCGCAGTTCATCTTCGAACCGCGGGCTGCGGAGCGGGTGTTCACCGACCTCGTCCGCGAGGCGGGTGTGACCGTGGTCTTCGGGGAGCGGCTCGACCTCGCCGAGGGTGTCCGCAGGCGATCCGGCCGCATCCACTCCATCCGCATGGAGAGCGGCCGGGAGTTCGTCGCCGGGGTGTTCATCGACGCCACGTACGAAGGCGACCTGATGGCGAGGGCCGGCGTGACCTACGTGGTTGGTCGCGAACCGAACGATCGGTATGGCGAGACGCTCAACGGCTCGTTCCCCTTCACGCCCCGAGCATTCCCGACGATCAGTCCGTTCGTGGTGGCGGACGATCCCACCAGCGGACTCCTGCCCCGCGTGCTCGCCACGCCCTCTGGCCCCCGAGGCAGCGGTGACGAAAAACTCCAAGCCTACAACTTCCGCGTCTGCCTCACTGATGTGCCCGAGAACCGAATCGCCATCGACAAGCCGACCGACTACGAGCCGCTCGAATATGAACTGCTTGCGCGAATGATCGCCACGATGAAGGACGTGCGACCGGGCCCTGCGAAGAC
>Ga0164294_10002887_pt1 | contig 15357 bp, 15 predicted proteins | sample GEODES005metaG_FD_111479 | JGI IMG/M metagenome (GOLD analysis project Ga0164294, IMG submission 111479) | Oligotrophic lake water microbial communities from Sparkling Lake, Wisconsin, USA - GEODES005 metaG | ecosystem: Environmental > Aquatic > Freshwater > Lake | place: USA: Sparkling Lake...
CGCTGTGCGGTCTGGTGCGGAACCCGCAGGCCCGTAGCGTTCTTCGAAGTAGTGAGCTGCCCTATCCCAAACCAGGCCTGGCTCCGGATCAAGGTGACAATCCCAGCGCACCGATCAACTTCCGAAGGACCCCACCCATGCCCATCACCAAAGGTTTTCGCCAGCTCGTAGACGAGGCCAACGCCCAGATCACCACCTACAGCGTGGCGCAAGTGCGCGCGCGCCTGCAAGACTCCAAGGTTCAACTGGTAGACATTCGCGACATGCGCGAACTGGAGCGCGAAGGCACCATCGACGGCGCGGTGCTGGCGCCGCGCGGCATGCTGGAGTTTTGGGTGGACCCGGCGTCGCCCTATTTCAAACCGGTGTTTGGTGATGAGGGTAAAGAGTACATCTTGTTTTGCGCCGCTAGTTGGCGCAGTGCACTGGCCGCCAAAGCCCTGCAAGACATGGGCATGAACAATGTGGCCCATATGGACGGTGGCTTTGCCCAGTGGGTGAAAGATGGGGCGCCCACCGAGACGCTGGAGCAGCAAAAAGCCAAGCGCCACGCCAAGGGATGAAACGGCTGGCGCCTGCGCAGCCTTGCCCGTGCGGCGGGGTGATTTGGAGCACCGTGTCCGCAGCCGCAGCCAAGCCTGGGCGCAAAGAAACCACGACATCCGCGCCAAGGCTGACTTACGGCCAGTGCTGCGGCCGCTTGCTAGAAGCCGACGCCGAAAACGCACCCCTCTCCCCTAATGCCGAGCAGCTGATGCGCTCGCGCTACAGTGCTTTTGTGCTGGAGCGCGAGGCCTATTTGCTGGCCACCTGGCACGCCAGCCGGCGCCCCGTGCAGATTGAATTTGATCTTGGCGTGAAGTGGCTGGGGCTGGAAGTGCGCGACTACCGCCTGACCGGCGCTGAGACTGCGGCGGTCGAATTCGTCGCCCGCCAAAAGCCTGTGCAAGGGCCTGCCATTCGCCTGCACGAGCGCAGCCGCTTTTTGCTGGATGGCGACCGCTGGTTTTACCTGGACGGTACGCAGTATTGAATTTGCTTGGGGGGCCGCACGCCGAGCAGGGCGATCGGGTTTGCCTTGGCTTTCGGGTCGCCGTGCTTGGATGCTGCATCGTTTTGGTGCGAAATAGGGGCATTGCTCATGGTGTTGTTGAGAATGGTTCGCATTTGCATTAAACTGGACTCATGGCGTGTGTAGCGCAATCAATTGCCTGGCGCCAAAAGAAAGATTTTTTTCATGTGTTCGATTCACCCAAGGCGCACCTCTTGCGCCGCCGCGACGCCCCAGCGCAAGGCAGTCAGCCTTATTGCCGGAGCGGCTCTGTCCGCCCTTTTGGCCCTTTTCGCTCTGTTCGGGCCCACGGTGGTGCTTGCCGACACGCTGACGGTGTACTCGGCGCGCAACGAGCAATTACTCAAACCCCTGTTGGACCAGTTCACCAAGAGCACCGGCACCCAGGTGCAACTCTTGACCGCCAACGAGGGTGCCTTGCTGGCTCGCCTGAACGCGGAGGGCGCCAGCACCCCCGCCGACGTGCTGATCACGGTGGACGCGGGCAATCTTTGGCAGGCGGCGCAGCAAAACCTGCTGCAAGCGGTGGCGTCGCCCGTGCTGGAAAAGAACATTCCGGCCCACCTGCGCGACCCGGCCAAGCAGTGGTTTGGCATGTCGGTGCGGGCCCGGACCATTGTGCACAGCAAGGCGCGCGTGCCCGCCAACACCTTGTCCAACTACGAAGACTTGGCGGACCCCAAGTGGCGCGGCAAGCTGTGTCTGCGCAGCAGCAAAAAGGTGTACAACCAGTCGCTGGTGGCGATGATGATGCAGGACCTGGGTGAGGCAAAAACCGAGGCCGTTGTCAAAGGCTGGGTGGCGAACCTTGCTACCGATGTGTTTGCGGATGACACCGCCTTGCTCAAGGCCATTGCGGCGGGCCAGTGCCAGGTGGGCATTGTCAACACTTACTATTTGGGGCGCTTGCTGCAAGCGGACCCTGCATTTCCGGTCGGTCTGTTTTGGGCGAATCAGGCGACCACGGGCGTGCATGTGAATGTGTCGGGTGCCGGTGTGACGCGCTACAGCAAGAACCCGGCTTTGGCACAAAAGTTTCTGGAGTTCCTGTCCTCAGACGAGGCACAAAAAATCTACACCGACAAAGACCTAGAATATCCCGCCAACCCAGGCGTCGCGGCCGACTCGGTCATCAAGTCCTGGGGCAGCTTCAAGCCCAACCTGATCAATGTGTCCAAGGCGGGCGAGTTACAAGCGGCCGCCACCCGCCTGATGGACCGCGCGGCTTACAAATAGCCTGCCCATGACGCTGCTACGCTGGCCACTTTGGGTGGTGCTGCCCCTGGCCCTGGTGACGCTCACGCCCCTGGCGGTGGTGGGGGCGAGCTGGGCGCAGCGCGCGCCCGACGTCTGGCAGCACTTGCGCGACTACGTGCTGGCCGGGGTGCTGCTCAACACGCTGGTGCTGACTCTGTGCGTTGGGCTAGGGGTGGCGGTGCTGGGCGTGGCGCTGGCGTGGATCACGGTGATGTGCGAGTTTCCGGGGCGGCGCTGGCTGAGCGGGGCGCTGGTGCTGCCGCTGGCCTTGCCCGCCTACGTGCCGGCGTTTGTGCTTGTGGGCCTGATGGACTACAGCGGCCCGGTGCAAACCCTGTGGCGCGCGGCCACCGGTTGGTCGGGTGGCTTCCCTTCTGTGCGCAGCACAGGCGGTGCGGTGCTGGTGTTTTGCCTGGCGCTTTACCCGTATGTGTATTTGCTGGCGCGCCAGGCCTTTCAAACCCAGGGCGCGCAATGCATGCAGGCTGCGCAGACGCTGGGCCTGAGCTGGATGCAGGCGTTTTGGCGCGTGGCCATTCCCATGGCGCGGCCTTGGTGGGCCGCAGGCATGGGGCTGGCGCTGATGGAAGTGCTGGCGGACTTTGGCACCGTGGCAATCTTCAACATCGACACCTTCACCACCGTGATCTACAAGACCTGGCTGGGCATGTTCAATCTGGCCGTGGCCTCGCAGCTGGCCTCCCTGTTAGCCCTGGGCGTGCTGGCCCTGGTGTGGCTTGAACAAAGCGCGCGCGCGCGCCGCCAGTTTGCGCCGTCGGCCAAAGGCCAGTCGCGCACGCGCATTGCGTTAACTGGCGTGGCCGCTTGGTCCGCCACCGGGGCTTGTGTGCTGGTGTTCACGGCGGCCTTTGTCGCGCCGGTGCTGCAACTGCTGTACTGGGTGGTGCAAGCGGCCGCCACCGACCTGGACGCGCGCTACTGGCAGTTTGTGCTGCATTCGCTCATGCTCTCGGGCCTAACGGCGCTGGTGGTGCTGGCTGCGGCGCTGGCGCTGGCCTATGCGGCGCGCGCCTCTGAAGGCCAGCGCGGGCAGCGCGCGGTAGCTGCGCTGGTGCGTATGGCTAATTTGGGCTATGCCTTGCCCGGCATGGTGTTGTCGGTGGGCTTGTTTGTGCCGGTGGCTTGGCTGGACGCCCGCTTGCTGGCCTGGACGCAAAGCCTGGGTCTGGCGCCGCTGCCGGTGCTCAAGGGCGCGCTGGCCGTCATGGTCACCGCCCTGGCCGTGCGCTTTATGGCGGTGGGCTTTAACCCGATCCAGGCCGCCATGCAGCGCATCACCCCCAACCAAGAGCGCGCAGCGCGCAGTCTGGGCCTGGGCGCCTGGCAGTCGCTGCGGCGCTTGCATGTGCCCCTTTTGCGCCCTGGGCTGCTGAGCGCGGCGCTGCTGGTGTTTGTGGAGGTGATGAAAGAAATGCCCATCACGCTAATGACCCGTCCCTTTGGCTGGGACACCTTGGCGGTGCGCATTTACGAGATGACATCCGAGGGCATGTGGGAGCGCGCCGCGCTGCCCAGTGTGTGTGTGGTGCTGGCAGGTTTGCTGCCGATATTTTTACTGGTGCGAAAGAGCGAGCAAGATTAGCCATGGCAAGTTCAACAATGCTTTCCCCCGGGCCGGGCGCGGCTTTAGGCACGGTCGCCGCCTTGCAGATGGCGCAGGTGGCATTGGCCTACCCCGGCCAGGCGGCTCCCGTGGTGAGCGACGTGTCCTTGCAACTGGCGCCGGGCGACATCGCCTGCCTGCTGGGCCCGTCGGGCTGTGGCAAGACCACGCTGCTGCGCGCCATTGCCGGCTTTGCGCCGCTGCAGGCGGGGCGCATCGCCATCATGGGGCGCGAGGTGTCCGGCGCGGGTGTGCATGTGCCCACCGAGCAGCGCAACATCGGCATGGTGTTTCAAGACTACGCGCTGTTTCCGCACCTCACGGTGCAAGGCAATGTGGGCTTTGGCTTGCACGGCCTGGCGGCCAAGGACGTAAAACCACGGGTGCAGCAGATGCTGCAAATGGTCGGGCTGGAAAGCCTGGCGCAGCGCTATGTGCATGAGTTATCAGGCGGCCAGCAGCAGCGCGTGGCGCTGGCGCGCGCACTGGCGCCCAAGCCCCAGCTGCTCTTGCTCGATGAGCCGTTTTCTAACCTGGATGTGAGCTTGCGCGAGCACTTGGCCCGCGAGGTACGCGCGCTGCTCAAAGCCACCGGAACCACCGCCGTGCTGGTCACCCACGACCAACAAGAAGCCTTTGCCGTGGCGGACTATGTGGCCGTGCTGGCAGAGGGGCGCGTGCAGCAGTGGGGCACGCCCATGGCGCTGTACCACGAGCCGGTGAACCGGCTGGTGGCGAACTTTCTGGGCGAGGGCGCCTGGATTCCTATGCACCACAGCGCCAGCGGCGAACTGGTAACTGAGCTGGGCACGTTTGCGGCCCCCTCTGATGCAGGCCTTGCGGACATGAACGACGCAGCGCAGCAGCCCCGGGAACTGCTGGTGCGCCCGGACGACATCCTGCACGACGACGCCAGCCCGACCAAGGCGCGGGTAGTGTCCAAAGTGTTTCGGGGCGCAAACTTTCTGTACACGCTCGCGCTACCGTCGGGGCAAACAGTGTTTTCGCTGATACCCAGCCACCACGACCACGCGCTGGGTGAGTACATCGGCATCCGGCTGGAACTAGACCACCGGGTTCACTTCGCTTGTGTGGCCCATACGGCGGACTTTGCCCCAGCACCTGGCCGAGGTGTGGCGCCACTTGGGCGGTGACGGGCCGATGTTTTCGCGCTGGGTGCCCCATGTGCCCCGGCGCGGCCCCCAGCGCTTGGGCCACGGCTGCTAGCGTCATGCATTCATCTTCCGGCGCTTCGCGGACGCATTCGCCGGGGTGAATCGGTGGCAATCAGCGCTTCTGTCTAAACGCCTCCGGCGTCTGCCCCGTCCAGCCCTTGAAGGCCCGGATAAAGCTCTTCTCGTTGTTAAACCCCGCCAGCGCCGCGATTTGCTTGACCGGGCGGCTGCTGCGCTGGAGTTGCGCCACGGCCACGTCGCGGCGTACGGCGTCTTTGAGTTGCTGCAGGGACGCGCCTTCTTCTTTGAGCTGGCGGTGCAGGGTGCGCGCTGACAGGTTCAGCCAGTGCGCCAGGTCGTCGGCATTGCGGCAGTGCTCGGGGTGTTGGGCCAGGGTTTGGCGCACTTTTTCCACCAGCAAGCGGTCGCGGCGGTAGGGGCGCACGGTGAGTAGCAGGGCGCGCTGCAGCATGTGTTGCAGCGCCGCTTCGTCGCGGCGCACCGGCAGCGCCAGGTAGCGCGCATCAAACAGCAGGCGGTGGGCAGGGGCGTCAAAGCGTGTGGGTCCGTCAAACAGCACCTGGTAGCTGGCCTGGTGCGGCGGGGCGGCAAGACGCAGCTCGGTGCCTTGCAGCGGAATGCGCGAATCGGTCAGCCAGCAGGCCACGCCCAAGGCGTTGCGCAGCACCGACACCACACAAAACTCCTGCAAGGAGCCCAGGCTGAGCAGCTCGGTGAGTTGCAGCGACGCCAGCCCGTCGTGTTCGTGCAGGGCGAGCGCAATGTCCCCGGTCAGCAGGCCGTGGTGGCGGCACCAGCGCTGCAGCGCCACGCGCAGCGTGGGCGCAGTCAGCGAGGCGCGCACCAGCATGCCGTAGCTGCCCCAGGGCAGGCGGCGGCTGAACCAGCCCAGGCCTTCGTCGTCCAGCTCTTGCATGGCCAGGCCAGAGATCCATTCCATTTGCATGGCGGTGATGCGGGCTTGCGGCTGACCCAATAACTGCGGCTCGATTTGTGCCTTGGCCAGCGCGGCGCTGGGGTCGATGTCGCGATGCGCGTAGGCCGCCACGATGGCGTTTACAAAGGCGATGGGTGTGGCTGCCTCGCCTTGCGTGGGCGCTCCAGACAAGGGCAGCGTGGGTGGTGGGGGAGCGGGTGGAATTGCCATAGCAGTCGCGCATTGTGGCGCAAGGGCTGGCAGGATTTGCACCCTTTGTGGCGCAAGCGCGGTTGGGCGCACGCTATGCTGGCACCCATCTGAAAACTGAGGTCGCCCCATGTCCGTTTTACAAAGCCAGCTCAACCCCCGCTCCGCCGACTTCTTGGCCAACGCCGCAGCTATGCGCGTGCTGGTCGATGACTTGCGCCTGCACCTGGAAAAAGTGGCTCTGGGCGGCGGCGAGACTTCGCGCGCCCGGCACACGGCGCGCGGCAAGCTGCTGCCGCGCGAGCGGGTGAACATGCTGCTCGATCCCGGCACGCCGTTTCTGGAACTTGCACCGCTGGCCGCGCTTAACTTGTACGGCAACGACGCCCCCGGCGCGGGGCTGATTGCCGGCATTGGCCGGGTCAGTGGTGTGGACTGCATGGTTGTGTGCAACGACGCCACCGTCAAAGGCGGCACCTACTACCCCATGACAGTCAAAAAGCACCTGCGGGCCCAAGAAGTGGCGCAGCAGAACAATCTGACCTGTATTTACCTGGTCGATTCCGGCGGCGCCAATCTGCCTAACCAAGACGAGGTGTTCCCCGACCGTGACCACTTTGGCCGCATCTTCTACAACCAGGCAAACATGAGCGCGCAAGGCATTGCGCAAATTGCCGTGGTCATGGGCAGTTGCACCGCAGGCGGCGCCTACGTGCCAGCCATGAGCGACGAGACCATCATCGTCAAAAACCAGGGCACCATCTTTTTGGGCGGCCCCCCGCTAGTCAAGGCCGCCACCGGCGAGGTGGTGAGCGCCGAAGACTTAGGCGGCGGCGACGTGCACACGCGCCTCTCCGGAGTGGCCGACCACCTGGCGCAAAACGACTTGCACGCGCTGGCGCTGGCGCGCGAAGCCGTGGCGCACCTGAACCACCACAAGCCTTCGCCGCAAGCGCCCACTCAGCCCACCGCGCCGCAGTTTGCCGCCGAAGAGTTGTACGGCGTGATCCCCACCGACACACGCAAGCCCTTTGACGTGCGCGAGATCATTGCCCGCATCGTGGACGGCAGCGAGTTCCACGAGTTCAAGCCACGCTTTGGCGCCACCCTGGTCTGCGGCTTTGCGCACATTGAGGGCATGGCTGTGGGCATCATCGCTAACAACGGCATTTTGTTCAGCGAGTCGGCCCTCAAGGGTGCGCACTTTATTGAGTTGTGTTGCCAGCGCAAGATTGCCTTGGTGTTCTTGCAAAACATCACCGGCTTCATGGTCGGGCGTAAATATGAGAACGAAGGCATTGCGCGCAACGGCGCCAAGATGGTCACGGCTGTGGCTTGCGCTGCGGTGCCCAAGTTCACCATCATCATTGGCGGCAGCTTTGGCGCGGGCAACTACGGCATGTGCGGGCGCGCCTACAGCCCGCGCTTTTTGTGGATGTGGCCCAACGCGCGCATCAGCGTCATGGGCGGCGAACAGGCGGCGAGCGTCTTGGCCACGGTCAAGCGCGACGGCCTGGAAGCCAAGGGCGCCACCTGGAGCGCCGACGAAGAAGCCGCCTTCAAAGCCCCTATCAAAGCCCAGTACGAAACCCAGGGCCACCCCTATTTCTCCACCGCCCGCCTGTGGGACGACGGCATCATCGACCCCGCCGACACCCGCCGCGTGCTGGCGCTGGGCCTGAGCGCGGCGCTGAACGCGCCGGTGGCGGAGACCAAGTTTGGTATTTTTCGGATGTGATGTGTATGATTATTGAATTTCATACACATTGAGGGGCTTCCATGCGAACCAATATCGAAATCGACGACAAGCTCATGACCGCCGCCATGGCGGCCGGCGGCTTTAAGACCAAGCGCGAGGCGGTGGAAGAGGGTTTGCGTCTGGTCGCGCGGCGCAAGGTGTATGACGGCTTACGGGCGCTGCGCGGCAAGTTGCACTGGGATGATTCCGACGAAGGCTGGGCCAAGGCGCGCGAACAGCAGGCCTTGGTCGTCAATGAATCGGTACCCGCGCCTTATGTCGCCAAGGCCACCAATGTGGCACCTGTCAAAAGAGGTCGTACCAGGTGATTTTGGTGGACTCCAGCGTCTGGATTGACTTCTTCAACGGCGTATCGAACGCGGCAGTGGATCGCTTGGAGGCGCTACTTTGCGACAGCAGCTCCACGCTGGCTACGGCCGACCTGGTCGTCTATGAGGTGTTGCGGGGCTTTCGCTCCAGTCGCCTTTTGGTGGAGGCGCAGGAGTTGATGTCGGAGTTGAAGCAAGTGGAACTGGGTGGCTTGGCGAATGCACTCCAAGCCGCAGACCACTACCGCGAACTGCGCGCCCTTGGCTATTCCATTCGCAGTCCAATTGATGTGCTCTTGGCCAGCTACTGCATCACGCATGACCATTTGCTGCTGCACCGGGACGCCGATTTCGATGTGATGGCCGCCTTGCGCGGCTTGCAGATTGCGCCCCACTGATTACTCCGACTGGAAAGTTCTATGTTCACCAAAATCCTCATCGCCAACCGGGGCGAAATCGCGTGCCGGGTGGCGGCCACCGCTGCCCGTTTGGGCATCCAGACCGTGGCCGTGTACTCGGACGCCGACGCCCGCGCGCGCCACGTGCAAATGTGCGACCAGGCGGTGCACATTGGCGGCAGCGCGCCCAAAGACAGCTATTTGCGCTGGCAGTCCATCATTGACGCCGCCTTGGCCACCGGCGCGCAAGCCATCCACCCCGGCTACGGTTTTTTGAGCGAAAACGACGCATTTGCCCAAGCCTGTGCCGACGCGGGCCTCGCCTTCATTGGCCCCTCGCCCAGCGCCATTCGCGCCATGGGCCTAAAGGCCGAGTCCAAACAACTGATGGAACGCGCCGGTGTGCCGCTGGTGCCCGGCTACCACGGCGCCGACCAGGACCCCGCGCTCTTGCAGGGCGAGGCAGACCGCATTGGCTACCCCGTGCTGATCAAAGCCAGCGCAGGCGGCGGCGGCAAGGGCATGCGCATCGTGGAGGCGTCGGGCGACTTTGCCACCGCACTGGCCAGCTGCCAGCGCGAGGCCGTGGGCAGTTTTGGCAACGGCGCGGTGCTGATCGAAAAATACGTGCAACGCCCCCGCCACATCGAGATCCAGGTGTTTGGCGACAGCCAGGGCAATTACGTTTATCTGTTTGAGCGCGACTGCTCGGTGCAACGCCGCCATCAAAAGGTGCTGGAGGAAGCCCCCGCCCCCGGCATGACACAGGCCTTGCGCGCGCAAATGGGCGCCGCCGCCGTGGCGGCAGCCCGCGCGGTGAACTATGTGGGCGCGGGCACGGTGGAATTTATTGTGGAGCAGGCCAGCTACGACCAGCCGAGGGCGATGAAGTTCTACTTTATGGAGATGAACACACGCTTGCAGGTGGAGCATCCCGTAACTGAAGCGATTACGGGCCTGGACCTCGTGGAGTGGCAATTGATTGTGGCCAGCGGCGAGCCGCTGCCCTTGCGCCAGGACGAGTTGCAGATTACCGGCCACGCGATCGAGGCGCGCATTTGCGCCGAAACGCCAGACAAGCAGTTTTTGCCCGCCACCGGCACCCTGGGTGTCTACGCCTTACCCGCGCACACCAGCTTTACCCGCGCCGACTGCGGCGTGCGTGTGGACTCCGGCGTGCGCCAGGGAGACACCATTAGCCCGTACTACGACTCCATGGTCGCCAAGCTCATCGTGCACGGCCGCACCCGCGCCGAGGCGCTGGCGCGCATGGACGCGGCGCTGGCCCAAACCCATATCGTGGGCCTGAACACCAATGTGCAGTTTTTGCGCCACGTGGTGGCCAGCGACGCGTTTGCCCAAGCGCGTCTGGATACGGCGCTGATTCCACGCGAAGCCGCCACGCTGTTCGATCAGGAAAAGGTGGGCCTGGCCTGGGCCGGGGCGGCCTTGGTGGCCGACACCTTGCGCCTCGAGAGCGCCGCAGCCGACGCAGGCGGCAGCTGGAAAGACCCTTGGGCTGCGCGCGATTCCTGGCAGTCGCATGCCTCACCGGTGCGCAGCTTTGCGCTGGAGTTTGCCGGTGCGCCTTACTACGCCAGCTTGCGCCCGACGCGCGGCGGTACAGCAACACTGGACTGCGGCGGCGTAAACGCTGCGCTGAATTTCATGGTGCAGGCCGACGGCAGCCTGGACATCGCCTGGGGCCACGAGCGCCAGCGCCTGCGGGTCTACCGCCAGGGCGAAACTGCCCATGTGTTCATGGCGCATGGCGCCACCCAGATCGTGGCGGTGGACGCATTGGCCCACGCGGCGGTGGCCCAGGCCGACACGGGCCGCCTGACCGCGCCGATGCCCGGAAAATTGTTGTCGTTTGCCGTCAAGGCGGGCGACGTGGTACGCCGGGGCCAGCCCCTGGCCGTGATGGATGCGATGAAAATGGAGCACACCATCAGCGCACCGGCCGACGGGCGGGTAGAAGAACTGCTCTACGCCCCCGGCGACCAGGTGGCAGAAGGTGCCGAGCTGCTGCGCCTGGCACTTGCTGTGGCAGCCTGAATTCCCTCCTTTTTACATCTAACAGTGAGCAAAAACCCCATGCGCATCACTTTTTGCTGCATCGATACCGAGCCCGAGCCCTGGTTGCAGGGTCTGCAAAATGCGCTGCCCCAGGCCCACATCAGCCTGTGGCACAGCGGCGACGCACCTGCCGACTACGCCGTGGTCTGGGCGCCGCCCCAGGCCTTGTTTGACCAGCAACCGCAGCTCAAAGCGGCCTTCAATATTGGCGCGGGGGTGGACGCCTTGCTGGCATTGCAAATACCCGCGAGCACGCAACTGGTGCGCCTGGATGACGCCGGTATGTCGGTGCAAATGGCTGAATACGTCTGCCATGCGCTGATTCGCCACACCCGCGAATTTGATCTCTTTGAGGCTGATACCCGTGCGCTCAGCTGGTCGCCTCGCGAGCCGCTGGCGCGCGCGGATTTTCCAGTTGGCATTTTGGGCCTGGGCGTGTTGGGCGCGCGGGTGGCGCAGGCGGTGGCGCAGTTTGAGTTTCCGGTCTTGGGCTGGAGCCGCAGCCCCAAACACATTGCGGGCGTGCAATGCTTTAGCGGTGCGCAGGAGCTAGACCGGTTTTTGGCGGGAACCCGGGTGCTGGTTAACCTGCTGCCGCTCACACCCGAGACCGAAAATATTCTGAACCACCACAGCCTGTCGCGGCTACACCGTGGCGCCTACCTGATCAATATCGCCCGTGGCCGCCATTTGGTTGAAGAAGACTTGCTGGCGCTGCTAGACAGCGGGCAGGTGGCTGGTGCGACGCTAGATGTTTTTCGCACCGAGCCGCTGCCCGCTGGCCACCCGTTTTGGACGCATCCGCGCATCACGGTCACACCGCACACCGCGGCGCTCACCTTGCGTAGCGAAAGCATTGCGCAAATCGTGGGCAAGATCTTGGCGCTGGAGCGCGGTGAGCCGGTGGCAGGCGTCGTGGAATTGGCGCGCGGCTACTGACGCTGCATCGCGTTCAGGCCGCCATGTCCGCGCGCGTCAGCACTTCGCCGCGCAGTGAGTAGGTGCGGGTCTCAGTGATCTTGACGTCCACCAACTGCCCGACCAGCCGGGGCTGACCGGCAAAGTTGACCACGCGGTTGCACTCGGTGCGGCCCATCAGCTCGGTGGCGTCGCGCTTGGACGCGCCTTCGACCAGGATGCGCTGCACCGTGCCCAAGCGGCTGTCGCTGATGCGGGCGATGTTGGCGTTGATCACGCCTTGCAGGTGCTGCAAGCGACGCAGCTTGACTTCGTGCGGCGTGTCGTCGTGCAAATTGGCTGCGGGCGTGCCGGGGCGGGGGCTAAAGATGAAGCTAAAGCTGTTGTCAAAGCCAATGTCATCGATCAGCTTCATCATCTTGCCAAAGTCGTCTTCGGTCTCGCCGGGAAAGCCGACGATGAAGTCGCTGCTCATGGCCATGTCCGGGCGAATGGCGCGCAGTTTGCGCACCGTGCTCTTGTATTCCATGGCGGTGTAGCCGCGTTTCATGGCCATCAGAATGCGGTCGCTTCCGTGCTGCACCGGTAAATGCAGGTGGCTGACCAGCTTGGGCAGCTTGTCGTAGGCCGCAATCAAGCTGGGCGTAAATTCATTGGGGTGGCTGGTGGTGTAGCGCAGGCGCTCAATGCCGGGGATTTCGCTCACATATTCCAGCAGCGTGGCAAAGTCCGCCACTTCGCCGCCAGCCCCCGCTCCCACCATGGGGGCGCGGTAGGCGTTGACGTTTTGGCCCAGGAGCGTGATTTCTTTCACGCCCTGGTCGGCCAGACCGGCCACTTCCACCAGCACGTCTTCAAACGGGCGGCTCACTTCTTCGCCGCGCGTGTAGGGCACCACGCAATAGCTGCAGTATTTGGAGCAGCCCTCCATGATGCTGACAAAGGCCGAGGCACCGTCTACCTTGGCCGGGGGCAGGTGGTCGAATTTTTCGATCTCGGGAAAGCTGATGTCCACCTGCGCGCGGCCTTGCAGGCGGCGCTGGTTCAGCAACTCGGGCAGGCGGTGCAGGGTTTGCGGGCCGAACACCACGTCCACATAGGGCGCGCGGGCAATGATGGCCGCGCCTTCTTGGCTAGCCACGCAGCCGCCCACGCCAATTTGCACGCCTTTTTTAGCCAGGTGCTTGACGCGGCCCAGGTCAGAAAACACCTTCTCCTGCGCCTTCTCGCGCACCGAGCAGGTATTGAACAAAATCAGGTCTGCGTCTTCAACCACATCGGTTTTCTCATAGCCCTGGGCCGCGTGCAGCACGTCGGCCATCTTGTCCGAGTCGTACTCGTTCATCTGGCAGCCAAAGGTTTTGATAAAGACTTTTTTAGACATAGAAAATTCTCAGAAATGGGGGGGCGGGCCTAGGCCTAAGGGCGCCCGCTTCGGGCACCGGGTCGGCACAACTTAAGGGGTGTTAGGCAGCTTCAGCGCGGCCTCTGCCTCGGTCAGTATCCACACTTGGTGCACTTGCCCATTGGGTTCGCGCACAAAGTTCACCACGGCTTTTTGACCGATGAGCTGGCCGGACAGGACCAACATATTGTTGGTGCCCAAAATTCGCGCGCCCGGTGACAGGCGGTCGGGCTTGCCGTTGAGCAGCAGGTCGGGCGGCTGGGTGACTATCAGGAGGCCGCGCTCGGCCTGGGGCGGAAACGGGCGCGAATTGGTGACTTGGCCCGATGCTGCCAGCGACACGGCGCACAGTGCGAACGCCAGAGAAGCGGCAAAACCAGCGCGATGGGGGAAGGTGGCGCGGGGCGCCCGTGGGGTGCAGCGGTTCATGGTGTGTATCCAGAGGCTGGGTAAAAAAACAGAGCGAACTCTAACATTCACCCTGCGCATAGCCGCTTGCCCAGCAGCGCGGCCCAAGGTGCGGGCGGCCGGGTTACGGCGGGGCGTTCTGTGGGGGGCTAATCGCAATACGGGTTTGTTTCCACCAGCCAGAAAAGCTGGCACACAACCGAGCCACCGGCTCAAACAGCAGCGGCTTGGGGTGGATGTGGTGCGGCAGAGCCGACAGCTGCGCGGGAAACTTGCCCAGGTGCAAGTCGTCCACCACATGCACGCTGCGGGCGAGCGCCAATGCGCCGCAAATGGCCCCGCCATCGGCAAACCAGCGCGCGGACGCCATCTGCGCCATGTGCTGGCCGACAAATTGCCAGCGCAGCGCGCTCCAGGGATTCGCTTGGTGGAATTCGGCGACTGCGATGGCAATACAAACAGCGTCTGTTGGCACGCCTGCCGAGGGCTGGCCCAAAGACCAGGCGTGCACCAGCCAGACGTCCTTGCCCGCAACGGCGCTGGCGTTTGGCGAAGTAAAGCCCAGGGATGCGGGTGGCGCGGTCAGCACGGTGGGCTCGTCGGTCGCGGCAAAAGGGTTGAGGCCAGACGGCGCGCGCGGCAGCAGGCGCTTGGGGCTGCGCGCCACTGCGTCCAGCGCCTCGTAGCTGGTGTCTATCACCGTGCCCGGACTGTGCCAGTGCGCGGGCGCGTAGCGGGCGACGTTCTCGGCATTGAACAAATAAGGTTTGGTGCTGCCAGTGCCTGCAACCCACTGCCAGCTCAGGTGGTTGCTGGCCAGGTCGCCGTCCAGCAGGTGCGCAATCATCCAGCGTGCACCCGCGTGCCAATGCACCTTACGAATGTGCACCAGGTAGCTGGCCAGCCACATGCGGGCGTGGTTGTGCAGGTAGCCCGTGGCGTACAGGGTGCGCACCGCTTCGTCAATGGCCGGGATGCCAGTCGCCGCCTGGCGCACATCCTCAGGCAGCTCCGCGGCGTAGGCTGACGCGTCGAGCAGGCCCGGATGCAAATCACGGTGGATGCGCTCGCCCAGGTGCGCCCAGACATGGTGGTGGTACTCGCGCCAGCCAAACTCGAACATCAGCTTGCCTTGGGGCTCTAGCGGTGTACGGGTATTGATTGCCTGGTAGGCCTCGGGCAGCGTCAGCAGGCCGTGCGTGAGATAGGGCGAGAGCCGCGTAACGGCGCCATCGATCGCATTGCGGCTGCGCGCGTAAGCCTGCGGATTCACCGCGTCCAGGCGCGCTTGTGCTGCCTCCAGGGTCGGCAAGAACATAGCGCTCATCTCGACTCCCCCACCGCCGCTGGCACCATAAACACCGTGGTAGCGCGGTGGTGGGCGGCCTTGTCCACGATGGCGCTGCGCTGGTCGGGCGAGAGCCGCGCCAGGTTCTTGAGTTGCATGCCCATGCGCGGGTTGGCCGTGAGCACTGCTTCGTGGCGCAGCAAAAAGTCCCAGTACAGGGTGGTGAAGGGGCAAGCCGACTGGCCCATCGACAGCGCCGGGTCATAGCGGCAGCCCTTGCAGTGGTTGCTCATGCGCTGGATGTATTTGCCACTGGCCGCATAGGGCTTGCTGGCCATCACACCGCCATCGGCAAACTGGCTCATGCCCAGGGTGTTGGGCAGTTCTACCCATTCAACCGCGTCCACGTACACCGCCAAATACCACTGGTGCACCGCCTGCGGTCGCACACCGAACAGCAAGGCGTACAAGCCGGTGACCATCAGCCGCTGGATGTGGTGCGCATAGCCGTGGCGCAAG
>Ga0164294_10002888_pt1 | contig 15353 bp, 10 predicted proteins | sample GEODES005metaG_FD_111479 | JGI IMG/M metagenome (GOLD analysis project Ga0164294, IMG submission 111479) | Oligotrophic lake water microbial communities from Sparkling Lake, Wisconsin, USA - GEODES005 metaG | ecosystem: Environmental > Aquatic > Freshwater > Lake | place: USA: Sparkling Lake...
CCAGGCCGTATTCATCATTGCATGCGTTGGATCGGTATTTGCGAACGAGCCATGGAGCTCATGTGCCGCAGGGCGATGGAACGGGAATTACATCCAGGAAGATCTTTGGCGACCCAGCAAAGCATCCAACATTGGATCGCCGAATGTGCCGCTGACATCAAAGCCTCCCGATTACTCGTCCTTGATACCGCCCAAAAAATCGAATCCCATGGCTCCAAAGCCGCCAAGGAAGATATTTCCACCATCAAATTCTTTGTTTCGAATGTCCTCATGAAGGTTTTGGATCGTGCCATTCAGGTCCACGGGGCCTTAGGCATTACGGACGATACGCTGCTTTCTTTTTGGTATCGCCATGAACGAGGTGCTCGAATCTATGATGGACCGGATGAAGTGCATAAAACGGTGTTGGCCAAAAGCATCATGAAAAAATATGTTTGATTCTTTACCAGCGTATTTATCGGAACATCTAGGTCTTGCCTGTAATGATTTACAAATTAAGGCTTTTCCGGGTGGATTCTCCAATCTGACCTATGCCATTTCCTGCAAGGCTTTTACTTACGTCTTACGCCGGCCGCCTTTGGGAAATAAAATTTCCAAAGCCCATGACATGGTGCGTGAATTCAAGGTATTAAAGGCTTTGGAAAAAGCAGGCTATACGAAAATGCCACGTCCTATTTTGCTTTGTGAGGATGAAAGCATCATCGGGGCGCCGTTTTTTCTCATGGAGAAGGTGGAAGGGCGGATTATTCGCAATAAAATGCCCGCGGATCTTGGGCCCTCTTTTTTTCGCAAATTATCGGAGCAGTCCATGGATGTGCTGATTGAATTGCATCAATTGGAACTCGATCAATCTGGTTTATTAGCCTTAGGAAAACCGGAAGGGTATGTCAGTCGCCAAGTGGATGGCTGGTCCGAACGCTATCAAAGAGCAAAAACGGATGATTTACCAGATTTGGAGCAGGCCTTTGTTTGGTTGAAAGATCATGTACCCGCCCATTCCTCCGTTGCCTTTATTCACAATGATTTCAAATTTGACAATTTGGTTTGTTCTTCCGATGCTAATGTCTTGGCCGTCTTGGATTGGGAAATGGCGACGATCGGTGATCCCTTGATGGATGTGGGAACGACCTTGGCCTATTGGGCCGAAGCAGTCGATGTCGATATTTTAAAAATTTTTAATTTAAGTTATGGAGAAGGGAATTTTAGTCGGGCCGAATTAGTGGCCTATTATGCCTCCAAAACGTCCATTGACATGAGCCATATCCTTTTTTACTATGTATTTGGCCTTTGTAAGGTGGCGGTGATTGCCCAACAAATTTATCAACGCTATGTCCAAGGTTTTGCCTCCGACACCCGTTTCGCTGTCTTAAATCAAGTAGTTAAAGCCTGCGGGGAAAAAGCACAATTCAGTATTCAACATCAAAAGATCTAATATGGAAATCAACATCGTATGTATTTTAGGCGCCGGTACTTTAGGCAGTCGAATCGCTTTACAAGCAGCTTTATCTGGATATTCTGTGCGCGTGTATGATATTCATGAGGAGGCTTTGGAAAGTTCTAAAAAGGTGATGGCGAAGATATTGCGTCAACTCAGCCTTCCCTCCCAAGCCCTCGAATCCATTTTATTTACCACCGACCCATCTATCGCCGTAGCAGATGCCGATATCATTTCCGAAAGTGTCACGGAGGATTTGGCCTTGAAACGCAAGGTTTGGGCGCAGTTTGGGGCCCTTGCCCCTGAGAAAACGATTTTCACGACAAATACCTCCTATCTTTTACCTTCTCAGATGGCGGAGGCTAGTGGTCGGCCCGCTCGTTTTTGTGCCTTTCACTTTCATGATGTCTTTTACTCCAAAGTCGTGGATATCATGCCACATCCAGGATCAGATCTTGATTTGGAATCTATTTTAATGGAATTTGGTCGAAAATTAAACCAAGTACCTGTGGTCGTTCGGAAGGAAAACCATGGCTATATCTTTAATGCGATGTTATTAGCCTTTATTGGTGCGGCGGGAAAATTACGTACGAAGGAAGTCGCGAGCATCGAGGACATCGATAAATCTTGGATGGTGAATTTCCATATGCCGATGGGACCTTTTGGGATTATTGATTCCATCGGTTTGGATACGGCCTGGCATGTCACGCATGGATTGGAGGATCCAGCTTCTCAGGCATTTGCGGCACTGTTAAAAACATATATCGATGCGGGTAAATTAGGCGAAAAGAGCGGAGAAGGATTTTATACCTACCCCGCTCCATCGTATCGGAATCCTGAATTTTTGAATTAATTATTCTGGATGATATACTTTTTCAGCCGTTTTTAGCACCTCGTTTTTATCCAAGGTCATATGTTTCGTTTTCTGAGCTTGGTATAATGCGCGCTGGTCCGCGAAATGTGGACTACTCGGATTCGAACTTGCCCCAAAGGTATTCACAGTCTCTATCATCGGAAGCCCTCCATCTTTGGGAAATTTCACAAAACCGATATACGCATCGCCACTGACCATGTAGCGTGTGCCGTCTTGATTCGGTTTACTCATTACGGCAGCTAATACATCGGGCATTCCGCCTTGGGGCCATTGTTGATCCCCGCGCGCTAATTTTTGGACATCACCCAGCGTCAAATCGATCCGGCCATGGCTTTTCATTAATTCATCATGAATATGCTGAAAAACCGCTACCCCTTGCTCGATGGTCAAAGTATCCTGGCTGCGATTCTTCATCGTTTTCGAGATTTGATAATAGGCTAAATTATAGACTAAAGCCCCTTTGCTATCTGGATTCGTCACATGATCCCAAGATTTGAGGGATTGAATTAATGGCGCCAAATGCGGATGCTTTTTCTCATCCACCATAAATAAGGAATCCGACGCATATCCATAGGGATAAAGGATTTTAGCGGGTAATTGACGATCGAATTTAATACGCTTTAAATCCTCCCAGGAAATCTTATCATAGCTGTCGAGTAAATCCTTTGCGCGCCGACTCCGGTTATTGTGATACATTTCATAGCCATCATTCGGATCGAAATTCGCTGGATTTAAATTCTCCTTTTCATCGGTGGCCATAAAAGGCGAATGATTCGTGTTGAACAAATAACCCGCCTTTGGATTTACGTGCTGTGGTAGTGCGTCAAAAGGCTTGAATGTCGTCCATAAGGTAGCTCGCGTATTTCCAGGAAGTGTGGAGGCCCAATTGTATTTTTTATCTGGATTCCGATAAGGCATTTTTCCATTGGAGACATAGAAAATATTATCTTCTTTGTCGGCATACATGATGTTAAACATCGCCAAATGGTTTTGTTGCAATGCCGCTTTAAATTCCGTAAAATTTTTCGCACGGTTCATCGCGTACCATTGTCCCAGCGCACCGGCATCCATCAGGGAAGGTAGTCGTAGCGCAAAGAAGCTGCCGTCCGGGCTTTGAACCGTAGGTCCATAGATGGATTCATAGCCCATTTTGCTGAGAGGAATGGGAATGCCTTTGATATGTAGTTTAACTTTTCGTTTGATAAGTGGAAGCCATTCACCATCCACGAGGTATTGATTGGGATGTTTTTTATCAGTTTGTAATTGATACACATCGATCTTATCCTGCATATTCACCGTATGTGCCCACGCTAAATTCGGGGAAGTGCCATGGAAAATAAGCGGTGCTCCTGGGAAAAGTCCGCCTAACATGTTCCAGCCTTCTTCGCTTTGCACGTGTGCTTCATAGAATGCGGTGGCACCTTCGATGGGTTGATGGGCATTAATCACGAGCATTGGTTCGCCGGTCGCAGATTTATTGCTTTTAATGGCGAAAGCATTGCTTCCTTCGCCGGTGAAACCGGGTAATTTTGCGATGGAGCCATTTAAGATTTTTGGAAGCGTTCGTTCTACGCCACAAAACACGGCCACCGAAAACATAGTGGTGGCGATATAATCGCGAATGTCGATCGGAAATACGTGTTTATTAAGGACTTCTTTGGGGTGCTGTTTGCCATAGGCTTCGAGACCCATTAAATAACCTTTGATGAGTTGAAGAAATTTTGGATCCATGGAGGTGATTTGTTGGTCCACCACCTTCCGCGTATTCAGCAGGCCAAAGACAAAATCCACCGGAGCCCCGCCTTTTCCTAAATAGGTACTTAATTTTCCTTTTCCCGTTAGGATTAGCGTTTGAATCGTTTTAAAATCATCTTCCGCATGCGCCCAAGCGAGGCCGTAGGCTACTTCAGGGTCTGTGGGCGCGAAAATATGCGGAACGCCATAGGAATCTCGGGCGATGTTGATTTGATCGACCCGAATGCTAGGCGGATTGGGAATTTGGGCAAATAAGGATAGACTGAAACAAATAAGACTTAGACTGAAAAAAAACTTCATCGTGTTATTTTAGATTTGGATTAGAAATGAGGTTAGCGAATAAACGCCAAGCCCCGGGCACGCCCGCAGGTAGTTCGCGATAAAATACCAAACCCGTATAGGTAAACGTTCCTTTGCCATATTTTGTTACCAAAATATTTCCTTTATTTAATTTTTCCTCAGGATCCGTGAAACCTAATGGGAATTCATAATGTGGATCTTCGGATTCTCCGGTGTAAATGCTCCGCTCTTGAACCCAGTCTGCAAAGTCAGCCTCCGTGATTTTATTTGGGGATGTAAACAGGCGGTGCGTAGCGATTAAAAATTCAGGTTTTGCATCTTCGCGGGTGATGCGGTTGCGGCCAACCTGCATCGGATAAGGTGCCAATGCACTTTTCATCGGTCCTAAAAAACTGGCTGTATTGTATTGTACCACATAATTTCCGCCATTTTCCACATATTTCATGAGTTCGGGATAGGCATTTTCCATGAATTCGAGCGTATTATGTGCCCGAACGCCGGTTAGAACCGTGTTGTATTTGGCCAAATTTGTCGCTTTTAAATCATTTTCTTTGAGAAAATCAACTTGATAGCCCATTTGCACCAAAGCCTCAGGGACCTTATCCCCCGCCCCTTTAATATAACCGATGCGCGTTCCTTTTTTAATTAAATCGATGTGCAAAATGTCCAAATTCACCGCGCTAAAATACCTTTGCGTAGGAATATGGGGGTATTCAATGGTGATCATTTCCAAGGAATCGACCCAAGCGCCTGCTTGTGTCTGATAAAAAAGTTTCAGGCTTTGATGAATCTTGCCTGATTTACTGATCAGATTTTCAGCAAAAAGCAATTCGATCGTTTTCTTTTCTCCTTTTTTCAAGCCCTTTCCGAGGTCAAATTTTCCGAGGGAAGTATTTTCCTGATTTCGCACCTCGACGCTCCCCGCACTTAATTTACTGAGGGCCGTGATGGTCAATGGAATCGATTTTTTCAGGTTTGATTTTTGGGGCAATAAAACGAAGGGGGCGCCAACTTGGAAAATGGTCTTCGGGCTTATCGCAATCGGCTGATAAATTTCCCCTTTAACAGGATCTACGATCATTTCCTCCACCGATTTCTCTATGCTAAATAAACTTCCATCGATGCTGAATTCGGCTTTAACGAGGATGGCTGGGTCGACGAAGGATTGTCCAATTTTTTGTTGGTCGTCAACCTCAAAATGTCCAATGGCTTTTGTTTTTTTAAACCAATAGGGTTGGCTAATCGCTTGATTCGCCACGATACTACGCGTAAAACCGTATTTTTTATACGATTGAATGCTTGCAGCGAGGAGGCTATCTTTTTCCACGAGGGAAATATGTAAATTCTTGATTTGTATCGGAGCGCGGGCGATAAATTCCGTTTTAATTTTCACCGAATCACCCTGCGCAATGATGCCGGTGTTAGTGGTGGCATTTAAATGAATACCTGCGGCTTTGATGACCCAATCATTAATTTGCTTGACTTTTCGATTCCGCAAGGTGGACGCTGGTAGCGCCTCAATGCGTTTTTTTAGTAAGACCATGTCCGGAATCAGGCTATGAATTTCATCCACTTTGGCTTTGGCGATGATTTGATCGATTTGTTGGGCTATCCCTTCCCCGCCAGAAATCCGATTCCAGGAAACATCCACGCCATCCCAAAGTAAATTTTTAGGTGTATCTCCCGCCAAAGTCACGAAATATTCCATGTTTTTGGCACGATCTACGGCGAAACCGAATCCTTGGCTTTTGTGTTGGCTACGACTATAGGCCGCAATTTCCCCGGTGCTCTGACCTAAGGCAGGCAAATAATCACCGATTTCAAATTTAAATTGGTCTTCACTAACTGTCGAATTTGCTGAACCTGGAAAGCGAAAGGTATTCCATAAAAGTCGTTTGGCTTGCCATATTTCGACCCCTTGTTTTAATTGTTCTGGAAATTGTTTCGGATCTGCAGCGGCCTTAAAGGCTTCAATCGCCAATACCGCGGAGGCGCTGTGATGCCCGTGTCCGGCTCGAGCATCCGGCGGAAACCGCGTGAAAATGATATCTGGCCTTGTTTTCCGAATGACCCAAACTAAATCAGATAGGATTAGATTTCGATCCCAAAAGCTTAAGGCTTCTTGTGTGGATTTCGAAAATCCAAAATCAAAGGCCCTTGAAAAATACTGATTGGCTCCATCGATGCGACGCGCAGCTAATAATTCTTGGGTCCTGATCACGCCTAAGGCGATTCCTTGTTCGTCCCCAATTAAATTTTGTCCACCATCTCCACGGGTACAAGCGAAATAATTGGTTTCCCATTTTTGTTGCTGTGCGAACCAGGTAAGCATATGCGTGCTTTCGTCATCTGGGTGCGCGGCGACGTGCAAGACAGAACCTAAGACTTTTAGGGCTTTTAAGTCTTCGTAGAGTTGGGCTGAATTTTTTTGTTGGCCCATTCCCACAAAGGATAATAGGCTTAGGGCAAATAGTATAGTTTTATGCATGGTGAGGATGTGAAGAAAAGCCCTCCAGGTTTAGCTGAAGGGCTTTGAATTAATTGTCCCAGTTGTCCGTCCGGAATAAGTTTACGGGCAGGCCTTCCCGACTAAACAGGTTCGGCATGTCATCATTTTTAAATGCGTAGCGAACAGCTACTGGATTTGGTACCTCAGGACTCGAAACAACTAAGGAAGTGCCGTCGATTTTTCCTTGCGCTGGATGAAATACTTTATCTTCTCCGGCGATCATTAAATGACTAGGATCTGCGCCGTCTTTGGTCATGAGTTTACCATTTAATTCCTTGAAATAGACCCGTATTTTGCCCTTTTCCACTTTCAAGCGGTCATATTTAGGGTAGAAAATAGGACCGGCCTCTTGGCCATAATGTTTCACTAAGGCCAAATTCGCGAAACGAGTGGCCACTTCTACTTTGATGGTCGGGTGAATATTCGTTACATCGGGCACTAAATCCGTTAAAACGACCATGGCAGTATTTTCCATTTTCAGGTTTTCGGTTTGTGCCTCGCGTAATTTGGCACCGAAATTATGGTCGCCATATTTCGAATAAGGAGCGATTTGTGCAAAGTAAAAAGGAATATTTTTCTTAAATGCGCTACGCCAATTTAGAATTAAATCGTTCATTAATTCGGTATAGGAACCGTATTGGCCTACATTGCTTTCGCCTTGGTACCACAATACCCCGGCTATATTATAATTCACAATGGGTGCAATCATCGCATTGTAATTTAGTCCGACAGTATTGACACTATTTCCAATCGCTTTTACAAAATGCGGTTTTTTCATCACGGTATCGCGCGCGACCCAGACTTCGGCCCGAGTTCCACCCCAATTAGAACTAATAAGTCCCATAGGAACCTTTAATTGTTGGTTCAATTTTTTTCCAAAGAAATACCCAATCGCTGAAAATGCCTTCATGTCCGTCGGATTACATATGACCCATTTTGCGCGTACATCGTCTTGTGGATAATTAGACGTGGATTTTGGGATATAAAAGAAGCGCAAATCCTCATTGGTAGCATTTGGCATTTCGTCCAATGATTCTTGGAGGTTCTGCGTGCCGCTCCATTCCATATTGCTTTGACCGGAAAATACCCAGACTTCACCAAACACCACATCTTTCACCTTTAGGCTGTTACCATTTGTTGTAAAGCTGATTTCGTGTTTGCCTCCTGCGGCGGGTGTGGCTACTTGGATAGCCCAGCGACCTAAAACGGCCCTGGCCATATACCGAGTTGTATCCCAATCGACCCGAATATCCACGCGTTCTGTCGGATTGGTTGTCCAGCCCCAAAGGGTGACTTTGGCTTTTTGTTGGAGTACCATATGGTCTCCGATAATCGCCGGTAATTGCACATCAGCCTGTGCATAAAAGGCCAATAGGCTAAATAAAAGAATTAATTTTTTCATTATAGGTTTATTTTAATAAGTCACGTGACCAAGGTTGGCGATACGGTCTGGCTAATAAAGCCGTAGCTTCTGGGTCATTGATAATGATTTTTTTGATCGGATCGTAAGAAAGTGGTCGGCCTAATTTCATGGCCAGATTTGCGATGATGCAACTAGCGGTGGAAATATGTCCAGCTTCGATGTCGGCGATGGGCTTTTTTTGTTGGTCGATTGCCGCCAAGAAATCCAGCATATGAATACGTGTCGCAGGGGCCGCATTTAATTCAATGCGATCTTCTTTTAAATCCTCTGGGTATTTTTCTTTTTCATAGACCACATCCATGTGTAATTTTTCTCCTTTGGGATCTAAAGGGGTGAAATCGTATTTCATTGTGCTCATGCGCAAAGTGCCTTTTTCACCGTATAAGATGACAGCCCATGGATAATCAGGATCTGGAGGCGTTCCCCAAGAACGATGCTGCCATACGCAATTCAATCCTGGATATTCAAATACAGCGGTTTGGGTATCAGGGATATTTGATTTACCGTCTTTTTGAACATAAATACCGCCTTCAGAGCTGACGCGGGTAGGCCAGCCTAAATCCAATAACCAACGAGCAGTATCGAACATGTGAATGCACATATCGCCCATGATGCCGTTGCCGTATTCATTGAACGTTCTCCACCAACGCGTATGCGGGATGCCATCATAAGGTCGCATAGGCGCTGGACCGGTCCACATTTCGTAATCGAAATAATCGGGAACGGCTTGAACCGGTGGGTTGCCATTAGCCCGCATGTGGAAGTAGCAGCACATCTCGACATGGGCTACTTTGCCTAAAAGGCCTTTGTCTACGATTTCTTTTTTGGCTTGAATCAAGTGTGGAGTACTTTTGCGTTGGGTTCCTACTTGCACCGTCTTATGGTATTTCCGTGCGGCGGCTACCATGGCTTCTCCCTCTAAAACATCTACAGAAATGGGTTTTTGCACGTAGACATTGGCGCCGGCTTTGACAGAATCAACCATTTGAATCGGATGCCAATGGTCAGGACTACCTATAAGTACAATATCTAATTCATTTTCTTTGAGCAATTGACGGTAATCACCATACAAACGAGGTGTTTTACCTGATTTTTGGCGTTCGGCAACTAATTTACCTGCTTGGGTCAATTGGTTCCGATCCGGATCACAAAGCGCTATGACTTCCACCGGAGCTACTTGCATGAGACGGAACAAATCACTTTTACCATACCAGCCGCTACCGATAAGACCCACTTTGAGGGGTTTGGCGGGATTAATTAAATCGAGGCCATAAGCGCCGAATTGAGAAAGTGCCAAAGAAGCTGTAGCACCTTTTACGAATTGTCTTCGATTGATGTTAAAGGTTTTCATATAAATGGATAGGTTTAGAAATGGCGATTATTTTTTTCAAAATATTCGAAGAAACTAAGGTAGTTAAAATGATATAATTCTAAAATTAATTTCATGTTTAGAATTAAAGTTTATTTGAAATAGGTAATTGTATTTTAAGAACAAATAATTCTAATATTATTGAAAATAATTTATTTTATTCAAAGGAAAAGTATTTTGAATGAAATATTGAATAAATTTCGAAACCTTTTAAATCATTTAATTCACGAATGCGCTTACTCGTTTTCATCCCATTCATGTTTGTGCAATTATTATTTAATCCTTTTGGATTAGCTGATAATAGTCCAAGGGATTTTTCGAATCAGCATCTCGTTTTTAAAAAATATGAATCTCAGAATTCATTTTCAGTTTTTCTTTTTGAGGAAGAAGTAGAGGACCTTAATGATGGCGAACAAAAAAATTTAAAGCAAAATCGGCAAGACTCGGGTTTATTTTTACAAAACTCTTTTACCTCGTATTTAAATAATGCCATCGGACCCTTACTATCTCGAAATAGGCGGTTCTTTCATCTAAGTCATTCAAGTCGCAAATTATTCCGCATTTATCGTAACCTACGCCTGAAGAAAATCTAGTTTTTAAATCATTTTTTTCAAACTTATTATTCTACATATCATGAAAGATTCAAAAAATCTTGCGCCAAATGATGGCCTGCAAGGATTTAAAGATAATATTGCTGCAGATTCTATATCTGGATTTATCGTATTTTTATTGGCATTGCCTTTAAGTTTAGGAATTGCCAAAGCATCGGATTTTCCTCCTATTATGGGTTTATTGACGGCCATCATTGGTGGTATCGTCGTTAGTTTTTTTGCAGGATCTAAATTAACAATCAAAGGCCCTGCAGCTGGTTTAATTGTTATTCTAGTAGGTGCTGTTGCTGATTTTGGTGGCGGAGATACCGGATGGCATTTAGCTTTAGGGGCGATTGTCGTGGCAGGTATCCTTCAAATTCTCTTTGGGGTATTCAAATTGGGGAAATTGGTTGATTTCTTCCCTTTATCTGCCGTGCATGGCATGTTAGCTGCGATTGGAATTATTATTATCTTAAAACAATTACCTGTCTTATTAGATGTGAATCCTGCGTTAGCTAAAGGAAAATCACCTTTTGAATTGATTGCTTCGATTCCATTATTCATCCAAAATTTAGACCCTAGGGCCACAGGTATTGGTGTACTTTCCTTTATCATCATGTTATATTGGGCTAAAATCCCAGTCAATTTCTTACGCAAGGTTCCTGCTTCATTAGTCGTGTTATTGATCGCGATTCCGGCTGAATTGTACATGGATTTCCAGCATACGGAGCCTAGCTATGCCATGGTTCACATTGGAAATTTGTTGGAAAATATCAAGGTGAATGTTGATTTCTCAGGAATGGCGCAATCGGGTATTTTTATCAAATATGTGATTATGTTTGCCTTAGTGGGTTCTTTAGAGTCTTTATTGACCGTTAAGGCGATTGATATGTTGGATCCATTTCACCGTAAATCGAACGCAAACAAGGATTTAATTGCGGTGGGCATTGGTAATACAATCTCTGGGATTTTAGGCGGATTGCCGATGATCTCGGAAGTAGCACGTAGTTCGGCCAACGTAGCCAATGGAGCAAAAACACGTTGGTCTAATTTCTTCCACGGATTCTTTTTATTAGTGTTTGTGGTTTTTGCTTCGCCATTGATTGAATTAATTCCAAATACAGCTTTGGCGGCGATGTTAATTGCGGTAGGTTTAAAATTAGCTCATCCGAAGGAATTTATCCATATTTTTCAAATTGGGAAAGAGCAATTATTGATTTTCTTAGTCACGATATTTTTCACCTTGTTTGAGGATTTATTGGTAGGAATTGCAGCGGGTATGTTGGTTAAAATCATTGTCCACGTTATTAATGGAGAGCCTATCGCTAATTTATTCAAATCACCCGCATTGGTTTCATTTATTGATAACAACTATTTAGTTCAAGTGGAGAAATCAGCATTATTCACCAATTATTTAAGTTTAAAAGCAAAACTTGATGCTATTCCACTTGAAATGCATGTAACGATTGACTTTTCTAAAACGAAGTTGGTCGACCATTCGGTGATGGAAAATATTGAACATTTCGCATCGGATTATGCGAAGTCCAACGGCACAGTTGAAATCATCGGTTTGCATGAGCATAAACCCCTTTCTTCACACAAATTAGCAGCCAGAAGGAATTTATCATTATAAAAAATAAATATGAATCATACCAAAAAAATGGGCTTTGATGAAGTCCATGTTTTGCATGAGATAAAACACTATTTGCCTTCGCAGACGCCAATACGAAATTTTATTCATCATAATACCTTGCATGCCTTTCAGCATGAGAAATTCTTTGATGCCATTTTTAAGGCATCCAAGATTTTCGGATATCAAGTAACGCTTGAATTAGCTGATTTTAGAAATTTATTTGAACAGGGACGTATTCATATGTCCATCCTGGATCGCGTGATCAGTGAAAGCAAAGGAGCTGAAAACCTCGAATATTGGAAAAAAATGCTTTTTTCAAAGGCTTTTGATGAGCATAATGATTTCAGGATTGGCCGTTTGCGCGAATTGTGGAAGGAAACGTATCATTTTGATTTAGATAATCAGGTACATCCCCTATTGTTCAGGATTTTAGCCAGTTATTTGGATCAAGGAATATCGAGCAATCATTTCCCTTTCGTGGACGAGGGTTTAATCGCCTCCATCAGATGATAGGTTTCAGCTCGGTGATGCTGGCATTTGTGGAAAGAAAATCATCTTTAAAGGCCTGGACATGTGTATTTGCGATGCAAGTTTTTAATTTATTGGCGATTATTTATTCAGCGGATGTGCCTTATTCCTTGATTGAAATTTATATCCTAGGAATGATTATCGCTTTCGTTATCGGGTATTTTACCTTGCAAAAGATGATTTCATTCGAAAACCAATCCGATTTAAATGGCTTTTACGGACACGTCTATGAGCATCCTAAATATGCCTTGGCCTTTATTTTGGTTTCATTAGCGCTCGTGGGTTTTCCGATTACAGCTTCCTTTATTGGAATTGATATCACGATTTCCCAATTGCATTTCAATGATTACCCTTTATTAATCATCATTTTATTGGGCCTTTTATTCGCTGAAATAAGTGTATTGAGAATCTACACCAGAATGTTTTTAGGACCGCATAAAAAGGTATATCACCAAATCGCGTTTAAAAGTTCATAAAAAAAGCCCTTTCGGGCTTTTTTTATGAACAAGATTTACATTGTATTACTTAGCTTTTAAAGAGCTTAAAAATTCCACCACATCTCTGATTTCTCTTTTCGACATCAACGAGCCCATTGGCGGCATACCTGATGGCGCATTTTCTCTGGATTTAATTCTCGAAACAGCGATTTTAAGGGGTTCGGCTTCGTTGGTCTTCAATTGAATTTCATGGTCATTTTCCGAAATCAAGTTTCCCGTAACTTCCTGACCATCTTGTAAACGCAAGCTTACTGTTCCGTAGCCTGGCGCGATACGAGCACTAGGTTCTATCAAGGCCTGTAAGATTTGTTCCCGTGTAAGGCGACTTCCGATTCCTTTTAAGGATGGACCTACGATTCCACCATCTCCGCCTGCATTGTGACAACGAATACATTGAACGATTTGGTTGCGGTAAAATATACCATACCCAACCTGCAGATTACCTCCAAATAATGCCTCTTTATATTCATCGGTTAATGTTCCTTTGGTTTTTAAAGCATCTAATTTGGCGATTAATTTTTCTGATTTCGTGGCTTCTACCGCCTCCATCAAATCCAATTTGATTCCACTCGGTAATTTAGCGCCCACCATCTTATCGATTAAATCGTTTAAAATGTCTGAAGTATTCGCCACATTCATTTTACCCATGGCCTGCAATAATTGTTGCTGCTCCGGTAAACTACCCTTCTCAAAGATTGGATTTGTGATATTCGGTAAATCTGTTTTTGAAATCACAATCTTATTTAAATTCCCCAAGGCAGCGCCACGAACCACTCGATCCGCATCATCCATTCCTTTTTGAAGAATTAAGCTCAAATTTGGATCATTTAGTACCGTTAAGGATTGCAATTGGGCGGTGCGAACTTTGGCACTTGGATGATTCACAAAGATTTGTGTTTGTTCGGAACGAAAATCTTGGATCTTTAATTCAGCCAATAATTTTCCTGTCGCAATTAAAACCTCTGGATTCGCACTACGTAAAAATGCCGGAATTTTAGGAAGAATTTTCGCTACCACGTCTGCCGGATTCCGGTTTAATGGACCCCGATGACGTCCATCCACGCGGTCCATCACGGATGGATTCGCCCAGGAACCTAAGGTCGCTATCGCTTCCGCCCGAATCACATCACTAATGTCCGAACGTTCCGAAAATTGAACTAATAAATCAATTTCCTTTGCCGTTCCCACCCGTAAACATGCATTAATCGCACGACGCAATAAGGCCTCTCCTTTCCAGGCTGAATTATGTAAACTCGCCGCTAGTGCTGGTAATGCCTCCGGTATCGACTCATCGTCGTTGATCGCACGTGCCGCTTCCGTGGCGATGTATTCATCAGCATCTTGCAATGAATTTGCCACTCGTGGACTCGCTAATCTACGCAATACTAATACCGAAGCGATGCGCAAGGAACGATTAGATGACTTCTGAAGAGCCAAGATGGGTTCTTCCTTGCCTATCCGGGAAAGCGCTAAAACTGCCGCATGGCGAATGTATAAGTCTTGATCTTGATTGCGCTCTAATAAGGCAATTAATTCCGGAATTGCTTTGGTCGATTTAATGCGACCTAAGGCCTGTGCCGCGAAGAAATTGACTCTCGGCGCCTTAGAAGCTAATAAACGAATTAATTCATTTTCAGCAGGAACATATAATTGATCTCCTAAAACTTTCGCCGCTTGTGCTTGAATTTCGGTATCGGAATCGGCTAAATAGGGAATTAATTGCTCGCCTAAGTTTCTGTTTTTTTCGATCAATTGGCCCATGCCCCACATGCCATGTACGCGCGCTAATTGATTTTCTTTTTGAGCCAAAGCCTTCTCAAATGAAGCATTTTGGCCACGCTTCGCTAATTCAAATTGCGCTTTTAAGCGAACTCGTTGGTCTGCATAGGCCAATAGCTCATACAATTGATCGATGCTTTGTTTCTCATAATCTTGTTGGATGTAGGCTTTCGTCTGTTTCCGCTCGGCTTCTAAATCCTTTCCATTCGCGTCGACGTCGAATTTCCAGATGCGACCGTAGTTTTTGGTATCCCAACCAAACACCCAATCCGCCGCATATAAAGCACCTTCCGGACCAAAACGAATGCCGGTAGGTAAAATTCCGCTCACCACATCTACTTCGGATTTGAAGTCAAAACTGGCGCCTTTGGGTTTTAAATCGAATGACCAGATATGCGAGTTGTTCGCATTTCCCACAAACTCAACCAAGAAGAATTTATCCGTCCATTTCTTTCCAAGGGCCGTTCCTGGGTTGTATAACATCCCCGTAGGTCCATTATGGAAATTACGAATCGGTGGAATGATGTAGGCGGCTTGGCCTTCCCAACGAGGCACGAATAATTTTTCATCCATCCAAACCTTATATAAGTTGTTCGTCGGATCCGTGTATTTCCCGTATTGCCAGTTCGACCGCCATCCCGCATCCGAACCTTCAACC
>Ga0164294_10002889_pt1 | contig 15352 bp, 9 predicted proteins | sample GEODES005metaG_FD_111479 | JGI IMG/M metagenome (GOLD analysis project Ga0164294, IMG submission 111479) | Oligotrophic lake water microbial communities from Sparkling Lake, Wisconsin, USA - GEODES005 metaG | ecosystem: Environmental > Aquatic > Freshwater > Lake | place: USA: Sparkling Lake...
CGAGGTTCTCGGGTGCGTGTGTGCTCTGTGCAGGGGCGTGTGCGCTCGCGTGCAAATCTGGCGTCGCCCGCGCACCAGACATAATTAAAGCGCCCGGTCTACTCCTCGCTCATCTGGTGCAGCGAGGCGAGGCGCGTGCCGAGGTGAGCATGCAGAGACGGCACCTTTGAACTAGCGAGATGTCATTATGATTCATGGCCATAGCCGCCGCTGCCCGTCTCGCCCTTGACCTCGGCGCGCATGTCCTTGTCGTACAGCTCCCGGTACTGCCGCGCGTGCGCACCAGCTGGCTCTTGGTCCTCGTGCACAGGCACTCCGCCATGCCAGCTCTGGTTTTGCCGAACGTATCCAGGACCAGAAATTGGCAAGTCCTCTAATCGGTTTCGTCTTCTCTCTGCATCAAACTTGTTGGGATGTTAAGTAATATCAGCGCCCCGAGAGCGAGGCCGAGCTCAATCACCATATACGCTCCTGACGTGTTTAAGACCGGAGATTTTTCCGAAAGTCCACAACCCTCGAGAACAGGATTTGTTCCCTTTAAGTAGGGAGGAAATCGGAGGGTTTGGCGCAGGAGACGCGAAAGGGAGGTTTGCGCCTTGTGAAACGAACAATTCACATCGCAGTTGATGGCCAATCGACTGGCAGACCGACACACCCCAGCTCCTTCCCCGGAGTGCAGTGAGGAGCTGAACTGCAGAGCTGAACATGGACAGCTTCAAGGGTAAGCTGAGCGCCGGCCTCGCGAGCGCACGGTCCACGATGGAGGAGGCTCGTACCAAGGGCATGACCAAGCTAGTAGAGGAGAAGGTTGCTAGTAGCGGCTTGAGCGAGGGCGTGGCCAAGTTCAAGGAGAAGGCAGCGCTCGAGCTCGAAAAGGTCTCTGAGAAGAAGGCGGCCTTGAGCAACTCGTTGCACATGCTGGGCAGCTCGTTGCCCAAGGGACTCACGCGCGTGGAATTGGCCGAGCCGGAGATCGGGAGCGAGGCGCCCTCGAGCGACGGCGAGTCGCCCACTTGCGATCGGGATCGCCTCTTGAGCGATAGCGACCCACGAAGCCCCTTCCGGTCGGGCCTGGGTAAGCTCGGCAGCTTCACCGAGAACCTTGGCGTGTCCAAGCTAGTAGAGCTGAAGTCAGTGGCGCAGGCCAAAGTCAGTGGCTCGCTCGAGAAGGTTCGCGATTTGGGCCTTGAGAAGGCCCAGAAGGCGCGCGATCTGGCCTCGAACGGAGTGGAGAAGGTGCAGGCCGCAGGTCAGAAGGCACGCGATCTGGGCTCGAGCGGAGTGGAGAAGCTCAAGACCACAGCGGCGACGGCCAAGGAGCGATGCGGCGAGGCGGCTGCTGCGGCCTCGATGATGACTGGCGTGAACCTTGGTGGTCTCGGCGCTGCGAAGGAGGAGCAGGATAGCGGACTCGTGCGCGTATGCAAGTGCTGCCCAGCCCTGAGCCTCAAGCAACGCATCATCGGCGCCTTTACTTGCCTCGCCATCGGCTGCCTGCTTTCGCTGGGCTCGCTCATGTCCATCGCAAAGCTGCTCATGGGCAACCCGATCCCTTTCGCGTTCAAGTATACGCTCGGCAATTTGCTCTCGCTTGGCGCAACATCCTTTCTTGTTGGGCCTACCCGCCAGCTGAAACAAATGATGGAGCCCTCGCGCCGCCTTGCGTCGATCGCGTACTTTGGAACGCTCATTGGAACGCTCGTGTGCATCTTCGTCCTGCACTCGGGGCTGCTCTCGCTCGTCTTCATCCTCCTCCAATTCTTTGCGCTGACTTGGTACATTTTGTCCTACATTCCGTATGGGCAAACTGCTGCCATCGCCATTCTTCGGAGGCTCCTTCGGCGTGCGGGGCTTTCTGGCAAATCGAGTTCCGCGCATTCGGCAAACCCGATGTCACCTGTCTAGGAGCCTTGTAGCCCAAAGTGGAGAAGCCAGGGGTACTTATCGGGTGGTGACGGACCATTATTCACGGTATGGTAGTTGGCCACCGCGGGTACACATACGGTCTGCAGTTGTATTCAGTTGTATTCACACGGAACTAGCCCCTCCTTAGAGAGAACCCACACCGCAGACCGCGCTCGAACCCCCCGCTTTCCCCGCTTTCCCGCCCCGGGGGGTGCGGGTGGGAAGTTTCGTTTTTTGCTGTGGCGGTGTTGGATCGAGTTCGACGTCGCGTGGTCACCGCAAACTCGAGTCTATGGGGAGCGAGAGCTGGCGGTGGGGAGCTGTCTCCGCTGCGGCGCTGCGAGCCGACACATCACGTCTTTATGTCGTTTGTGTGCTGAGATTGTGGTTTCGAGATTGGGCATTGCAGCATCAGCCGGACCCACGCCGAATCGTCACGCGCAATGAAGCTACGACGAACCGATCTGCAGCCGGCCAGCACAACGGCCTTCCCTTCATGGCCGACTGAATATTCCGCACGCTGGCGGCTGTGGATAATTCAGTCGGCTTTCCGCTTTCTGAGCGAACGGCCAGAAGGACTTCGACATTGGAGCGGGCAAGGATTGTGGCGGCAGATGGACCATGAGACATCCAGTATCGCCTTCATCATTCATGCTGTAATGCGACCAGCCGAACGGCAGGGGCTCTGCCAGCACAAGAGGCTCCGACCGATTGTAGAACCGACGTTCCGACCGCTTGCCACTCGACTGGTTGAGCCAGCGCGCGCCGATGGTCGCCTTATGCGGTAGCTCCAACACCGCCCGCGCCATCCATTCCTGCTGGTCCGTGTTCGTCTTCGCGCTCTGGCAGTCACCGTAGATCCGGATGCCCCTGCCGTATGCGACCGCGACCGGTGAGAAGCACATGCGGTGGGCAGCGGGTGCGGCATGTGCGATCGGGATGGCAGGCCGCACGCCGCCTGCAAGCGCGAGGCGCACCGCGTGTACTTCAGGCCAAAGTCTCCCGCGAAGTAAATGTCAAAGCCCGTCTGATCTTGAACCATGGCGCCGACGATCGCACCTCGATTGCAGAGCTCATTGCGAAAGAACGATCCGTGGATGAGATGGTCGCCTTCGCCGGTAGGCTCATTCATGTTCAACAGGATGGCCTTGTTGATGAAGACAAACGGTTTGAGCGTCATGTGCCTCTCCACTTCGTCAAAGAAGCTCCGAACCGTTTTTGGGCCGTACAATTCTCCGAGGTACACGATCTTTTGACGCGTCGGGGGCTTTGCCTCCGAGGGCAGCTTGCTGCGCCGCTGGACGATCATGACGAAGCCGGTGCCGTGGTAGGTCTCCGCCCTCTTGCCCGTCCTCTCGTTTGGCCGGCGCAGCATCGTCACCTCAAGTAGGTCCATGTCAAGGAGCCGTATGAGCATCAGCATCGACGGGAAGACACCAATCCCCTTTGCGAAATAGCGCCCCTCCATCCACGCGGACATGGCGGAGCGGAAGCCTAGGCACATGAGGTGCCGGTAATAGTTGGCTGCGGACTCGACCATTATGTGGGTGCACTCGGCGTCGCGCAGGCAGCGGCGCGTCTCCGCGAACAGGTCCGCCGGGTCGTCAGTCTCCGCGTTCGGTGAGTAAGCCACGTGGTACGCCGAGAGGACGTGGACTGGGGCTGAGGGGAAGAGACCGTATGAGTTGAGCAGATCCACGCCGGCGTAGGGGTAGAGGACGTCAATGCTCTGCGGCAGACCATGCGAGCGACTCCACGCCGACATCCGCTCCATCCGCTCCACCAGTGAGACGCGGTAGCAGCAGTGCAGTGGGTCCGTGACGGCGGCACAACCTCGACGTCCCCGCTGGGGGACCCGCTGCGGGTACTCGCGTGCTGCGGCAATTTCGTCCCAGCCCTTGGCGTTCACCAACTGCTTGAGGAGCTCGAGGTCCTCGCTGCTTAGCAGCTGCGCCTGATTCGCCGTGATCGGCGCCCGGGGGGTACTTCTTGACGGAAACGTCTGCGGAAAGTTCTTGTTCGACGAGTGTCCAAAGGTCAGCCCGAGCTCTTCGACGATGCGCACCGTCGCCGGCTTTGGCGGAATGGGCGCAGTTGTTGTCGCAATCGCCGCGGTCGGCTGGGCGTGATGGGGTGCGCGGGATCCCTTGTCCAACAGCCCGCGATCCAGTAAGCCGCGCATCGCGGATGCGCACCGAGACGGCCACTCATCCGCCACCTCCCTCACAATAGCTGCTCCTCCAACCCCGAGCGGACGTGTGACGAGCCTCCCCTCCCCATCGACTGTCACCCGATCACCGGGCACTTGGAAGCCGTGGAAGCACGCACCCGAAGGTTGCGTGTGGCCATTCTTCACGGACGCCTTCTTCTTGGTCATCAAGAGGGTGTCGTCGATGCTCGATAGCCGTCGTCGACGATCATGCGACCGGGAGCCGCTACCGTAGAGCTCTTTATGTTGGGTCTCGCACGCCGCGTGCCGGTCGGGAAAGCGCTTCTGGATGACTTGCTTCTCACTCTCGCCCACTGCGCAGTGAGCGAGCTTGCTCCATTCAGCCTCCACGTTCACTGCACGGTACTGGCCGGAGCTTGCCAGCGCGTACTGCACGCGAGCGAGCACCTGGTCGATCGAGCACTCGCGCCGCCAGTTGCGCGTCAGACCAAAGGACTTGAGCAGCACTGGCAGCGTGGCCATCCGCACGAGATAGCCGCTCACGAGCAGGTTGGGGCTCTTGACGATCGCGTCAGCGGGGGATCGCCCGGCAGTCCAAGCGGGCCAGTCCTGTGAGCCGCTCACTCGCTTGACCGCTGAGGCCTCTTTGCTCGTTGCCTGCCCGGACTCTTCGCCCCATGCCCGAACCACAGCCAGGTTGACAAAGTCGACATTGGTATTCGACGCAGTGAACACGCTCCGTTGGACCCACTCCGCGAAGCCTGGCAAGAGCACAACGTCGTCCGCAAGCACCATCAGCCAGGAGCACTTTGGCCGCCGGCGATCGAAGCGGTGGAGCAGGTTGAGATGCGCCAGGCTGCTGCCAATGGTTCCAAACCAGCGCGTCGACACATTTCCGGAGGCAGCGTAGTCGGGTGGCACCATGCAGCTCTGAGCGGCATCGCCAACCACCTGCTCGATCGTCTCTGCGCTGAGCACGATGCCCGGTGACACGGAGATGCGCTCGGAGATCCCTTCGGAACCGAGCTGGGAAATGACCGAGGCACGATGCGTGTGCGAGCTTTGCATCGACAGGATGGTCGTACACACGTCACTCCAGTCGAATCGCGTTGACATGTCTTGAACTCGGCACTCACCCCCGAGGTCGCCACAAACGCTTGTGCAGCTGCTGTGAAACACGTTCACGTTACATGTAATTTGCCATCTCGGCAAGACGCACAGCCACAGGTCCCGTGGAGACACAACGTGAGGGGCGTAGAGTGCGGCGCACACACACACAGACACACATGTACGCGCGCCGCTGCTGTGAAACACAAACGCGCACACTCTCCAAGCACGGGGGCCGCAATCGCAATGGACGCTTTCGCTGATCACCACAGTTTATCGCCACGGAGTCAGGGTTTAGGCTCCACGTGTTACTGACCCGGTAAGACACTACCGTAAAAAGACACCCCGGTACAATTGTACATCGACTGTAAAAAGACACCGGGTCCGGGGCTCGGGTGGAGCCGGACACACAGGACAACGGGTGCCGTTTATTATTCGCCATTCCTTGTCTTATCCTCAATGCACTGCCTGAGAGAGCATGCATGCATTGAATTGCTGGAAGAACTTTATCGGCGAGAAGTTCAGAAAAACGGAAACGAAGTTGTTCCTCCTTTGCGTCGACGCACTCACCAGCGTCGGACCGCTGAGGGCATCACGCATCATGGTGCCAGTGAGCATAGTGGGCGGCACGCGCTCGACTTTCGGGACGCAGAGCCGCGGTGGGTGGAAGAGCAGCCCCATCTACGGCTTCGGCTCCGGCACCCGCGAAGGCCGGGACAAGGTCTTCATATCGCAGGAGCACGCCAAACTTTGTGTCGACAAGAATGCGTCGCCAGGCCCGGCAGTCTACAAGCATAGGGCGGCGGTCGGTCCGCAAGTGGACGGTGCCAAGGCCTCGGCGCCGCTATGGGCCTTTGGCACCGCTGACCGTTGGCTCAAGCCGAGCAAGGATGGCGCCCCGGGCCCTGGCGCCTATGCACCCTCGCTGGGTCTTGGCAAGCAGGTGAACAGCGCGAGGGCATCAGCGCCCGTCTACGGCATGGGCTCGGCAACGCGTGAGAACGTGGCGAAGGTGTATGTGACGGAAGAGCACAACAAGGCGCTGTTCGGCATCAACTCGCCCGGCCCGGCATATGTCGCTCTGACAGACGCGGTGGGCAAACAGATTCTCAGCAAGAACGAGTCACAGCCCGGCTGGGTGATGGGCAAGTCGGAGCGCTTCACGTACGACCACGTCAAGCGCGCAGCGGGCACACCCTCGCCCGGCTCTTACGATGTCACGGCGGCGATCGGCCCACAGAACTCGTCCACGAAGCCCTCGACACCACGCTTCGGATTTGGCACGAGTACGCGCGAACACGCCGCCAAGGTGTACATCTCGTCCGAGCATGAGAAGGTGACCGGAGGGCGCGACGCTCCTGGGCCGGGCGCCTACCCGATCGGCAGCATGACCGGCGCCCAAATCCGATCATCGAACAATGGGGTGCGTGCTGATCCTCCGCTGCCACATCGCCGTTACATTGCCTGTGGCTGCTATAATTGGCTGCTCTACTGGCTGCTTTACTGGCTGCTCTACTGGCGCTGCTATACTGGCTGCGTCCCCGCGTTCTTCCCTGCCCCTACCCTGCCCCCTCGCCGCGGCGCGCGATCGTGCGCTCGCCCGACCCTAGCTTGTTCTAGACCTGACCTTGTTCTAGACCTGAGGCTAGACCCGAGCTACCGGTACGACTCCTCGCACTGCCTGCTCACCACCTGCCCCTCGCTTGCTGCTCCCGCAGGCCACCTCCGCCTCGTGGGGCTTCGGCACCTCCGAGCGGTTTTCGGGGAATAAGAGTACGTCGAGCTCCGCACCCGGACCAGGCGCCTACGTCGTCTGAGCCGCTCGCGAGCCGGGCCCGTGATCGAATCCGAGGGCGCCTTGGCCCCTTGCCGCTGGTGCGGATCGCGTACGTATGCATGGAGGCTTCATGGAGGCTTCATCGCACAACGCCCTGCTCGTCGCCCCAAGCGCCAAGCCCAAGGATGTCCGTCGTGAATTGAGGGAAAGGGAGGCTCATACAGCGTGACTGCACAGCCGTTCAGCTGAAAAATTATACCCATCGGCGCCCCGAGTGTACGTTCGGCCTTCGGCCAGAGCGCCTGATCTGCTGGAAAAGTTGTGTGTAAGTGTGTTCAGCTACACCGGCCCCCGCGCGTCGCCGCAACGCGGAAGGTCTACTGTACGGCGACTCGGTGTCTGTCGTGTGCTGCGTGCAATTGGCTGCGTGCCGCATGGCTGCGTGTCGTCTGTCTCGACGACGACACCGTGATCCGTGCACAGCGCTGTATCTGTAACTTTTCTCAGTACTTTTTCACATTGAGAAGCCGCTTCCTTCGAAGGCGAGCTCCAATCGGGAGGACGTCCCGACTGTGAGCATGTAATATCCCTAAACCCTAATTAACGTGCCAAAAGTATCATGGTCTAATCGAATGTGCATCAATCACTTTAACTTTACACTTAAGGGTCGTGCGCGCTGGCGTTGGGCCTCCCCCCCTCTGAGGCTTAGTACCAAGCATGAGCAAGCACACCAAGCTTCCGCAGCTCTGCAAACGTTTTCACTGTCTCGCTGAGGTAAGTGTGCAGTGGAGAAGGATGCCTGGCGTTGCGGTGGAAGCCAGGAACAATGCAAAGCTGTAATGGATCAGCGCACGCAAGCCGCGAGATTTTCGATGCTGACCGCCAATGTGGCTCCCACAGTAGCACGTCGACGCGTGAGGAAATAGCGCGCTCTTGCATCAGCTGATGGATGAGGCTAGCTTCGATGACTGGATTGTCAACATCGAGTTTCACGACAACAAAGTCGCGCGGCGCTGCCAGCTCTAGCAGGTGCCGCCATGGATAGCTCGACTGGTTCTCGTTGTCGGATATGGGAACATTGTAGTAGCTCATCCTTGCCTGAATTTCGACTGGGACAGAAGACCATATCTCCGAACCTGAGTGCGGTGTTGCTTCCCATGCCAAGATGCGGTCGAACGCGAGTCCAAGCTGTGCGAATCGATCAACGATAAAGGAGGTTCCACTTGCGCCTACTTCTCTCTCTCCAGGTCCCCCGCCCATCCAGGTCGACGCGCCCATGTCCAAAAGGTACGCATGCGAGCCAGGGTTCAAAGGTGGAAGTACATCCAACCATAGATATGATTGATTCAGCACTGCACTGAGCGACCTGTCTTCACAGGGCACTCTTGGATTGCGCAGTATCCCAACGAGAGGCTCAATTTCAACCTGTGAGCTGCCACAGGTGAACATGCTCGCATCTCTTGGTCTCTGAGGAGCGCCCAGGCGACTGGAGGCCTCACACAGCACCGCCTGCGTCACTGGCGTGCGCTGAATCTCCCATTGTGCCCAAACATCAGCCCATGCAACCTCGAGCGAGGATGGCGTGTAGATACACTCATGCTCAGCCTCATCGAAAGCTGGCATGTCCCTGCGGTAAACGCGCAGAGTGTGGTCTCTCGGGTCAGCATCGCTTTCGGTCTGCAGGGATGGCCTGCCTTCTTCACGAGTGCTTCCGTTCGCATATGTCATGCAGCGCCTCTGGTCGGCAATCGCTGTGGCTTTGCACGCGCTTCCCCGGCATGTATGGGGAGATGAGTAAAGCTCATCGGGGGGATCCTGGCGATCTCTCTCGGTTAGAAGGAAGCTGACGGCTGGACGCTTAGTTAGGCAATTGGACTGCAATTCCAGGCCTTCTATGGCCGGGAGTCGCATCTTGGCTGCGATGATTTCGAGCGTCTCATGGAGCCAAGCAGCCCCAGTGGGCGAGAGCCCAGCTTTGATTTGTTGGTATCGGTTGCACAAATGTGGCCACGTGTACCCGGCAAACATTCCTGAGGCTCTGACTTTGGCAAAGAGGAAATCAGTGTATTTCTCTTTGATGCTAAAGTGGGCAAAAGCTGCTGCGAGATGGGCCTCGTAGCCTCGACGCGTGCGGAGGAGCCTGTCCTGAAAGTAGATATCGGCACGACTCATGACGCGTGACACGGCATGCAGGTGGCCGATGTAGAAGCCATTCGTGAAGCCCCCTGATGGTGAGGTTCTGCTGATAAACATGGTGTGAGTTCGGTTTGCAGCTTCCAAAACGTCATTCGCGCTCACATTGTGCAGCGGGTAATAGTCTCCACCAATGACGACGGCCGCGTCAAACGATGAGTTGCTGCGATTGAGGAATCGTCCAACCACGGCTTCCATGTACATCTGTCGAAGCGCATTGCGGCGCTGCTCGAGCGGCAGTCTTTGTATAAATAACATGGGGCAGATGTCCAAAGTAGGAGTGCAGCTTTCATTGATGACGATGTCGGCTTCTGCCTGCGGATGTATCTCAAGGACGCTGTATGGAACCAGATGTACATCGGCCTGCTCTGTTCGGCAGCCATCTACGAGCCGTTCACCGACATCATTGGTGAAGACTGTCACATTAACAAGCATGTTCTGGTCTCGCAGAACTTGGACGATGCGCGCATTGATCGCTGGCCATGTAACACGGATGGCGCGGGGCACAACTCCAAAGATACAGAGCACAACGCGAAGTGGCGGCACGCGCATCGTTTTTGTGCTCAGTTCACACGAGAGCCGGGGCCTGCCGCGCGCGGCCACATAGGCGCCCCTTGATGAGGGATTCAATTGCGCCTGGCTTGTGCCTTCACACGCACGTTGTCGTCGCGAATGTTCATTCATGTAAACCATACAGCACCTGCTAGAAGACACCGGGGGGAGCCGGGACACTACAGGTCTCAGGTGACACACGGTTCACACACAGTCTCAGCACAGTCTGACTCACGGAAACGGTATGACGGACGCACGCCGCAACGCGGACCCTCGGTACGGGACCCTAACGGTAACTCGATCGCGTTGCACGAAGATAATGTGAATCACACATCATGATTTTCTCAATGGATTTTCTCTGGTCTGGTACATGTACTCAAAGGCAAGGGAGTGGTTTCGCGGGGGCGCTGTTTGTGACTTTCTCGATGCGTCTTAGTGCGGGTCCCTGCTCGTGCGTCGTGGCGCCCCACCGGCTGGTGCGCTGCTGCCATGTGATGTGGCGCGCAGCCCGGCCGCACGGCAGATTTTCGTCGCATTACACATTCGCTCGACGACATCGACAAACGAAAATCTCCACAGCCGCGCCACGCACGCCGTTCGGTTGATGTCGGCGTTCGTGTGCCGGCGCGGCGCCGGCGTGTGTGGGTCCTAGCTGTGTGCCACTGTTACGATCGCCTGTTCTCCGAGAATCATGAGAAATTCGATGTACCTTGCTCACACGATGGAGTACTCGATGCTCTCACACAGGGCTCGCCGCTTGACAGTCGTTCTTCTCGGCAGTTGGAGCGCTTGCGGCCGCACCAACCGGCGTTGTATAGAGCACGCTGCGCTCGACGACTGCGCCAGAGGGATCGAGCCAAGCCGCCTCCACCGAGGCCACAGCCCGCAGTCCTCCAAGCTCGCCCTCGCTCATCTCGATCAGCGTGACCGAGCGCTCCACAGCGCTCGTACCGGGCCGGCGGCGCCATCGCGGCACGCGTGCGGCGTTCACGAAGACGGTGCCGTTGGTGGACACGTGGACCATCGTGCGGAGGCCGCCGCCTTGGAGCGCCTCGTGCATGTGGCCGAAGACCACGAGCGGGATCGGGCGCGTGCATGCCTGCAGAGCGTCGGCGAGGTCTTGGTCGCCCCAGTCGCCGTCCGAAGGCGTCGTCGCTGGCGCCTTCCTCGCTCCCCTCATGCTGTCGCGTGCGCCCCAGTCCCTACCGCACGGAGAATGCGCCTCAGCGCCCAGCCCCGTCGGCCCATTGTGCGCGAGCAAAATCAAGCTGTGTGCCTCTGGAGCCTCCTCCAGCTGCGCTCGGATGCGCTCCGAGCTCGCGGCGGCGTCCGACACTCCCCACAGGTCGGCGTACATGTCGGCCTTCCTCTCGAGGCTTTGCCCTCCCGAGGAGAGCGGCCGGCCGCCAGCGACGCTGAGACGCAAGGCCTCAAAGTCACCTCGACCCCAGCCGACATTCGAGCGCTGCAAAAGTTCATGCATCTCGCGTACCGCGTCAAAGCGAGGGCCTCGGCCGAGCCGCGGATTAGATCCAGGTGCAGGCGTGCCCATCATCGGCAGGTTCTTGCGATTATATGAATAACCTCGGCCTAGATTGCACGCGTCGTGGTTGCCAAAGATGGAGGCGACGTGCAGCTTATCCTGCAGCAGTGCGATTGTGCGGACGACTCGCACATCCTCGTTGCCAAAGTCGCCCACAAAAAGGTTCAGGTCGGCCGCAAGCCCTTGCAGAGCGGAGTTATCGTCGTTGTCCCACTGGCCGTGCACATCGCCCACGACGGCGATCCGAATTGCTGCTGCGCCCGTCGAAGCGCTGAAGGTTGCCGCGGCCGTTGAGCCACAGAGCAGCGGAATGAGGTCGCGACGCGGTCGCAACATGTCCTTGAGCGACCGTACAGTCCCTGCGCTGCCGACGACGTCCTCCGTTCAGGGAGAGGACTATCTGAAACATACAGACTTCCAAAATGGGAGGCGCCCACGAGGGCGCGCCCAACTTGGATTGGAGGTTGACCCCTTCTCGATCCCTTGGAACGCATGCAGGAGATCGCGCAGAGATAAGGGATAATCAGAGCCCTGATACATGTACAGCCCTGCGAGCCCAGGAGCCCTGAGCCCTGACGTCCCTTCTTCCCCTTTCGCGCGCGTCGAGGGCGTCGGTGACCGTCGCGATAATGTCGGCCGAATCACCTTTTACGTGATGGCGATGGTGAAAGGTACTGTACGGTTCAAATTAACACCGGGGGGGCGCGGGGCGGGCGGGACACACGGGACACACGGACAAACACAGACATCACACTAGTCAGTACACACTCTGACGAACCTCACCCAGTACCAAACCGACTCGCCAATGCACACGCACAACCAAGCCCACACTGTGTGACTTTTCGATACACGTTGAATTTATTGTATTTTGCGCGCGCAGCAAGCGGCGCCGCAGGCGCGTCTCTAGGCGTGATAAGTAGGTAACATCTCGCCCTCGCGGTTCCTCGCGGGCCGCAGGCAGGCAGGCTGCGCGTCGATTCGATTACGCATTACCGGAGGCCCCCACAGATCGCACATGTAGTTACCGTTTTTTGGCACTACTTTTCGTATTTCGAGTACGCAGTTTATACCGTACGTATACATATCCGGATACACAAGAGAGAGGCGAGTACACGCACGCTCACATCAAGATGCGAGAGGAGATTCCACCCCCAAACGCGCGGCGGAGGCCTACTTGGGCCGGTGGCCACACACATCGACACATGCGACATTTTCATGGCTCAGGGCGCGCGCAGCCTGAGGCGCCGTCCTGGCGCCCAGTTAATTAACGTACAAGTCCCCGCGCGGCATGAGGGTCGTTGCGCTCGCATCGCCCAAGCCTGGCTCACCACCGCATGCGTCGAAAGATCGAGTTGCACCACCGCCACCCCCTTGCCCGAGCGGGCAGATACGTACTCGCGGCCAACGTTGCCGCCTTCCTTGTCAATCTCGGGGCGATCTCGCTCAGCTCCGTTCGGGCAGCACCACCTTCATGCCCGCAATCTCCGAGAGCACGTGCTCGAGGTCCGCCTTCGTCTTGGCATTGCTCGGTTCGAGATCCCAGGCTTTCGAGTATGAGAGCTTGGACGCCTGCAGGTCGCCGAGGTGGAACTTGGCCGCCGCGCGGCGCGAGTAGCCCTTGGCCCACGTGGGCTGCAGCCGGATGCACTCGTCCGCGTCCTCGAGCGCCTTCTCGTACATCTGCATGGCAGTGTACGCCACTGAGCGGTTGGAGTAGAAGACCTGGTTGGATGGGTCAAGTGCGATGGCCGCCGTTAGGTCCTCTACTGCCTTCTCGTAGTCCTGTGCCTTGAAGGCTTCCGTCGCCGCGTCCTTGAGCGCCAACGACTCCGCGATCTCGACGCGGCGGAGCTCCTCCTTGACCTGAGTGTTGTCGGGCTCGAGGTCGAGACCCTTCATGCAGGCCTCGCGCGCGGCGGGTAGGTCCGCCATCGAGAGGAAGGCGGCGGCCTGGCGCGAGTAGCCCTTGGCCCATGTGGGCTGCAGCCGGACGCACTCATTCGCGTCCTTGAGCGCCAAGTCGAACTTCTCCATGGCCATGTAGGCGGCCGCCCGGTTGGAGTAGAAGACGTGGTTCTCGGGGTCGAGCTCAATGGCGCTGCTTAGGTGCTGCTCGGCGCGCTTGAAGTTCTGCACGTTGAACGCCTCGATGGCGCGCTCCTTGAACTCAAGGCTCTCCTCCTTCCGCTGCGCGATCGCGTCCATGACCAGCTGCAACTCCTGCTTCGTGCACCGCACGTACGTTGCGTTCTCGGGGTCCAACTCCAGACCCTTTTCGAACGCGTCGCGCGCAGGGCCGAGCTTGTCGAGCCTGAAGAGTGCCGCGCCGCGGCGCGAGTAGCCCTTGGCCCACGTGGGCTGCAGCCGGATGCAGTCGTCCGCGTCGGCGAGCGCCTTCTCGTACTGCTCCAGCGCCATGTAGGCTGCCGCTCGGTTGGAATAGAAGATATGGTTGTCCGGGTCGAGCTTGATCGACTTTTTGAGCAGCTCGACTGCGCCCTTGTAGTTCTGCTCTCTCAAGGCAGTGGCAATTGGAGGTCGTCAGAGGTCGTCAGAGGTCGTCAGAGGCTGTCAGAGGTGATCCGAGGCCATCATAGATCACCAGAGGCAATCATAGATCATCAGAGAGGCAATCATAGGTCAACACCTGCTCATTGAAGGCTTCGATGGCCTTTTCTTTGCACTCGAGCGACTCTCGCTGGCGGGCCATACGCTCGGCGATCGCGTTCATGACCGCCTCGAGCTCCTTTTTGAGCGCCTCGTTGCTTGGGTCGAGCTCAAGGCCCTCCTTGAGCACGTGCTCAGCCTTCTCGAGCTGCCCCATCCGGAAGAAGACGGAGCCGCGTCGCAAATAGCCCTTTGCCCAATTGGGCTGCAGACGCACGCACTCGTCCGCGTCCTCCAGCGCCTTTCCATACTGCTCCAGTGCAATGTATGCCGTGCACCTGGTTCCAGGTGAGCAGCGGGTGGCACAGCGTGGGCACGGTGTACTTGGCGGTCAGTGGCAATCAAGGTGCCCATCAGTAGCACTCACCTGTTCGAGTAGAGTGGCAATCAAGGTGCCCATCAGTAGCACTCACCTGTTCGAGTAGAGTGGCAATCAAGGTGCCCATCAGTAGCACTCACCTGTTCGAGTAGAGCACATGGGACTTTTCATCCAGCGAGAGGGCAATGGTCAGATGCTTGACGGCGCGGTCGTACGCCTCCGCTTTAAAGTCGTCGATGGCGACCTCTTTGAGTGTGTCCACCGCCGTCTTGATCACACTCTCCGGGAACAGCAGCATCTTCTCTGAGTCATCGTACGCAGCTCCACCCGAGAGGGCGAGCGTATCGAAGCCGCCGTAGAGCGATCGCGGCAGGTCGCCGAGAAGGCTCGACGCAGAGGGCACGACGGCGGTGGAGGCGCCATTGGGCTTGGCGAGCTTGGCAACGTAGAAGCCGCCCGCGAACTTGAGCAGATCACCGCCAGCCTTGGCGAGCGCCCACTGCTTATCTAGGGTGTCAGCGTCCACGCCTAGCACGTCGCACGCATCCACCGCGTTGTAGACAGCGCCGTCCGCGAGTGCCTGCGGCCACGTGACCCCAAACTTGGCGAGGGTGAGCATGCAATACGAGGGGTCATCAGCGGTCATCAGCGGTCATCAGGGGTCATCACCTGCGGCCACGTGACCCCAAACTTGGCGGTGAACTCCGACAGCTTGCCCGACGGGGGGTGGAGCTCGGTCGGCTTCGAGAGCGACGCCTTGTTCGCGATCGAATAGTAGTGGTTGTCGACCAGCTTGCGTGAGAGCATGGTCACCGCATCAATCTCGCCCTCCTCCGCGACCGTTAGCCCTCGGTCGCGCAGCTGCCCCTTGAGGAGCTCGCGCACGGCGAGGTTGTTGGCGTGCGGCTTGATGAAGACGAACGCCTGGTTCGTCGCAAACTTGGGCGTGTCCTCGAATGGGTCGCCGCCCAGCTTCTGCGCCATCTTGAGCATCTCGGGTACAGAGAGGTCCTCGAAGGCGTCGAACAGGGACGTAGGCGAGCCGTCGAGCTCCACCTGGGCGTCATCGAGGTCATCAGAGGTCATCAGAGGTCATCAGAGGTCATCAGAGGTCATCAG
>Ga0164294_10002894_pt1 | contig 15343 bp, 9 predicted proteins | sample GEODES005metaG_FD_111479 | JGI IMG/M metagenome (GOLD analysis project Ga0164294, IMG submission 111479) | Oligotrophic lake water microbial communities from Sparkling Lake, Wisconsin, USA - GEODES005 metaG | ecosystem: Environmental > Aquatic > Freshwater > Lake | place: USA: Sparkling Lake...
CAGCTGAGCTTGGGCAGATGAGGAGAATAATACGGCGGCTAAAAAGAGGATAGCGGTAGCAAACATTTTATTTTTGATCATGCCTTAAAATAACATGTCAAACTGAAATGTCAATATAAAGTAATGATTATTTTTAAGAATTATTTAGAAGACTTAGCTGGAGAGGTCGTGGTTTCTTTCTCAAAAGTACCGATGATTAGTTTGTCGACCGACTTTTGATGGGGCCAGTACCTAGGGGAAAGCGGGAGAAGGGTGATGAGAAAATGACGGAGGGTCAAAAAGTCCAAAACCATGCTAAACCGATGCGTTCCGCCACAGGGACGGGACGGTAACAGGGGAGTTTAGGATTAAACCTGATTCGATCTGTTTTGGCATCTTTTCAGAAGATCAATAAGGCTCTTTCTTATTTGGAAAGTGGGAGGAGGGGAATAGTGAGGTCAAAGAAAGCTTGACATGTCAGTAGTTTCTTTTAACAGTTCCGTCGATGATGGTATTCTCCCGAGGCAAAGGACGATTTACTAATTTTGATTGGAGCTCGTTAATTCTTTTCGGCTCATTTCTAGGGTTGTTCGGAATTAAGAGCAGCCATGCTGAATCAAGCACTACAATACGAGATGAGGCGAAGCGTCCGATCGCCTTGGTGGTGTCGGTGGGTGAACTCCGGACACGAATTGACGGGGCAAAGATGTGGACAATGAGCGGAATCGATTATGAAAACACCGTGATGGCTGTGGAGGATAGTGCCTATGGGACGGTAGTCACTTTTCCCGGCGAGAGGCATTTGGGGACTGGCCATTTTCTCGATGTCCCAGGGAAACCTGGTGAAATTGAAAAAGAGGATGTCACCGAGCTGAAGTTTTTTTTGGATAACAAAATCGTTACGGGTCTGACGCCCAAGATGAACCTTGCGGGAAAATCGTTTCGCATGGAGCGCAAATCAAAAATCCGGCATCTGAATCTTGAGTCGATCGTGGATCTGCGGGATGGCGTTTTGATGGAAACCGCGCACCTCCGCACTCGCGAACCGGTTGAACTGGAGAAATCCTACCCACTGATGTACGCCTGGACGCCTAAAGCCACCGCCTATCTCTTTGGCGATGACAATGGCATCCAGAAACGTGGCACGTTTCGCTCTGTTCCTGAGAAGGCGGTGGAAGGGCGGGAGAAATCATCGCGTTGGATGGCGGTGTTTGATCCAAGTAGTGGAAAGGGTGCGGTGTGTTATCTCGTGCAGCATCCGACGACCGCCGAGGCTTGGTTGCAGTACACGGATGCTCCGGGAGTTTATCGAAAACTGAGAATCATGAGCTTCGTAGGACAAACCATCCCCGCTGGATTTGATGGGACCTTTCAAACTATTTCAGGATTCTTTCGCGCAAAGGAATCGGATTGGGAGAAGCAAGCAGAGAAGCGGGTCACAGAATTAAAGGCCCATTTGGTGAGTCTGGATCGAAAATGAGAAAAGTAAAAGTGATCGGCTTGGGTCTGGTTCTGGCAGTTGTCTCGGCGTGTGGCCGTCCACCTCCTCCTGCTCCCGGTCCTAAGATGAATCTTATTCCAAGCTGGGGTGATATGACGCTGGTCTATGGCCCGGGGACGGATGCGGCGATGGATACTGCAGAGGCGATGGAAGCCATGGTGAAGCATTGGAAAGGTCGTGGATTCACGGGTGTGTATCTGCGTTCCGATCTTGATCAATTTCCGCCTGGCGAAGTCATCCGGCACTCGGGAAAATTACAGACGAATCCAGGGCTTGCGGTGTATTGGCATATCGTGGATGAAATCATGGCGAAAGCGGATCCGCATACCACGATTCGGCAGGCATCCGAAAAGCTGGGCTTTGATTACTGGCTTAGTCATCCGCACATCTACAGTGAAGGCGCACCAGAAGATGTCGGGGTAGAGGGAGTGGGGCGGATGGTGCCTTGGTCGTATATGATCAAATATCACAGAGATCATCCCGAAGTGATTACGGTAGATCGCGAGGGAAATCGGCAGTGGATGGTTCCGGAGTACGGATACCCGGAACTTAGAAAGTACAAGGCGGCCGAGTTTGCGCACATGGCAAAAAAGTATCGACCCGAGGGTATCATCGCCTCGATGCGTAGTGAGACCAGTCAACTGATTCCGCCCCCTGAGCATGCGGATCAGTACGGCTTCAATCAGGTTGTTGTTCAAGACATGAAGCGCCTCTACGGCGTGGACATTATGACGGATCCTCGGTTTGACTGGAAAAGCCCCAGTTTCAAATCGGACGACGAGATGGTTCAGAAATGGCGTGATCTTCGCGGGACTTACATCACAGAATTGTATCGTGAGATCCGCAGTGCGATGCGGGTAGCGAATCCTAAAGTACAGTTTGCGGTGAATCTGCCTGGCGAGTTTGTCGGTCCACTCATGGGCAACGCACGACTGGAATGGCGAAGGTGGATTGATGAAGGCATCGTTGACGGTCTGATCATCGGTGCCGGCTTTGAAGCCACCTGTGACATGGAATCAGACAAGAAGGGATATCTCACGAATGTCCGACTGGGAAAGGGAACAGTTTCGACCGAGGTGGTGAAGGAGTACATTTCGAAGAGCAAGCACCCCGAGATTCAGGTGATACAGACGGGTGCACCTTCCTATTTTTATCCGCCTCCCCCTGCTGGGGCGGATGGCTGGCAGTGCGATGCGTGGTATGACTCCTACCACGTGGCGATCTATCAGCGGTGGGAGCAGTGGAAAAAGGACATAGCAGACCACGGGTCGATTCTGTTTTTCGATCAGAACTTCGATCGTTTCAAATTGAAGGATGGCGGCTCTGCTGGGGGAATTAGGGATGGCAGATATCATCCTGATCTGCGGGCTTGTCCAGGTGTCTGGTACAAAGTGGGCGACGGCACCGATGCTCGGCCGTACGTGCAAAACGACGTGAAAAGAGGAAAATCCGGAGCGGCGATCGCCTTGTCGGGGAAGGATCTGACGGGGGTCCACTACAGTTCTCCGGATCGCAGTTTGCTAACCGGTCAAATGGAGACGGCAATCGTTAATGGGCAGGCGCATTTTTCGTATTCTGTGAATCGCCTGACCGGCGGGAATGCACTGACGGCGTATTTTCTCGGGACGGTGGACTACGAAAAAGACGTGGCGGTACGCGTCGCGGCGAAGACGGGCCAGATTTCTTATGCAAGTGGAGCTACTTGGGTAGAAACAAAGTGTTTTGTCCCTTTGCAGGAGTGGTACCCAATCGTAGTGGATGTGGACGTTGATGCTCGAACTTATTCCGCCCACGGGGGAGAGAAGGGGCAAGAGATATGTCGAAACATCGCCTTCGCGCCGCCCAAGGATCGTTATGTTTCCCAGCATGGCCTTGAATCGATCCGATACAAAGTGCCGTCCTATCGCATCTTCAATGCACTGATTTTTGCCCCTACGGATGGATGCAAAGAGCTAATCTACCTTGATGATGTGCAGGTGCGGTGGGAACCAGTGATGCACTACGCAAAAAAAGGCGGTCGGAAGCTGGTGGAGGAGTCGTTTGAAAACGTAAAGTATGGATCCTCCGATGTCGGTCGCGGATTTCGCATCGAAGGAGTCGGTGAGGGTGCCAGCCCATTCCAGATTGAGCGAACCACCTCGTATGGGGAGGGGGTGCAGTGTGTACGCGCATCGGGCGGAGGATCTCTGGTGGCTCATCTTCCCTCCAAACTTCCACCCGCTGATTCGAAGGGGCTGATGACGGTTGATTTGGATGTGTTTATTCGATCGGACAAAGATTTTCCCTACATGATACCCAATTTAACAACACGTTCGCTTCATCATGTGACATTAGGCTTGGAGGGGTCTTTGCCAGATCATCCATTTGCCCAAGTGAAAGCCTTGGATGGCACCTGGAGGATTTGGAATATGGGCCAGTTTGTGGATACGGGTAAGGCGGTGAACTACGATGTATGGAACCACGTGCAACTGGCTGTTGATCTGCAAGCGAAAACGTATCAATTGATTGTCCAGCCAGTGGGCGAGATGCCGACCGTCATTGGAGAAGGGAAATGTGGCACATCCGTGTCCACGGGTGAGAAGCTGAGCTTAACGATCAACCCATCCAAGACTCCAGGGCATATCAGTTGTTACGATAACATCGAAGTAACCAGCGACTAAAGCGGCTAGGGTAGGGGGGTGGGTAGTTAGGGATGATAAACTATTAAATTTGCTTATTTGACGATTATAATGTATCATTAAAATTGACATGTTAAGGCAATACTTTTGTGACACGTACCGGCCGGGCTTGTCAGCTAATTGTTTGCCGAGGTCGTCGCGGTTCTGGATATTAAGGCTCGTTTTCTCTGCGGGCCTTTTGATGATTTGGGGTGTCCGATCTGTTTCCGCAGCGGAGTCGGCAGCGGTTGTCGAACGATGGGTGGTGCCGAGTTGGGGGGATGTTGTCTGTTTGTATGGTCCGGGTACTGATGCGTCGATGGATTCGCCCGCAGCGATCGAAAAAACGTTTCGACGCTGGATGGCCCGCGGCTTTACGGGAATCACTTTACGAACGGATCTGGTCGATTTCGAGCCGATGATAGTGCGGAACAACAGCACTGAGCAGAATCCTCGGCTACAGCTTTTGCTCGATTATATAGATTTTGTTTCCGGGCAATTTAATGTGATGGAGACCGCCCAACAAAAAGCGGATATTCTAGGTTTTAAAATGTGGGCTTGGCATCCCTATATCTACAGCGACGGGGCACCCGCCAATATCGGTACGCCAGGGTTGGGTCGGATGATTCCCTGGCCGTATTGCAGTAAGTACTTTATCGATCATCCCGAAGGCCTGACGGTCGATCGCCAAGGCAACAAGCTGTGGATGGTGCGTGAATTTGCCTACCCCGAGGCGCGGGCCAGCAAGGTGGCAGAGTTTGTTTATATGGCCCAGACGTTCGGGCTGAAGCGTTTTCTTTCGTGCATGCGTAGTGAGGTCAATCAGTTGGTCGATCCGCCACTGAAAGCGGACCAGTACGGCTTCAACACGCCAGTCGTGGCGGAGATGCAGAGTCGGTACGGGGTGAATATCCTCACCGATACGCGATTCGATGTCTTCAGTGCCAGCTTCAACCTTCAGGATGCCATGGTGGAAAACTGGCGGAAGCTACGTGGCGAGCACATTACGCAGTTTTACAGGGAACTGCGTTCGTCACTCAATGCGGTGGATCCCTCAATCGAAATTGCGGTGACTCTTTCTGGAGAATATGTCGGTCCGCCGCTGGGTAATCAGCGTTTGGACTGGAGGACATGGGTGGATGAGGGGCTGATTGACGCAATCATAATGCCAGTATATTTCGAGGCGACGCTGGATCCGGATGCCGCCCAGAAAGGCTATCTGACCAATGTGAGGGCGGGATTGGGAGTGATATCTCATTCTGAGATAAAGGACTACATTAGTCGAAGCCCGCACCCAGAGATTAAAATTATCGCCACTGGCGCTGCTCCTTACTTTAATACCACCCCACCCACGGGAGCCGATGGTTGGCGGGTCGATGTTTGGTACGATCTATACACCTCGGCCTGGTACCAGCGCTGGAGCCAGTGGATGACGGACGTGAAAGATCTCGGATCCATTCGGTTTCTTCAGCAAAACTTTGACACATTTCCGACCGACTCTTCCCTACTGCCGCCGGCCGGTTCTTATGGAACCGTAGCCCACGATCCCAGCTTGCGGGCGTGCCCAGGCGGTTGGTATACGTTCGGCAATAGCGCTAGTGGCAAGGCTTTCATCCAAAGTACGACTCGCCATGGGTCTTCGGGTAATGCGGTAAGGTTAACGAGCAATGGGGCAGGGGGGCCAAGTTTTGTCGGGTATCACGCATCGGATGCCGACAGGAGTAATATCTCAGCGGTGCTAGACACCGCCATCACGAGTGGCACGGCAGATTACTCTGTCTGGCTCTACCGAGAAAGTAGCGCAAGCGGGGTGATCACTTATCTGGAGAACACCGGGGCGGAGCTCGACGTGGGTCTGAAGATCGAGTCAGGAACGGGCAAGGTCTATTACACAACGGGACGAAATGCGGGGGGTGAGGGAACGTGGCAGGTAACTCCCTACACTATGCCTGTGGGAGCGTGGCAACGTTTTTCGATTCGGGTAAATTTTGCGACGGGCAGTTATTCTGCCTATGCGGGAGCCAATGCGGAAACCCTGCTGATGAGTGGTATCCCCTACTCCCCTCCACCGCCACGAACCACGATGCAGAATGGGGTGAATATCGAGATTCCCGTGCCCAGCTACAAAACTTTCAAGCAGGTTCAGTTTCAGCCTCTCGGTTCCGCGGGTAGTAAGGTCTATCTTGATGAGGTATCCGTGCTGTGGACCCCCGAACAGCTCTTTGCCCAGTCTGGCGAACAGATCCAATTCGCTGATGATTTCGAGCAAATGGTTGCGGGAGCAAGTCTGAATGAATCTATCGCCAAGCAGGGTGGTATGTGGAAAACCCTTCCTACGGCGGGAGGTTCTATCCCAGACAACTCCTGCCAAATGATAACAAGCAATTCTTACCGCGAGGGCGAAAAATCTGTCCATGTCACCTCGCCAGGAGATCTTATTCCGCTTTTGTCACGTGCGGTAACTCTCGGCACGAGTGGTGTGGTGACTTTCGAAGTGGATCTGTTCCTTCGCTCCGATTCAAGCTCCGCGAGCCTTATTCCGTACGTGAACACGACATCAAGTAACCGGGTTCGATTGATTATCGAGCGGGATGAAGGAGCTCATCCGACGATCTTTTCGGCGGACGCATTCAATGGAAAATGGTTTCTCAGCAATAATTCGCTGAACCAAGAGTCTCCCCTTGGAGTGCCTTACGATTGCTGGGTACAGATACAACTGTCCATCGACGCGGTGACACGCACCTGCGTTTTGGTTCAGCAACAGATCGGCCAGGTCGCGCAGAAGCTCGGAACGGTTCCTTTCCCAGCGGATTTCCAACCCGGGCAACTGTTGGCGTTCCGCATCAACCTTGGTTCTGCGACCAGCTCAGTCACCTTGGACAATGTAAAGATTGCCGCGCGAGAAACCGTTTCGAGCGTGGTTGACCCAGCTTTGAATATCGCAGGTAACACCATTGTGCCGAGTATGCAAAATGCCAGTGGGGTGACTTTTGCAGGCGCAGGTTACGCCCTCAGCGGTGGAATGATTAATCTTACCGGAAGCACGCCCACGATTGCGCTCTCGGCTAACGGACTTTCTACGATCAGCTCGATTCTTACAGGTACGGACGGGTTCACCCTCGAAGGGTTTTCTAGTTCCCGGACTCTGGCCATTTCCGGGAACAACACGGGTTTGAACGGTAGAATCGTTGTGGAAAAAGGGATTCTACGTTTGAGTAATTCCAATGCGTTGGGTGATTCCCCAGCAGAAGCGGACGGCTTATTGCTTAGTGGGGGTAACACCGTTCTCCAATTGACCAGCGGGGTTACGCTGAACAAACACCTGACGGTGGGTGGGGGGGTCGCATCGATTCAAGCTTACAGCGGAAATTCCTCATTGATTGGGCAGTTTAATTCAGACAGTCAGACAGTTTTCGTATTGGACTCGGTGAATACGCTGACGCTTTCTGGTGCAGCCGGTCTTGGGCGCACGGGTAGTACCATCATGGCGGTAGGTACGGGAACCTTGGTGGTTGACGCGCCCTCGGCCGGATCGGTCCCCTACGGTTTCTTTATTCGCAGTTCGGCCATCGTCAAAGCAAACCCTGTGACCAACCCATTTGGCTCAGCGAACCTATTCATGGGTGACGACAATTTTGGCTACGAGACGCCGACTACACCAACCTTGCTCCTGAATGGAGTAACTGTGGCCAATAATTTTTTTCTAAGTCCAGTGACGACCAGTCGTCGGGTGGGTAATTTAGCTACGGCTGGCTCCAGCCTTTCTGGGCAGGTCTTTTTGGAATCAGCGGCAGATGTCACCCTGGCTTCGCTGGTGGAGAATGCGAAGCTTACGGTCAGTGGCAATATTCGTGACGATGCCAACACAGCGGGCGTGGTTATCGGAACCACTGGTTTTACCAATCTGGGCAAAGTCGATTTCACGCGGGCTTCAGGCAATAGCTACGATGGAACGACCACGGTGAACAGTGGCACGCTTTTAGCGAACAATGCATCCGGTAGTGCCACAGGCACTGGAGCTGTCCTAGTGAATCGTGGTGCAGTTCTAGGAGGCTCAGGAGTGATTAGCGGATCAACAACGATTAGCGGTTCACTTCGCCCAGGCAACAGTATCGGGACAATTTCGATTGGCAGTACGGTCACCTGGAACAGTGGTGACAGCTGGATTTTTGAGTTGGGTACGGCTGGGGCTTCGCAAAGTTCGCCCGGCATGAGCGATTCACTCAATATCACCTCGGGTAATTTCAATAAGGGCACGGGCAGTTCATGGACGTTTGACTTTGCGGGCACGGGAGCACGCGGCTGGTATAAATTGGTGGATTGGTCGGGTACTTCTAATTTCAGTGCGAGCGACTTTGTCATCACCAATCTTAGCTACGGACTTTCAGGGCGTATTGTCCTGGACACAGTTAATTCTAATCTTTCCCTCGAAGTAACCGATGGGCTTTCCGATTACGAGCGTTGGGCGGTTGGGTACGGTTTGAGCAGCGTGCAAGGGCTCGGTTCGGCCGATCCCGATAGCGACGGATTGCGTAATGAGGTGGAATTCGCTTTCGGAGGCAATCCGATGTTGACGGATGCAGGGGTGATCGACGTACGGAAGACGGTAGGAGGGGTAACAGTTACTTTTGTCAGCCGCGATAGTGGCATCTCCTATGAGGTGCAGAGCACGACCGATCTGGCCAATGGATCATGGGTTTCAGCCGTAGGAACGTTAACCAATGATCTTGATCAAAGTAGATTGTCTGTCGGGCATACGCGGAAGTCTTTCTCAGTATCTTCTGCCGATATGCCAACTCGCATGTTCTATCGAGTGCGTGCCACGTTTGCTCCTTAGATCCCACGGTTTCCGCGGTAAGGCAAAAACATGAAGACTGTATTCGTCGGATGGATAGGGGAGATCAGGTGAAAAAGCGCATCTGGATGTAGGATGATCAAGCTTTACCTGCGGTTGCAGAAAGGGGTGTGAAATTATTTTGCGGAGGATTGTTTGATCTCAAAGAGCTGCTTCATGATTTGAGATAGGTCTGCTTTGTCGTTCCGGCCACCGAAGGCATCGTGAAGTTCCATGTAGAGTTTATAGATGCGGTTGTACGTCTGTTGGGCGGCAGGTCGTGGTCTGTACCGCAGGGTCTGGCAAGAAGTCATCGCTCTTTGGGCTGTGGGAAAATCGCGAAACTGGCCGGCGAGAACAGTAGCGGAAAGGGCGGAACCGAGTGCGCAGGCCTGGGTAGATCTCGCGAGATACATGGTGCGTCCGGTAACATCGGCATAGATCTGCATGAGCAACGGGCTCTTTTCGGCAATGCCACCGGCGCAGATGATCCGCCTGACTGGGACGCCAAACTTGTTCAGACGCTCAATGATGGTGCGTGCACCGAAGGCGGTGGCTTCGATAAGAGCACGGTAGATTTCCGAGCGACTGGTTTGGAGGGTCGTGCCGAGGAGGAGGCCCGAGAGCAGAGGGTCGACGAGGATGGTTCGATTCCCGTTATGCCAATCGAGAGCAAGCAGGCCGTGTTGTCCTGGTATTTGGGCGGAGGCTTCCGTTTCTAATTTTTGGTAGAGAGCAGCCTTGCCATCGCAGATAGTTTCAATCCACCACTTAAAGATGTCCCCCACGGCAGACTGCCCTGCTTCGATCCCATAGAAGTTGGGGAGAATCGCGCCAAGGACGATTCCGCAGATGCCTGGAATATCTTTCAGCTTTTTATCGGCGGAGACGACCGCGCAATCGCAGGATGAAGTGCCGATGACCTTGACGAGAGTGCCTTCGGTAATCCCGCACCCGATTGCGCCGTAGTGGACGTCCATCTCGCCCATGGCGATGGGAATGCCTAACGGAAGTTTCAGTCGCTTGGACCACTCTTGACAGAGTGAACCGGCTGAGGTGCTGGCATCATACGCTTTTTGGTAGAGACGATTCCGAAGAAGGGCGAGTTTTGGGTCTAACTTTGCAAGAAAATCCTTGTCGGGTAGGCCGTCCCATTCATCGCAATACATAGCTTTATGTCCTGCTACGCATATTCCCCGGCGCAGAGCGCAGGGATCCTGAATCCCAGCTAAAACAGAGGGGATCCAGTCTGAGAGCTCAACCCAAGAATAGGCGGCCTTAAAGACGCGAGGGTCGACCCTTAAACAGTGCCAAAGTTTACTCCAAAACCATTCGGAAGAGTAGGTGTTCCCACATTTTGCGATAAAGTGAGGGCGGTATTGGGCCGCTTTTTTGGTGATTTGTGCAGCTTCCATCCAGCTGGTGTGGTCTTTCCATAACCAGCAGTGGGCGTTTAAATTCTTTTTCCATTTGGCGGACATGGCAAGGGGTTGATTTTTCTTGTCCACAGGAATTGGGCTGGATCCCGTGGTCGCCACTCCGATTCCGACAACTTGCTCTGCGGTAAAGCCGCGAACCTGGGCGGCCTGAAGAAGGGCGCTTCGGACGCTTTTTTCAAGGCCGACGAGGTAGTCTTTGGGGTTCTGGCGTGCAAGGTGATGATCCTTCGGATCCAAAAAAACTCCCTGCGTTCCGGAAGGGTATGGGGAGACGGAGGAACCGAGCTCTTTTCCGTCAGAGCAACGGACGACTAACGCGCGTACTGAATTAGTTCCAAAATCAAGCCCGATGGCGAATGCACTCACAACTTTAATCGTATGCTTCCATGATGGATGGTGGAAGATAAAGCCGTGCTTTGACAGGTTCAAAGTGGATCGGGTCTCTAGCCCAAAGAAAGAAGGATCGGTCCGAGTCGCTGCGGTCGTGGCAGTTTTTTCGATCTAATTGATTGAGCAAAAAACGAATTGGGCCCAGGCAATAGGCAGGCAACGATTAGGTTCAGGCCATTCACATGGCCTGCTAATCCTGTCCCTTGTGGGAATCCCCGCTCTCAAGATGACGGTTGTCAACGCGCGTGATTGCCATTAAAATCTATAAATTAGATCAATTAGCCATCGTACTCACTAGGCTCATTCTTAAGCTATCTATTTTATGTCAAAGAAAATTGTCGTTCTTGATGGATATCCACTTAATCCTGGGGACTTATCCTGGGATAGTCTTCGCGCACTCCTCCCTAATGTTGAAATTCATGAACGGACAAGTGCATGTGATGTGCTGAGTCGCTGCGCTGATGCCGAGATCGTTTTAACTAATAAAGTGCGCCTATCCGCAGAGACATTGCGGGAGCTTCCGAAGCTACGTTATATCGGGGTACTCGCGACTGGATTTGACGTTGTCGATGCGGTGGTAGCACGCGCCCAAGGTATTGTGGTCTGCAACATCCCTGCCTATGGGACCTTGTCCGTTGTTCAGTTGGTTTTTGCCTATATTCTGCACTGGTCCAACGCGGTCGCTTCTCATGCCGTGCGGGTTCGTGGTGGAGCTTGGACCCAATCATCAGATTGGTCATTTTGGGATTCCCCACTCCACGAGATTGCTGGAAAAACCTTGGGAATTATTGGTTTTGGGCGAATCGGCCAGCAAGCGGGAAGGATCGGCCATGCCTTTGGCATGAAAATCGCCGCAGCAACTCGGTCGCCTAAGATCGTGGATTATCCAGTGAGTATTGTCCCAATGAATGAGCTCTTTTCTATCTCCGACTTCCTCACCTTGCATTGTCCTCTCACACCAGAAACACGCGGATTGGTCGATGCCACTCACCTTGGTCTGATGAAACCCTCTGCTTATTTAATTAATACTGCACGTGGCCCGATCGTCAACGAGGCCGACTTGGCCGTGGCTCTTAATTCCGAAGTGATCGCGGGAGCTGCTCTAGATGTCCTTTCGGGAGAACCCCCACCCCAATCTAACCCTCTTCTCCAAGCTCGAAACATCGTTATCACACCTCATTATGGATGGGCAACGGTGGAGGCTAGGGGGCGCCTCCTGGCGACAGCTGTGGAGAATGTCCGAGGATTCCTGACAGGACATCCGCAAAACGTAGTCAACTGACCCTATTTCTAGAGTCCAAAGGCATGCAAAAATCCACTTCTCTCGGCAGGCTTTGTTTTGACCCTGGAGCCGATTCTTAGAATCCTTTATGCTTCCGTACCGCGATAGCAAGGCGCAAGGGGCGGCTGATTTTTACTTCGCGATCAACGCGACGTTCCGTTTCCTGCAAAGTAGATTTGGAATAGAAAAGCTTGTGAAATACTGGAGTGAGCTTGGGGAGTCATCTTATTTCCAGCCTGTGGCCGAGAGTTGGCGGAATGATGGTTTGCCAGCGATTGCGGAGTATTGGCGGGATTTCTTTCAAGCGGAACCGAATGCATCTGTGGATGTCACGTACAGTGAGGAGCGGGTTCTTCTGGAAGTGAAGCAGTGTCCTGCGATTTATCACCTACGAAAGAATAGCCGGTGCATCGTCTCTGAATTTTGCCAACACTGCTTCTATGTGAGCGATGCTTTGGCCTCTAGGGCTGGTTTCGAGGTTCGTATCAAGGGGGGGAATGGTACCTGCGAACAAACCTTCGCGAAGAGAGGTTCCTCAGCGCCGCAGGATCTCGGATCGATCAGGATGGCGGATTCACCATGATAGGGTGCTACGATTTTTGCGGGCATTACGAATGGACATTTGCCTGGATAGAAAAGAACTTTGGTCATGATGTTCTTTTGGCCTACTGGAAGGAGGCGATTGCGGAGGACAGCCAAATCCATGCCTCTCAGCTGATCAAAGAGAAGGGGTTTGCAGGGATGGAGGAGTATTGGGGGCATACGTTGGCTGAGGAAGGGGCAGCTTACACCTCATCCTGCGGCAAGGATTCCTTTCGTATCGATATGCACGATTGCCCCTCGAAGGGGTTCCTCCTGGCCAATGGACTCTCCCAGCACAAGGACTACTGTGACCATTGCATCGGCTGGATCGGACCCATGATGAAAAATGCGGGGTTTGTTGTGGACCACGAACATAATCATCTGGGAAAATGCTGGTGGTCTTTTCGGCGGGTGGGAGAAGCCCGCCAGCCTTCCGACCCGAAGGCGTCCACCTCCAATATCGAGGTCATGCCAGGCTGGGCACCTTCCTCGGCCAAAATAGATCGCTTTAACGGCGCAACTGGAGCGGATCAGAAGCAAGCATAATGGGGATAGCGAGGATTTCTCGTCTCCTCCATTCGCAGGATAAAAATTCCTAAATTTCCAATCGAAGCAACCTACGAGCTAGTCGAGCGAGATGATTTCAACGTCATCGATATAGCTAAGATTTCCAGGCGGGTGCCCTGGGATGAATGAGATCTGGCAGATTGGCGTCTTCGATTCGAAAGGAATGGCTCTGCCCAAGCCTACCCCAGCTACCGAAACCGTATAGGTTTTAGCAGTAAAATCCACTTCGAGGACGATGCGGGTCCATGTTCCGACAAGGACCAGCAAGGGAACTGCTTCCCAAGCGCCCTTCTGATCCATGATGGTCAGCTTATCTCCGTAACTTGTTACATTGGAAACACCTAAGGCGATGGTATTCGAGCCTAGGAACTTTTCTTTATTACCAAGGTAAATGCCGAATCCACTTTGATCTGTATCTCGTAGGGTCGAAAAGGAGATCCTTATCTTACCTTTATCGATGTCTGGAGACCATTGACCCATCAACCAAAAATCGGTCGTTCCAACCTCGGTACCACGGATGATGGCCACTGACTTTCCCTTGGTTGCCTTATTCGTGGTATGAAATTCCTTGATGGTGACTTTTGGGGATCCCTCACTCTTTCCAAAATCACGCCACGACCCGGCGTCTTTATCGAACTCCAGTCCCACCGTTCCGATTGAATTCTCGTCAAATTTTTCAAACCCTTGACGGAGGATAACCTTCTCTCCGATGGCTGAGCTGGAAGATATTGCCAGCATCCCAGCCATGAAAATACCAGTAACCGGCTGCAACATTGCTTTTCCTGCTACCGGCTACGTGATCCAGTTTAGATTACTGGGTGCTGCGATTGACGACGCATCTTGAAAATTCCCAGGAGAAGTGCGCCGCCCAAAAGAAGAGAGAGGGCCGAAGGTTCAGGCACAGCGGTGAACTGAAGTTGGCTGCCGTTCATGGCGAACGTTCCGTTGTTTCCAGCTCCTAAATTCGTAAAGCTAAAGTCTGTGCTACTGAAATCTGTGATGCCTGCCCAGTCGATCAGGACGAACGTCCCCTCATTCAGGCTGTTTTGGAAGTCAAAGCGGAAGATCGATCCCGTGCCTTTGAGCAAATTGCCGCTTCCTCCAGTGATATTCAGCAGGTCCGACGTGTTGGCAGCGCCCAAGTTAAACTGCCAATCGGTGGCTGCGCTAGCCGATGTCGCGCCATTCCAGGTCACAGCGTTCTCAACGGTCAAGATGCCCGTGCTGTTATTACCCGCGGCAACAATACCATTGACGGAGAGGGTACCTGCAATAATTCCAGTTCCTGCAAGTTTTGCGCCACTCCCTACACTCACCGCGCCCGTTCCTGTTGCCGATCCACTGGTATTACTGACCAGCAGTGTGCCTGAATTCACCGTTGTGGTGCCGTCATAGTCATTGCCGGAAGCCCTAGAGAGATTGACCGTACCTGAGTTGACGAAACTTTCGTTTCCGATCGCAACATTGGCAACTTTAGCTTGGTCGTTGATATTCCCCGACACATTGAGAGTTCCCGAAGTGGTGGACCGCAGCATCACAGCATAGTCGGTACCGTTGTTCAGAAGCTGTCCGCTGAAGGTGGACGAGCCTGCGGCCATATTTTCGACTTTTGCACTTGGGGCACTAATAAAAACATTGTTGGCCACAGTCGAGCCATTGAGAGCAAGTGTCGTATTTCCAGCGCCACCATCAAAGAATACGTTGGCAGAACCAAGGGTTGCACCACTGTTCACTTGAACGGCAGCGGAGTCGCGAACGAAGAGACCGTAGGCGGTTCCGCCTGCCGCCGCATCAACGACCAGCCGTCCAGATCCAATGGCCATGACACTCGACCCTGACTGCCCGAGTCCCGCACTATCAGATAGGGTGAGTTGGGTGTTGGCGGCTAAGTTGAAGAGGAAGGTGCCCGTGCCCGGAACGAAATTACCGGTCAGCCCCGTATTTCCAGTTATTGTTTCAATCGTGGCGTTTCCCACGTTGGTAATATACTTAGGCAAGATAACTCCCGCATTAAGCTGCAGGGCCGCACCTTGGTCACCTCCGGTGATGATCACACGGTCATCAAATGCGCTGGAGTCGCCGAGAGCGTTGCTGGCGGCGATGCGAGCCGCC
>Ga0164294_10002895_pt1 | contig 15341 bp, 22 predicted proteins | sample GEODES005metaG_FD_111479 | JGI IMG/M metagenome (GOLD analysis project Ga0164294, IMG submission 111479) | Oligotrophic lake water microbial communities from Sparkling Lake, Wisconsin, USA - GEODES005 metaG | ecosystem: Environmental > Aquatic > Freshwater > Lake | place: USA: Sparkling Lake...
GGAGATCATGCCGCTAAGGCAAAAGTCTCGTCATTAGATGCGTTTGCATTTAATAAAGGTGCTTGATTTACAGTCATCGCCTACTGTGTTGCCTCTTTCGTTATCTCACCACGTCGAAACTATGTATGGCCCATTAAAACACACTAAAAAGTGATTGATGCCGTTCGATAACATCAATGTATCCAATATGTTTTGGTGGACCATTCGGGTACTGCCCCCGAGTCCGCAGCGCCTTCACTACAAAGGAATTACAACAATATCGTTATTATACGACACACCTATTTATGTGTCAACCAGATCCGACCCACCACCACGTTTTGAGAACGTGGAAACTATAATACCAATAAGAATATCACAACAACAATGACCACGCCAATAGCCCAACTGTAATCTTGATTCATTCCTTGTCCCTCCAGGCCTTCAACTCGATCATGGCGTACAGCAACAGAGCCACTGCAATTATTGAAAACATGATCAACATGATCAATTATATCCTTTTACTGCCTTGCCGTCAATCTGTGGATTACCTTTTGCGTGAGCATCGATTATGTTATTACGATCACGTTGTTCTGGCAACGGACCACAGCCCAATCTTGCCCACTCATCTTCGGAGTAATAGTACTGTTCTACAGGTTTTTTATTCTGTTCCATAGTTTTTTATTTATATCTGGTGGGCCTTGAAAGAATTGAACTTTCACTCCATCGATTATGAGTCGATTGCTTTACCATTAAGCTAAAGGCCCTGACACATACTAGTATAACATCAAGGCCGGTAATTGTCAAGAAACTGTTTGAGATTTCCATACAGGTTTACCATTACAGCTTCGCGGCTGCCAAAGAACACAATTTTTTTGGGTATGCCTTTGGTGGCTGAGATATAGTAAGGCATCTGCATTTTTCTATCTAGATCTAAAATGGTCTGTTGATTGAACAGCATGGGATCTGCTATTGCATATTCATAGTGCTCGAGATCAAGATCCTTGACAAAGGTCCGATGTCCCGGACCGGTCAGGCGCATGCCTCCATTTTTTCTAAGATTGAACCACCAGGTCTTGATGGCTGTGTCAACACTGACAGCCAGATGTTCGGGCAACTGCGATACCAGTTCGGTGGTTAAACGTTGTTTGTCTCGCACATCAAGGAAAGATCTTGGTACCTGCTGTCAACAACACCACGGTGAACTGATCTGTACGGAACTGTGTGTTCAGCTTGCGAGCCAGATTTCTGGCATGGCCGGGATTTGAGAATGAAACTTTTTTGTACTTGGGTCCTGGGTACTGCACCAGCATGTTGGATGTTTTGAGATTGATGGGTTGATTTTCATAGAACACGGCCCACACTCCTTCCGACGCCAGGACTTGTTCGGTCTTGTAGGTGGATTTGTTGGTGTGTTCGATCAACACACGAGGTTTGGGTCGGCTCATGGCATAATACTCCTACATTTATTTATGCCAAAATGTAGGTATATTTTAGAACTGTCCGCCCTGTATTTCCACTTGAATTATGTCTGCAGTGGCAGTTTTGATTTGTTGTTCTTGCAGACTCTGCAGGGCCAGCAACAAGCGAGTGATGTCGGCATGCAGATCACGGGCTTCGTTCATGGTCATGACCAGGTCACGGGCACCGCGGGCTTCTTGACCCCGCACACGGTCAACGAATTTCTGTAGGTGCATGGTCATTGGCATCACTTTCTGAATGGAATGGTCCTGCATGTTCGTAGCGTTGCAACACTATGAGTTTGGGTGCCAACACGGTCTGCCAGTTGCGACCTCGTTGCACACGATACCAACCGGCCGCGAACCATGATTTGCTCTTGGCGGTGCGAGTGTACACAGGCAACTGCTGTGTGACCGACCACATGGCATTGTACACACGTCCCTGGATGGGATATCCATGCACCAGGTTGTCAGGGACCACGGCAGTGACATGTGGCCTTGATTCAAACTTGATATTGACTTTTTGTGCAGCCATACGTATGGTGGGAAACTGTGACGTTTCGTTGCGTATGCGTACCTGGTATCCGCCGGCACAGGCCTGCACATTGCCTACCTTGCGATTGTTTTCTTGCAAGATCCAAAATTCATTGTCTATCACGGGTTTAGCTACTAACGTCATCGAGCACTCCTTTGTATGTTTCATTCATCCATCGACCAAAACTTTCAGCCGACTCCGAACATTTATTCAATTCATATTTGCCGCAGAACTGCATGAATCTCACTCCCACCTGGCCCACGTCCTTGTGGCTGATCTGTTCACGTATGGCAGCATCTATCACGGACTTGATGTCGGCAGGTTGCGCTGTCAAATCAATCAAGGTACGGTTGCGTTCATAGTCATCCAAGACTCTGTGTTCAACACCATCTGGATCCATCCAGCGTTGCAACATCATGTTGTTCCAGTTATAGCCTTTTTTGTCTTTGTCCGCAAATGCTTCTTGGAGTCCGACCTTGTTTTTAGTGCCCTTGGTCCTGACACCAGGGTAGGCGCTAAACACATTGTCGCTGCTATCTCCCCGCATACATTTTTCAAACAAAAGCCACGCTGGGTTAGGGATTGTTTTAGGTTCCTTAGTTTTCTTATCGACAACCGCTTTGCCCTTGGCATCGAATATTCCTTCTACTGTGATTAGTTCGTCAGTGATTCCGTTGTATTGTTTGACGTTGTTGGCTACCAGCTGAACAAAGTCTGTGTCTGAACTGATTACAACATGTTCATCTTGGGGATGTAATGCGATCCAGCGAGCTATGATGTCGTCGCCTTCTGCGGAGGAACAACGTATCACACTACAGTTGGTCCTTTCGCTCAAGTATTTAGTCAGACTATCATAGGTTTCCCAGAATATTTTGTCTTCTTCTGCTTCGGCTTCTGTCAGAGCTTGCCTGGCCACAGTCCGGTTGGCTTTATAGGGTTTGTATAGGTCTTTGCGCCAGCTTCGTCCCTCCAGCGCAAACACCATGTGATCGGCTTCAAAACGCCGGGCCATCTTATTGGCAGCCATTAGTGTGACGTGCAGAGCAAAACCCACTTTTTCCCAGGTATCACTGGCTCGGAAAGCTCCGTGTCGGGCACGGAAGAAAAGATTGGCAGTATCTACTAGAACATATTTCATACAGCAATTATAGCATGATGCTGGACAGAAGTCAATCAGATAAACCGATTGCTCATGATATAATTCAGTATGAAACGATGGAAAACCGAATGCCCGTCAGGGCCAAAATGCCATGAATTGGGTGCAACTGTGTCGATTCCCTGGGCACGTATTATGGCATCATATGTTTGTTTAGGATCATAGGGTCCAATATAACTGGTGCTCCAATCGTGTTGATCAGTTATTTGTGAAAAATCATTGTTGCCATTGAAGAAAATATGCTTGATGCCCAGATCGGCAAGCTCTTGGTGGAAGGCCCAAATCTCTCTATGTGCTTGTTCGGTTTTTTGTTTCCAATCTGTGCCTATCACAAAGCTACGATATTTTTCTTGCAGTGCCTGCGGAACGTGGTCGATGCCACTGGCACCCACTTGATAATAAACTCCTTCATGCAGCCACTCTTCACGCTCCCAGGTGCTCCATTGTATGACTACAAGCATGTCGTTGTAGGATACCTGTTGATGCAACCAGTCACGTGTGGTGCGCAGGATGCGAGAATTGGAACTGGCACTTTCGGCCGCACAATGGAATCCGGCTTTGAGTGTTTCACTGAGTCTGCGTCCCCAGCTGACGGCCAAGTTGGCCGGATGTGGCGTCCTACCCAGATAAGCCAAGTCTGCATCGTCTTCAGCAAAGGCATGCGGATTGACAGCTTCTGCAGCCGCGGTGTGGCTGTCGCCGTTGACAAATAGTATCATAAGAGTTTGTGTTCTTTTATATAACTTATTAATCTATCGCCCCAGGCGTGATGACCGCTGGCCCTAAAATGATACCATTTGTCACTTTCATAACCTTGCTGAGTCAACCACCAGTAATAACTGGAATCGTTGTCATACGGCCCAATAAAATTCATATCCCAATCTAACTTATCTTGAATTTGGAAAAAGTTGTACATGCAGTTAAAAAAAATATGTTTGATGTTTTTTTGTAGCAGTTCTTTGTGAAATTGAAAAATTTCTTTGTGCCAGTGTAACGATTTTTTATTCAATATTTCGGGTGTTTGCTCTATCACCCATTTTTTATAAGAATGTTCTAGAATTTTAGGCAATGGATCGTGTCCAGAACTGTTGACATTGTAGTATTGATTTTCATGTTGCCATTCTTCACGTTCGCAGGTGCTCCAACCAATCACAATCAAATCTGGAGTTTGGTTAGATGCCAGATACTCTTTGCTGGTACGCAAGATTCTGGCATTGCTGGCTCCGGACTGTGCGTCATTGACAATGTCTAGTCCAAATTCTTTTGCTACAATTACCGGATAACTTTCGTGGATCTGTACTCCCACACCCTGGCTATGGCTATCGCCATTGACATACAGGATCATGATACTTCGCTACGACCATCTCCGATGTCACGTGTCTTGACCACACGATTGGGATTCATGGCCTGTTCTTGCTCCCAGGTTTCCAAGACCACGTTGCGGCACACAGCCTGGAACCAGCGATCCACGATGTCGTTGTCAGTGTCGTCGGGTCGCATCTGGTAGCCAGCCCTGACAAGATTGGCCACAAATTTTTCATTCCAGTCCAGTTCAAAACTGCCTTGGTGCAGATTTTCGGGATCCACTTCCATGCTGAGCATGGCCACATAGGGTTCACCACGTTCAGTGGCCAGATCCTTGGCAGATTTCTCTATCCGGGGCGCACGAGGCGAGACCGCTTCTTTGGCGGGTTTCTTTGTAAACCGTTTCTTTATTTGGTCAAAAAATTTCATTGTTACTCCTTTAGTTGCCACAACAAGTGCTCTTTTTGGTCATGCCACCGATATTCGACCACTGATGTTCCATATTGCGCCGCACGACCTCTATACACCAGGGTGCCCGGCCATAATCTACGGCCAGAGATTTCACAGCGACGTGGCCACATGATCCTGCACAACTGCCATTCAGCATGTATGTAAAAAATGCCATCATCCATGCCGGGTATGGGACTCATGATCTTCTGGTGTTTCCGTAGTGTAGCACAGTCATGCCCGGCATGTCGACCGGCAATCTGCGCCAGGGATCAACTATGACACTGCCGGGTTGGACATTGTAATAAAAACGGTCGGCATGATCTCCGGCCACATAGTCATAGGTCACTGAACGATTGTGCGCCATCAATACCACAGCGGGTTTATCAAAGTCAATGATCACATCTTGAGCGTCGTCGGCCAAGGGGTCAACATATCGAACCTGATGACCTGCTTGCGCGATGTAGTGCCCGATTAATGTGCTGTAACTGCCAATGCAGTAAGGCACGTCGGGCTTGTAGGCCTTGCCGTGTATGACTATGGGCAGATTGTGCTTAATAGCCTGTGCCACCAGGAAATCAGCTAGATTACGAGCCTGCATTTCTCGGGCCTGCATGATGGTATCAAACATGTCATAGCCTAGGTCATATTCTGCAGCCAGCCAACGCAGGGCTATGTTGTCTCGGGGGTGGCAAGCTCCGGCATCGCCCATGCCCGCGGTCATGTACTTGGGTCCCATGATACGCTGGGTGCTCTGTGCCAGAGCGTTGGTAACCACGTCTACATTGATGTTGCCTATGCGCTGGGCAAAGTCCTGTATCATGTTGGCCAAGCCAACCTTGGCACTGATAAATGTGTTGTAAAATATTTTAATTGCTTCGCACTCTTCCCAGGTGCCGATCTCGTATCTGGGGTTGTTTTGCACCATGGGCCGATAAAGTTCTACTAACTCTTCTGCTAGTTCTGTGCGGTCACCGTGTTCTGTGCCAATCATGATCATTTCGGGATTGACCATGTCCCATTTTACACTGCCCATGGCAATCAAATATGGATTGTACAGGAACTGATGTTGTTTGTTTAACAAGCCGGCAAAACTGCGTCGGGTAGTGCCAGGCAACACTGTGCTGATTAACACAACTTTTTTGGCAGTGGTAGCGTAATGATTGATCTTGATCAGGCTGTCCGCTACGGCTTCATGTATGAAATCTCTGGGAGGCATGTGGCTGCTGGGTACACTGCCATCATAGCCTTGCAAGTGTGGTGTAGGAACTGCAACAAATATCCAGTCACTAGCCTGTATGACTTGTTGTATGTCACAGATCTGCACTGTGTCAGATGTTCTTGGCAAGATGTCGTAACCTCGAACTGTGTAGTGTTCGGCAAACACTTCTGCGGCATCCATGCCTAGTTTGCCCAGTCCTATGAAACCAATGTTGATCATTTGCCCCATCCATTACCCCATAAGTCTACATGTAATCTAGGACTGTAGTTCCAGCCCTGCGCACAGCAGATGTCTGCTATGCGTTTTTTATTTTTGTCATAGGGTTCTACCACGCCGCCCTGTGGCATCAAGTAGATCACACCTGTGAACCCTGCACGGCGATATGCATCTGTGGCACGTATGGCCTCTTCAATATGCTCATCGGTTTCAACCACAAACTTGAGATATGTGTGACCAATATCTTGATAGCTTTTAACAATGTCTGGACAGATAGCATCTTCCCACTTTTCACCTGACGCACTTAGCTTTGCACTTACACTAAATGTTAAATTGTTATAACCACGTCTTTTGTATTTAGGATTCAGTGTCCAATCCAATAACTTGTGCCTAAAGTCTGCGTGAATCTTTTGGGTGCCGTTGGTCTCAAATGTAATATTACGCAGATCCTGCATGCGATCGTGACTCAATAACTCGCTGTAGGCACGTTGCCATCCCAGCAATGGCTCACCGCCAGTGATCACAAGATGCACATCGTTGCCATTGTTCTGTTGCCACATGTTGTTGGGTGTGAGTGCCAACATGCGTTCTACCAGTTCTTCTGTGGTCTGTGTGGGGCTCAAATGTTTGAATGCAGGATGCCATGATGCATACGAATCACAGCCGGTTTCTACCAAAGGCAGTTCTTCAAACTTGTTGTACAAGTGTACTACTTCGGCCACATCATCGGCACCTGTGCTCTTTTCACCTGGCTTACAACCAAATCCCGCACAGGTAAAGTTGCAACCATAGGTGCGTAAGAACACACTGGGTACACCCACAAAGCGACCTTCGCCTTGTAGACTGTAAAACACTTCACTGACTTTGATTTTCATTCACATCCTCTTGTGGCCAATTCATTGTTTTTTATCACGTACCCATTTTGCATCAGCAACTCAATGGCAGTTGCACACTTGCCATTCCATATACCATTATTATAAAAGGTATCATCCATGATTACTACCGACTGTTTGTCCAAATAAGGCAAACAGTATTGAACTTGTAGGCGATGTTCTTCCTGGCAGTTTCGGTTGTTCATTACAACTCCGCGTTGTGCATATTGCTGTATTTGCTCTTTAATACAATCAGCCAAATTATCTTCGTCCCAGATCCAATCAAAATTGTCGAGATATAACACTTTAATCTTCTTATTAAGACCAGGAAGGGTGTTCTTGCACCAATCAGATCCCGAAGTAGTTACCACCCAATTCATGTAAGGATAGTCAATTTCTCTTTTTCTATGTTCAACATCAATGCTGTAAAAATCCATTCCATGTTGCTTGGCCCAGGCATGTAACCATAATGAACTTCCTTCGCCGTTTTCGCTGCCAATTTCTACAACTATATTTTCACTCTCACAGTCCAGATCAAAATATACTAATTTTGTGTAGGGTTTGGTGCCCATTAATTAGACCACCATGATTCCCAAGGAAATACGATCCACGAATCTTGTTCAGCTTTGTTTATATCAACTGCACTGTAACTGATAGGAATTTCCGACTTGCTGGATTCGTTGTCGACCAGCACAGCCACACGCACATTCGATCCCCAAACCTTTTTCCAACGTGGATTGTCTGGAAAACAACCACTGGGCCAATCCTCACGAATGTAGTTCAGTGTGGCACCGGTGTCGTTGATGTCATCTACAATCAAGATATTTTTAGGCTGTTCCATTTCGTGTCCAAAGGCATCTTCGGCCATCCACAAGTTGCTTTCACATTCTGTGTCATCTCGCAAGCTGACCTTGAGTGTTTCCATCCTGCAATCAAGATACTGGCTGATCAGGTTGGCCGGAACCAAACCTCCACGGGTGAGCCCAACCACATAATCGGGTCGCCAGGCATCTGCGTGAATCTGGCGCAGGATTTCTTGTGTGTGATGTTCAACATCCTGCCATGTAAGATATATTTTGTTCATGTGTTATTATACACTGACAGGTCACGACTTGTCAACTTGCTTGAGTATCCTGGTTATGCCCTGTTCAAACGACATGGGTCGATAATCCTTCATCAGACCTTGTAGTTTGGCCACACTGGGTCGACGAGTAGCAGTGCTTCCTGCCTTGCTGGGCAAGATCTTCCATTTGGGCTTGGCATGCCCCAGCGCACGGGCTATTATCTCAGCAGCCTCACGTATGGTAATTTCCTGATCATTGCCAATGTTGACCACTTGTTTGTTGACTTTACTAGCACAGAATACCGTGGCCTTGACAGCATCTTCCACATGACAGAAACTGCGAGTTTCTTCGGCACCAATGATTTCAAAAACTCCTTTTTGAATCTTTGCAATCTGGTCGGCCAAAAAATGACCGGGCTTGCTGTTGGCACCATAGATGTTGAAATAGCGCAGGATCACATAAGGCAGGTCACTGTTGACCAAGTAGTTCTCTGCACAGATCTTGGGCAGGCGATAACTCCAACGGGCATTGTGTATGTTGGCGATCGAAATGTTGACTTGCTCAGGTACCGGACTGGTAGGGTCATCACTGACCACTTCACTGCTGGAAGCATACACCAGTTTCTTGAGCCGTTTGTTCATGCCCGCAAATTCAAATATGTTGAAATCGCCTACCATGTTGTTCCACAGCACCTCGTTGGGTCGTTCGTAAAAATTTCGGGTGCCGTTGATGGCTCCATAGTGATATATCATGTCAAAGTCTATTGGTAGATCTGCATAGGCCTCGTCACCGGCAGTGAGATCCGTGCTCAGGAATCGATCGCACGGCGGTATGCTTGTGCTGCGACTGTGATTGTCCATGGCCCACACTGTGTTGCTTTTGTTGAGTTTGAGTTGGCGGCAGATTTCTGTGCCCAGTAAACCGCTGGCACCTGTGACTAATATTTTCATTGTTTTACTCGCTTGTTGTCTTGTATAATGCTGTCAATCATGGTATATGGCAAACCAAGATTTTGTATGAGGTTGTTCCAGGCTGCAGTATCCTTGGGCAGGCAATGTCCACCATAGCCACGCATGTTGGGATTGGCCATCAAGTAGGCCGGATTGAAACATTCACGTCGGGTGATGGCCTTGTACACATTCATGTAGTTGGCACCCAGCTTACCACACACATCAAATGTGATATTGGCAAAGGTCACACTCATGGCATGATGCACATTGTTGAAATACTTGATCACTTCTGCTTCGGTGGGTGTGACTCGTGCCACGTGCTGTGGAAAGCTACCATGCAACTCTACGATTAGGTCAGCATCCTCGCGGTTGTAACAGCCCGCTACCAAGAGGTCATGATTGTAAACAAAGTCAGCCAGGGCACTTTTGGCTCTAAGAAACTCAGGCACCATGCACAGGCGCAGGCCGGGATACTGCTTGTGCAATCGATCTGTGGTGCCAGGAATCACTGTGCTCTTGATAGAAACCAGGCCCTGGTAGTTGTTGATGGCCAGTTCAGCCACCACATTGTCTACTATGCTGGTATCACAGTCGCCGTTGGCGGTCTGATCTGTGGGCACGCTGACGAATACCACATCAGTATCTAGCACGTCGACCATGGCAGATCCCTCATGCTTGGTATCAAAGAATGTCATGGTGTGTCCAAGATATTCCAAACCTTCAAATACAGCACTACCCACAGTGCCTCGTCCTATGATTCCTATTTTCATTTTACATCCTCAAAAGTCATGTTGATACAGCTACTGGTCAGATTGTTTGTGACCAAGTTTGTGATAGCATCAGCCACTTGCTCGGGCCGGAGATACGGCAAGCTAGGGTCAATGGCCTTGTTGGCTGTTGCCATCTTTGTTAGAGTGCGCACAGGATTGATTAGATCAATGCTGATGTTTGTGTCCTCGAAGGCATCTCGGGCACTTTCCCATAGATTGTACAAGGCAGCCTTGCTGGCACTGTACAGGGGATAAAGTTGACGACCCTGATCATAGCAACTGCTGCCTAGCATGATCACGCGACATGGTCTGATCTGATTGGCCGGATCTAAATAATGCCGAACTATGCTCCAGTTGCTACCAAAGTTCACGTTCATGGTGCGACTGTGAGTGACGTTGTGGCCATTTTCAAACACACCAGCACAATTGACTATGACATCGGGTTGGCCGTTGATCAGCACACTGGATATCTGCGAATCTGCATTGGCTTTGTCAAAATCTATGATGGTACGATCCACAGGTATTATCCTGTGACCTTGCGCTATGAGAGCTTTGGCAGTGGCCAGACCTATGCCGCCACGATGACCAAATATCAAGGCCACTGGTTTTTTCATATAATGATGCTGTCCACTCGGTAGGTGTCTGATTCATAGTCTTCGCCGCCGCGGGGTCCTTCGGCAAAGGCCAAGAATGTGCAACCATGTTCGCCTGTACGCATGGCGTGTATCTCTCCAGGCTCACTGATCATCATGTCGCCGTGTCCAGCCACGAATGTTTGCGCAGGTTTGTCACTGTCTACCGCTCGACTGTAATAGGTCAAGGTACCAGACAGCACCAGGGTATATTGTGTGGTCAGCTTGTGATAGTGATTGCCACGCACAGCCCCGGGCTCATTGGTGATGATACAACCATGATTCATGTTGCGGGCATAAAACATGTCGGTTATTGTGCCACGTTGGTCAGCGAACTGACCCAGACCTTTTTTGATGTTTTTGTTGATGTTGTAGTATTTCATTGACTTAGGAACCTTGTGCGGGGATTGATATTTAATATGGCCTGCCGGAGCCCTTCGCCAATGTTCCAGCTCAGTATGACGGCATAAGGACGATCGTGTTGTGCAAACACTGAATCATCTGCGATAGGTATCCTGGTCAGGGGAGTGTATTTGCCTTGTTTGAAAGCACTGGCATCGGTCACACACTCAAAATGTGTCCGGTTGAGACCATGCCAGCACAGCCAAGTGTTGGCCTTGGCTGCTGCACCCACACCTATGAACACAGCATCAGGCTCGGCCAGGCGCAACTTGTAAAAGTCATGCAACCACGCATCGCGTTGCTGTTCAAATCTGCGTTGTAGCACTTGATAAAATCTTGCGTCAAACAAACCAATCTGTGTTTCACGTGCGATGGCATCTTCTACGGCCACGGGCATGGTCATGCCGGTTTCTCGTCGGGCAAACACTCTAAGGCTGCCACCATGATAGTTGACCACATCAAAGTCTGTGATTTCCAAGCCAGCTGTCTTGAGCATGTTCCAGGCCATTTTCACTGTGAAGTAAGTGGGATGTTCGTGATACACCATGTCGGTGAAACGACCCGATTCTATCATGCTTAGCCAGTATGGCACTTCAAACACAAACACACCATCCACGCTCAACAAAGCGGCCACAGCTCTAGCAAATGCCACAGGATCATTGGCATGATTAAACACATTGTTGGCCATGATCAGATCAGCCTGGCCAGAACGTGCGGCCAGATCATTGGCCACGGGTTCGCAGAACATGGCTGGCATGACTTCTACACCACGCTCTCGTGCAATACGACACATGTCCATGCTGGGGTCTATTCCTATGGCACGCACTGCTTCTCCGCGGAATTGATTGATTAGATACCCATCGTTGCTGCCTATTTCCACAGCAAACTTGAAGGCCGGTAGTCGGCCTTTTACTGTGGTGGCATATTCATCCCAGTGTGCTCGAGCTGTGGCACTGTTGCTGGATGTGTAACTGTAGTCGTAGAGACCGTAGCGATCCTCGTCCGAGCTCACATAGCCCAACTGTAGGCTGCCTGATTCTTCACACAAGCAAACCTGCAATGGAAACACCGGTTCACTGAGATTGAGTTGATCTTCAGCTATGAATGTGTCTGCGTAGGCATGTTGTCCCAGTTGCAACACAGGCACCGTGGCTTGACCAGTGATTAGACAAGCCGGCACCCGATCACTATGGTATAGTTTCTTGTTCATGATTGATTATTCCTTGAAACTTTTTTGAACCTGACTTGCCCCGAAGAATCTTTTGCGGTCTCCATTTGTACACACTGGCCATTGGGATCATTGTCCACTAGTTTTTGATAAGCATACACTTTGCCGGCCTTTACTTCTTCGTACCAAGCAGTGCTGAGATTCCTGGATTTCATGTATGCAACCAAGCGTTCAGCATCAATATATCGATGGCGTATGAAAAATTCATGGTGCAGGTCTCGAGGGTTGTTGGGATTGCCCTCCAAGAGTTCTCGTTTTTTGTAGGCTTCGTCCTGGTTGTTGCCAGTAAGGTCGGCACGATCGTGCGTGACATCTACTTCAATGATCTTCATCAAATCCAACAGATAGGCAATCTGGCTGCTTTCTGCATCGCCCATCTGGTGCCGGCTGATGTAGCCCAGAGTTTCAATCCATTCCGCAGGGTAGATGGGGAATATGCTGTAGGGATGTTCGTTGTGAGTGTGTACCTTGAGCAATCGGAACTCGCCGGTGCACTCGCGTATGCGCTGATCCCAATCCTGGGTTTGCATGATGGCATCATCACACCATACAAACAGCCAGTCGGCCGAGGCATCTCGTGCCAGGGTATTGAAATACTGATTGAGTCCGGCATAGCCCAAGGGTTCGAATTCCAAGGCTTCATAGTTTATGTTTCGGGCATCCAATTCAGGTTGTATGTTGTCGATGAAATAATTCAATCCTATTTCGTCATTGTTGTCAATGCCCAATCTAAACTGCACCGAGTCCAGATCATGTGCCAAGTCAATCAGGCTGAACAGACTGCGGCGCAAGGCGTCTGTGCGCCGGTGTGTGGGCATGAGCACGGCAATGTTGTAGTCTCGGCTGGTCACTTGGCTGGCCTTGCACTGATAGCCACGCGATCAAGACCCAGTTCCAGAGATAACACTATGGTCTGAGCCACTTGCTCGGCATCCAGCCGTGCAGTGTTGGCATATTCCTGGGCTATTTCAGTATCGGTGCGTGTGCCTTGGTAGTTCTGTTGCAACATGTTGGTCTGTGTTTTTCCAGGTGCGATCTCTGTAAACAATATTCCTGGATAGTCTCGTTTTACAGCATTTAGGCTGTGTCGCAGAGCTAGTTTGGAACCCACCATGAATATGGTGTAGCTGATGGGATCATCGGCACTGGTGCTAGTAATGTAAATAAATTGTCCCGAGGCTCTTTGACGAGTATACTGTTTGGCCAGCAACAACGGACCAGTGAAGTTCACAGCCACATGACGTTGTTGATTCTGCCAGGAATTGTTGTGCCAGCCCAGGTAGGCACCTTGATTATCACCCGCACAGTTGATCACGGCATCATAGCCTGTGAGATCCAGACTATCTATCTGAGCGAAATCTGTTAAATCAAAATCTTGTCGTGTCGGGGCGGTGACTCGATGTTGTTTTTCAATCATGTGTTTAGTTGCAAGTCCTATGCCGCTGTTGCCACCGGTAATGAAAATGTTCATGTCACTGATCCGGTTGAGTCGGGCAGTACGGCCTGCACCTGGCCCTGTGCGTCTGCTACCACATTGAACCGATATTGCTGATTGTTGATGTCATTGGCTTTGAGACGTTGCCAGGGATCCTGCGTGCCCTGCAATACTGCTTGCCAGAAATCTGTTGACACGCCTTGACCTTGTAGATATGCAGCCAAGGTTGAACAGTTTTGACGACGCTGTCGTTCTATGATAGGGTTGTGGAAGTCTCTGGGATCGGTAGGGTCACCTTCGAATCTGTGCTTGGGTTGTGCTGTGTCTGTGGCGGATTGTGTCAGTTCCACCTGATTGTGTGTTACATCGATGTCCACTATCTCCATAATATCTAACATGTAGGCCATTTGACTGATCTCGGCATCTATCATATGATGCCTACTCAATTGTCCCAACTGGTCAAACCATGCACGGGGCACGATGGGAAATATGCTGTAGGGATGTTCGTTGTGAGTATGCACCTTGAGCACTTTGAATTGACCATTGTGGGCTTTGACAACCTGATCCCAACCCGGTGTTTTCATCACAGCATCGTCGTTCCATATGAACAACCAGTCAGCCGAAGCCTCCTGTGCCAAGAAGTTATAGTAATGATTGAGACCTTCATACCCCATGCGATCAAAGGCCCGAGCTTCGTAGCACACGTCACGCTCATCCAGCCAAGGCTGTATCACAGATGTAAAATGTGTCAACCCTGTTTCGTCATCATTGTCAAAACCAAAAATCAGTTGCAAGGCACCAAGATCAGCAGCATGTTCTATGATGCTGGTCACGCTGGCCGTGAGTTCATGGGTGCGACCTCGACTGGGCAACAACACCGCGATTGGAAAATCACTGCTGGGTTTTTCAAAATAAAATTCATAGTCATCTATGCCCGGCACATTGCTGAGATCTATGCCCGGCAGATAAAATTCTGGCCGATCAGTAAAGTCTGTGCAGAGGTCATGGCGTAAAAAAGTAAATTCATAACAGTCACAACTGTGGTCGGCGCTCAATGGAGTGTGATTGTTGCCGTGCAAATGTACCAACACATATTCGGTCTGTAGTTTTTTTACTGTGTTGACGAATTGTTGTCTGCGATGATTGGCAAAATGGATTTCGATCACTATGCCAGGAAAAATCTCTCGATTGGCCAAAATCTCATCAATGAGGGGGAATTCACCACCTTCGATGTCCATCTTGAGCAAGACTCGTTTGCTGTCCAAACGTTGGACGGCCGTGGAGAATGCAGTGTATCCTGGACCTATGTTTTCTACGTAGTGTGTGGCCTTGTTTGAAAAAAAATCTCGGTAAGGTGCCCGCAAGTAATCTTTCATGTTGTTGATGTTCACAGTACCATCATACATGTGTATTTTGGCCTGGGGCTTGAGACCTCGCCAGCCTTGATCAAAGCTCCAGTTTTCTCCGAGACCACAGCTGAGCAAGTCATCGCAGTGGTCCAACAGCACACGGGGTATGACGTAACCACCATCGCTGGCACAACCTATGCGCACAGGATCAGCAATGACTTTGGGTAAACAACATATCAGTTCATTGGGTAATTGTATTTTCACGTTAATATTTATATACGCCGTTTATTGTGCAAACGAATCTTATGCTTCGTAGATGGCA
>Ga0164294_10002898_pt1 | contig 15334 bp, 15 predicted proteins | sample GEODES005metaG_FD_111479 | JGI IMG/M metagenome (GOLD analysis project Ga0164294, IMG submission 111479) | Oligotrophic lake water microbial communities from Sparkling Lake, Wisconsin, USA - GEODES005 metaG | ecosystem: Environmental > Aquatic > Freshwater > Lake | place: USA: Sparkling Lake...
CTAGCATTTCCCGAAGCACTTCTTTATCGACAGGATCATCAGTCCCAATATACCAATGATGTCCAAAAAATCTGTCAATTGGTATGCCAGCAACCGTGAATTCAGATACATTGATATTTAATTTTTCACTCACATCTTGAATGGCCCTGTTCATGTTGTCTACGCTTAGGTGTTCCCCAGCTAGGCTTAGAAAATGTTTTGTTCTTCCCGTAATGATTATTTCTGATCTTTCTAGGTTGACAAATCGAATGGTGTCTCCAATGAGGTAACGCCAGGCTCCTGAAGTGGTGCTCATCAAGATGGCATAATCTTTTCCTTCCTCTACTTGGTCAATAAATAATGATTTTGGATTTTGCTTTAAGTTTCCTGAGGCATCAAAATTTTCATCATCAAAAGGAACAAATTCAAAAAAGATGTGTTCGTTCAAAACAAGCTTCATCCCATCATGTACCTGCCTGTCGTGGTAGGCAATAAAACCCTCTGAAGCTAAATATGTCTCAAGATAGGTGATGGGTTTACCTAACAGTTTCTCGAAGCCTTTTTTATAGGGTTCAAAGGCAACGCCACCATGACAAAAAAATGCAAGGTTTGGCCATATTTCATGGATATTGTTTAGGTTATACCTTTTGATGATAAGTTCCATGCACATTTGAATCCAAGCCGGTATGCCAACCAAAAAGCCTATGTCCCAGTTTGGCGCTTGTTCAACTATTGCTTCTAATTTCTTATTCCAATCGTTTGTTCGCGCAATTTTTTTACCAGGTTTGTAAAAAGGGGAGAACCAAAACGGGGCTTTTTTTGCAGTAATTCCGCTTAGGTCGCCTGCAAAATACCCTGGTCCTTTTTGAAGATCTGTACTTCCGCCTAACATTAAATACCCTTTTCCGACTGACTTCCACGGAATGTTTTCATATTTTCTCAGTGAAAGCAATTGTTTGATCATGGAAATCCTATTGCCTTTCATGAGGTCTTTGGTAATGGGAATGTATTTACTCGCAGCTTCTGAAGTACCAGAGCTTAGCGCAAAATATTTTATTTTACCCGGCCAGCATACATCAATTTCACCAGCAAGGGTTCTATGCCACCATTCGGCATGAATGCTGCTGTAATCATGGGCTTTAACAACTTCTTGAAATTTTAATTCAGGATGTTTGGCCGCTAAGATATTGTCAAAATGGTAATGTTCGCCAAAGCGGGTTTCTTTAGCTTTCTTTAAAAGCTTTTTCAATACCCTAAGCTGTTGACGCTTTGGAGAGTTCTCTGGGAGACTCAGGGCATTGGCAATTGATTTCGGCAGCCTGATTTCTAGTAACGCCATGGCATGCAAGTTACTGCATTCAAACAAATTTTAAATATTGATATCTATTTCAAATTCGAATTTTCCATTATCAATCACTTTTTGTACATTTAATTATAAATTTTAATTATGAATAGGCGTGATGCATTAGAAAGAGTTTCCTTGATTCTTGGTGTTTCAATCATTGGAGGTACTGCATTTTTGCAAGGGTGTAAAACAGGTGATAAAAAGAACATGGATGGTTCTGGAAAATCTTTGTTTTCGCTTTCAGCTGAGCAGATTGCATTCTTAGATGAAATTGCAGATACCATCATTCCTACAACAGATACTCCGGGTGCAAAAGCTGCTAAAGTGGGTAGTTTTATGAACACCATGGTTGCAGATTGCTACAAAGAGGCCGATCAAAAAATATTTGTTGATGGCATTGCAAAAATTGATGAAGCTTCGAAAAAGGCAAATGGAAAGGGCTTTATGGAAGCAAGTGCACAACAACGCAATTCTTTGTTGAGTGATATAAACAAACAGCTGAAGGCATACAACGATTCAAAAAAAGAGGGTGATCCTAATCATTATTTTGGAATGATGAAACAGCTGACAATGCTTGGTTATTTCACCTCTGAAATAGGCGCTACACAAGCCCTCAGGTACATTGCTGTACCAGGGAAGTTCCAAGGTTGTGTACCTTATGCAAAGGGCGACAAAGCTTGGGCATAGTCCAGCATATTTCACTTTAAGGAAACCATTCGAAAATCTGTTTATTTTGATGATTTACCACATGCAAAAGATATCGATTTTACTGTGCTTGTCATTCTTTGCTACCATCAGTTTCTCACAATCAAAAGACGAGAAGAAGATATTGGCAATTCTTGACAACCAAACGAAGGCATGGAACACGGGAGATCTTGAAAAGTTTATGATTGGTTATTGGGAAAGTGACTCCCTGATGTACATAGGAAAATCGGGTGTTACTTACGGTTATGAGGCTACCTTGCAGAGCTACAAAAAAAATTATGCAGGCCCAGAAAAAATGGGGAAACTCAGTTTTGACATTCTTCATTTAAAAAAGTTAGGACATAAACATTACCTTGTTGTAGGCAAGTGGTCTCTCAAGCGTATAGCCGGTGATGTTGGCGGACATTATACACTTACCTTTGAGAAGCAAAAAGGTCAATGGGTCGTAATTGCAGACCATAGCAGTTAGGCCTTGCAACCATATTCCACAGTTTTCGGTCTTACTCAAAATAATCATTATGTTCCTCATCATTTTAGGCATCATTGTTTTCGTTATAGGGTCTGCTGCACTTAAAGCAGAGACACAGTTTTCAAAACTTGGTAATCCAATCCGCATCACAGGTATTGTTGTTCTGATTATTGGAGTACTTACTTCTTCAGTCAGGCAAGTTGATGCAGGCCATGTTGGCGTTAAATCACTTTTCGGAAAAGTTCAGCAAGAGAGTTTACCAAGTGGTTTGAGTTTCATCAATCCATTGATGGATGTTACAACCATAGACGTTAGAACCCTTAATTATACCATGAGTGGTATTCATGATGAGGGACAAAAATCTGGGGATGATGCAATCAAAGTATTGACATCCGATGGATTGGAAGTAACTATAGACTTGTCTGTTTTGTATCGTGTAAATCCTGTAGAAGCACCTAGAATGCTTCGTGAAATCGGTGTTGATTTTGAAGACAAAATTGTACGTCCAATTACCAGAACACGTATCCGTGACAATTCTGTTTATTACGAAGCCATTGCTCTATATTCTACCAAAAGAGATGAATTTCAGTCAAGAATTTTTAAAACCATTGAGCAGGATTTTAAAATCAGGGGTTTGATTCTTGAGAACTTGCTTGTTAGAAACATTACTTTGCCAGCTTCTGTGAAGTCAACTATCGAACAGAAAATCAATGCTGAACAAGAAGCACAAAAAATGCAGTTCGTGCTTCAAAAAGAAAAACAAGAAGCTGAAAGAAAAAGAGTTGAAGCTCAGGGTATTTCAGATTACCAGCGTATTATAAGCTTAAGTTTGAGTGATAGGCAGCTTCAATATGAGCAAATTCAGGCCATGAAAGAATTGGCCAAATCTGCAAATTCAAAAATTATAGTGATGCCTTCTAAGGGCGGAGTTCCGATGATATTGGATGCTAAGTAATACAGCCAGGGACGAGGGACAGGGGACGAGGGACAAGGAATACAATGCACTCTGTCATCCTGAGCGAAGCGAAGGAACTCACCTGAGCGCAGCACCTGTCATCTTGAGCGAAGCGAAGGAACTCACCTGAGCGCAGCACCTGTACTCTCAATAGCTTGGGGTTTAAACCCCAGGCTATTGAGAAATGCATTTCATTCTTCATTGCGGTGCCTGAGCCTGTCGAAGGCCATTTTTCATTCTTACAGGTGATTTTTCCAAAGCGATTTGAGCAGTCTGTATAAAATGAAAAAGCTGATGAAAAACCAGCTATAAAAAATAATATTTCCAATTATATGAACTTTGTCAAATATGGCAAATTCAAATTTTAGTCCAGCCAAGGTATTGGTGAGAAGCCACAGCAAAGTAGCGGATAAAGACCATACTATTTTTTGTAAAAAATCCCGTACTTCTGGTTCCATCTCATTCAAACAATAGAAATTGTAAATTGTTTTCTCGTAAGTACAGCAATGATTTTTTACTTTCTTTAAAGTATATTCTTCATCGCGGTGCATGAGCCTGTCGAAGGCCATTCTTAACTCATTTATTTCACAATCCGCTTTATAACAACCGGATCTTCATCTTTGTTAATTCTTAACCAATAGTTTCCTGAAGACAGATGTGCTGAAGGGATAATTATCAGGTCGTTTCCATTGAAACCACCAACCCGCTTTCTCCAAATCAATTGCCCCGTTAAGTTGTAAAGTGAAACATGTAAAATACCTTCTGTCATGTCTTTCAGCACAACTTTGAATTCATTTCCTATAGGATTTGGGAAGACCATTACTTTTTCTACATTCGGGAAAATATCGGTTTTAATGACACTGTTGTTGGCAGAAATCAATTTTAACTTGGGATCAATAAAGGCACTGTCTGGAGTAAATCCAAGGTTTATGAAGCTTACTTGGTCGTTTTTATTGTTATAAATCACAATAGTAGTATCCCTGCCGGCATTTTTAAACCGAATTGGAACGGGCATCTCAAAAAACTTAACACTCGAATCAGAAGTAGTTTGACTTAGTGTAATATTTACCCAATTATTGCCAGCGGGTGCCCATTTTAATTTATAACTTGGAAATCCTTGTCCATATACCCAATCTCTAAAAAATTCAGATAAGTCACGCTTACTTTCATTCTCAAAGTGCATTTTAAGGTCAGTTGTATAGGCATATTTGTAGTTGAATTTTGGGTCATTCAAATAGTTTCTTACTGCTTTATAGAAAACAGAATCACCTAATTTCCAACGCAGCATCTGTAACACCCATCCTCCTTTGTTGTATGACAACCTAGAATCAAATACACGTCCAACACTCGTTGTATCATCAACATATACTGATCCAGATGGCTTTGAAGTAATGTTGTTTAACTGGAATCGATACATGGACAATAAGGAACTTTCAGGATAGTTTTTTTCGATATTGAGGTTTGTACAGTAAACTGCAAATCCTTCATTCAACCAAATGTCCCTCCACGAACCGCAGGTTATCTTATTTCCAAACCATTGATGTGCCAATTCATGAACAATCAATCCTTCAGACATATTATTCATAAATGAGTTTGTTTGGTGTTCCATTCCGCCTCCAAACCCAAATTGTGTATGCCCATACTTTTCATTGATAAATGGATAGGGAGTAAAAATATTGTGCAACATGCTCATAACCCTTTTTGTTAATGGTGCTGCATTCAAGAAGTCATTTTCTTTTTCTGGATAAGCATAATCAACCAACGGCAGTAATTTACTTCCGAGTTGAATATTGTCATTGATAACAACATAGTTTGTTGCAGCAAATGCCACAAGATAGGTGGCTATTGGATACTTGTGTTTCCAATAAGTAGTCCGTTTGCCATTCGATATTTTTTCATCAACCAATATGCCGTTGGTTGATGATCTATAAGCTACCGGTGTTGTAATGGCAATGTCTATTGAATCTGCTTTGTCGTTTAATCCGTTTTTACATGGCCACCAATCTCTTCCTCCATAAGGCTCGCTTAGTGTCCACATCACTGGAACTCCTGCATGTGCACTTGTTGTAAAAGAACTTATTGTGGTTGATATTGGGGGTGTTCCCTTGTAATAAATATTAACTTCATCTTTGGTATTTTTTTCTAAAAAGCTGCCTAAGTTAATAATTACAGAATTGTCGAATGGCCTATAAAAAGCTAATTTAACATTGCGAAAAAGGATGCTGTCTACTTTTAATTCATCTGCTAAATCGAGTGTAATGGTATTGGCTCTTTCTGTGATGATAAAACCTGTTTTTACATTGCCCTGTATAAACCTTAATGCCGGGTCAACAATCCAATGGCAACTCAAGTAATGTATATCAAAATTGTTAGTTGCCTTAGAGAATGGGGCTGTGGTTTGAATCACTTGCTGTTTCAATGCTGCCGCTTTTTGTTCCATGGCAGCAATTTGAAAAGTTTCTTCTACAACCTTCTTATAGTTTTGTGATTTTACCTGTTCTTGAAACATGAACAGGGCCATTGCAGATAATAAAATTTTTAAAAACATGGTGTTTTTATGGGAATGAGGATAATATTTGTATGTTTTCTTCAAGAGATTATGCAAATCTACATAACGAATAAGACTTTCGTTTATTTTTACACCCTTATGCTGAAACTAAATACCAATGATTTTGTTAATTTTTTATCCAAGCTAACCTTAAATAGGGTATTGAATGCATCAAAAATGTTTTCAAGCTTCTTTTTAAGCAGGATTTTAAAGCGTCCAATTGTATGGGGATTCCCAGTTTCCCTGTCTGTAGAGCCAACGACTGCTTGTAACTTGTCATGTCCTGAATGCCCAAGTGGCTTGAAATCTTTCACCCGACCAACGGGCACCATCAAACTAGATTTCTTCAAGGAAACCATTGATGCAGTTCATAAAGAATTGATTTATTTGAGTTTTTATTTTCAAGGAGAACCTTTTCTAAACAAAGGGTTTTTAGACATGGTTAGCTATGCCTCTTCAAAAGGCATTTACACAGCCACATCCACTAATGCGCACTTTCTAACCGATGAGGTTGCTAAAAAAACAATTTTAAGTGGAATTGATAGGTTGATAATTTCGATAGATGGAATTACACAGGAAATTTATGAGCAATATAGGGTGGGTGGACAAGTTTCAAAAGTATTGGATGGGACTAAGCGCATCATTAAATGGAAAAAAGAACTAAAAAGTAAAACTCCTTTCGTGGTTTTTCAGTTCCTTGTGGTTCGCCCCAATGAACATCAAATCCATCTGGTAAAGCAGTTGGCAAAGGAAATTGGAGTTGATGATATTTGGTTTAAAACGGCTCAGATTTATGATTTTGAAAATGATCCTAACAACTTAATTCCTTCTAATGATGCTTATAGTCGATATAAAAAAAATGATGAGGGGGTAACAGTACAAAAAAATCAGCTTCAAAATCATTGTTGGAAAATGTGGCACAGCAATGTAATTACATGGGATGGGAAGGTAGTTCCATGCTGTTTTGATAAAGATGCTCAACATGTTTTGGGTAACTTACAACAGACCAGTATGAAAGAGATTTGGGGAAATGAAAAATATGGCAACTTTAGGAAGGAATTAATGCAGGGTAGAAAAAATATTGACATTTGTTCAAATTGTAGCGAAGGTTTAAAAGTCTGGAGCTCGTAAAAGCGTTAATTCGCATTATCATGACACAATTTAACAATAGAATCCGACAAGTAGTATTGCTGTTGGTGATTGGATTTTTAGCGTTCCTAATCATCAAAGAACTTTATGTCTTTTTGCCCGGACTCATGGGAGCATTAACATTTTACATTTTAGGTAGGGAAAGATTTTTTGTACTCACTGAAAAGAAGGGTTGGAAGCCTGGGCTTGCAGCCATGATGTTTATTTTAATCTTTCTCATGTTAATTGCAGGTCCACTATATTATGCCATCATTTTAATTTCGCCTAAAGTCAATTCCATTTTTTCTCATACTGATGAAATGATGATTGGTTTAAAAGCGTTTTCAGAAAAAGTGAAGGAATTGACAGGCCAGGATTTTTTAAATTCGAAAAATATTGCCTCATTAAAATCAACTGTTACAAATTTCATCCCTACTTTTCTGAATAGCTCATTTATGATTTTGAGCAATCTTTTGGTGATGTTTTTTGTGCTTTATTTCATGCTCACGGGTGGACGAACAATGGAAAGGGTGATCAGGGAATTCATTCCACTTCATCACGAAAGTGTAATTGCCCTTTCTCATGAAACTAAAAATATGGTAAAAGCAAATGCAATCGGCATTCCGCTTATTTCAGTCATACAGGGCATAACCGCCTGGATTGGATATACCATTTTTGGCATGAATGATGCCCTTATGTGGGGATTTTTAACAGGCGTATTTGCCTTTTTTCCCATAGTTGGCACAATGCTTATTTGGGTACCACTGGTGGTTTTTCTGTTTGCTCAAGGAGATTCTACACATGGAACTGGGTTGCTCATTTATAGCCTGATTGTGACAGGAAATGTTGATTATCTTGCACGTGTAACTTTGATGAAAAAAATAGGAGACGTTCACCCGCTGATAACTGTTTTTGGCGTTATTGTTGGACTCCAACTATTTGGTTTTATGGGGTTTATATTCGGCCCATTGATTTTCAGCTATTCAATTATTTTGGTGAAAATTTATGCGCATGAATTCGTGGATCCTTCTAGAAACACCATTTAAATTTTAAACATGGCCCTAGAAAATGAAATAAATCAACCTTCTTTTCGAAGTGAAGATCAAAAAGCAATTGTTAACATCATCTTCACCTATCATTGGGTAACTGAAAAGTTAAAAAATATCTTGTCAGTTGAGGGTATAACCATGCAGCAATACAATATCCTCAGAATATTAAGAGGCAGTGATCCTACGCCTTTGTCCACACTCAGCATCAGGGAAAGAATGCTGGATAAGATGAGTGATACAAGTAGGATTGTAGAGCGGATGATACGAAATGGATTAGTAGGTAAAAGAATTTGTTCTACCGACAAACGCTTGGTTGATATTAATTTAACCGATGCGGGTAAAAAAATGCTTTTAAGATTGGATGAAAGAATAGACGAAATGGATGAAATTACTGCTAATCTTAATTCTGAAGAATTAACATCTTTGAATCATTTACTAGATAAGGTGAGGGTAACAGCCAATTAGTTGAAGGGGTTGAAGAGGTTGAGGTGGTTGAAGGAGTTGAAGAGGTTGAAGCAATGGATGTATTCCTCGTTAAACCTTAAACCTTAAACTCTTCAACTCCTTCAACCACCTCAACCTCTTCAACCCCTTCAACCACTTCAACTCCTTCAACTCCTTCAACCACTTCAACACCTTCAACCTCATTTTCCTTCTAGTTTATTGACATAATCCAACGACCCAAGCCTAACCCTGAGTGGGACACCCGTTTTTTTCTCAAATTTCCATTCTTGCTTGCAGAAAAATCCCAACTGTTTATTTGAATGATCTGCCGGTATTGTTTTTACCGTTTTTGACTTGCTGAGTTCATATTTATCAGGTAAAAAAACAAATGCCTTGGGTTTTGGGGGATTGGTTTGGCAATCAGCGTTTACTCCTGCCAACAATAAAAAAGCAGCAATTATGATGATCCTTTCCATTGTTCTTTCTTTTGTTTGTAAATTTGTACTCGAAATTACATTTTTTTAAAAACCTGACCTAACCTGTAAATGGCGCTATACCAGGGCTTACAACAAAAATTACAGCAGAAACTTTCACCTCAGCAGATTCAACTCATGAAACTGTTACAGGTACCTACTGCATTGTTGGAAGAAAGAATCAAAGAAGAAATTGAAGAAAATCCTGCACTTGATACAGGGCAAGAAACAGATGATGTTGAGGAAGATGAAGATGCTGAAGCTTTGGCTGAAATTGACAACAACGCTTCAGAGGAACTTTCAGCCGACGACTACGATGAGCCGGATGTTTATGAGTCGTACCTCGACGAGGATGAGGTGGGTGAATATAAATTGCGCGACGACAATGTGCCTGAATTGGCTGGAAATGATACAATACCTCACCCAGTTTCATCCACTTTAAATGATAACCTTACTGATCAACTTGCTTTGCTCAATTTAGATGATCACGCTTATACCATAGCGGAACAAATCATAGGCAGCATAGATGATGATGGTTATTTAAGGCGAGACACGAATTCTATTGTAGATGATTTGGCCTTTAAACAAAATATAATTGCAGAAGATACTGAAGTTGAAGAAATTATAAGAAAGATTCAAACTTTTGAACCTGCAGGTATTGCTGCCCGCGATGTGCAAGAATGTTTAATCATTCAATTAAGGAGAAAAATGTTAGGTCATTTCTCTCCCGCCATAAAAAATGCCTTGAGAATTATCGAATTTCATTTTGATGAATTCACCAAAAGACATTACGATAAAATAACAAAGTCGCTTGACATTGACGAAGCCATGATCAAAGATGCTATGGTTGAAATCCGCAGGCTTAACCCCAAACCTGGAGCTCAGCTGGGCATTGTTAATAAGGCAGAGCAATACATCATTCCTGATTTTTTTGTTTTTAACAACGCTGGCGATTTAGAGCTTTCTCTCAATCAAAAAAATGCTCCTGACTTAAAGGTTAGCGATGAGTATAAAGACATGTTAAGGGATTATGAGAAGGGGAGTAAAAAGGATAAAAAACAGAAAGAAGCCGTATTGTTCATCAAACAAAAAATTGATTCAGCAAAGTGGTTCATCGACGCCATAAAGCAGCGTCATGAAACTTTATTTAATACCATGCAAGCGATAATCAGCCACCAAAGAAATTTTTTCCTGAGTGGTGATGAAACCGCTTTGCGGCCTATGATCCTCAAAGATATTGCGGAGAAAACAAACCTTGATATTTCTACCATTAGCAGGGTGGCTAACAGTAAATTTGTACAAACAGAGTTTGGAAGCTTCAGGCTAAAACATTTTTTCAGTGAATCGCTTAGCACAGATTCAGGTGAGGAAGTTTCTACGAGGGAGGTGAAGACGATTCTAAATGAAATGATTATACTCGAGGATAAAAAGAATCCATTTAGTGATGATAATTTAACCGATATGTTGCAGGCCAAAGGATACAATATTGCACGTAGAACCGTTGCAAAGTACAGGGAACAATTAAACGTTCCCGTGGCTCGATTAAGAAAAGAACTTTAAATTAAAGAAGATGACTGAACCTACCTCTCAACCAATTTTTTCGAAAAACTTGGTTGTTGCTTCCAAATTTTTTTCGATTTTATTTCACCCACTTTTTTTGGGTGTTCTGATGGCAGTTTATTTAATATATTTTCACCCATTATATTTTTTAGGCTTTAGTGAAAAAAGTAAAATGTTAAAGCTGCTGACAGTTATTAATAACAATGTTTTCTTTCCATTGATAGTGGTTGCTTTGCTGAAAGCACTAGGGTTTAGCAAATCTGTTCAACTTAAAGAACAGAAAGAAAGAATTGTGCCATATATTGCTAGCATCACTTTTTTCTTCTGGACTTATTATGTTTTTAGGAGTCAGCCAGAAACACCACGCATGCTTGTTAACATGTGCAGAGCGATGTTCTTCGCTTCAAGCGCTGCATTGATCCTGAACAATTATTATAAAATTAGCATGCATACAATTGCTTGTGGTGGGATGTTAGGGCTTGTTTTTCTTACCATCAATGATGGTTCTTTGTCCTCAGGTATTCCAATGATTGTTGGTCTGTTGATAACAGGTATTGTATTTAGTTCAAGAAAAATCGTATCAAATCATACTTGGTTCGATTTAATTACTGGATTTTTGTTGGGATTCTTGTGTCAAATTACGGCACTCTGGTTTTAAAAAAAAGAGACCCGGCCTAAAAAGGCCAGGTCGGATTAACCATTCTAAGATCCCATTTTAACCATTAATAATTTCTGATTTTTTCAAATATTTGTTGTCTGGATAGTATGCAAACAGCAAACTACCGCCTTTAATTTTGTCAATTACTTTAGCGCTCATTTTTTGAGGAAGCGCCGGGCATCCATAGCTCCTGCCTAAATATCCCCTTGCATAAATTGTTGATTCATTGGCATACGCTGCACCATGTATTACAATTGATCTTGCCAATGCCTTATCATTAATCCCAGCTTCTATACCCTTCAGTTGTAAAGAATATCCGTTTGAACCTGAATAAGTTGAGCCGGTTATGTAAAAGCCAAGACTGGTTTGATGTGAATTCATGTTGTTTGAAAACTCCTTTGCAAATTCTTGTCCTGAATTTCTTCCATGTGCTACTACAGTATGAAATAGAATTGTTTGTGATTTTAAATCCACAACGAACATCCGCTTTTCACGTGATGATTTAGAATAATCAATGATGGTTAGAATGCTATCTGCATTGAGTTTGCCAATACTATTTAACTTTTCAAAACCATGGTATGCCAATAAGAAAACTGATTCTGGAAGTCCCTTAGCGGATAGAGATAATTTATTGTATAAAACGTTTTCTGCAGTTTTATTCAACCTGCTCGAAGCAATCTTGTTGCGTGAGAAGAGTTCTTTGAAATTTGTATTTTTCGCAACAGACTTTGCGAATGTGAACGATAATATGGATATAGAAATGACTAACAGGAACATTCCTGTATTAATTCTTTTCATTGGATAGGATTTGGATTTAGACATCTTTATAACGTGTTTTAAGGTGTGATATTGTATTTGTGTATTTTCTAGGATTTTAAACTTGGATTAACAGTTGCAATCAAATTGCTAGATGAACCCTTGCAAAGTAAACGCTACTTTCTCTTGATAGGTATGCTGTTAGTACGTTTTAACATTTTATCGAATCTTATTTACACTAGCCTTAACAAAAAACAGCAAAAAACTTGAATAGTAGTGTGATTTCTTTTTTTTATAAAGAATATTGATCCAACATTTTGAATGATAGTGTGTTATCTTGAATATGAAATACTACTCATTAAATGAGATAAATTCTTGGGAAAGATTCTACAGGGCCAACTTTATCAATTCACTCAGCGGCTTCAAGCCAGTAAGCTTGATTTCTACTTTGCACAAGTCAGGATTGCCTAATTTGGCAGTTTTTAGCAATATCGTTCATCTTGGTGCAGACCCTGCATTGATTGGGTTTATTAATAGACCTAAACAAGCAGCTCCTCATACGATTATTAATATCGAAAATTCAGGGATTTATACCATCAACCATATACATCCTTCTTTTGTAGCGAAGGCACACCAAACGAGTGCTAAATACAATGAAGGTGTGAGCGAGTTCGAAGAAGTTGGATTAACACCTGAGTATAATGATGGTGTGACTGTTCCCTTTGTATTGGAAAGTTCAGTAAAATATGCGCTCACTCTTTCAGAAATTATCCCTTTAAAAGAAAACGGAACGTTCCTTGTTATAGGAAAATTAACACACGCTTATGTCTTGCCTTCAATTGTTGAACAAGATGGATTCATTGATTTAAGCAAGGCTGAATCAATGGTGAGTCTGGGTATTGACGGATACACTACAACTGGCTCAATTAGCCGATTTGATTATGCAAAACCTTGAATACAGTGTTTAAAGTTTAAGGTTTAAAGTTGAATGTTTAAAGTTTAAGGGTTGATACTCATTTGTAAACTTTTAAACATTCAACCTTAAACTAACCGGTTAGTTTTCAACTTTAAAGTCAACCACTACAACTTTTTCAACATGTGGGCCAACTAGGTTTTTAAACTTAACATGTGCCGGATGATCTTGATATACGCCGTCACGGTCTTGTGTGCTGGCGAAAGTAACCACAAAGCAATGAGTAAGTCCTTGATCTTGGTGCTCCGGACTATCATTCAAACCCCATTCAAATGCTTTGATTACCGGAATTTCTTTTTTAAGTGCAATAAAAGCATCTACTATTTTGTCTACTGATTCCTTTGAACTTGAGGCCTTGAATTTAAACATCACAACATGACGATACATGGTAGTACTTGATTTTTTGTTTTGTGCAGAGAGCGCTGTTGAAAAAAGTAAAGCGAGGCCTAGAATTGCGTATTTCATTTTTTATTTATTTAAAGGTTAAAACATTTCCATTGGATCGTCAATTAGACGAAGCCGTTCGTCAAATTTGTTCATTAAGCTAATATCACCCTCATCAATTTTAAAGTTGAAGATATTAAAGTTTTCTTTAAGTCTGAAGCTATTTGATGATTTTGGTATTGTAGAAATCTCTTGCTGAACAGCCCAACGAATTATCATTTGCGCAGGTGTTTTGCCATATTTTTTTCCCAAGGCTAGAAGTTTGGGATCATCAAATCTTTTCCCTCTTGTCAAAGGCGTATAGGCTTGGAGTTGAATGTCTTTAAGCTGACAGTACCCCAATTCATCTTTCATATTTAGGTATGGACTGAATTCGATTTGGTTAACAACAGGAATGATTTCAGCATATTCTTCCAATTCTCTCAAAAATGGCAACAAGTAATTGCCGGTTCCAATAGATTTGGCCCTACCGCTGGCATATATTTTTTCAATAGCCTTCCATGTTTCCTTTCTTTTTCCCTTTATTGGCCAGTGTATTAAATATAGATCTACATATTCAAGGTCCAGTAATTCAAGGCTTTTGTCAAATGCACGCAAGGTATTTTCGTAACCTTGACTGGTATTATTCACTTTTGTGGTTACAAATAAATCTGATCTGGCAATATCACTTTCTTTGATTGCCTTCCCAATTTGCTGTTCATTTGAATACATTTCTGCAGTATCAATCATCCTATAACCTATGTCTAGTGCTGTTTTGACTGCATTAACAGCTTCATCACCATACATGTCATACACACCTAACCCTAGCAATGGCATTTCAATTCCATTGTTTAGCGTCGTGTATAATTGTCCATTTTTTACTATTCCCATGATTGTATACCCAATAATTTTTTTCCAAGATCAGAAAGCTCTGCAGTTTCGTATTTTGTTTTTTCCCAATTTCTAGGATCTCCAGGAAAGGCATATCCTTCAGGAGCAATACGGTGTTGCCAAGAATTTATTCTCCATTGTCTTTGTTCTTCATCGTTTTCCTGCACAGGCATCATGGAAACATATTGCGCGATGCGCACTTTGTTACCAGAAAGGTTAGGTCGGATTCCATGAGGTAGCAAACTATTGAAAATTAAAAGATCCCCGGCTTCAAGCTTAACTTTTACTAACTGATCTTTATAGCTTTCTATGTTTGGCTGAAAACGATTTCTATCGGCTGGCTGGGTAAGTTTCCATGTATCATATTCGCGCATGAGGGCAGGAATGCATTGAAATCCACCCATGTTTTCGTCTGTTTGGTCTGCCAATGCCAAAACCCCTTGCACATTTTGAGGTTTTGTATCAGGATCGTAATCCCAATGGATGAATCCCTTGAATTCAAATCCCTCACGCATTGGGAAATTTAGGTTTGCCCTGTCAATGGTAACCCATAGTTTTTCTGTTCCCCAAACATCAGCAAATGCCTCATGAACTCTTTGTGCTTGACGGTTATCCCAAAGGCTTTGGTGATTGTACACTTCCACCATGCCACTGTTTGTGAGTTCTTTCATACGCATTTCAGCACGGGGAGGAGCATACCAAGTTTCCATGTTGTTTGGATCTTTCTCTTCAAATTCCCATAGAAAGTCCGCTGTTTTGAGTGCTTGTTCGCGACTAACTGCTTTTTTAATTACTACATACCCATTATACACCCAAAAATTCCAGTCTTCTTCACTTAAAACGCGCAGTTTGGGATTATCCAACCTGTCATTGAGTTTTTTGTTACTGCTTGTGGCTGTTGATGGGTTTCCTGGTATGTCCTTGTGATTTGCATTTGCCATCATGGTGGGCTGCATTGTTGGTTGCATATTCATACAA
>Ga0164294_10002900_pt1 | contig 15332 bp, 19 predicted proteins | sample GEODES005metaG_FD_111479 | JGI IMG/M metagenome (GOLD analysis project Ga0164294, IMG submission 111479) | Oligotrophic lake water microbial communities from Sparkling Lake, Wisconsin, USA - GEODES005 metaG | ecosystem: Environmental > Aquatic > Freshwater > Lake | place: USA: Sparkling Lake...
CATTATGCCACAGCCAAAATGACCAGCTGGACACGCAGTACTGGTGTATTCTTTTTGCACGACATTATCGAAGAATTAAAAAGGTAACATTGCCTGTTGCTTTTTTATACAGCCAGCGTATAATATACGCACATATAAGCAAAAGGAGTTTTTATATGGCATTTACTACTATTACCACCACTCAAAAAGAGTTCTTAGTTGATTACCTACGTGGCACCGGCCGCACACTAAGTGCCGCACAAGCCAAGGCATTTTACGGTATCAAAAATCTACGGGCAAGAATGTCAGAACTTCGTAAAGCCGGGTATCGTGTTCGTACCGATGTCAACACCAGTGGGCGTACTGTTTACGCAGTTAGCCGTCGCCTAAATACTGTACAGTAAACTATGAAAATGCAGGATGGGACCCATCCTGCATTTTTGCCAATATCATGACACACACTAAACTTAAAATTGGACTTTGCTCGGACCTCCACCTTGACTTTGGACCTGGTCCAGAATTACCAGGAGGTGAAGTGTTGATCCTGGCTGGGGATATTTGTGAATACCGTAGTTTCAAAAAAGAGCTGCCATCTGTTGTAAACTTTTTTAAGAACGAGTGTGCCAAGTACGAGCAGGTGTTCATGGTCATGGGCAATCACGAACATTACCGTTATCGATTAGATAAAACCTACGCGAGTCTTGTAGAGCTATTACCGGCCAATGTAAGGCTACTGGAAAATGAATCTGTAGACTATCGTGGAGTAGTGTTTATGGGCGCCACACTGTGGACCAACCTCAATGGTAACAGCCCCATAGCCACAATTGCTCTTAAACACGGCATGAACGACTATCGGGCAATTGAAAACTATTATAGTGACACAGGGTTTTATCACAAACTGACTCCCGAATACACTTATCGGCTACACAACAACACGTTGGATTATTTTAGAGCGAGTCTAGCTGAATATCAATCCCGTCCAGTGGTAGTCATTACACATCATGCCCCATCATACCAAAGCATACACGAACGTTATCTTGGAGATGGTATGAATGCTGGATATGCTAGTAATCTTGATGAGTTCATACTAGATCATCCACAAATTAAATACTGGGTGCACGGACATACACATACTGCATTTGATTACCAAGTTGGCAGCACTCGTGTGCTGTGTAACCCACGTGGATATTATCCACACGAGCCAGACACTGGATTCAACCCTGATCTTACTTTTGAGGTATCGCAATGACACAACAACGAGAATTTGATTTTGGGCCGCAAGACTACTCAAGCCTAGGCCCTGACATAACTCCTTGGCCATCCATATCACCATTGACTACGCTGGACATTGCCAGTTTAACCACAATGAACGCCAACAGTACTTATAATATCAAAACCGGTAATGTTACTATTCCCAGCAGTTGGAATATGAATACCAGCGGAACAGTTTATAGTACTGGTACTACCAATACCAATGGCCCAAACCCAATATGGACAACAGGTCCTACATCTAATCCCGGCTTGGTAGTTGACGGAGACATCAAATGGAACGGTCGTAGCTTAGGTAAGTTGTTGGAAAAGATTGAAGATAGACTGGCCATTCTCATTGAACCCACACCCGAGCGACTAGAACGCTTTACGGCACTGCGAGAAGCCTACGATGCTTACAAAATGCTGGACACACTGTGCGGCGACGATAAGAAAGACACCAAGTGATTCATATTATACTAGAACGGGAAACTGCCTTAGAGTCTGCGATAGATTGGTGTATTGAACGTGACGTCAAATTTCAAGTTGCCAACAATTGGCCCAGCCCAACAGCAATATTTTCACTAAATACTAGTGATGACAATGCCCTTACTGCTTTCATGTTGCAATTTTACAACAGTGCTGCCAAAATTTGGCGCGGTTGACCAGCCATTATAACAGTGCTATAATACTGATTCCTGGACAACTATTTTACAATCCCATATGGAAAATATCAACTTAGACAGTCTATTCGTCGGCTTAGTGGTAGCAATATTGATATACAAATACTTTGACGCTAGAGCTTATTTTCGTCAAGCAAAACAAAACCAAGATGGCTTCCAAATTGCAGACGGCAACAGTGTAAGGTGTGAAGTAGAATACGATCCTAACGACCCTACCCGTAAAATGCTTTATGTGTTTGACCGAGACAACAAGCAGTTTCTAACACAAGCCGATTCAATTAAACAAGCAGTCATCAATCTTATCGAACAAAAGTACACTACAATAACTTTCCATCCAGACCATTGCCCACCCGAAGTTTTTGAAGCAAGTAAAAAGATTACCATCAACGATTTTGCTAAGGTAAAACTATGACCATGCATCTTGCACACCCGGCGCTGACTACGTCGGGTCGACAGCGTACTAAACGCAAATTCCAGTCTGCTGAACAAGCACGTTTACATAGAGAGCTAAACAGTGATTGGCAAAACCTACAACAGCGTTGGGGCGTAGAACAAGACGAACGCCGCCGACAGCGAGCCTTAAACAGTACGGTATATCAAGCGCCACGTGCCAATTATCGTGGAGCAGACACGCCGCGTATTCCCAGCTTAGACATCGCAGTCACTGGCGCACTGGGTACACGTTCGGTAATGGATCCCATGAGCTGGCGTGGTGAAAGCCCTGAAGTGATTGCTGCCACACAGGCCAAGGCACAACGACTAATGCCCTTGTACAACAAAGGCCCTGTACAGTATTTGACTGATGGCGAAGACCTTACCACAGTTGGAAGTAAATCTCGGAGACTATGATGCTAGACGACAATTTAATGGAACTAGAAGACCCCAAGACTTGGTATTCCCAAGCCAAACCAGCCGACCAAGCACAATTTAGGCAATGGCTAAAAGGGCTACTGCAAACAGACACAGTCAAGTTGACATTTGAAAAAGCTGACGGTAGTGATCGTGTAATGCGAGCTACACTAAAAAGTGGCGTGGTGCCATTGTATGAGCGTAAAACCGAGCGTGTTCGTACACCCAATCCAGACTTGTGCTCGGTATATGACTTGGACAAACGTGAATGGCGTAGTTTTCGTTTTGACAAAGTCAAACGCATTGAATTTACACTAGGAGAAGAAACTTAAAGGTATGGCTAAAGAAGAAGCAATTCAGCTGCTAGGGCACGTAACAGACTTACTGCCCAATGCAATGTTCAAAGTACGGATTGAAAGTGGCACTACAATACTGGCCTATCTAGGCGGTAAACTGCGGCAACACTCAATCGACATTAATCTTGGAGATCGTGTTACACTTGAATGTAGTCCTTACGATCTCAGCCGTGGCAGAATTGTGTACAGAAACAAAAGTTAAATAAATAACTGATGGATGACATCAGAAACTTAATTGACCTATTAGAATCTAAAAAAACTCTTGAACTTCGGTCACTACCTTATGCACAAGATGCACTAGCGCCTGCGCTGAGCGCGGACAACATCAAGTTTCATTTTGGCACACTTGCACGGAATTATGTAAAACGCTACAATGCTGGCGAAGGCGATGCTGACTTTAATGCCGCCGGCGCGTTCTTACACAATACACTGTTTGAACAGTTTCGTGCTCCTGCAGACAAAAATACTCCCAATGAAGCTGTGATGGATTTTGTCTCCCATCATTTTGACAATTACCGCAACTTTCAAAATCGATTTGAAGAGGCGGCTATGCCCATTCAAGGGTCAGGTTGGGTATACTTAGCAAAATCAGGACGGATCAAAACCATACGCAATCACGAGATTCGCAACGATATTGTGTTGTTAGTTGATTGGTGGGAGCATGCCTTTCAAGTTGACTACGGTAGTGACAAAAAGTCTTACCTAAACAATACATGGAAGATCATCAACTGGTCTGTGATTGCTGATAGATTAAAATAACACAAACCCGCAATGCGGGTTTTTATTTGATTGGTGCAACCATAAATATAGTATAAAGATTTCTATATAGGACAAGCATGGCTCTGCAACTAATCAATATCGGTAATGTAGCCGACGACGGGACTGGAGACAGTCTGCGTGTTGCTTTTCAAAAAATCAACAGTAATACTACTGAGCTAATTAGTATCGTAGGCGCTACGGGATCAGTCACTGCTGTGCCTAATACTACAGTAGTTAGAGATTCAAACGCTGATATCTATGTAAACAAAGCGTTTTTTAAAAATTTATTCCCAACAATGGCTGCACTGCCATCTGCAGTCAACCGTGGCGGTATGATTGGTTACGTAGTCAACAATGGCGCGTATATTTCTAATGATGTAGCTTGGAAAAAATTACCGATTTGGAACAGTAGTACCATTGTTACTGATGCGGTTCTGCGATGGGATGGTGGGGAATTTGTAACCACTGATAGCGGGGTTAAAAGTTTTAACGGTCAAACCGGTGTCATCGCACTAACAGCCAATGACATCAATACAGCTATGGGATCAAAGGTGTTGACTGACGCTGGAGGCCGAATTGCAATTGACAGTGATGGTAACATAACTTTTGGTACCGCAGCATCTTTGGGTGTGACTGGGTTCTTAAAACTACCCTCTGGTACAACCAGCCAACGTCCACCATTGCCAGTATTAGGCATGCTGCGCTACAACAGCGATCTTGATGCATTTGAAGGCTACATTGGTCCTAATGCTAGTTCAGCTTGGAGATCAATTGGCCCGCTAGGATCGGGCTCAGCAACTTTTACTAACGTTACTGTAACTGGTGTTGCTGCAGTAAACTCCTTGGTGGTTTCTAATGGCATGAATGGCGCACTAGGCACAGTTACGCCTGCAGCAGCCACTGTTACTACTTTTACCAGCTCGGGGCTAGCAACGTTTTCCAATACTGTAACATTAACTTCAAACACCACAGCCAATGCACTAGGAACTGGGGCGTTGGTTATTGCTGGCACTGGTGGTGCTAGTGTTGGTGGAAATTTATTTGTAGGTGGAGCGTTGTCGGTTAATGAGTTAACGATAACCGGCACTAAACAATCAACTGCACCTACTAATGGGGCACTGACTGTAGCAGGCGGTGCTGGTATTGGGAAAAATCTAAACGTGGGTGGCAACAGCGTTATTACTGGAAATTTCAGTGCGGTTAATACCCAAACAAATTCGTATGCAGCACGTAGCATTAGTACTTTAGGAGTTCCTAATCAAGGCACACACCAAGGGTATTTGCTGTTGGCCAAGGCCTATGTCAGTGGTTTACAGCCTGTATCATATGTAACTGGTGATTTCGTATTTAAAAGAGGTAGTGACGGCAGCGGTGAAAGGACAGACATTTATCGTGTAATGTCTACCAGTTCTTACAACACTGAGAACTTGACAGTTCAAATCCAGTCTGGACAATCTAGCTTTTTTGTTAAAACAGTAAAAGTCAACTATACTGGAGTCATTTACCATGCTATTGTGACTACAGCAACAGGTGGCGAGCCCGACAACGGTATTTTATTTTATGGATCAGCAGTTAATGCTGGGTTAATATATGTAGACGCTACATATGTAACTGTTACAGCACCATCGTTTGGTAGTTACACAAATTTTGATCGCAACGGTGATTTCACTGTTTCGGGAATTATTACCAACAACTACATTGAATATACTAGCGGCGTTAAAAGTCCAAGACCGGCAGATATAAAGTCAAACAGTATTCATGGCTTCAATTCCTACGGTTCAACTGATTTCCCCGGCGCTTATTATACTGGATGGACTGTAAAAGGTGCTACAGTTGGCGCACAATTGGCTGTTAGTTGGAACACAGAAGAAGACGGAACTAAAACCAATGTGTATGTGCGTGCTAATGATGACACTACCGATCCTACCGAATGGAGCACATGGGAACAGGTTCTTACTAAGAACGGTAATTTTATATTACCAACTGCACAGGGCGGCACCGGACTGGGCGGGACTACTCCGTTTACAGCAAATGGAGTCATATATGCCAGTTCGGCTACTGCACTAGTAACTGGAAGCGCACTGACATTTAACGGCACAAACCTAACCTGTACAGGTAATATTACTGCATATTCGGATGCCAGAATTAAAAAGAATATTGAAGTCATCACCGATGCGTTAGCAAAAGTTAATCAATTGTCTGGCTATACTTTTGAAAGAACTGACATTAATGTAGGTCGACAAACCGGCGTAATTGCACAAGAAGTTAAAAAAGTTTTGCCAGAGGCAGTAACAACAACCGAGGACGGGATGTACACCGTAGCTTATGGTAACATGGTGGGCTTGTTAATTGAATCAATCAAAGAGCTAACTCAACAAGTAGCAGACCTAAAATCGCAACTCCAAGCTATTAAGAAATAACATGACTCTGCCTGCGTCTGGCTCACTTTCGATGAGTCAAATTAATTCTGAACTGGGACTGTTTGTAGTGCCGGGGAGGACAGCTACTGATTTGGCTTCACTTGGTGAAACTGAAGTAAGATGGTTAGCGTCTAAAATAACTGCTAATTCACCAGTTGTGCTGCCTGACGACTTTTGGGGCAAAGGCCACTACGCACTAACTGCTGATGTTACAGAAATTGGTGAGTCTAATACAACAACTACTACAACTACTACAACTACTACTACAACAACTACTACAACTACTACAACTACTACAACTACACTACCGCCTCCAATAATTCCATCTGTTGCAGTGACTGGCCCGGCTTGTGTTGACACTACACAGCCAACCTTACAACTTCAAATTGATTTTAGTAGTCCAGTAACTGGATTTTTATCATCTGAAGTGCAACTAGTTGGAATGACGGGTACAAGCATGACCACTGCTGACAATATGCGCTACACTCTTGACTGTACCTTGTCGGGCATACCTTATGGCATATCAAATAGACGTACTGCTGATTTGAAAGGATCATCTGGGTTGACCTTGCTACTAGCAACTGCTGCTGGTGGTACTCCACAAGGAATTTACAGTTCAGTTAGCAATAGTTATGGGGCACGAGATGAATCTATTATACCAGCAACACTGCCATTCAACGTAGCGTTCCCAACTAGCCCAACAACATCTATTACTGGCAACAAATTTTGGATCACATCAAATAGTATAATCTATTTGTCGGGGACTGATCAAGGAACAGGATTTCCATTAAGCCTATCTAATCCTCCTGTTCCGGCCATAGTTATAGGATCTACTGACGGGGGCGTATTTAACATATACGGCGGATCAGAGAACGGCGGAGCAACATACAGAATAAGATGGGAAGGGGTAGCAGTATATAACTCGGCTACTATTGATAAAGTTTGGGAAATTACATTCTATGCCAGTGACCCCACCAAATACAGCATTGACATATCGTCAACTTGGGTCTCAGGTGGCACAAGTTATATTAAAAATAATTCAGTACAGTTGTATAATTTGACTAGTGAAGTAGGAGCAAACAAAGGGTTTGACGTATCGTTTGCATATCAAGCACAAGTACCTGTTGGAGTAGCTCAGTCGTCAACTGGAAACGGCAATACGATTAGTAATTTGTTAAGGATTTTGCCGTGCTAACCCTTTTATCTATTTAAATTTATATGTCAACAATTGTATGGTCAACTCCCAGTAATTTAGGAAATCAAACACAAGGTGACCCAATCCCCACCATAAATTTGACTGCAGTTAGTCTCACAGGCGGAGCTTTGACTTACCGTGTGATTTCAGGACAGTTACCCCCGGGGTTAAGTTTATCGACTACTGGGCAATTGACCGGCACACCCATTGACAATCAATCCTACAAGTTTGTAGTTCGTGCAACTAGAGCATTGCCTAACAACATTGTTATATCAGATCGAACATTTTCAATGGTTGTGCTCAATCGCCCTCCAGTGGTAGTACCTTCGATTGTTCTCCCGGATCAATTTGATATAGTGAATTTTTCATATCAACTAACAGCTACCGACGTAGATACCGGTGACACACTAACATATCGACTAGTGCAAGGCAATCTTCCACAGTCATTGACATTATCGTCTACTGGATTAATATCAGGCACAATTGTTATTCAACCCCCAGCCAACTATGTATTCACAGTAGAAATAAGCGACGGCACTTACCGGGTAAATCAACAAGTACAATTGAATATTAAAAATCGTGCCAGTGGCACAGCAGTTGCACCTATCATTATAAATCAGGACAGCAACATTGGAACTTTTCGAGTCGACGACCAATTTTCCTACAAAGTAATTGGATCGCTTGATGGTAAAGCTAACACTAATGGGTTAACTTATTCGGTTGTTAGTGGCACGCTTCCGCCTGGATTGACATTGAGCGCCGATTCAGGCTGGATTGATGGATTTTTGTCTGCAGCAAGTTATGCGCCCAACAACAAAATAACTTATACATTCTCTATAAAATCTACCAATGCAGGAGTTGACAGTGCTCCTAAAACATTTACTATTACTATTGACACCATAAGTGACAATGCCGAAGGTAGAAATTGGAATGTTGAATCAGACCTTGGGACAATACTGTTGGGGCAGGTGTCGAAATTTGACGTTAACCCTCGAACCAGCAAGTCAGTTTCGTTTCGACTCAAAAATTCAGTATTACCACCAAATTTAACACTTGCCCCTGATGGCAGTATTACTGGTCGCGTAAGTTTTTACAAGACTCTATCTACTGCGTCAAGTCCAATAGGAATTTACGATTTTGATGTGGAAATGCTCAACCAATACAATTCTGTAATTGCAACAAAAAAATTTACTATCAGAACTCTTTACCAAGCTCCGTATGATGATATCTATCTAATAGCATTTCCGCGATCAGAGCAGCGCGGACTTATAGTAGAAGTACTAAACAATAATCAAATTATACCTCAAGAAGCAATTTATAGAACAGAAGATAAAAATTTTGGAGTAGTGCCCGATTTTAAAATGTTGTTTTTGTCTGGGTTAAAACCTGTACCCGGTGAGCAATATATAGCCACGATGGTAAGAAATTTTCAAAGAAAAGTTGCTTATATTCGATCATTTGGTAAAGCTGTGGCTAAAAACATTGTTACCAACGCGCCAATGTACGAAGTAATTTATGCAGTTTTAGAAGATTCAAAACAGCTAGCGCCCGACGTGATTCGCCTTAGACGTCCTAATATCCCAAAACTAAAAGCTAGTAATACTCAAATAAATGCCAGCTACGGTAGTATCGTTAGTGCAGATCAAGATTCTATTATCAATGTTTACCCAAACTCATTTGATAATATGCGTCAACGCTTAAACAACGGAATAGAGTTTATTACTAAAGACTCGCTACCTGAATGGATGACTACCCTACAAGACGACGGCACCACAGTGGGATATTCTAACGTTATACCATTGGTATATATTCGACCAGGATATGGCGATCAAGTTTTAAAAAACATTGTTGCTTCTAAAGAACTGTTTAATACTGTGCCATTTGATGTTGATGGATTACTATGGGATTGTTTCAACGTTGTAGAAAGCGCAGTTGACTTTGTTGTATTTGAACCACTTACTTTAATCCCTGAAATAAGATTAAATCAAGCAGCTAATGCAGGAACATTACTTCCAATTAGTGTAGCGGGCGGGACAGCACCTTATACGTATTCTGTATCGCCAGCCCTGCCTATTGGGTTAGAATTTGACACTACTACCGGAACAATAACTAATGCGGCCGGCGTTTCGGCGCCAGTTACTACATATACTGTTACCATATCTGACACAAACAAAGAACGAGTATCAGCAACTTTTAAATTAACTGTTATTGCAGCTCCTCGAGGCACAACATTTGTTAATTCATCTTTTGAAGATGGTACATTAGCGCAGACTGGCAATGTTTATAGAACAAACGGCTGGGAAGTATATGCTCAACAAGTTAGGTTAAATGGGTTAGACAAAATTTTGGGCTACCCAACTCCTAACGATAATAATTTACCAAGTACGGTAGCCACAAAACTTGCTCCTAATTACGACAATGCGATTATGTCGAGACCATCATTTTCAGTAAAATTTGCCAAAGACGCCCCGCCAAACAGTGGGCAAACCTCGTTGCGTATGATTAGTACTGGGAGTGTTAATGAAGGATATGGTATTGTCCATGGCCCTTATGCGGTTAGCACAGAAAGCGTCGCATTAGTTGCCGGTGACGCAGTAGAATTTTGGTGGAAAGCAGCAGGAGGTTCAGATGCATACGATGTATTGGCTTACTTATTAAATACCTCTAACGGGGCAACTATTGAATTGCTAAATGCCACAGGCGCAACTAGTAGGTCTGTTACGCCATGGGCTAAGGTTCTTAAAACCATAACTGCCGGTCAAGCAGGTAATTATCGATTTGTGTTTGTGTCAGGAACTTGGGACGCAAGTGGCGGCAAGGCACTTGGTGCAAGCCTTTATATTGACAATATCGGAGTTGTTAAGGTGCCTCCGCCAGCAACTACCACACCGCCCCCTACCCAAATTGTTGTTCCTACTACTAGTCCGCCAAAAACTATTATAACCAATAGCGTAACTAGTAAATATCTAGCTTTCCCTAGAACCGGCATCAGCGAGTATGGTAAGTAACAAAACTAATTTCACTAACAAGGACAACTATGGCCAGTAGTATTAATGCAGATGGGATTGACCCAAATTTCCCCGTTGCTGGAGTTAACAATTCCACACAGGGGTTTAGAGATAATTTTTTTAATATCAAAAATAATCTCAACTACGCCAAAAGCGAGATTAGCGATTTACAAAGCAAGGCGATTCTCAAATCAGCGTTGAACGGACAAAAGCTCAGCAACGATTTTAGTGAAACCATTATCGCTAACGCCACGCTGAAAAGTACAGGCACCATGATTAATGACTTGGGAGCCACGTCGGGCACGGCCGTTTTAGATTTTAAATCTTCAACACATTACTTTTTAAGTACTACAGGTTCAGTGTCGTTGAGTTTTAAAAATTGGCCTACTGCAGGGATCTGTGGCAGTATTCGTCTGACCATCAGCATAACCGATATAGCGCATACCATGACCATCCCCGGGACAGTGTCACGTGGGCTGTATAATATTGCTGGGATTACCAGTAGCACTGCTAACGGATTGTTTATCAAACCTCCAACTACAATTTCGGCATTGCCCGTTGCTCCTGCAACTACTTACACAGTGTCAGCAACCCAAACAGTTGGTAATGCAACTAATCCAGTAGCGTTTACAGCAACCAGTACCGCTGGTGCTGTTGCAACATTTAGCGGGTATATTGTTGGTGTTACATTGACTTTGACTTCAGCAGTTACCGGCACTATCACTACTGGCATGACCTTGGCTGATACTGGCAGACTAGGCCCAAGTGTTATCACTTTTGCAGTTCCTGGCGATTATGTCTTTGATTTTGAAACCATTGACAACGGTACCAGCATATTGATAATGGATCAAAGTCGTGCGTCAAATGTGGAAAATGTGTCTTATACCCCTAGCACATTACGCCCTGCTACTGGTAGTGTACTAGGCGGGATCAAAATTGGCGCCGGACTCAATGTTACTGCCGACGGAACCGCAAGTGTAAAGATTGCTACCAAATTGGTTGCCGGAATGGTCAAAATTGGTACAGGACTAGCTGTTGCAGCCGACGGAACAGTGAGTGTGCTACCGCCCGACACTAGTACTAACCCTGCCACGGTAGGGACACCAACAAACAACAGCTTGGTTTTTGGTAGGCTGGATCTTGCAAAATCTGGTTATGGTGAAAACCCATTTCGAGGCGTCACTGAAACTGACTGGACAAATTTTGGTGTTTCGCTACGTGTACCTACTGCTGGTTCTTATCGTTTCCGAATACTAGGAGCACTATATTACTATGTCTCAAGTCGAGGTGCACCAGTTGCAGGCATGTTGCGGATTTATGTCAATGGGGTAAATTCCAGTGCTGCTGACATCACATTCCCAGTACCTAACTTGGCTACTGTTGGATCTGGCAATACTGATGTTTATCGAGACATTACTGGATTAAATCGTGGTGATAAAATTGAATTGTATCACAAATGGGTCACTAATCCCGATTTGAATGTATACAATGCAGGCAATGCTATATTTACAGTATTGATCGCTGGAGAAAACTGTCATGGCATCCATGCGCTAGCTGACTATAGTCTTTCTACTACTACTTACCCAGGTATAGTACAACCTGTAACAGGATTAAGTTTTTCTCCTCCACCTGTGTCGGTGCCCGGAATTGATTCCGGTATTTAAATCATGTTCCATCCACTAGCACCTGATCTCGCCTCGCTCAAAGACGAGGAACTTTACAAACGTTCTAACGAACTAATGGAAAGGTTGTCTTTTGCACGACGTTCCGGCAATTTTCAGTTGACCAACCAACTGCAAATGCTGTATAATGGTTATCAAGAGGAAACACAACGGCGAGCACAAGTTTGGTTAGAACGACTGAACCGAAAGAAAAAACCTGACACCGAAGAACCCACAAGTTACGATATAGGATAAAATGAGAACCTTTCATTACAGCGAACAGTTAGCCCCGTTTGTACTGGATGATTGTGAGCTGGGCGTGGCCACAATGAAATTGGATTTTTCTCTGACCACAGACATAACCGATCAAACCACTGTAGATGTTTGCATGAGCAGAATCTACTCGGTAATTGGCAATGTGTTCAAAGGCGGTATAATCTGCACTGAAGGCAGCGACAGTGCTGAAATGTTGGCCAGTGCGCTGAGTAATTTTTGTGTGCAATTACCTGATGAATTGAATTTTGAAGTGCTGGCTGAACTGCTATACCACAAGTTTCATGCAGTAACCGATAATCATGTTAAGATCACCAGTATTACAGTGTCGCCCGAAGCGCACAACTTTGGTATTGAATTTAATGAATCCAGTGCAAAAAACTTTGTAACTGGTTTTGAAAAACGTTGGTGGTTCAATCCCAATTTGAAATTCAGTGACTACGATGACGCAGAAATCAACGCCGAGTTGTCTTGGGATGAAGTTGAACTGTCTTGGCCAGCACCAAAATCCAAAAAGCCAAAGAAACCAGCAGCCAGTAAAACAGAACCAGTGGTTATTGAATTCCCAGGGCCAAAATGACAGATGCGTATTCTAGACATCAAATGTCGTCTTGGTCAGTAGTTGAGGCATTGCTAACCAATCCCAATACGGATCTCTGCCAAGCAGTGTTTGCTGAATCTGCTGAATATAATCGTGCAGTGAGATCAAACTACAGCGAGTTTGAACTAGTTGAACAGTTTGACGATCAAGATCCTGTGCAATTCCATCTTGCTAGACAACAGCACTGGCATATGCCTGTACAGTATCAAGATTTAGATATTGCTGCTCATGTACTGTCGTTGTGCACAACTGATGAGCAATTGGCTCGAGTGGCCGAGGAATTGATACTGTTTCAAGATCAAAATCTGTTTGAACTGTTGAAATACCTTAAATACCTAACCGATGTAATTTACGAAAATCGCATTGTGTGTGGTGTGGGTCGTGGTAGCAGTGTAGCCAGTTATGTGCTATACTTGCTGGGGGTGCACCGTATTGATTCTATGCGGTATGGACTAGATATAAGAGAATTTTTAAGAGAGGAAAATCATGCCTAAAATGTATAGAACTGCACGAGGTCGAGTAGTAGACTTTGACTCTATGCAGTTAAAAAATGAACACGTCCCGGCAGTGGGCAACATGCGAGTTAACGCTCGCGGTGACGAACTTGGTGAAGATCATTCGGTGTTAAGAACCAATAACGAACGTGTTGCTGAATACTACACTGTACAACAACCAACTCAAGACTCTGCAGCGCCAACGACTACAATTGAAGAATCGTTACCGGAAATCCTAAATAATCCTAGGAACGAATCTGCACCTGTTATAGATAAACCTAAACGCAAGGAAAAAACTGATGTATGACCCAATTCAAGTAACACAGCTTCGTGCTTTAAGAGACGACGTTATTGTAGCCGACATGCACTTTGCTGAACGTATTACCAACGGCGGGATTGTTCTGCGTGGTGACAACTCCAAGACTGAAGGAATTCGACCACGTTGGGGCAGAGTCTACGCCATTGGTGAAGACCAGCGCGAAGTTGCAGTAGGGCAATATGTGTTGGTTGCACACGGTCGCTGGACCAGGGGTGTTGACATTGTTGACGAACAGGGTGTAAAATCCACGGTGCGTCGAGTTGATGTTGATGATATACTGTGTGTTAGCGACGAACCCATCAATGATGACTATGTTAATAATGGAATTTAAATGGCAATAAACAAGTTATGGACCGAGCAATACAGGCCCGATACAGTCAATGGGTATGTGTTTAAAGATGACAGCACAAAAGAACAAATTTTGGCTTGGATTTCACAAAAATCCATTCCAAATCTGCTGTTTTCTGGCGCTCCCGGCACCGGAAAAACCACGTTGGCTCGAATACTAGTTAATGAGCTTGGGGTAGAACCTGTTGATTTTTTAGAAATCAATGCGTCTAGGTCTAATAGCGTAGACCATGTACGCGAGTTAATTACTCGTTTTGTTACTACTATGCCCTTTGGCGATTTTAGAGTAGTACTACTAGACGAAGCTGACTTTCTCAGTAAAAATGCCCAAGCCGCGCTACGCGGAGTAATGGAACACTATTCCGAAACTGCTAGGTTTGTTCTTACCTGCAACTATAAAAATATGATTCTCCCGGCACTGCACAGCAGATGCCAATCCATACATATTGAACGACTAGACGAAGTTGAATTTACTTCGCGAGCTGCTGAGATATTGATTACCGAAGGTGTTGAATTTGATCTAGAATCGTTAGATTCTGTTATTCGAGCAACATACCCGGATCTACGCAAGTGTATCAATAATTTACAAATGAGTTCGTTATCGGGCCAATTGACTGTATCAGCCGAACCAGAAAATACTGTTCCTGATTATCGGCTAAACGCAGCAGTGTTGTTCAAACAACGTCGTTACAGAGAAGGGAGAAATTTGATTGCCGGGCAAGCTAGGCCTGAGGAAGTTGAGGACATATTTAGATGGTTTTATGATAACCTTGATCTGTGGAGCACAACAGCAGAAGGGCAGGACCAAGCTATTATAATTATTAGAAACGGTCTAGTAAATCATGGTCACATGTCTGATCACGAGATCAATTTAAGTGCTACTATTTCTGAGTTGAGTCAAATTGAAGCAGGATAAAAACCCAATTCGCGCCATGTACTTGGGACGCAGACGCCGTGCCCGCACAGTAGAAGCTGACGGTGCTGCCCCTGCAGCACCAGTAACCACACTGTTTAGCCTTAAACGAGAATTTGACGAGCTACGGCAGCGATATGAACAACTGCAAGCAACTTGCCAACAGTTGTCTAATGAGCTGCATCGGTTAAAGTCTAGCATTACAGTTGTCAAACACGAAGTTGAC
>Ga0164294_10002901_pt1 | contig 15330 bp, 13 predicted proteins | sample GEODES005metaG_FD_111479 | JGI IMG/M metagenome (GOLD analysis project Ga0164294, IMG submission 111479) | Oligotrophic lake water microbial communities from Sparkling Lake, Wisconsin, USA - GEODES005 metaG | ecosystem: Environmental > Aquatic > Freshwater > Lake | place: USA: Sparkling Lake...
AACCGTCCTTGCGGACACGCCAGCTCTCCTCCTCGACCCGACCCTCCGCGTGCGCACGCGCTAGGTCCGCGGCGGGCTTGCCCGCCGCTATCTCGTCGGCCGGATAGGACCTCGAGAAATGATGGCCGACGATCTCGGCCTCGCTCCATCCCTTGATCCGCTCGGCGCCGCGGTTCCAGATCGTCACCCGGCCCTCGGGATCGAGCATGTAGATCGCATAGTTGGTGGCCCCGTCGATCAGCAGGACCAGTTCGTCAGCGGACGATGCCGCGGACCTTCGGGGCGCATCCGATCCGCCGGCAACCTCGGGATGCTGCGAAATCTCCGGCATGGCGGATCAGTATAGCAATAGAGGGCCGTAGGCGACGACCAACTGTATGGTCATCATCAGCGATAGCCCCCCGAGCGCGATCGCCACGCGGTGATTGGGCGCCCGTGCCATGGGGGCAGTTCTCACTGATAAAGATGTATGCATTGGTTCGCTCCCCGATCGATCGAACCGCCTTTATCCCGGTGTCGAAAGCCGGGGATATTGATGAAAATACGCACGTTCCTGCGTAGTTTCCGAACGTATCGCGCCTTTACGCCGCGGGTTACGGAAACTTGCATTCGGCCGGGCCGGACGCTCCCACGCTAACGCAGGCAATCATAATGTGCTTCTCGGCAACCGCCAGCTTCACCGCCGGGGCGGGTCTCCTGATCGTAGGAACGGTGACCGTGAGCCGTGCGCGCACGAGCGCTGAATTGCCGTTCGCCCTGATCCCCGCGCTGTTCGGTGTCCAGCAGCTCATCGAAGGCGTGCTCTGGCTCACCTTCCCGGACAAGGCGCCCCTGCTGAATGTGGTGCTGACCTACGCCTATTCCGTTTTTTCACACGTGTTCTGGCCGATATATGTGCCAGTTGCGGTGATGCTGATCGAAGGCACGCGCTGGCGCCGCAACGTGACGATGGGCATCGCGGTGGCGAGCGGCGCGGCCGGGCTGTATCTGCTCTACGCCCTGATGACCCAGCCGATCGTCGCCCGCGTGATCGGCCATCACATCAGCTATGTGTCCCCACACTTCTACAGCGTCGTGGTCATGGCCCTGTATCTACTGGGCACGTGCATCAGCCCGCTCTTCTCGAGCCATAGGATGGTGCGCGCGTTCGGCGTCGCGGCCTCCCTATCGTTCGTCGCCGCCTACGTCTTCTTCGAGCTGTGGTTCATATCAGTCTGGTGCTTCCTTGCGGCGGTGATGAGCGGGATCGTGCTGCTCCACTTCTCGCGCTCCCTTCCCGCAGGCACCGGCGAGATGTCCGCGTCGCCCGACGTCGGAGCAGGCGGGACGAGGCTAGCTAGGTAGATCCCGACTCTCACGATGGCCCTGCGGCAGCAGCTATCCGGCAATCTCGGCTGGAGAGATTCCGGCCGCGCTATCACCCGGCTGAGGCGAATATGGCTAACGACGACCTTGCGACGCATCTCCCGATTCTGCTTCGGCCCGATCCAAAACGGGTCGTGATCCGCCCGTTCGTGCCCGCCGACGATCCGCCGGGCTTCGCGGTCGACGGTCCCCCTCGCGCCCAGCGGATTGCCGACCGCGTCATGGCGCTGAGCGATGCCGATCTCCGGATCGACCTCGATCGGGTCATGGCCGGGCTGACCGAACACCACCGCGACGTCGACATGATCCTCCAGCGCCGTTTCCACGAGGTGAACGGGCTGCTGATCGATCACTGCTCGGTCACGGAGGAGCAGGCCCTGCTGATCGGGGCTTATTTCAGCGAGGAATACGCGTTTGAGGCCGCGGCCCTGTTCAACCCGAGCATCGTCGCCCATCCGGATCAGTCGGGCGTGAAACCGGGCGAAGTGCGCTTCGTGCTGTCGCTGCGCGGTGTGGGCGAGGGCCATGTGTCGTCCGTCACGTTCCGCACAGGGATTTGCGGAGCAGACGGCACCATCGCCGTCGATGCGCCCGGCCTCCATGCAGTCGCGCCGAGGATCGAGAGCATCCCCGGCGGGGCGCCAGACGACCCCGGTGTCCGCTTGCTCTGCGAGGACAGCCGCGACCTTTCCGAGGTCGTTATCTTTCCGATGACGATCAACCAGCGCCACGGGATCGAGGACGTGCGCCTTGTCCGGTTCGTGGACGACGACGCCAACGTCACCTATTTCGGGACCTACACCGCCTTCAGCGGTGAAGCGATCCGACAGGAGCTACTGCGCACGACCGACTTCGTGACCTTCGAGCTGAACGCGCTTCGGGGTGACGCCACCGCCAACAAGGGCATGGCCCTCTTCCCTCGCCGGATCAAAGGCCGATACGCCATGCTCGGACGACAGGACCACGAGAACATCTGGCTGCTGACGTCGGACGATCTCTACAACTGGGAGGGTGGGACGAGGATCGTGGCGCCTCGCTGGGACTGGGAGTTCGTCCAGATCGGGAATGGCGGCTCGCCCATCGAGATCGACGAAGGTTGGCTGGTCATTACCCACGGCGTCGGCGCGGTGCGCAACTATTGCCTCGGCGCCTGCCTGCTTGACCGCGAAGATCCGACGAAACTGCTCGCGCGAACGACCTACCCGCTTCTGCAACCCAGAGTCGAGGAACGCTACGGATACGTCCCCAACGTCGCCTATACCTGCGGCGCGATGGTCCACGGCCGGACGCTCGTCCTGCCCTATGCCTTGGCGGATAGTTTCACGACGTTCGCGACGGTGCCCCTCGATCGGCTGCTCGCTGCGATGGCGTAGGTAGTTCCCGAGCCTGTTCACCCGGACAGCAAGGCTGCATTTTCCTGTCAGACAGGGAGATCCAATATGTCCTCGACGATAGCAGCATCCCAGAACGGCAGACTGAACATCGTGCGATGCGCCTCGACGGGCGCGTTCGCGACACTGCTGATGTTCCTGCTCTGCTGGGTTGCGACCGCACTGTATGCGCCGCTCGCGCACAGCTTCATTTCGCTGTTCACGATCCGACCCGTCGGTTCGACCGACGCTTTGTGGATGGGGAGCCTGAGCGCCTTCATCTTCGGCGGAGTCGCCGGCGGGTTCGTCGCGCACTGCTATAATCTGGCCGGCCGCGTGCTGGGGCGCTGACTGCCACTACGCGGAGCCCCGAACCGTGCTGCGACGAGTCCTCCAGATGGCGACCGGCGTAACTCGGAATTCGTCGACCGAAGCCGTCCCTCCACACTGCGGCTCCAGCGCCGCTGTTCGTGATGCCAGGCGCTGGACCATCGTCCGCCGCGATCTGCGTAGGGGCAAGCAGAAGCGCTAGGTAGTTTCCGACCCTGACGCGGTCCCTGCGGACCGGGCATGCCGACACTGCCGATCCACGGTCCCGCGGACCACGCATCGTGAACCGCGGCGATACCAACAGGAGAAGAGCCATGACGACGAAGACCAATATGTCCGCCGATTCCATTTCAACCCACAGCTGCTGCGGCGACGGTGCCAAGGACGCGGGACCGGCTACATCGACGGTCGCGCAGCCGGCAGTCCAGACGGCACCGCACCCCACGTCCGGCGCTCCTGCCCCGAAGAAGTCGGGTTCGTGCTGTGGCGGTAGCGCTGGCGCGGCGCACCACTAGGACGCTCCGGCGTTCACGGCGCGATGACCGGTGTCCAATTGCCGGACCAGCTGGGCCGCGCGGCCGAACGCCAGCGACGGTTGCCCGAGGTGAACGCCGACCGGCGACCGGCGACCGTAACGGTCGAAACCACGCGGCAGGCCTGAGCGACGACCGGCAGCCGTGCGAGGTCCGAGCCTTTCCATCGATCGAGCGAAGCGCTCGTCACATGTGCGAGAGAAGCGATGCCAGAGAGCTCTAGTCCGATTCGACCGATGGGCGGGATGGACATGCCGCGGGCCCCCGCGCCAGCCCGCGATACGCACGCGACATCGGCGGAGGGGCGACAGAAGGCGACGTCAGTGAAAGACGCCAGCGTCCGAGCCGCAAGTCCGGTGACCGAGAGCTCGCCCGCAACGCTAACACAGGCGGTCGGTCGCGCCGACGGGCGCGAAGCGCATGGCGCGCGCGCCCGCGACGCCATGGCCGAGGAGATGGGTCACGGGGGTGGCCAGGATCTGGCTGCCATGGTTCGGGACATGCGCAACCGCTTCTGGATCGCGCTCGCGTTCAGCGTCCCGGTATTCATCCTTTCACCGATGGGCCTGGACTTCCTAAAGGTCCCCGTTCCATTCGGGCTGAAGCTCGAACCCGTCCTGTTTGTGTTGGCGAGCGGCGCGATCCTCTACCCGGTCTGGCCCTTCGTGGTCGCAGCCTACCGGGCGATCCGCGCCGGCATCGCCAACATGGCCGTCCTCGTCGTCCTAAGCGTTGGCACCGGCTACCTGTTCAGCGTGGGAGCCACGTTCATCTGGGCCGGCCAGAATTTCTACGAGGCCGCAGTAATCCTGCTCGACTTCATCCTGCTCGGCCACTGGCTCGAGATGCGCGCGAGAGCGGGTGCATCGCAGGCGATCCGATCGCTCATGGATCTCGCACCGCGCAAGGCGATGGTGCTGCGCGACGGCAAGGAAGTCGAGGTGGCCACCTCCGATGTTGTCGCCGGCGACGTCGTCGTGATCCGGCCCGGCAACAAGATCCCGGTCGATGGCGTGATCACGGAAGGATCTTCCTCGGTCGATCAGTCTATGCTCACGGGCGAGTCGATGCCGGTCGACAAGAAGGTCGGCGACACAGTCATCGGCGCCACCATCAACAAGAGCGGCACCTTTCAATACAGGGCGACCAAGGTCGGTGCCGATTCGGCACTCGCCCAGATCGTCAAGCTCGTGCAGGACGCGCAGAACTCGAAAGCGCCCGCGCAGCTTCTGGCGGACCGCGCCGCGCAGTGGCTGGTCCTGGCCGCGATCGTCATGGGCCTTGGCACGTTCGCGGTCTGGTATTGGTGGCTCGGGCAGCCCCTGCTTTTCGCCGTCAGTCTCACGATCACGGTTTTCGTCATCGCCTGCCCCGACGCGCTCGGACTCGCGACGCCAATGGCGATCATGGTCGGCACCGGCCTCGGCGCGCTCAACGGCATTCTCTTCAAGAACGCGTCGGCGCTGGAGGATGCGACGAAGCTGGACGTCATCGTCTTCGACAAGACCGGCACGCTGACGATGGGCCAGCCCGAGGTTGTCGACCTGGTTGTGGCGGCGGGAACGGACGAACGACAGCTTCTCGCGAACGCCGCCGCCGTGGAAGCGGGCTCCGATCACCCCCTGGCGCAGGCGATCATTCGCCGCGCTGCCGGTATCGACGTGTCCAAGGCGTCCGCCTTCCTGAACATTGAGGGCCGGGGCGCCCAGGCTGACGTCGATGGCAAGCGGATACTGCTCGGCAACAGGCTCCTGATGACGGAAAACGCGATCGACCTCGGCGAGCTCGGCGCGAGATCCGAGACGCTGCAGGGTGCAGGAAGGACCGTCGTCCACCTCGCGGTCGCCGGCAAGATTGCCGGCCTCCTCGCCATCGCGGACGCTGAACGGCCAACCGCAAAGGCCGCCATCGCCGCGCTTCGGGAGCGCGGTCTCGACGTGATCATGATCACCGGTGACAACCGGGGCACCGCGACGCGCATCGCCGCCGCCATGGGCATCGAGAACGTGCTGGCCGACGTGCTGCCCGGCGACAAGGCCGGTAAGATCAAGGAGCTGCAGGCGCAGGGCAAGAGAGTCGGCATGGTCGGCGATGGAGTGAACGACGCGCCCGCTCTGACCCAGGCCGATGTCGGCTTCGCGATCGGCGCCGGCACCGACGTCGCGATGGAGAGCGCCGACATCGTGCTGATGAAAAGCGATCCCTTCGATGTCGTGGGAGCGATCGAACTCTCGCGCGCGACGCTCAGGAAGATGCACCAGAACCTGTGGTGGGCGGTCGGCTACAACGTCGTCGCCTTTCCACTCGCCGCCGGCGTGCTCTACCCATTCCTCCTCGGACCCAGCATCGCCGCGCTCGCGATGTCGGGCAGTTCGGCCCTGGTCGCCATCAACGCCCTGCTGCTCAAGCGAACAAGGCTGACTGGGATCTTGAGCCGGGAACCAGGCGCGCAACCTGACCCGACACCGAGTCCGGCGTGATGAAGGCTCCCGTGTCGACGACCGGCGTGCCGATCGGCACCATGGCGGTCCTGATGCTTTCGGTGTTCACGGTTTCGCTCGGGTTCGGGATTGTCCTGCCGTCGCTGCCATTCCTGATCGAACGGCTGCTCGGCGCAGGGGGCGATGCGGCTCAGGTATCGCACGCGACAGGCCTGCTAACTGGCCTCTACACGCTGTCGCTGTTCCTGTTCGCCTCGCTCTGGGGTCGCCTGTCCGATCGCTTCGGGCGCCGATCGATCCTGCTGATCGGCTTGCTGGGGTTCAGTGGGACGATGCTGACCTTCGCCTTCATCGAAGGCCTGCGCGCGATCTATGCCGAGCGCTTCCTGAGCGGCATGTTCGCAGCTGCCGTGACCCCCATCGCGCTCGCGACGATAGGCGACCTTGCGGTCACTGAGGCGGTGCGGGCGCGTCGGCTGACCCTCGTCAGTCTCGCCGGCATCAGTGGATTTCTCCTGGGACCGATGCTCGGGGTGTTCGTCGCACGCGGCGCGACCATCCTGTTTCCAGGGATGAACGACGTAGGGCCGCTTGCAATACCGCTCATGGGAACCGCGGTGCTGGCCTTGGTATCCGCTTTGGCAGCGATGGTGACCGTGCCCAAGTCAGGAGCAGGCGAAGCCGGGGCGGAGGGCGAATTGGTTGCCGCCCTGCCCGCCAACCGGCTCGTGCCGAGGCTGCTCGCGCTCTCGTTGATCGTCTCCGCGGGGATCGGCGTATTCGAGGTCGGCCTGGCGTTGCGCGGGAAGCAGGAACTCGGCCTGACTCAATATCAGATCGCGACGATGTTCACCGAATGCAGCCTGGTGATGCTGGTCGTCCAGTCCATCGTCTTCTCGCCGTGGATCAGGCCGGAGACGACGCGCTGGTTCATAGCCCCAGCATTCGCGATCCTGGCCGCGGGGATATTCCTGGTCCCGCATGCCCCTACCTTCGTGCTGATGCTCGTGGTCATCGGGGCCGTCGCGGCGAGTGCCGGGGTGCTCTCACCGATCCTGACCTTCTGGATATCGAGCAAGGCCGGGAAGGCCCAAGGTGCCCAACTCGGCAAGCAGACCGCCGCCGCAAGTCTCGGAGCCGCCTTCGGGTCGGCCGCGGGCGGTCTGCTGTTCGACGTGTCGTGGCTACCTGACGCTTCTTTCGCGATTGCCGCCGTGCTGTCGGTCGCCGCCGTCCTGCTGAGCCTCCGTCTGCCGAAGCTCCTCGTCGATCATGAAGCTCGGCAGAAGACCGAGCCGCCCCCGGTGAGCTCAGCCAGACCCAACCATTCCGCCGTGCCCGGATAACGCGCGCCGGCTCCAAGCGCTCAGCCTCGAAGGAATTACACAATGTCAAAAAATCACGCGATCGTCGCCGTCTTCGACAGTCATCAGGCGGCTGAGAGTGCCGTTCGCTCGCTCTCCGATGGAGGTCTCGACATCAAGCACTTCAGCATTATCGGCAAGGGATACCACAAGGAGGAGCAGATCCTCGGCTTCTATAACGTCGGTGACCGCATCACTTCCTGGGGCGGAACCGGCGCATTCTGGGGCGGCCTATGGGGGCTGTTCGCGGGCGGTTTGTTCATGACGGTGCCGGTCATGGGCCCGGTCATCGTGCTCGGACATTTCGCGGCGATGGTGTTCGCCGCTGCCGAAGGTGCCGTCGTCGTTGGGGGGATGGGCGCGCTCGGGGGCGCGCTGTCCAGCCTTGGCATCCCGAAGGATAGCGTGATCGAATACGAGACCGCTCTGAAGACCGACAGCTTCCTGCTGATGGCCCATGGCTCGGTGGAGGAGATGGCCCGCGCCAAGGCGCTGCTCGATTCCGCCTCGCCCATACGTATCGATCTGCACCGCGATGTGGTGGAAATGCCGGACGTCCCCGTTGAACGTGCCGCGCTGGAGGAGGTGAACTGACTGACGATGCCATGTGCGTCTGCCGGTGCCAAATAACGCTGCAGTAGGCGATGAACTGATCTACCATGCCGAAATAGGGAAACTTCGGATCGTATGATGCGCTCGGTAATAGGCCGATCCCGCATCGGTCGACACCAAAGATCCTCGCCTTGTTCGGCATGCCCTTTTCGACCAATCTAGGAGAAAGAGCATGTTTTTAACGAAACTGACCCTCGGGTCCATTGCGCTCGTGCTTGCAACCGGCACGCCCGCTTTTGCGCAGAACGGCATGATGAGCGCTGGCGGCATGCAGCCGGGCGGCATGAAGATGACGAAGTCGCAGATGGCGAGCATGAACCGGTGCAAGAGGATGTCGCATCACATGATGATGAAGAACCCGACGTGCATGAAGATGATGAAAATGCACCCGGAGATGATGCGCGGAGACGGCATGATGAATGGCGGTGCGATGGACAAGAAGCACTGACAGGACCGGAACGACGTCCCTGGAACCTTGTTTCCAGGGACGCTCACGGGGGCAGTTGCCGGTCACGCGACGCGAGTATCTCGTTTCCGGCGCTGGGCGGCGTCGGACCGCTTGCAATTCTCCTCATCGAACTCCGCGATGCGAGGTCGGTCCCCATGCTGGGGGGAAGCTGCAACTCGTCTGACGCCATCGAGCTCATGGGAAGGCTCAGCCCAGACTTGAAGTGTCGCCTCCGATCCCGACACGAACGTATATCTCGGCCTGCTCGGCGGTCACCGCCTGAACTTCGTGGCGCAGGAGCCGCCGCGCCCGCGCGAGTCCCTGGTCGATGGCGGCCGACGGCCGGCGGACGCCCCGGGTGAGCAACCTGCCATCCCAGCCAAAGCTGCAGCCATCTTTCGCGATGAGCAGTGCGGGTCCGCCGTCGGCCGGCGCCCAGAGGCGGCAACCAGGCCAGATCTGGGGTTGGTCGGCGCCGCCCGTTATAACCGTGAAGCCGCGCGGAGCGTCGCTGCCACGCAGATTGTCGAACACGAGCAGGATCGCGTCGCGGCAGGCGGATGCCGCCATCTCTCCGAGGACCAAGTCATGGACGTCGCCGGGTGCGCGGTTGACGCCCACCCACATCACGCTTTCTGCGTCTTCGGCTGGATGGGGCGGCTTCGCGAGCATCGCCTTCACGGCGAAGATGTGGGCGTTGCGATTGTCGATCCGGGGATCGTGGGGCAGGTTGGCGATCATGTTCTCTCCTTCCGCGAGCACGCGCGCGGCTGTGCAGCGAGCGGTTTTCGGTGGCTCGGATTCTATTTTCGGGTTGAATTGATGAGGGGAAAAAGCGCCGCCTGCCGGCGCCGCGTTAAGTGAATCTTAGGAGCTTGAGTGTGTAAGCTCCGCTGGGGCGGTTGCCCGAAGCCGAATACCTTTTCCCCTCTAACTGCTGATTCACTTCAATAACTTCTGGTGAATCGCGCGCGTGTGCGCGCAGGGGAGGCGAAGGGTCCGCGTGACGGACCCTCCCTTCGCTCAATCCGCGTTCGCGAACGCCTGGTTCATCGTGTGGATGTCGAGAACCGTGGGAAGCATCCCGATGGTGGAGACGACCGGGATGTGGCCAGGCTTGCGGGCGGCGCGCGTCGTGACGGCCTCCAGGGCGAGGTCATAGCCGTGGTCGTGGTAGCGGCCTGCCATCCCGCGGGCGACGAGCCGGCCCTTCGAGCTCACCTTGATCACCAGCCCCAACTCGGCGAACACGATGATCGCCTTGCTGCGGCGGTCGTTCTTCCAGAGCCGACCATTGCGCAGGATCATCGTCTCGGTGAGGCCGTCGGTCACCACGACGTGGTAGGCCACCGGACCGCGCGCGGGGTCGGCGTCGAACGACGGGTAGACGATCTTCCAGTTCTTGCGCAGGCCGAACTGGGCGAGTTCGTGCTGGTCGCGGTCGCTGGGCACCGGGCCGCCGATAAACAGCGTGTCGCATTCCGGGCGCGGCTTGCGTGTGGGGGCGCTCATCTCGTGGCTGATCGCGGTGATCATGTGGTTCATGGCGTGTTGGTCGAATGCGGTGTTCATGGTTGTCCTTTCGGCGCGGAGGCTTCCGCGCTGTGACGTTGGGGATTTCGTGCCCGCCAAGGTTCGCTGGCACGACGAATGTTCTCTTGGTTTGATCGCTGCGGCGGCTGGCTCAGGGCTGCATCTCTTTTCCTCTCTCCTGATGGGATCGATGAAACCGCTTGTGCGGTTCGAAGGGCGGCCGCTGCCGCCCCCCCCCCCCGTGCGCAAAGGCGCGCGGGCCCCCTGCATGGCGATTTCGCCCGCCATGGGATCGCTGCTTGCTGCAGCGTTTTTTTTCGTGGAAGCGCCCTATCGCCACGACGCGAGCGAGTGTCGACGAGAAGAGGGTATCCGCCCGATCGCAGGCGTCTCAGGACCTAAAGGTGGCGGCGACGCATGAGCAGATAGGCCGCAGGAATGACCAACATCGAGAGCAGCGGCGCCGTCAGCATGCCGCCGATCATCGGGGCGGCGATCCGGCTCATCACCTCCGACCCCGTGCCCGTGCCGACCAGGATCGGCAGCAGGCCGGCGAGGATCACCGCGACCGTCATCGCTTTGGGGCGGACCCGCAGCAGTGCGCCCTCGCGCACCGCCGCCTCGACGTCATCGCCATCCGGTGCCGGACCGCGATCGGTGAGCGCGTGCTTCAGGTAGATCAGCATGACGACGCCGAACTCGGCCGACACACCCGCTAGCGCGATGAACCCGACGCCCGTCGCGACCGACTGGTTGTAGCCGAGCAGGTAGAGCAGCCACACGCCTCCCGTCAGCGCGAACGGCAGCGTGCCCATCACCAGCGCCGCCTCGTCGAGCCGGCGGAACGTCGCGTAGAGCAGCAGGAAGATGATCAGCAGCGTCGCCGGCACGACGATCTTCAGGCGCTCGACCGCGCGCTGGAGGAACTCGAACTGGCCGGTGTAGCTGACGCTGATGCCAGGCGGCAGCTTCACCCTGGCGGCAATGGCCTGCTGGAGATTGCCGACGATGGTGGTCAGCGGAGCGCCGCGACCGTCGACGTAGATCCAGGTCACAAGTCGCCCGTTCTCGGTGCGTAGCATCGGCGGGCCGTCGCTGACGCTGATGTCGGCGACCGTCCCGAGCGTGACCTGCTGCAGCGACGGCGTCAGGACCGGCAGGTCGCGCAAGGCATCCACGCTGTCGCGGAGCTCGCGCGGGTAGCGCACGCTGATCGGATAGCGCGCGAGTCCCTCCACCGTCTGGCCGACGGTCTCGCCGCCGATCGCGCTCGATACCACCGATTGGACGTCGGCCACGTTGAGCCCGTAGCGCGCCGCCGCCGCGCGGTTGATGGTCACGTCGATGTAGCGCCCGCCTGTCAGCCGTTCGGCCAGCGCCGAACTCACCCCCGGCACGGTCTTCGCCACCTGCTCGATCTCGCGCGCGGTCGCGTCGATCTCGGCCAGGTTCGAACCCGAGACCTTGATCCCGATCGGGCTCTTGATGCCCGTCGACAGCATGTCGATGCGGTTGCGGATCGGGGGGATCCAGAAGTTGGCGAGCCCCGGCACCTTCACCGCATGGTCGAGTTCGTCGATCAGCCTGTCCTGCGTCATGCCCGGCCGCCACTGGTCCTTGGGCTTGAACCGGATCGTCGTCTCGAACATCTCCAGCGGCGCGGGATCGGTCGCGGTGTCGGCGCGCCCGGCCTTGCCGAACACGCTGTCGACCTCGGGCACGGTCTTGATCAGCCGGTCGGTCAGCTGCAGGAGTTGCCCGGCCTTGGCCGTCGAGATGCCCGGCAGCGCCGAGGGCATGTAGAGCAGATCGCCTTCGTTCATCTGCGGGATGAACTCGCCGCCGAGCTGGCTGATCGGCCAGATGCTGGTCGCGAACACCAGCCCGGCGATCACCAGCGCCTGTTTCGGTCGCGTCAGCACCCAATCGAGCGCGGGACGGTAGAGGCGAGTGAGCACACGGTTGATCGGGTTCGAGCTTTCCGACGGAATGCGTCCCCGAATGAGATACCCCATCAGCACCGGAATCAGCGTGATCGAGAGGATCGCCGCCCCCGCCATCGCATAGGTCTTGGTGAAGGCTAGCGGCGCGAACAGCCGGCCCTCCTGGCCCTGCAGCGAGAAGATCGGCACGAATGAGAACGTGATGATCAGCAACGAGAGAAAGAGCGCCGGCCCGACCTCGACCGCCGCGGCCGTGATCACGCGCCACCGCTCCGGACCGGCCAGTGTCCGATCGGGATGATCGCGCGTCCAATGTTCGAGATGCTTGTGAGCGTTCTCGATCATCACCACCGCCGCGTCGACCATCGCCCCGATCGCGATAGCGATGCCCCCCAGCGACAGGATGTTGGCGTTCAGCCCCTGAACACGCATCGCGATGAACGCGGCGAGGATGCCGAGCGGCAGCGTCAGGATCGCGACCAGCGCCGAGCGTGCGTGCCACAGGAACAGCGCGCAGACCAAAGCGACGACGATGAACTCCTCGATCAGCTTGCTGGTGAGATTGTCGACCGCGCGGTCGATCAGTCCCGCCCGGTCGTAGGACGTCACCACCTCGACGCCGGGTGGCAGGCTTTTCCTCAACTCGGCGAGCTTGGTCTTGACGCCCTCGATCACTTCCCGCGCGTTCTTGCCCTGCCGCATGACGATCACGCCGCCCGCGACCTCGCCCTGACCGTTCAGTTCGGCCACGCCGCGCCGCATGTCCGGGCCGACCTGAATCGTCGCCACGTCGCCGAGCGTCACTGGCGTGCCGCCGACGGTCTTCAATGGGATCGCCCGGAAGTCGTCGAGCGAGGCGAGATAGCCGGTCGAGCGGACGATGTATTCCGCTTCGGCCATCTCCAGCACCGAACCGCCGCTCTCCTGGTTGCCGCGCTTCAACGCGTCGATCACCGACTCGTGCGTGATGCCGTAAGATACCAGCTTCTGGGGATCTAGGATCACCTGATACTGCCTGACCATGCCGCCGATGCTCGCGACCTCGGCAACGCCAGGCACCGCTTTCAGCTCGTAGCGCAGGAACCAGTCCTGGATGCTCCGCAGCTGGGCGAGATCGTGGCGGCCGGTGCGGTCGACCAGCGCGTATTCGTAGATCCACCCCACCCCGGTCGCATCGGGACCGAGCGACGCCTTGGCGCCCTCGGGCAGACGGCTCTGAACCTGGCTCAGGTATTCGAGGACGCGGCTACGCGCCCAGTAGAGATCGGTGCCGTCCTCGAACAGCACGTATACGAAGCTGTCGCCGACGAACGAATAGCCGCGCACCACGCGCGCGCCGGGCACCGACAGCATCGTTGTCGCCAGCGGATAGGTGACCTGGTCCTCGACGATGCGCGGCGCCTGGCCGGGGTAGGTCGTGCGTATGATCACCTGCACGTCCGAAAGGTCGGGAAGCGCATCGACAGCCGTCGAGCGCAGCGCGCCGATGCCGACCGCGACGAGCGCGAGGGCTGCAAGCAGGACCAGGATGCGCGCCTTCACGGACGCCTCGATGATGCGCGCGATCACTTCGCGTCGCCTTGAATCGGACGGGCCGAGATGCCGGTCAGGCTAGCCTCGCTGTCGAGCAGGAACTGACCCGAGGCCACGACCTTCTCACCAGCGGCGAGGCCGGCGAGGATCTCGGCCTGGCCGCCAGCCTCGCGCCCGACGCGGACCTCGGCGGGACGGAACCGGCCCTTGCCGTCGGCGAGCATGACGAGCGTGCGCTTTCCGGTGCGGATTACCGCCTCGCTCGGCACCAGCAGCGCCGAGCGCGAGGTGTCGCCGAGATGGACGGTTGCGAACATGCCGGGACGCAGCCGCCCGTCCCGGTTGGCGAGTTCGATCCGCACGGTCAGCGTCCGGCTGTCCGCCTGCGCGGTCGGCAGCACCGCGATGACGCGGCCGGTGAAGCGTTCGCCGGGGAACCCGGCGAGCTCGGCGGTCGCCGTCTGACCGACGCGCACATCAGCGGAACGCACCTCGGGCACGGCGGCGTTGAGCCAGACCGTGCCGAGTCCGTTGACCTGCGCGAGTGTCTGGCCGGCTGCGAGCGTCACGCCGGCGCGCGCGTCGAGCGTGCCGATGACTCCGCTGATCGGGCTGCGGATCGTGGTCATGCCGCGTCCGCCTGTTGCGCCGCCAGGCGCGCCGAGCAGCCGGAGGCGCTGCCGCGCCGCCGCGATCAGCGCCGGATCGCCGGTCTTGCGCACCGCTTCGTATTCGCCCTGCGCGCCCCCCCATTCGGGAACGAGCACGTCGGCGAGCGGCGCCCCCGCACGGATCACATCGCCGGGCGCACGGCCGTAGACGCGCTGGATGAAGCCGGCGGCGCGCGCCTGGATGATGGCGACGTCGCGCTGGTTGAAGTCGATCGCCCCGGTGACGTCGAGCGAGCCGGCGAGCGTGCCGTTGGTCGCCGTCGCCAATCGGATTCCGAGGCTCTGCATTGCCGAAGGATCGACCCTGACACCAGGCTGGGCACCCGCTCCGCCGCTGTCATCGCCATATTTGGGAACCGTCTTCATTCCCATCGACGACAGCGAATCCGGATTGTCGTAATGCTCACCCGGCACCATCGGGTCGTAGTAATAGAGCGGCTTCCGACCCGCGTCGGCCGCCCCGGCGGGAGGCGTCCCGCCGCGCGAACCGGCCAGGTAGTAGCCGCCTGCACCAGCCGCGAGCGTGACGGTGGCGAAGGCGGCGGCGAGTTGCGAGCGCTGCAGTGAGCTGAGGGTCATCGGTTTGCACTTCCGTAGAGGAGGTTCAGCCGCACGCCGTCGGCGACGACTGTCGCTTCGCGGTCGAGCGTCTCGAGGATCGCATCGGCGAGCGCGGAATGGGCGTCGACGAGGTCGACCAGGCTGGCGCGGCCAGCGGCGTAGCTCGCCATCTCCAGCGTGACGCGCTCTTGGGCCAGCGGCTGCAGGACGTCGCGCGCGCGCATCCATTGGTCATGGTGCATGACGTGGTCGGCGAGGCCCGCGTCGAGATCGGCAGTGAGCGCGCGCAGGGCGGCGTCGGAGTCGGCGCGGGCACTGGCCGCGTCGGCAGTGCGTGCCGAGATCAGCGGGTCCTGCCGACGCTTCTTAAACAGCGGCAGGCCGATAGTGACGCCCGCCGACACATAGTCGCCGAACCTTGGATCGCGACGCTGGTAGGAGAGATCGACGCCAAGGTCTGGCCGGCGATCTGCCTGCGCGAGGCGCAGATCGGCGTCCGCCCGCGTGGCCTGCGCCGCCAGCAGGACGAGCGACGGATGCTGCCCGAGGGAGGCACGGAGCCGCACCGCATCGACCGTCATACCCGGGACGGACCCGGCGATCTCCGGGTCGGCCTCTCCGGTCCA
>Ga0164294_10002902_pt1 | contig 15329 bp, 8 predicted proteins | sample GEODES005metaG_FD_111479 | JGI IMG/M metagenome (GOLD analysis project Ga0164294, IMG submission 111479) | Oligotrophic lake water microbial communities from Sparkling Lake, Wisconsin, USA - GEODES005 metaG | ecosystem: Environmental > Aquatic > Freshwater > Lake | place: USA: Sparkling Lake...
CGCGGTCTCGCCCGCTCTTCCTGCGGGCCTCACGCTGAACACTTCCACCGGTATCATCAGCGGCACGCCGACGGCCCTCACTGCCGCCGCCAACTACACCGTCACCGCCACCAACACCGGCGGCTCGACGGACGCAGCCTTGAACCTAGCAGTGGTCTCAGCCTATTCCGCGTGGTCCACCCAGTATCAACTCACCCAGGGCCCCGAAGGGGATGATGATGGGGATGGAAACTCGAACTATTTCGAATTCGTCGCCGGTCTGATCCCTAACAACTCCGCTTCTGTCTTCAAGACCACGGCGGCCCCCGTCTCCGAACAAGTGAACCAAATGACCATCGTCTTCAGTCCGATCATCAGCGGCCGCACCTACAAGATCAAAAGCAGCGATTCTCTAGCCCCTGGAACTTGGACCGAACTCGTCAATCCCATCGTGAGTGATGCATCCGATGTGCGCACCGCCATCGATTCCTCCGCTACCGGCGACAGGAGATTCTACGTGATCGAGATCACCGCCCCCTGATTTTTCGATATGGGACACCATCTCCGGACACGCCATGGCGCTGGGTTCGCCCCCGCATTTTCTGGACCGATTCCCGTTCGGAAAATGGTGTTGAAAATACCGTTTTAGGTGTCCCCTTTCGGTGCTTTTCGCGGTGTATCTTTATATGAAAATTCGAACGCGCGGCAAATGCCCACGTCACCTCGAACCAGCCCATGATCGAATTCACATCAGCCGGAATTCAAGAATCCTCCAAACAATCCTCCCATAAAAACTACCGAACCAGACCTCGGGGCTTACGCGAAGCGACAATCAGTCACGTGCCAGGCTCGGCAGCCCGGCTTTGCCCTGATCGTCACGCTCTCATTGATGATCCTACTGACTGTGATCGCGGTCGGATTACTGAGTCTCAGCGCGGTATCACTGCGTTCTTCTGGCCAGAGTTCCGCCCAGCAGCAAGCCCGGGCCAATGCTCGCCTCGCCCTCATGCTCGCCATTGGCGAGTTACAGATTCAGATGGGTCCGGACCAGCGGATTTCGGCCAATGCCGCCATCCTCGACACGTCTTCAGTGAGCCATCCTCACTGGATGGGTTCATGGAACTCATGGCATGCCGACAGTAGCGACGGGGTGGATTCAGCGAGCCAACACCGCACCATCATGGGTGGAGGCTCCGGGCTCGCACCCACCTACGACACCAAGCGCGAGGATCATTTCCGCTCATGGCTGGTCTCACTCCCACCGAGTGATGCCGGGAAACTCTCCTCCGCCCGCAATCTGACCCTCGATGGCAAGATTTCACCCGCCAAGGCAGACACCGCCGTGCGTTTGGTCGGCGCCGGCTCGTTGGGAACGACCAGCGCCGCGAGTGACTTTGTCAACGCCCAGCTCATCCCGCTGCGCGGCAAGTCAAGCGGCTCATCCCCCTCGGGCCGGTTCGGCTGGTGGGTGGGCGATGAGAGCCAGAAAGCCCGCATCGTGGGCGACTCCTACGCCCTCAGCGACAAACTCACCCTTGCTGACAGGATTTTCCGCCATCAAGCACCGGGCTCAACGGGCACCACCAGTATCGAAGGTTTGGAAAACTTGAGCAACAAGGACAACGTGGATGGAAGTGACAACACCGATCAACGGCAACTCACCAAAGTGCCCTCGCTTACAAGCCTTGCCTTTTTGACTAATGGTGGTGGGAAATCCACTCCTACCAAAAACTTCCATACCATCACGCCCTACTCCTATCAGGTACTCTCAGACGTCAGGGAAGGCGGCCTCAAGCGCGACTTGAGCACGCTACTCGAGCGCCCCATCTACACGGGCGAAACCAGTGATGACTCGATGCTTTACCGCTTCGGTCAGGAATCTGTGCCCATCCAGGATCTCGCGGCATACTACCAACTCTACCGGAACAAAGGCACCCTCTATGCCTCGAATGTCCTCGAAAAAGGCATCCAGACCACCGCTCCGGATTTCAAGTCCAGCGCCGCCTTCCGCGAGGAATATAGCAACCTCTATCGGATGCCCGTGCCGATCCGGCTTCAGTTCGAGTTGAGTCTGATCGCCAAACCCCGCCCGGTGACCATGCCGCCTACCACGCTGAATACCGACACCCACCTGTTGCATGTCGGGATCACTCCCTCGGTGACACTCTGGAATCCCTACAATATTCCTCTCATCATGAACTACAGCAGCAACCCGGAGCAGTCCGCCAGTCTGTTGCGCCTGTTCAACCTTCCGCTTTCCTTGCAATGGAGGAAGAACGGCACGATCCTCCCCGGAGACGGAGTTTCTCTCGGAGACATCGTGGGAAATGCCAGTAGCGCATTCACGCTTTTCTTCTCGGGGAAGCGCTCGATCGCATTTCAACCCGGTGAAGTCCGCGTGTTCTCGCTCTCACCCAATGCCAGCATCGTCAACTTGAAGGATCCCGACAAATTCGATCCAAACCTGGAGGTCATTGCCGACTATGACCCGAATCAATTCCTCAAGATGCCGCGCTCCGCGACTAGGGAGCAGTTTAAGCTGGATATGCCGGCCGATTCGAAGGAATCCAAGAACTACCATAAGGAAGGAAGTGACTACGCCCTCACTTTTAAGGACGGAGACAAGATTTCAGTCTCGGTCACTGCCGCCAACAGCAGCTCCCAGCTCAGCCAAGGCAACAATGCCTTTGAGTTTTTCATGCGCCAATCCGTGATGAGCAAGACGAACGAGGAATCGATGTGTCGCCAGTATCATCTCAGCAGCCGCATGGATACCGCCCCCGCGAGAGCGCAGGATTTCAACAACAAATTGATGGCCAAGGGCTTTCCGGGGGGGAAAGACATCGACTTTGGCTCTGACATCCGGGGAACGACCTTGATCAAAAATAGCACGAAGATTCCAGAGCGCGGATATGCCTTCCTCCAATTCACCCTCGCGGCCGGTGGCGAAACAAAAACTGGTGGGCGTCAGTTTGTAAGCCGGCCATTCCTCCACTCCTCAGCCATCACCGGCGGCTCATTCATCGACAGTTTCGAGCCTGATTCGCTCTATCAGAATGGCTGGAACTGGTCGGTGGCGGAGGCTCGTGGTAGTTTCTCAACGCTCTCCGAAACGGGTAGAGATGGGAAAGGCTTCTATGGCGGCGGCTACACCTCGGCGACGGGTTACACCAACGTGGTTCAGCAGGAGGTTCCCATCGTCCCGCCCATCTCGATCGCCGCTCTCAGCCATGCTCAGCTCGGCGGTTTCAGCATCGCCAGAGCGGCGCTCGGAAGCAAACCGGCCGATTTCGCCAATAACTATCAAAAGACCACTGCCAGCGGTAACGGCGGACTCTTTCCCCGCACGCTGCAGGCGATCGGAAACTCCTACGCCCATCCGTATTTAAGGCCGGATGAAGCCCATGGCACATGGACCCGGGAGATTCTCGCTGGAGCTGGTACGAAGGTGACCTTCGCAGACCATTCTTATCTCGCGAACAAGGCATTGTGGGACGACTATTTCTTCTCGTCCATCACACCAGCCAACACCCGGATCTTCGAGGGCACTTCCAGTGCCTCGCAAGTCGCTGAAGGATTCTTTTTCAATCAGAAGCCTCTGCCCAACCGCCGCATGACACCCTACCTCAAGGACTTCGACAAGGTCATGCTCAATCAACTGGTCACCACTGCCGACAAGGCGACCGACGGCTTTGCCGATCAGATCGCATCCCGTCTGATGGTTCAAGGTGCCTTCAACGTCAACTCCACTTCGGTGGCGGCTTGGAAGATCTTCTTTTCGAGCCTCAAGGACAAGAAAATCGCCTACCTCGGCATGAGCCGGTCCCTAACCGATAACGAGGTGAAGCTCTACACCTATCCCGACCCAGCCGCATCTAACGAAATTGAAACCGTCGGTGTGCCTGTCTCCTCATTCTCCCTGCCCAACGGCCGCCCCTATCAGGGAAGCCCGACCGATACGTCGGACCGCAGCCAATGGGCGGACTGGCGGCAACTCACCGACAATGAGATCGACGAGCTTGCCAAGGCGATGGTCAAGCAGGTCAAGCTCCGCGGCCCCTTCCTCTCGCTCTCCGAGTTCGTCAATCGCCGTCTCGATTCCGGCAACAAGAATCTTTCGCTCAAGGGCGCCCTCCAAGCCGCCCTCGACGACCCTGCGGTTTCAATCAACTCAGGATTGCGCGGTGCCGACCGCCAGATCAGTTCCAGCGATACCGCCGGGATGAATCCGGCCTTCCAAGAGGCTCTTGAAGGTCCTGTCGCCTATGGAAGTGCCGCCTATGTGGATCAAGCCGATGTGCTGCGCAATTGCGCCGAGCTCCTTACGCCGCGGGGAGACACCTTCGTCATCCGCACCTACGGCGACGCGCTGGACGCCAACGGCAACGTCCAAGCAAAAGCCTGGTGCGAGGCAGTGGTGCAGCGGGTCCCGGAATACATTTCCAAAGAGGATCAGGCCCACCTCAAACAGAGCGATCTTAACGCTCCGGAAAACAAGAATTTTGGCCGCAAGCTCGAGATCATGAGCATGCGCTACCTCAGCGAAACCGAAATCTGAACGATTCCCCCTAAGCCTCCAAGACATCCACTCATGAGCCATCCATTCCGTTCCCCTCTCGTCGTGATGACCCTCGCGGCCATGCTGCAATCCGGCCACGCCCAGGTCGCGGCCAACACCACCGTGCAGTTCGTCTCGTTCCCTCCGGTGGCCGATTCGATGCCGGTCGAGTTGCTCCTCGGGGAGGGAAAAACCCTCGAGATCGAGATCCCTTCGGATGCGCCCTCCGGTCCCTATCAGGTTCCCCGCGGCGCATCCTGGACCGTTGGCAAGTCCGGTCCGGAAAAAGACGGTAAACCCCAGTTCACTGTTTTCGGCACAGCCCCCTCACTGGCATCTTCCAATCAATTGATTCTGCTTTTCCGCAAAGGCCAGACCGATGCGGAGGGATTCAAGGTCATCCCGCTGGATTTCAAGAGCCAGTTCGGTGACAGGATGTTGCTTTTCTTCAACATGGCGCGGGAAGAATTCGCCGCTGAAGTCGGCGGGGTGAAATTCTCCGTCAAACCCGGTGCCCAGCGGATCATCTCTCCGAAGGCAGACCAAGGTGAGAATCTATGCCATGCAGACCTCTACTATCGGAAAGAGGAAATTTGGAAGCCGTTCTTCTCCGCCAACTGGCCGCTCGATGACACCACGCGGGGTTTGTTCTTCATTTACGCCGATCCCGCAAGTTCCCGTCTCAAGCTTCACGCGGTTGACGTTTCGCTCTGACCCCATGATTAAGTGAAAACTCTAATTGTCCTAACATCGATTCTCGCGCTGGTTTCCCATCTCCTGTGGGTGCCTGCCTCCGCCGCCCCGGCCAAGCCCAACATCCTCTTCGCCATCGCCGATGACTGGTCATTCGGGCATGCCGGTGCCTACGGTTGCAAATGGGTCAAGACTCCCGCGATGGACCGCGTGGCCCGCGAGGGGATTCTATTTAAAAACGCCTACACGCCGAACGCCAAATGCTCGCCTTCTCGAGCCTGCGTCATCACCGGTCGCAATCCATGGCAACTCAAGGAAGCTGGCAACCACTGGTCCAACTTCCCAGCTGAATTCAAGTCATTCCAAGAAGCACTGGGTGATCACGGTTACTTTACCGGAATGACTGGCAAGGGCTGGGGCCCGGGGATCGCCAATGATTCGCAAGGCAAGGACCGCGAGATGACAGGCAAGCCCTTCAATGCAAAGAAATTTCCTGCCAAGATCACCAAAGGAATATCCGCAGCCGATTACGCCGGCAATTTCACCGGATTCCTGAATGCCGCCCCCAAAGACCAGCCATGGTCATTCTGGTATGGCGGCCATGAACCGCATCGCGGGTACGAATACGGCTCGGGCGTGTCCAAAGGCGGCAAGAAGCTCTCCGACATCGATCGCGTACCAGCCTGCTGGCCGGATACCGATGAGGTCCGCAACGACATGCTCGACTATGGATTCGAGGTGGAGAATTTCGACCTCCATCTGAGCCGGATGCTCGCCGAGTTGGAACAGCGGGGAATGCTGGAAAACACCATCGTGGTCGTCACCTCGGACAACGGCATGCCGTTTCCCCACTGCAAGGGCTATGCCTATCATCATTCGAACCACCTGCCGCTTGCCATCATGTGGCCGCAGGGCATCACCAAGCCGAACCGGGTGGTGGATGATTATGTGAGCTTCATTGACCTAGCTCCCACCTTCCTCGACGTCGCTGGCATCGCGCAGGGAGAATCCGGCATGGCCCCGATTACCGGACGCAGTCTCACGGAAATTTTCAGGTCCGGGGAATCCGGCCGCGTGATCCCGGATCGCGACCACGTCCTTCTCGCAAAAGAACGCAACGACGTCGGCCGGCCGAATGACCAAGGCTATCCGATCCGCGGCATCGTGAAGGACGGCATGCTCTATCTGCACAACTTCGAGCCCGATCGCGGGCCCGGCGGGGTCGCGGAGACCGGCTACAAGGACACCGACGACAGCCCGACCAAGACCGCGGTGCTCGCCATGGAGAAAGTTCCTGAGCTCAAGCACTTCTTTGCCGGCTCATTTGGAAAACTGCCTGCCGACCAGTTGTTTGATCTTCGTCGCGATCCGGATTGCATGACGAATCTCGCGGCGACTGTTTCCTTCGCTTCCTTGCAGAAGCAACTTTACGACGAACTCAGGAAACAGGGCGATCCACGCCTGCTAGGCAACGGGCATGTTTACGACGAATATCCCTACGCCAACGCCGCCAAGCGCAACTTCTACGACCGGGTCATGCGCGGCGAAAAGCTGGAGGGGGGCGCCTCCGCGGATTAACCAGTGCCTTTGTTGTTCAATCTAAAAAGTTAAACATGAGCCGTATTGTTCTAACAATCGCCGCCCTGCTGCTCATGCCGCTGGAGGCACTGCCAGCCACGGACGAGATTGCCACCGCCTCGGTGCTGCCTCCAACTCACCGTGGGCTGTATGCAATTTGGTATGAGCGCATGCCGGAGGTCATGGAATTGCCATACATCAACGGCGGCCAAGTCGTTGCGCAGTGGGGCGATCTGGAAACTGCGGAAGGTCAGTATGACTTCAGCCAACTTTCGGCAAAGATGAAACAGCTGCATGACCAGAACAAGCCGTTCTCAGTGCAGGTCAACGGCAACATCAAGCCGGCGTGGCTGTTCGACCGCGTGCCCTTTCTACCAGAGCCTTTGGGCGTGCAGGTGCGCGACACACGGGGGACGCTGATGTATTGGCATCCGGTTTACGAGCGGGCGTATCTCAATTTCCTGCGGGCTTACGCTGCGTTTCTGAAACAATCCCCCTACCGCGCATCGTTGCTCGGGGTGCGGCAAAACTTTAACGCCCTTGGCACGGAGCATTGGCAAGTGCCCATCGACAAGATTTCCCTGTCGCAATGGCGCGTGCCTTCGGGAGCGAATGCCGGAGAACCGTTCACGCCGGCACTGGGCCGCGCCTATCAAACCCGCGTGTTAGAGACGTTCGTCAGGGAGTTTACGCCGGAGACGCGCGTGTTTGTCCGCAACAACATTGCGGCGGAGCTGCGCCAGTCATTTGCACAGGATTTCACGGCCGGGCGACTGTGCTGGTTCCACACCAGCAGCGAAGTGGAACCGCGCAAGGGCGTCAGCGGACAATACCAACAGTTTCTCGATGATTGTCGCACCGGCAAAACGCTCGCTTATGCCGAGCCGTGGGCCAGCGCTTGGGGCCACCACGGCGGCAAGACCGATCCGCGTTGGTGCAGCCCACCGCAATGGAACTACTGGCGCTTACTCTGCGACCTCCATTGCGGCGTTTCCTTCATCGCGTGTTACGCCAGCGATCTCGAGTTGGCCCACAGCGGACGTTACCGGGTTGGCAATCTTTCTGCCGCTGAAAGCAAAAATGCCACGACGTTCAAAGACGAGTTCGATGCAGCATTTCAGTTCGCCGCCATATATGCCGGCTATCACGCCAGTCCACAGGCAGCGCCCGGAGCCTGGATTGCTTTTCGCGAGGGCGACACCCTTAAGGGCGACTACATGTTCTTCATGAAACGCGAAACCGATCAGACGCGCGAGATAAAGAACGCTGGCCCGGGTGACCAACGGTTCGGGGCTTGGGCACGGCTGTTGCCGCGCGACCAGACGATGCAACTGGTCCTGAACGAAGCCTTCGCCACAAGCCTTGCGACGCAAGCCGCCGTGCTCCGCGTCACCTACCTCGACCACGGTCACGGTTCGTTCGACATCCAGGCTGCCGGCCAGACTTTTCAAGGCCAATGCAGCAATTCCGGTCGCTGGAATACCATGACCTGGGAAATGTCCCGCCCGGATTTCGGAAAAGCCGACTCCGGAGTGCACCTATGCCTCCGCGCTCTCGGAGGTGATCTAACTGTTCACATGGTGGAAGTCGCCCGCCTATAATATTTACCCATGCCAAGACCTGATAACATGCTAACTAACTTATGAAATACAACACACCCATACTCACTTCGCTCGTGAAAACGCTCAGACCACTCGGCCTCAGTACCCTGTCGTCCATCCGCGCCGCCCTGCTGCTGACACCATTGTTCGCAATCGGCGCTGCCGCTGAGACTACCCAGCCTGTCCAACAACCGAAACTCAACGTCCCGGCCAAGGCAGACCTGCCGGACGCCGCGCAATATCAAAGCAAGGGCTTCAATGTCTTGTTTATCGCTGTTGACGACTTGAACGATTGGGTCGGTTGCTTCGGCGGCAACCCGCAGGCGATCACCCCCAACATGGACCGGCTGGCCAAGCAGCAGGCGATGGTGATGAACAAGGCCTACGCACCCTCCACGGTTTGCTGTCCCTCTCGCTCGGCTCTGCTAACCGGCATGCGGACCGCTTCGATCGGGGTCTATGGAAACCGTCAGAATATCAAGTCCGCGCCTAAAGCGAAGGATGTCGTCACCCTGCCGCAATACTTCAGCCAGCACGGCTATCACACTCTCTCCACAGGGAAGATTTTTCATAAACACCCGGCGGCGGACGGCATGGATGAAGGCCAGTGGGCGTTCAACGAATACGCCACACCCCCAGGGGGTGGAAACGGCGGTATGCTTTGGGAAAAAAGTCCCTCGACAAGCGGCGTCAGTGAAAAAGGCGAGGAGTTCCGGTGGGGAGCCGTCAAGGCCCCGGTTCAAAAGACCAAGGATTACATCACCTGCAAATGGGCGGCCGACCAGCTCCAGCGCGATTTTGACGGCAAGCCGTTTTTCCTCGCCCTTGGCCTCTCCAAACCGCATTTGCCATGGGAGGTTCCGCAGGAGTTCTTCGATCTGTATCCGCTTGATAAACTGAAACCGGTCGAGATCGTGCGCGACGACCTCGATGATATCGTCGGCAAGAATGGCAAGCAGCTTTTTCGTCCGGATCCCCGTTTTCTAGCCGCGGATAGCACCAACCTGCATCTTGAGGCGCAGCGTGCCTATCTGGCCAATATCAGCTATGTAGATCACTGCCTCGGCGTGCTGTTTGATGCGCTGGCTAAGAGCAAGTATGCCGAAAACACCATCATCATGCTCTGGGGCGACCACGGCTGGCACCTCAGTGAAAAGATGAAGTACGGCAAGACCGATCTATGGGAAGAAACGTGCCGCGTGCCACTGATCGTCCGCGTGCCCGGCGTGACGAAATCCGACTTCAAGTGCGAAGGGGTGGTCAACCTGCTCGACATGTATCCCACGCTGGTGGAGCTGTGCGGGCTGCCGGCCAATGCGGAAAACGAAGGGCGCAGCTTTGCCCCTCTGCTGAAGAATCCGTCGATGGAGTGGAACGTCCCGACCCTGACCACCTATCAATACAAGAACCACTCCTTCACCGATGGTCGTTATCGCTACACCTACTATGGCGGGAAGGCCGGCGGTGCCGAGGAGCTCTACGACCATTCCGTGGATCCGCTCGAGCATAAAAACCTGGCGGCGAATCCCGAATCTCAAGAGATCATCGCCCGCTTCAAAAAGTATCTGCCCACCCACGATGAACCGGACGCTCCCAGCAACAAACTTTCCGGAGCCGACAAAAGGAAAATGAGAAAAGGGCAAGCGAAAGAAAGATGATCAGTAGTCTCATTCTGGCAGACATCAATCGGTTTCACATTTCATTTCTAACTTATTTTTCCATGAAAAACAGAGTATTAACCTATATGGGTTTGCTGGTCGCCTCGATGGCCGGAGTGGCGGCGCAGTCGAAGCCGGGCTACGGAATATCCAGCTGGGCGGGATGGAAGCCGGGTGACATATCGCGCGCCGAATGCCCGGAGCTGTGCAGCGTGCCACTCATCCTGAAGTGGGATGACCTTGAACCGGTGCAGGGAGAATACGCGTTCCAGCTACAGATCGGCAAGCCACTCGAGGCCGCGCATGCGGATGACCTGTCGGTAACGCTGATGATCTGGGTAGGACCGGATGCACCTGAATGGATCTACACCAAAGGCGTTCCGGTAGTCACCACCGACAGGACGCATAATGCCCTGGGCCAGAAGACGGATAAACAGAGTAAGTATCCCTACTATCTCCACCCGGAATACAAGAAGGCATTTCACGGGCTGATCGACGCTTTCGGCAGTTATATCAAGACGCTGTCGCCGACCCTGCGTGAACGTATTGTGCTGGTCCAGTGTGCCGAAGGGTCCACCGGTGATGGACAGCCTTACAAGGGGAACCCGATCGATAAAAAGCAGGATATATCAGAGGAAGTTTGGAACGAATTCCGGCTTGAGGCTTGGGACCGCTACCGAAAGGCGATGCCCGGCATGCCCATCCTTGTGAACTCTGACGCCAATGGCGGCATGGAATCCCAGTGGCTTCTCGATAACATGGAGGTGATCACCTTGAAAGAGGGCATGTTCAGTCATGGCTACATCGTCAGTGATAATGACAAACGTCTGGCAAAGCACGCCGCCATCGAAGCAGAAGCCAACAAACGCGGCAAAATGGTGCTCATGCGTGGTGAGATGGACGGCGAGTTGTTTGAAATGGGCTGGTCGGAGCGCAACATTCCGCAAGCCCTCTACTGGTCGGGTATCTTTGCTGCGCATTGTCGGTTGGACATCTGGAATGTTCCCACCAAGGCGTTGAAGGACAAAGCCAATCGGCCCGCCTGCGCGTTCTTTAACAAATATGCCGGCCACAGGAACGCCTCGACTGCACCAGCGGCCTTCTGTGCGCTGCGCGACGGGCTCGAAGCCTCCGACTTTGACCGATTTCCCGCCGCGAAATTCGGCGGTAAGCCAGAGAACAAAAGGGATGCGGCGCGATACATCAAGATTGCCAAAGCCTTTTCCGCCTATGGCGCACGCATGGAAGATCCACAAAAGGCGACCGGCGGCGGCATGATCAACCGCAAGGCCACAGGCCCCAACGATGTGGGCTGGGGCACCTTGCCAGGAAACTATTCCCGATTCCTGACGCAAATCGACCCGGGCTCCGGCGATGTCGGACGGTGGAACATCGACGAGACCATCCATGGCCGTTTCGGTCGCTCCTTTGAGCATCAGTCAGGCAAGAAGCAAATGCGCTTCCAACTCGATGCGGGCTTTAATGCCAAGAAGCTGAAGGTTACTGTCACCTACCTCGACAAGGGAACGGGAACCTGGACAATCGGACTCCCGGGAAACGATGGCACAAAAATCTTCCAAAACGAGAACAGTGGCCGGTGGAAGACCCAGACTGTTACATCCTCCGGAATTTCTGACATCGTCCTGAAATATGAATCGGGAGACGACACCATCTTCCACCTCATCGAGGTCGATCGGATAGACTAAATATTGAACCGACTTCTTCTATAACAAATACATTCACTGGCTGTGCACCAAGTCGCGGCAAGGCCCGAAAAAAATCATGAAACTCATCTCAACAACCGCCTTTATCTCCAGCTTGATCTTCAGCGTATCAGCATTGCCTTCCCTAGCCGCTGATGTCCCCGCCAAGAAACCTAACATTGTTTTCATCCTCGTCGATGACGCGGGCATTGGCGATTTCTCTGCCTATGGCTGCAAGTATGGTGTCACGCCCAACATTGATCGCCTGGCGGCGGAGGGTATGAAGTTTACCCGCGCCTACAGCGGTAGTGCTGTCTGCGCGCCATCGCGCTGCGTGCTGATGACCGGCCAGCATCCGGGGCACATGTTGCGCCGTGCGAACCAAAGTAAGCACGGCCTGCTCGCCCTCCCCGACGGCCAGTCGACTTCCGCCCGCGTGTTGCAAGACGCCGGTTACGCGACTGGTGGTTTCGGTAAATGGGGGCTTGGCAATCCCGGCACGACTGGAGCGGCGGAGAAGCAGGGCTTTGATGTGTTCTTCGGCTACTACGACCAGAAACACGCGCACGACTTTTACACCGACTATCTCGTCCGCAACGGCGTGGATCTACCCTTCCCACAATCGGGCCGGAAGACGTGGGAGGACTATTCCCATACCCGCATCGCCGATGAGACGCTGAAGTTCATCGAGCAGAACAAGGACCGCCCGTTTTTCTGCTACGCCGCATGGACGCCGCCGCACGGCGACTATGTCATCCCCGACAATGCCCCGTATTCCCAGAAACCATGGTCGGAGGAGGTCCGGAATTACGCCGCGATGGTCGGGTTGATCGACAAAGATGTCGGCCGCGTCCTACAGAAGCTGAAAGACCTCGGTCTCGATGACAACACGCTGGTGATTTTCACTTCCGACAACGGGGCGAATGAAGAATTCGTCAAGCCGCTCGGCAGCACCGGTGGGCTACGGGGCTCCAAGCGGATGCTCTACGAAGGCGGCATTCGCGCGCCGTTCATCGCTCGTTGGCCGGGACGGATCCAGCCAAACACGACCAGTGACTTGCTGACCACATTCGTGGACTTTCTGCCGACGGCGGCAGACCTGGCCGGGGTTCCTATACCGCCCGCGACGGATGGCATCTCCATGGTGCCAACCTTGCTGGGCAAGAAACAGGCTGCGCGGCACGAGTCGCTATACTTTGAGATCTACGAACCCTATTTTCAACAATCGGTTCGCCTGGGTAACTGGAAAGGTTACCGGTTGGGGACAAAAGCGCCGCTCGAACTCTACGACCTCAAGACCGATTCGGCCGAGCAGCACAATCTGGCCGCAACTCACCCGGAAATCGTTCGTAAGATCGAAGGCATCATGGCTGCGGAGCACACGCCTTCTCCACACTACGACGCGCCAGAGCAACCCGGGAAGGTAACCAAAGCCAAGGAAAAGACCCCGAAGGCCAAACCCCTCTCTGAGTTATTGAACGAGGAGAACGCGAATCCCACACCCAATGAAAAATAAGCAAATGATGCTGAATCCATCGAAGTCCTGCCTTGCCGTGCTGCTGATGATGCCGTTGACGGTCGTCCATGCCGCCGACGTGGCATCGTCCGCCAAGCCTAACATCATTGTCATCATAACAGACGACCTCGGGGTCGGCGATCTCAGCCATGCCGGCGCGACCGGAATCAAGACGCCAAACCTCGACCGCATGGCGGCCGAAGGAGTGCGCTTCACCCAGGGCTACGCGCCCTCCGCGACCTGCACGCCGTCGCGTTACTCGCTTCTAACCGGTGAATACGCGTGGCGGCAGAAGGCGAAGACCAACAGCATCCTGGATGGCGACGCGCCGCTCTGCATCGAGCCGGGCCGCTACACCCTGCCGGAAATGCTGCGCAAGGCGGGCTATCAGACCGGCATCGTCGGGAAGTGGCACCTCGGTCTCGGCGACGGCAAGAACAAGGTGGACTTCAACGGTGAGGTCAAACCCGGCCCGCTTGAAATCGGCTTCGACTATTCTCACATCATCCCCGCCACCGTCGACCGTGTGCCGAGCGTGTGGATTGAGAATCACAAGGTCGTAGGGCTGGACCCCGCCGATCCCATCGAGGTGAGCTATTTGAAAAATATCAGCGACGAGCCGACCGGTCTGGAGCGCCCCGACCTGCTCACCCACTATGGCGCGGACAAACAGCACTCCAACACCATCATCAACGGCATCAGCCGCATCGGCTTCATGAAAGGCGGCAAGTCTGCCCGCTTCAAGGACGAGGAACTCGCCAGCACGGTCGTCGCCAAGTCGGTCGAGTTCATCGAGAAGCGGAAGGACAAGCCATTCTTCCTGAATGTGGGCATGTTCGAGCCGCACGTTCCACGCGTCGCCGAGCCACCGTTTGCGGGTAAGAGCGGCACCGGCGTGCGCGGTGATGTCATCGTCCAGATCGACTGGCAGGTCGGAGAAATCATGAAGACGCTCGATCGCCTCGGCATCGCCAAAAACACCATCGTCATCTTCTCCAGCGACAACGGGCCGATCCTCTTCGACGGCTATCACGACCGCTCGGTCGAGGATCTCAAGGGCCACAACCCCACAGGCGGACTTCGCGGGTGGAAGTATCTCACGTTTGAAGGCGCCTGCCGCGTGCCCTTCATCGTCAACTGGCCGCGCACGATCAAGCCGCGCGTCAGCGACCAGTTGATCAGCCTGGTCGATTGCTTCTCCACCTTTGCGAAAATCGCCGGTGGCAATGTCCCGGCGAAGGCCGCCCCGGACAGTCTGGACCTGTCCGAAGTGCTATTGGGCAAAACAACCGAAAACCTCCGCGACCACACCATCCTCCACGGCATCGGCGGTCTTGCCCTCCGGCAGGGCGACTGGAAATACATCCCCGCCACCGAGGTCTCAGGTGGCATGGGCAGCGGCGCGAACGCAGCCGATCCGCGCTTCGCAGCTGCTAACATTCCCGAGCCACTGCTTTTCGATCTCGCCACCGACCCGAACGAAAAGACCAACATCATCGCCAAGCATCCGGAGAAGGCTGCGGAGCTTGCTGCACGCTTGCAAAGCATCGTCGCCAACCCCTCCCGATGAAACCATTTCTCATTTTTATAGTCACGATCAGCAGCCTGATCCTCCACGCGCGAGCTGATGATCGGCCTCCAAGTGACGTGGCCAGCGCCCCCACGAAGAAGATGAATCTGTTGGACGGAGAAGGCTTTTGAAGGTGGACCTTTGTTTCGACTAACACCCATGCACTGACTGCGCCACTTGGTCCGTAGCCAACGGCCTCATAACCTGTAATACCATTTTGCTTAATAAAATAAGTATAAGGTTTTATTCGAATCGTTTAGTTCGGAGCGCAGGTAGCTGTTCAAAAACAAAGACAGGACTCGGTAGCTGTCTTCCCAGTATTTACGCAGGGTCACGGTGAACTGGCGGCCTCCTCATCCTTCTTCAAATGACTTGGGCGGGCGACCTTGAGTCGCCCGCCGAGCTTTCCCAGCTGATAGTAGATGGAGTTGGTGCCGAATTCAATGTGGTGCTTCTCCTTGAGCCAAGCTTCC
>Ga0164294_10002904_pt1 | contig 15318 bp, 16 predicted proteins | sample GEODES005metaG_FD_111479 | JGI IMG/M metagenome (GOLD analysis project Ga0164294, IMG submission 111479) | Oligotrophic lake water microbial communities from Sparkling Lake, Wisconsin, USA - GEODES005 metaG | ecosystem: Environmental > Aquatic > Freshwater > Lake | place: USA: Sparkling Lake...
CCCTGATCGTCCGCGCCGAGCGCGCGGGTAACGCGCGGCGAAGCTGCCCAAAAACCCGGAAGCCCCCGCCCCGCGACGTGCGGAGCGAGGGCTTCGAGGGGGGTTCGAGGCCCCCGCGAGGGGGCCTCGACGCGCTTAGTGGGAGTGCCCGCCGCCGGCGCCGTTGCCCTCACCCTCTTCCACGTACTCGGCGATCATCGCCTCGGTGGTGAGGAGGAGGCCCGACACGGAGCCCGCGTTCTCGAGGGCGGCGCGGGTGACCTTCGTGGGGTCGATGACGCCGGCCGCGTAGAGGTCCTCGAAGACGCCGGTGGCGGCGTTGAAGCCGTAGCCGCCGGTGCCGTTGCGGACGTTCTCGAGCGTGATGGAGGGCTCGCCGCCCGCGTTCACGACGATGGCGCGGAGGGGTTCCTCGACGGCGCGGCGCACGATCTCGACACCGAAGCGCTGGTCACCCGGCGCGTCGATGTTGGCGAGGGCGCGCTGGGCGCGGACGAGGGCCACACCACCACCGGGGAGCACGCCTTCCTCGACGGCGGCGCGCGTGGCGTGAAGGGCGTCCTCGACGCGGGCCTTCTTCTCCTTCATCTCGATCTCGGTGGCCGCGCCGACGCGGATGACCGCGACGCCGCCGGCCAGCTTGGCGAGGCGCTCCTGGAGCTTCTCGCGGTCGTAGTCCGAGGTGGTCTCCTCGATCTGCGCCTTGAGCTGGCTGATGCGGGCCTTGATGGCGTCCGCGGTGCCGAAGCCGTCGATGATGGTGGTGTTGTCCTTCGTGATCGAGACGCGCTTGGCCCGGCCGAGGTCGGTGAGGCCGAGGCTCTCGAGCTTGAGGCCGAGTTCCTCCGCGATGAGGCGGCCGCCGGTGAGGGTGGCGATGTCCTCGAGCATCTGCTTGCGGCGGTCACCGAAGCCGGGGGCCTTGACGGCCACGACCTGGAGGGTGCCGCGGAGCTTGTTCACGACGAGCGTGGAGAGGGCCTCGCCCTCGACGTCTTCCGCGAGGATGACGATGGGCTTGCCGGCGGCATGCACCTTCTCGAGGAGCTTGATGAGCTCGCGCATCGAGGAGAGCTTCTTTTCGTGGATGAGGATGTAGGGCTCCTCGAAGGTGGCCTCCATCCGCTCGGTGTCCGTCACGAAGTAGGGGCTGATGTAGCCGCGGTCGAACTGCATGCCGTCGACCGTCTTGAGCTCGGTCTCAAGGCCCTTGTTCTCCTCGACCGTGATCACGCCTTCCTTGCCGACCTTGTCCATCGCGTCGGAGATGATGCGGCCGATCTCCTCGTCACCGTTGGCGCTGATGGTGCCGACCTGCGCGATCTCGCGCTGGTCCGCGACGGGGCGGGACTGGGACTTGAGGTCTTCCACGATGGCGGCGACGGACTTGTCGATGCCGCGCTTCAGATCCATCGGGTTGTGGCCGGCCGCAACGAGCTTGACGCCCGCGCGGAAGATGGCCTGGGCGAGCACGGTGGCGGTGGTCGTGCCGTCACCGGCGACGTCGGAGGTCTTGGAGGCGACCTCCTTCACCATCTGGGCGCCCATGTTCTCGAACTTGTCTTCGAGCTCGACTTCCTTGGCGACGGTGACGCCGTCCTTGGTCACCACGGGGGCGCCCCAGGACTTCTCGATCACGACGTTGCGGCCCTTGGGGCCGAGGGTCACCTTCACCGCGTTCGCGAGCGTGTCGACGCCGGCGAGGATCTTGTTGCGGGCGTTGACGTCGAAGAGGATCTGCTTCGCTGCCATGTGGAACTCCTGAGGTATGCTGATGGAGCGCATCGCCGGGCTCGCGAGCTGCGGCCGATGCGCTGGAAGGAAAACGCGTTTGCGGAACTACTCCACGATGCCGAGAACGTCGTCCTCTTTGAGGATGAGCCTGTCGTCACCGTCGATCTTGATCTCGGTCCCGCTGTACTTGCCGAAGATCACCTGGTCGCCGACCTTGACGGTCAGAGCGGTGATCTTGCCGTCGTCCGCGACGCGGCCGTTGCCGACGGCGAGGACGGTGCCTTCAGAGGGCTTTTCCTTCGTGGTCTCCGGAAGAAAGAGGCCCGACTTGGTCTTGGTGGGCTCTTCGTTGCGCTTGACGAGGATGCGGTCGAAAAGAGGGCGGACGTTCATCTTCACTCCGGGCTCGCGATCCGTGAAGGGAGGCGAGGCATCGGGGGTTCATCCGGTAGGAGAACCCCACGGGGGGATGGAGGGTTGTTTCCCGGTCGAGCTCACGGCGAGCCCGACCCGAGGCGCCGGTGAGGTAGGCACGCCCTCGCTTGGGGTCAAGTCGATAGGCCGGAAGATTTTCGAGCCCACGCGAAGCATCGAGCGAAACCTCGTTCCCCATCCCGTTCTGGAGGGTTCATGAGTCGGACGGAGCCTGCAGGCCTCATCGCGGAGGGAAACCTCTTCGACTTCTTTCACGAGCACGTCGGAAACGCGGTGCTCCACCAGCGCGCGCCGGTGAGCGACAACGCGGTGTACTACCTGGCAAGCCTCCTGGCGGAGCAGGCGCGTCGCGAAGACGAGGAGGAGGCGGAGGGCCCCACCCTCGTGGAGCTCCGCCACCGCGCCGTCACTTCGCCCCTCCCCGAGGCGATCCCGATCTGGCGGAAGCTCGGCGATCGTTCTCTGTTGTTGACCGGCTTCTTCCGGGAGCACCTCGAGCGGCGCCGCATCTCGCGCGACTACTGCGTGCGCATGGGGGAGACCGCCTACCGCTCGCTCGAGCAGCTCCTGGACGCGCGGGGCGGCGGCTTCGCGGCGATCTTTGCGGAGCTCGCCGAGCGCTATCCCGCCTGCGTCGAGGTGATCGCCGAGGTGCGCGACGAGACCCGGGAGCGCTCGGACACGGACATCGTTCGCCTGTACGAGGAGTGGCTCACGAACGGCTCGCCTCGCGTCGCGGAGCGTCTGCGCCAGCTCGGGCTGGTGCCGAGCCGCACGGTGGGGTCCGGGTGATCCCGCTCATCCAGCGTCATCTCCAGGCCATCTACGACATCGAGGCCCCCGACATCCGGGACTTCCTCGTCGACGCCGAGGCCGTCCGCGCCATCCTCGGGGAGGAGGCGCGGCCCGCGCGCGAGTGGGTGCTCGTGCGGCAGTCGGACGACGACGTGGACATCGGGGTCTACCTGCACGCCGACGACATCGACGCTGTCGAGGCGCGCTCTCCCGCGGAAGCCGTGCGTGACGCCCTCCCTGCCTGGTGCGCCGTCACGGAGGGCGTGAGCCACTTCCTCCTGCTCGTCCGGCGGGCGGCTCGGGAAGAGACCGTCTCGATGCTGGAGCTCGAGACGCAGGCGGAGGTGGACAAGTTCGTGACGGCGCGGCTGCACGTGGGCCCAGATCCCTTGTTGCGTCGCCGCTTGTTCCGTGATGCATCCCTGGCGGAGGGTCTCGACGCCGAGGAGCGCGAGCGGTACCTCGAGGCGGGGCGGCTCGCCGACAGGTACTGCGAGCGCTTGGAGCGCCACCGGGACGTGTCCGCCCTCCTCGCGGAGCTGCGCGTCTTCTACCGGCGGACGGGCCACGCGCGGATGGACTTGTTGCGCCGAGCGGCATGAAGAGATAGCCGGCGAGGTCCCAAGAGGTACACGCATGGCGCGCATCACCGTCGAGGACTGCCTCGAGCAGGTCCCGAACCGTTTCACCCTCGTCCTCGTCACCGCGGAGCGCACCAAGCAGATCATGAAGGGTGCTCGCACCCTTCTCGATGAGGAGCGTACCAACAAGGAGATCGTCACGGCGCTGCGTGAGATCGCCGCAGGTCACGTCCAGGCGGACATGACCGGCTTCGACGACAACGAGAACGTGCAGAAGCAGCTCCGCCCGAACGACCTCCCCCCCTCGGTCGACGATCTGCTCCCCCCCGCCGCCGACGATCTCCCCCCCGAGGCCTAGCCTCGACAAGGATCCCCGATGTCCAAGCTCAACGAAGACATGTTCGACGTCCGCAAGATCGACCGCTTCCTCGCCGAAGGGGAGATCACTCCGGAGCAGGTCCAGGCTCACCTGGATAGCCTCGAGGACTGCTCCGACAACATGGAGACTTCCGCCATCCAGATGGTCGGTCACGACCGCAGCCGCCGCGCCGTCCACTCCGAGGAGGGCGGTCAGAAAGAGGACGAGGGGTAGATGAAGCGAGTCATCCGAGCGCCGACGGGAACGATCCTCCACTGCCGTGGATGGGTCCAGGAAGCTGCGTACCGGATGATCCAGAACAACCTCGATCCGGACGTGGCCGAGCGCCCGGAGGACCTCGTCGTGTACGGCGGAAACGGCAAGGCCGCCCGCGACTGGCCGGCGTTCGATCGCATCCTCGCGTGCCTCACGACGCTCGGGGATGACGAGACCCTCCTCGTTCAGTCCGGCAAGCCCGTCGGGGTGGTTCGTACGCACCCCGACGCGCCGCGCGTGCTCATCGCGAACTCCAACCTCGTCGGCAAGTGGGCGACCTGGGAGCACTTCCGCGAGCTTGAGCAACGCGGCCTGATGATGTACGGCCAGATGACGGCCGGGAGCTGGATCTACATCGGCTCCCAGGGCATCGTTCAGGGCACCTACGAGACCTTCGCCGAGGCCGGGCGCCAACATTTCGGCGGGGACCTCGCGGGCCGCCTCGTGCTCACGGCGGGCCTCGGCGGGATGGGCGGCGCGCAGCCGCTCGCGGCGGTCTTCGCGGGCGCGGTGTGCCTCGCGATCGACGTTGACCCGACGCGCGTCCAGAAGCGCATCGACACCGGCTACCTGGACGAGGTCGCGACCGACCTCGACGACGCCATCGCGCGCGCAAACCGCTACCGGGCCGACAAGGTCGCGCGCTCGGTCGGCCTCGTCGGCAACGCCGCCGACCTGATGCCCCTCATCGCCGCGAGCAGCCTCGCGCCAGACCTGGTCACGGACCAGACCTCCGCGCACGACCCCCTCGCCTACATTCCCGCAGGGCTCTCCCTTGCGGACGCCGCTGTGCTCCGCGCGGCCCATCCCGCCGAGTTCACCCGCCGCGCCTACGCCTCGATGGCCGTGCACGTGCGCGCGATGCTCGACCTGCAGAAGCAGGGCAGCCACGTCTTCGACTACGGCAACAACCTGCGCGCGGGCGCGGTCGAGGGCGGCGAGCCCGACGCCTTCGACTTCCCCGGCTTCGTGCCCGCCTATATCCGCCCGCAGTTCTGCGAGGGCCGCGGGCCCTTCCGCTGGGTCGCCCTCTCGGGTGACCCCGAGGACATCCGCGTCACCGATCAGGCCCTGCTCGAGCTCTTCCCGGCCGACGAGGGGCTCAAGCGCTGGCTGACGATGGCGCGCGAACGAATCCAGTTCCAGGGCCTGCCCGCGCGCATCTGCTGGCTCGGCTACGGCGAGCGTCACCGCGCAGGCCTGCGCTTCAACGAGCTCGTCGCCTCGGGCGCGCTGAAGGCCCCGATCGTCATCGGGCGGGACCACCTGGACTGCGGCAGCGTCGCGAGCCCCAACCGCGAGACGGAGGGGATGCTCGACGGCACGGACGCCGTGGGCGATTGGCCCATCCTCAACGCCCTCGTGAACGCCGTGAACGGCGCGTCCTGGGTCAGCTTCCACCACGGCGGTGGCGTCGGCATGGGGTACTCCCTCCACGCCGGCCAGGTCATCGTGGCGGACGGCACGGATGCCGCAGCGCGCCGCCTGGAGCGTGTGCTCCTGGCGGATCCCGGCATGGGCGTCCTGCGGCATGCGGACGCCGGCTACGAGCGCGCTGTCGAGGTCGCTCACGCTCGCGGCGTGCGGATTCCCGGAATCACCGAGTAGGCCAGAGGCCGCTCGCTCCGCCTCCAGGAATGCGGTTAGCGTTCTTCGAGGATCTCGAGGACGTAGCGCTTCTTGTTCTTTCCGCCGACGGCGTGGACGATGCGACGGATGGCGTCTGCGTGGATGCCCTTCTTCCCGATGACCTTCCCCACGTCCTCCGGGGCGACCGCGAGCTCGAGGACGCAGCTGTGCGCGCCCTCGACCTCGGTCACGACCACCTGATCCGGGTTGTCGACGAGGGCCCGGACGATGGCCTCGACGAGGGCCTTGACCTCGATCACCTCCACGCTCGTCCCGTTCTTGGCTTCCACCGCTGCTCTCCCGCTGCCTGCGGTTTCAGGATGAGCCGTCCCCGGGCTTTCGTCAAGCTGTGTCATGGGGTCGCAAGATCCGGGGGTCGGGCGCGTACTTCGGATGTGCGCGGCAACGAGGCGTACGCAGGAGAGCCCATGATCACCCACCGACCCACCGACGTACACTACACCGGAGACTGGCTCGACGAGGACATCAAGGCGGTCGCCTCGACCGACCGGCAGCAGTCCGTCGACCTGCTCGTCCGCAAGTACGGGGAGCGTCTGTACGTTCACGCCTACTGCATCCTCAAGGATGCCCAGGAGGCGCGCGACGTGGTGCAGGAGGTCTTCATCAAGGCGATGCGCGAGCCGCGCTTCTTCGATGCGGACTTCAAGATGCAGGCCTGGCTCTACCGGGTGACCCGCAACCTCTGCTTCAACCTGGTCCGCGACCGTCGCCGTCGGGACGGCATCCTCGCGGCGGTCCCACGCAGCGAGGAGTTCCACGCCGATCCGATCGAGGTCGTGTTCGGCAGCGAGCGTCAGGACGAGATCATCCAGGCGATCGGGCAGCTCACCGAGGATCATCGCACGATCCTCCTGCTCCGGTACTACGAGGACATGTCCTACGCGGAGATCGCGGGCGCGCTCTCGATCAAGCTCGGCACCGTCATGAGCCGCCTGTCGCGCGCGCGCGATCGCCTGCTCTCCGTGCTGGGCGAAGATCCCGAGCTCCTCGCCGCCTCCTGACTCCGATCCCGAGCGGGTGCGCGCTCCTCGTTGACCGGCCGGCGGCGGGTCTGTACGATGGGAGATGTGCGCGCCTGCTCCCGGGCGCCTATGCGAGGGTCCGGTTGCTTCCACGGAACGGAGAGATCCCAGCGGACCCACGCCAGGCCCTCCTCAGGTGCCTCGATCTGGGGCATACGGGGTGCCTGCTGAGCCGGGCCGACTCCGGTGTCGGCTACCGGGTCTATGTGATGCTGGGCGAGATCCTTGCGGCAGAGTCCGATGAGGACGATGCGACCTTGCTCGCGCTGCTGCGCGCCGGCGCGCACATCGACGAGGTCCAGCACGCCCAGCTCGCGACGAAGGCCGCGGCCAACGGCGGCCTCGGCGGGATGCTCTTCGACAGCCTCCCTGAGGACCTCGTCCTCCACCTTTTCGTCGAGCGCTTCCGCGAGAACCTCTACCGGTTCCTCCGGCTCGACGGTGGGGTGGACGTTCTTGCGATGGACGCTGTTTTTGTCGACAACATTCAGGTCGGCCACGACACCCGCTCCCTCCTGGAGGAACTCTCCGTCCTCGCGACGCGGATCGGACAGCTCGACGCCCATCGGGAGCTGGTGCTCGGCCCCGGTTCCGTCGCGCCCGTTGAGGACGTGGAGCGCATCCTGTTGGAGCGCTGTCGCGCGCCGCAGCGCCTCGGAGAGCTCTTGCTCGACTCCCCGTGGGAACACACGCGTCTGCTGGAGGCCGTGCGGCGCATGCTGGACGAGGGCATGCTCGCCGCGGTGCGCCCCCCGCCGGACGACGAGCTCTTCCCGGACGAGGACACCGCGGACGCGCCCCTCCCCGGCGCGCCGCCGCGCCGGGACGTGAGCACCGAGGAGGACGATCTCGCCGCCTTCCAGGATTACGACACCGTGCGCGAGGCGGGGGCCTTCCTCACGGATCGGACCCTGCTCGACCGCGTCGACCTCGACGGCCCCGGCCAGACTGAGCTCTCGGCCTCCACCGAGACCCTCATCGAGATGGAGGAGGCGGACGGCAAGGAGGCCCTCAAGAGCGCGGTGTCCCTCAATTTCTCCGGTCCGAAGCTGGCGGATGAGGAGGTGCTCCGCAAGCTCGAAGTGACGAACGAGGTGCTCGCCACCATCGTCGGCGCGCTTGAGACCGGCGTGGGCCGCGGCGCGGGCGTGGCGCGCCTTCAGCTCCTCGTCGAGGGCACGTCGGTGAACCTCGCCCCGTTGTTCAAGGGCGTCGAGGTGACTGAGGACGGCACGCTCCCCGCCAACGTCGTGGTGCGGAACCTACGGAAGCGCCCGGTCGCGGAGCACCGCCGCCTCCTCAACCGCGGCCTCGCAGACCTCATCGAGCGCGCGCTCTCTGCGGCGGACGAGGAGCTCGACGTGGACGGCTTCGAGACGATGTTGGAGCAGCTCGCGGGATACCAGCAGCGCCTCGGCGTGTAGACGGGCGCGGGCCCCGAACGGAAGCGAGGGCGATGGGCTGGTTCGTCTGGGTGTTGACGGTGGGCGCGACCGACCCCGGCTCGGTAGGCGCCGAGGCGGCTCCCTCGGTCGAGGTCGGGCCCGCCCCTGCCGACGCGCCCGTGAGCGCTGCTCCCGCGCCGGCGCTGCCCGTGTACACGCCGGTGCCCCGCGGCCCCGAGCGGTGGACGCCCCCAGCGGCCGTCCTCGCCGCGGTGCGCGCCGCACGCACCCTCCCCCTCGGCGTGCGCGTCGAGCGCGCAAGCCGCGCGTTCCTGGGGCTCCCGTACCTGAACGACGCCGCGGGGGAGGGCCAGGGCGTCGATCCGGATCCGCCGAGCCGCTACGACGCCTTCGACTGCCTCACCTTCGTGGAGGAGGTCCTCTCCCTCTCGCTCGCGGGAGACCCGCTGTACGCCCCTGCGCTGCGCGACGCCTTCCGCTACGACGGCGCCCCGTCCTACGAGCGCCGGCGCCACTTCATGGAGGCCGAGTGGATCCCCGACGCCATCCGGAACGGACTGGTGGAGGACATCACGGCCCGCGTCGGCCGCGCGCGTGTGCTGCGGAAGGACGTGACCCGCGAGGTCTGGCAGCGGTGGCGACGGCGCGGCCTCTTCCAGCTTCCGGAGTCGGCCCTGCCAATCGGGGAGTGGATGCTGCCCTACCTCGACCTCGCGGAGGCCGCCGCGGCCGTCCCGCGCATCCCGGCGGGCGCGTTGGTGTTCACGATGCGCCAGGAGCGCGCCTACTCGCCGATCGTCATCACGCACATCAGCCTGGTCGTACCGCCGGAAGAGGGGAGCGCCCCGGGCGCCGAGAACCGCATGCGCCACGCGACACGGATGGGCCACCAGCTCGTGCGGGATGATCGGCTCGGCTGGTATGCCGCCCATCTGCGCGACTACGTGAACTGGCCCGCGCTCGGCATCTCCGTGCTCCTGCCCCGCGAGCAGGGCCCACGGCTGTCCGCCCTCCAGGAGATCCCCTTGCCCCCAGCGTTTCCCATGGCCGACGGGCCGCTCCCCGCCTTTGTGCCGCAGCCGCTCGCGCCCGGCGCCCCGGCGCCCGCCGCCGCGGACGAGTCCGGAGACGTGCCGTGAGGGCCGTGCTCTGGGACCTCGACGGAACGCTGGTCGACAGCGCCGGGGACATCGCCGCCGCGGTGGACCGCACGCTCGTGCGCACCGGCCGCTCACCGCTCGGGGAGGCCGTCGTGCGCGGCTTCATCGGGGACGGCGCCCGCAAGCTGGTCGACCGCTGCGTGGAGGCCGCGGGGGGACGCCCCGGCGAGGGCGATCTCGCCGTGTTCCTCGAGGAGTACGGCGCCGGCCTCGTGGTCCGGACTCGCGTGTACGACGGGATGGTGGCCGTGCTGGACGCCGTACGCGCGCCGATGGCCGTGGTGACCAACAAGCCCGAGGCGTTCTCTCGCACGATCCTCGCGGGGCTCGGCCTCGCTCGGTTCTTTCCCGTCGTGATCGGGGGAGACAGCTACCCCGTGCGGAAGCCCGATCCCACCATGCTCTACGAGGCGGTCCGACTGCTCGACGGGCGCGACGGCGTGATGGTCGGCGACGGCCCGGCGGACGTCGGGGCCGCGCGCGCCGCCGGCATGCCGATCATCGGGGTGGCGTGGGGCATCTCCGCGCCCGTCGGAGCGGACGTGAGCGTCGCGACCCCGGCCGCGCTCCTCGAGGCCCTCCGCGACGCGGGGATCGCCCTCAAGTAGGGGGGTGACGGCCCGCGGTCGGCGGCCCGGCCGCCGGGCTCCGCGGGCTCGGGGCTCGGATCGAGCCCCCGGATCCTTCAGGCCCCGAACGCCGCCCGAACCTGCTCGCCCTCGGCCCCGTTGTCGGCGGCCCAGGCGCGAACGGCGTCCGCCACGAGGCCGCGGGGATCCTTGCCGTAGGAGCGCAGCCCGTCATCCACGACGGTGGCGAGGGGCTCGCCGGCGGCGATGCGGCGGCGCACCTCGGGGAGCAGGACCTCGGCGAGGTGCTGCTTGTTCTCGATGGCGACCAGATCGCTCACGCGGAGGGCCCAGAGCGGGAGCTCGATGCCGACGCGCGCGAGCATGCCGTGGGCGAAGGCGAGGGCCAGGGCGCGGGCCTCGGCGGCGACGCGCGGGATCTCCTCGGCGGGGGGCACGCCGGGGCGGCCAACGACCTCGACGTAGATCTTGTTCTTGGGCTCGGTGCCGGACGGCCGGAGGAGGAGGCGCGCGCCGGGCTCGGTGGCGCCGGGCTCGGCCAGGCGGAAGACCAGCACGTCGCGGCTCGCGGCGTCGGTGCCGGAGCGGATGGGGCCGAGCGAACCGGCGGGATCGGCGCGGTCGGTGACCTCGAGGACGTGCCACTTGCCGATGGTGGTGGGCGGAGCCTCGCGCATGGAGGCCTGGATGCGGTCGATGCGGGCCTTGCCGGCCGCGCCGCGCATGACGGTGCTGACGAGCTCGTTGTGGACGTAGCCCTCGCGCGCCCAGACGGCCTCGAGCGCGTCGGACAGGGTACGGCCTTCCCGGGCGAGCAGACTGGCGAATTCGGCGAGCGCGAGCGCGGCGCCGGCGGCGTCCTTGTCGCGGAGCGCGGGGGTCACGAGGACGCCGTGCGACTCCTCGACGCCGACCACGAAGTCCTCCGGGCGCCCGGTGACGCCGCGGAAGCGCCCGGTGTCCTCGAGCTGGCCGAGGCCGTCGCCGATGTACTTGAAGCCGACCATCAGATCGGCGACGACCTGCGCGCCGTGCCGCACCGCGACGCGGCGCACGAGGTCGCTCGTGACCTCGGTCTGCATCACGATCGGGTTGCTCCACTTGCCGTTCGTGAGGCGGTACTCGGTCACGAGGGCCGCGATCTCGTTGCCGGTGAAGAAGCGGAATCCGGCCGCCCCCGCGGCGTTCCGCGCGCAGAGGCCGATGCGGTCGGCGTCGGGGTCGCAGGCCATCACGAGGTCGGCGCCGAGGGTGGTCGCGAGGGCGACCGCGCGGTCCATGCTCTGGCGCACCTCCGGGTTGGGCGTGCGGAAGGGAACCTCGGTGAACGCGCCGTCGTGCGGGGCCTGGGTGGGCTCGACATCGACGGGGAAGCCGGCGGCGCGGAGGACCTCGACCACGGTGGTGTCCCCGGTGCCGTGCAGGCCGGTGAAGACGACGCGGGCGCTCCGCGCGTCGGGGCGCAGGGAGGTCGTGAGGTTCTCGGCGACGTAGGCGTCGTGGATGGCGGCGGCGTAGTCGCGCACGAGGCCCTGGGCGCGCGCCTCGGCGAAGGGGATGCTCCGCACGCGGTCCACGCGGTCGACGTGGGCTGCCATCTGCTCGTCGTCCGGGGGGACCTCCTGGCCGCCGCGCGCGTTGTAGAACTTGCCGCCGTTGTCGTCCGGGGGGTTGTGGGACGCGGAGACGTTCAGGCCGCCGTTCGCCTTCAGGTAGCGGATGGCGAAGGAGAGCTCGGGGGTGGACACGTAGGTGTCGCTGCCGGGCGGGAGGAGCGTGGTGGTGACGCCGTTCCCGGCGTAGACCCCGGCGGCGATCTCGGCGAAGTCCCGCGAGGAGAGGCCGACGCAGGGGTTCGGCACTGCGGGATCGTAGACCCCGTTTGCGTCACGGAAGCGACGAACATCGTAGGCGATGACGACGTGGAGGGGGGCGCCGGCCTCGCCGCGGAGGGCCTGCTGCTCGCGGAGGAAGGCGACGTGGCCCTGCACGCTCGCCCCGAGTGTCCACGGGTTGTAGCGGTTGGGGCCGACGCCGACAGGGCCGCGGCGGCCGCCGGTGCCGAACGGGAGCACCTGGTAGAAGGAGTCGAGGAGGAGGTCCCACCGGGCGCGCGTGGCGATCGAGTGGATCTGCGGGTGATACGGGGCGAACTCGTCGTTCTCCAGCCAGCGGGCCAGGTTCGCGAGCGCGGCGGCGCGCACCTCGGGGCGGACGGGGAGGGCCTCGAAGGCGTCCTTGGCGGCGGCGAGCATGGTCACTCCTGGGTCGTGCGGGCGGCGGTGACGGCGGGGAGACCGTCGATGTCCAGGGCGCCGGTGGCGATCCAGGACTCGAAGGTTCCGCCGGAGGTCTCGAGCGCGAGCACCTCGATGCTGGCGCCGGCGAGGCCGAAGCTAGACACGGCGTTCGGGATCGTCCCGCTCCAGGATCCGGGAGCGTAGAGGTCGTGGACCCGGTTGCGGGCGTCGCGGAAGCGCACGCGCACGAAGTGGGCGTCGGTGTCGGCGGTGTAGCCGAAGTTGCGCGCGGCTGGCTCCCAGAGGTCGATCGTGGCGATGTCCTGGAGCATCGGGGCGAGGATCGTGTCGCCGCTGCGCTCGGTCGCGAGGGCGGTGCTGGTGGCGCCGCCGCTCCCGGTGCCGCCGACCTGCGCGTAGGCCAACACGGCGGTCCCGAGGCTGTCGGCGACCGTACCGGCGGCGACGGTGGGGACCTCGGACGGGCCCCCCGGTGCGCCGCTGCCGAGCCCGGTGATGATGTAGCCCTCCCCGGCGCTCTCCTCCGCGACCAGGAGGAAGTACTGCTCGGTGCCGGAGAATCCACCGGGAAGCGGCGGGAGGGAGATGCTCGCGGTGTCGTCGAAGCGGGCGGCCGGGGCGAGATCCGCGACGGTCTCGGCGCCGTCCACGCCGGTGAGCCCGGAGGCGTAACCCCAGGACATCGCCCCCATGTTGGCGGCGAGGAGCGCGAGGGCGTCTCCGGTGCCGGACAGGCTGCTCGTCGCGTCCGCGATGGGGATGGGGCCGCCGAGGCCCCACACGGCCACGGGGCCGGGGAGCGCGGTGGCGGAGAAGGAGTCGGCCGCGCCCTCGATGAAGAGGTTGGCGGGGGCCTCGACGTCGACGCCGAAAACGGTGATCGCGCGCTCTTCCGCGAAGAGGTCCTCCAGTCGCGTCGCGGCGAAGGCGCCCTGGATCGAGGCGCCTGCGAAGCCCACCACGATGTCCGAAAAGCCGCCGTCGTCCACACCGGCGAAGTCGACGGCGCCGGTGAGCGTGGCGTCGCGCGCGACGGTGTCCTTCGGGAGGATGGACACGGTGAGCGCGCGCCCGACGACGCCGGTGACGGTGAGGGCGTCGTAGGTGTCGTCCACCCACGCCGAGAACGTGATCGGGAGGGCGTCCGTGACGGGGAGGAGCGCCACGCCGGAGGCGTCGGTCTGGACCGGCGAGGTGAACGGCAAGGCGACGCGCGCGCCTTCGATCGGGGCGCCGGAGAGGCCGTCGAGCACGGTGATGGTCGCGACGCCGTCCGCGCGCACGTCGACGGAGGCGGTGGCCTCCAGGCCCCCGTGGGTCACGCGGAGGGTGGTCGTCCCCTCCGCCAGCGCGGTGACGGTGCCGGCGCTGTCCACCGTGGCGACCGAGGGATCGTCCACGCTGAAGGTGGGGATCTCGGTGTCGCTGGGAAGGTCTCCACGGAGGCCGTCGGGGTCGGTGCCGACGACGCGGAGGGACCAAGTGGCGCCGGCATGGACCGCGATGGCGGCGGGCCAGACCTCGATGGAGAGCCAGGAGGGGGCGGCGGTGTCGGTGTCCCCGCCGGTGTCGGTGTCGGCGGAGCTGTCGGTGTCGGCGGCGGTGTCGGTGTCGACCGCGCTGTCGGTGTCGACCGGGGCGGAGTCGTCCACCACGGAGGTGTCCCGGAAGACGTACCCGGTGTCCTCCGGGGCGGTGTCCTTGGGGTCGACGGTGGTGCAGCCGAACAGGGCGAAGGAGAGGATCATGGCGAGCTCGCGGCGGGGCACTAACCCAGGTACGGGCGGGAGGGAGCGGCGATCCGCGGGGCGCACCGCTACTCGACCACGGTGAAGGCTGAGGCGAAGGGGGCGAGCGGCAGGCCGTCGACGCTCTGGCAGCCGTCGTCCCCGCCGCGGGCGGAGAGGCGGTAGGTCCAGCCCGTGGGCAGCGGGGCGTCGTGCGTGAGCTGGACGCGGTAGCCCTCGTCCTTCGAGACGACCGCGAGCGCCACCGCAAAAGCGACGGTCTCGTCGTCGTGCACGGCGTCGATCCGGAGGGTCTCGGGCGTGCAGAGGGCGGGATCGATGGGGTCCGAGAAGCGGAGCTCGGGGATGTGGGCCTCGACGACGTCGGCGGCGTCTTCCTCGGGGGAGACACCCACGATCACGAAGCCGGGGTCGGGGAGGGCTTCCACCGGCGTGCAGGCGGCGAGGGCGAGGAGGAGTTTCACTCGGCGAAACGTAGCGCGAGCAGCCACGACGCGGCGCCCTCGCGGGCGATCGCGCCGTTGGCGACGCAGGGCTCGCCCGGCGGGAGCAGCGGGGTGGTGGTGTAGGGCGTGTCCGCGTCGAGCGCGGCGGGGCCGGCGCTGGCGATCAGCACGTCGTCGGCGTCGTAGACGTCGAGCATGATCGTGACGGGCTCGCCCTCGCGGATGCCGGGGAAGGGGACACGACCGTTTCCCGCGCCGCGCTCGAGGGTACCGTGGTCGGACACGCAGACGCGGAGCAGCTCCGCGCCCTCGGGGAGCGGACCGGTCACGTCTACCTGGAGATCGGCCACGTCATAGGACTCTCGCGCGCAGGCCCCGCAGAGCGCGGCCAGAAGTGGTGCCGCCGCGCGCCACCCCCGGACCTTGGCGGGGCGCGGGCGGAGGATCACTCGGCGGCTTCCCAGTCGTAATGGGCGAGGTTCCACTTCTCGGTGTAGCCGGTGAGCTGCATCCAGGCGGGGCCGTAGCGCTGCACGAGCCAGTAGTCGCCCGCGAAGATGGGGCCGGTCATGTCGTCGCCGTCGCCATCGTCCAGGTTGATGTGGAGGCAGTTCTCCCAGTCCAGACCCCAGTCGACCGGGCAGTCTTCCGGGCCGACGAGGGTGGAGACGAAGGTGTAGCCGTTGGTCTCGGTGGTGACGGACTCGCCGCGGTTCATGCGGTCGTCGTCATCCGTGACGAGGACGGGGGTGTCGAAGGTGATGAAGTCCCCCGTGCCCTCGGCGTAGGCGTGGATCTTGATGCCCTCGCCGCTGGTCGACGACCACTTCACGGCGCCCACGAGCTCGCCCGAGTC
>Ga0164294_10002908_pt1 | contig 15313 bp, 13 predicted proteins | sample GEODES005metaG_FD_111479 | JGI IMG/M metagenome (GOLD analysis project Ga0164294, IMG submission 111479) | Oligotrophic lake water microbial communities from Sparkling Lake, Wisconsin, USA - GEODES005 metaG | ecosystem: Environmental > Aquatic > Freshwater > Lake | place: USA: Sparkling Lake...
CACCGCGTGCTCGGCATTCTTCAACGATGCGTCGCTCAGTAGCGTGTCGAACGCGCTATCGCTCAGCGCGGCCAGGGCCGAACGCAGGGAGGCTTGCAGCTTGGTGCTCTCGGCATCCAGGGTGGCAATCCAAGCCTCGTCTGCCTTCACGGCTTCATCATTGGCATCGTCGGCGGACAAGCAGCCTAGGTAAGCGGAGAGATGGTAGAGGCGGTCGCCCAGGGCTTCCAGCGCGTTGATCACCTGCACGATGGCTGCGATGTCGTTGCCGAGGGCGGCTGCTTGCTGCTTCAGCGCTTCCACATCGCGCACGAGCACCGCTTTGAAGTCGGTGTAGTCAGGTTGGCCGAAGCCGGAGAACCAAGAGTCGAGGGACCAGCGGTCAGGAGTGGTGGGGGCGGTTGGTGACATGGAAGAAAAGATGAGATTAGGGACGGACTTGGCGAACGAGGTCAGTGGCTTCTTGAGCGAGCTTCGTGATCGCCACCCAATCGCCCTTGGCGATCAGATCTTTCGGCGCGAGCCAGGAGCCACCGAGCGCGAGCACCGAGGGCTCGCTCAAATACTGCGCCGCATTCGCCGGGCCAACGCCGCCGAGCGGGATGAACTGCACGCCCAGGTGCATGAACGGCGCGGCGATGGTGCGCAGGTAGGGCAGGCCGCCGCAGGGTTCGCTGGGGAAGAACTTGAGCACGCGGCAGCCGGCTTCGAGGGCGAGTTCGATGTCCGTGGGCGTGCACACGCCTGGCGCGAAGGGCAGCCCGATGCGGAGCGCTTCTGCGACGACTCGTGGATTCATGCCGGGAGCCACGCCGAAGCTGGCCCCTGCCTCCTTCGCTTGATTCACTTGCTGCGGAGTCAAGATCGTGCCCACGCCAAGGGTCATCTCTGGCACCTCGCGGCGAATGCGGCGCAGGCATTCCAGCGCGGCCTCGGTGCGTAGCGTCAGTTCGATGCTATCGACGCCGCCTGCGAGCAAGGCACGCGCCAGCGGCACGGCATCGTCTGCCCGGTCAATCATGAGCACGGCAATGACGCCGGTCTGGCGGAGGTGGCGGGAGAGCGAATCGGTCATTCAGGGGAAGCAGGCGGGGACGGGTGCTTTTGCAACCGGCAAGTCGGCAGCCCTCAGCGCCTAGTGATCTGCAAGTCATCCACGTAGATCCAGTTGTCCGTCGAGATCTCGGGATGGCGATACATGCCGAGCTTGAGGAAGTGCTGAAAATCATTGTGCATGTTGGCTCCGGTCGCGGTGGCCACGGGCGTGGTCATGTCATCGAGAAAGAAGACAGCTTTGCCATCGGCCTTCTGCGACCAGCGGATGTCCACGGCCAGGCGGTGCCATTTGCCGGGTTCGATCCACACGGGGCCATGCTTCTGCGATTGATCGGGGCCGTAGGCAACGGCGACGCCGAGCTTGCCCTGCAATTCGCCAAGCGCGAGGAGCACGGGAGGGCTCTTGGAGGCGAAGCCGTCCCAGTTTTCGCCCCGTGCCGGATTCGGCTGATCATGCCACTGGCCGATGATCCACCAACGGTTTTTCGGGGCGTCGGACACAAACCCCTTCGGCACCATGAAGCGCCACGCATACCGCACGGTGTCGCCCTGCTGGAACGGGTAATTCACGCTGACCTCGGCGCGGATACCGCCATTGCGCTTCTTCTGGCCGGGGAACAAATGCAGGCCGAGATGGGTGTCCGCGCCTTCGCCAAGGATGGCAATGTTTTCAATCCCTGGCACCTCCACGTTGGCCAAGGGCAGCAAGTCCTCCGGCATGAGGGTGCGCAGATAAGTGAGTTCCTTCTCGCGAGCCGCAGGATCTGCACTGCGACCGCAGGAGGGGAATGAGCCCACCGCGATAAGGATCCAAAGAAGAGAGCGCGTTTGCATGACTGGCTGGAGGTTAGTGAGTGCGGCGCTGTAGCTGGAGCATGGCTTCGGCATAGCGCTTGCCGAACTCGCGCAGCGACGGCGTGTCGAAGTGCACGCCATCGCCTTTGTGCTTCAGTCCGGTGGATTCGACGATGGCTGTATTCGTGCTCGATTTCGGCAAAGCGGAGAGCTGTTCATTCACGACGGGCCAGAAGCTGGGCTTGCCATTCTTGTCGACCGTGGCCAAGAAGCTGCCCAGCTTGCCCGCCACGAAGGGCACGTCACCAGCGCCGAGATCGGCGCGCAAGTCGGTGATCATCTGGGCGAGACGCGCCCCGTAACTGCGCGCGGTGGTCCCCGAGCCGGAGTCGCTTTCGCCTTGGTGCCAGAGGATGCCTTTGAGTGTGCCGTCTTTCATAGCGAGTTTCGCACGCACCAGCGCTTGTTGATAAAGATCGCCGCCTTTCTGCCAACGCTCCAGTGGCGTGCCGCCGACCGCGCATGGGATCAAGCCCACCGTGATGCTCTTGTCCGCGTCGGCCATGACACGCGCAAAGCTGGTGCCCAGGCCCACGCCTGCGGCGGCCGGTTTGTCGGTGTGCAGGGGATCGGTGCCGGGAGCCCAGGCATTGCGTTGGGAGAACTTCAGCAGGCGCAGCTTGGAGATGGTCTCTGCGCCCTCCATCGCGCCGCGTCCGGCCATGTTGGACTGGCCGATGAGCAGGTAGAGATCGAACTTGTCCATGGCAGGCATCGCTGCGGCGACTTTCTCTTCGTCACGCAGATCAGCATGGTTGCCATAGGCGTGGCATTGATTGACCAGGAGCTTCAGCCTGGCGTCCTTCGAGACGAGCCTGCCGGCGCGGAGGTCCTCCTCGCGCAGCACGCTGTAGAGCACCTGCTTCTCGCCTGCCTGATAGCGCCCCAGATCGTAGGTGATGAAGAGGCGGCCATCCGGTGCCTGCACCGCGTCTGGATACGAGACACGGCCCCGCTCATCGAGCAGCAGCTTGTGGGGCCAGGTGCGGCCTTCATCATCCGAAAGCCAAGCGGTCAAGCGAGCGCGGCCATAGCTGCCGCCCTTGTTCGGCGGTGCGTCGTGGTAGATCAGCACATACACGCCGGAAGCCAGCTTGCTCAGGCACGCGCGGGTGGATGGCCCTTTGTCAAAGCCCGGCATTGGTGTCGCTGCTGACCAGGTGCGACCACCATTCATGGAACTGCTCTGATACAAGCCCACACTCGTGCGGATCACCTGCCACAGGCTGCCATCCTTGCGCTGGGCCAGGGTGGCTTCGCTGAAGTTGAGCAGTTCCTTCGGCACGCTGGTGCCGCCGAGCCAGGTCCACGTCTCACCTTCATCCGTGGAAATCAGCGTGCCGGTTTCTTTGCCTGCGACCTTGTCATTCCACGCAGGCTTGCCGTTCACAAAGAAGGGTGCGATCCATGCGCCGTCGCGGCGGATGATCGGCTTGCCAAAGAGGATGCCATCGGTCGCGACAAGGAATGGCTCACTCCACTGTTGGGTCGCGCTGCCGGGATCATCGGTGCGTATCGCGCATGTCGCGCGGAGCAGGGGAGTGGTCTCGGTCTTCTCCGTGAGCTGCGTGTAGAAAATCCAGAGCCGCCCCTTGGGATCAATCCACGGGATGGGATCGCCAATGCGCGTGCCTTTCGGCCCCTGGATCGCAATGGGTTTCGACCACTTTTGGCCCACATCTGCGGCGTTCGCCACCATCGCATAGTTGCCCATCGCGCCCTCGCCGACATCGCCCGTATACCACGTCGACCACAGGCGACCATTGGAGGCGCGCTCAATGCCGGGAATGCCCTGCCAGGAGCGAGCCGTGTCGGCGAATTCAGGCCCGGGGTTCGTGATGACACTGGCGACAGGATAGCTCGCGGCTGGCAGCCGAGATGTGGCGATCAGGAGAGCGAGGAGGAGTTTGAATGGCATGACAGGCAGCAAGACTTCCTCGAAAACGTCGCCAGCCTCCTGGCTTTGCAGTCAAAGCGCTATTTCAGCGGCGGCAGCTTCGCGGAGTAATGCAAAGCGCGGTGGCGGTTGTCATCAAAGGCGAAGTGGAGCCATTGGCCGTCTTTACTGACGAAGCCGTCGGGATAGTTCATGCGGCCTTTGGGGCCATCGACGGACTCCTGCTGGAGCACACGCTGGTAGGGCCAGGTCTTCATGCCGTCGAAGCTGATCCACAGTGCCATGGGAGTGCGCTGCTTGCTGTTCGGATTGTGCAGGATGGCGACACGATCGCCGCCGAGATTGTAGAGCGTGGTCTTGCTGCCGGGATTAGGAATCTCGGTGATGGAAGCAAACTCAGGCCAGGTCTTGCCGCCGTCTTTGCTCTCCGCCTTGTAAAGCAGGCCGCCGAGGCCATCGGCGCGGATGACCATGGTGATGCGGCCATCGGGATGCTCGAAGAGATCGTTCTCGGCCCAGCCGAAGTAGCGGCTGTTCGGTGTGAGGCGGATGTTGCCGTGCTCGCTCCACGTCTTGCCGCCATCGCTGCTGATGAGGACGCCGTTGCGCGGATTGGTGAAGGCGCGGTCGAGCGGGGCCTTGTTCTGCTCATCATCCGGGCCGATGTAATGCTGGAACGGGATCATGATGCGGCCGTCTTTGCAGACGATGTGCTTGCGGATGAAGGTGCGCTCCTTCAGTCGACCGGGGATTTCCACGGGCTTGCTCCAAGTCTTGAAGGAGTCGTCGCTCGTGAGATACCACGAGCGCCAGTCATTGGCCCAGTGCTTCGAGTGCGTGGAGAAGAAAAGCGTGCTGCGCTGGCCGGTGATCATCAGCTCTGTCGGCCCCTGGCCGATGGTCTTGCCCTCGCGTGGGAAGCCGACATCGAAGGGCACCAGGGGTGTCCATGTCTTGCCTTGGTCCGTGCTGCGGGTGACACCGGTGTAGTTCAGTGGCGAAGGTTCCGTATCGCCACCGGCGAGCATGAACAAGATCCAGGAGCCATCCGGCAGCTCACGCAGCGTGGTGTCACAAACCATCTTGTTAGGCGTCACGCCGTCATACGGGATGCTTTTGAAGTCTTGCTTCGCATCCTCCAGAACCTGGGCGGCCCATGTGGGATCAGGCGTGATCGACTTCGGCAGCTTCGGTGCGAGCGCCTTGTTCACGACGGTCTTCTTCGGCGTGAAGACGGGCGCGGCGTTGGTGGCGCGGGGTTTGGTGTGATCCAGCGGCTCCGGCGGCGTGGGCTTGCGCGGAATGAAATCGGCCTCGGTCAACTTCGTGTGCAGGATCTCGGCATCGGTGTGGCGGTTCCAATCATAGAGGATGTGGATGTCGCCATTCGGTGCCTGGAAGCCGTCGGGATACGAAACCGACGCGCGGTCATCAATGAGCAGGCCTTTGCCCCAGGTCTTGCCATCATCATCGGAGAGGAACGCTTTCAAGTTCGTGCGGTTCGGCAGCCGCACGTTGATCGGCCCATTCTTGACCAGAATGAGTTTGCCACTGGCGAGGCGGCGGATGAAAAAGCGCGCACTGGGATTCTGAATCGTGCTTGGCCGTGGCTCGCTCCAGGTCATGCCTTTGTCGGTGGATGTGCTTTCGCTGATGCCGTCCTTCGTGCGGGCGAGCATCCATAAGCTGCCGTCTTTGCGTTCGACGATCATGTGCTCATCGAAATCGGTGCGGGGGAATGCCACGCCGCTACGACGTGCCCATGTTTTGCCTTGGTCAGTCGAAGCGAAGACATTCGCCATGCGGATCACATCGAGATCCTTGTGTGCTTCCTTGTCCACGCCTGGGCCGCCCATGCGGTCGCGGGTCCAGAGCGAGACGGGTAGCAGCCAGTCGCCATTGCTGAGCACGGTGGGTTTGTTCAGCGTGCAGCCATCGGCAAAGCGCACGGGGGCGGTCCATTTCGGTTCGGCGGCGTCGGGATCATCGCAGCGGATATACCAGTCGCCGCACCGACCGTCGAAGTAGCCGAGGCTTTGATCAAAGAAGCACCACAAGCGGCCCAGCGGATCGGTCCAGAGATTGCCCACAAGCGCGCGACGCTCATAGCGCACACCGTTGAGTTCGCCATCCTGCGGATCGATCACCACACGTGGCTTGGACCACGACTTGCCATCGTCATCGCTTGTCGCCAGCATGAAGAAGCCGTTCGGCGAATCGCCATTGCCGACCCACGCGGCCCAGAGGCGGCCTTTCGGCGTGCGGTCGAGGCCGATGATCATGTTGCCGGGGCGCTTCTCCGCATCGTATTCGGGACCGGGGGCGGTGTTGATGATGGGCGGCTCCAAAGCGAGATCGAGCAGGGCTTTGTCTTGGGCAAAGGCGATACTGGCAGCAAAGAGGATGGCGGTGATGAAGGATCTCATGGTTGGACAAAGAACGGGGGCACAGATTGGATTCGTCGGCTTGATCGCTGAAAGGCGGAGTTATGTTATCACCAGCTGCGAGCCAGCTCCAGGTTCCGCTTGAAGCCCTCGCGCACGAGCGAGAGGTCGGAATCCATCGCCAGCCAGGTGAAGCCGAGGGCCTTGAGCTTCTCCTTGTCATCTGCATGACGGACAAGGATGCCGCAGCCTTTGCCGTGATCCTTCGCGGCTTTGGCGATGGCATTCACACAATCATCGTAAGGCAGCGGTGAGTTTCGGGCCTTCAGATCATAGCTCAAATCTGCCGGGCCGATGAACAGCGCGTCAATGCCTTCCACCGCCGCGATTTGATCCGCATTCGCCACCGCATCCGCTGTCTCGATTTGGGCCAGAATGATCGGCTTCGGCATCTCACCGGTGGGAAATCGCATCCCATAGCCATAAGCCCGCACGGTGCGTGAAACACCACGAAGGCCCTTTGGTGGATAATACGCCGCATCCACGCAGTGCTGCGCCTCTGACACGGTGTTCACATGCGGCACCATGATGCCATCCGCGCCCCAATCGAGCACACGGCTGATCAGATCAGGATGCGGAGCACTCACGCGCACAATCGCTAACGTCTGGCTGCCACGCAGAGCACGCAGTTGATTGGGCAAAGCGGCCTCGGATTCGCAACCGTGTTCAAGGTCGATCAGAACCCAGTCAAAGCCGACTTCTGCGGCCAGTTCTGTGACGGCGGGTGATCCGATGGAGAGAAAGGTGCCGATGTGAGTTTTCATGGGGAGAGAAGATCGAGGCCGCTGCCCTCGCGCAAGCCACGCAAGGCAAGGGCAAGGCGAGAGTAGGTCATTTCGCGCAGGTTTGAGCCGGAAGAGCCAGTGCCAATGAGGAAGAAGCCGTCATCGCGATCAAAGTAACCGGCGCCAACGCGGATCACGGCCTTCACGATCATGTTGCGCAGCAGGTGCAGCCAGAAGCGGCGCAGATGCTCCGGCGGCAAGGAGCGTAAGCTTTGATAGCCCTCGAAGGCTCGTCTGAGGAACACGGCATCGTGGAAGCAGGCGAGGAGTGAGAGGTCGTCCATCGGATCGCCGCTGATGGCGTCGTCGAAGTCAATGAAGGCGGTGATGTGATCGAGGGTGCCGAGGATGTTCCAGAGCGCGAGATCTTTGTGGACGAGGCAGCCTTGCGGCAAGTCGAGCAGGGGGCGGTGGGTTTCGATCTCTGCGAGGATCTCATCGGTGTTCGCGAGAAAGCCGTGTTGCTGCAGGAAGCGGAGATGTTCTTCCAGGCGAAGGTGAAAGTAGTCGGCGTAGCTGGCTCGATAGCCGCGAAGGTGATCATCGAGCACGCCAAATCCCTCAAACCTGATCGACTGCCACTTCGCCACCGCCACGCCGATGTCGAAGGCGATGCGCGAGACGTCGAGACTTCCAAGCTTGAACCAGTGATTCAAATCAGGTGCCGAAATGCGCTCCAAAGCCTGCCAAGCAAACGCAACCCGCTGCCGCGTGGCATCGCAGCCAAACACACGCGGCGTGACGACATCCACCGCACGCACTTGATCGAGCAAAGCCGACTCCACGGCCAGATGAGCATCCTTCTCCGGCCCGTTCTCCACACGCACAAACATGGCCTTGCCATCCACATCAGCATTCCAGGTGAGATGATTGCCTTGTCCTGTGCCAGGGGACAACTCGACATCGTTCGTGTTGAAGTGATGCCGCAGTTCCTCGTGAAGTTGCTGCTGAGTTTGCGCCTCCGCCTCACCACGCATCTGCGTTCCATGGAAGGCTGCCGGGCGATCACACTTCCAGTAGTAGATGTCGCGACGGCTCATGACTCTGGAGGTCGGCGTTTCCACCAAGCAGCTGCGATGCCGCCGATGACGTTTTGCATCACGCCGCTGAAAACCGCTGCCGCTGCGGCCAGTGGCATGGTGGGAAAGTGTTGACGTGCCAGTGTGGCTGCCATGCCGCCGTTCTGCATGCCCACCTCGATACTCACGGCTCGCGAGATGGACTCGGGATAGCGCAGCGCCTTGGGAATGATGTAGCCGATCACAAAGCCAGCCACGTGCAGCACAAAGGCCGCAATGGCCAGATCGCCGAAGTGCTTCGCGATGGCATCCGCGCTGGCGGCCACGATGCCACCGCTCACGAGAATGAAGGCGAGCACGGCGATGGTGGGGCCGCAGGCACCGATCTTGTCGGCCGTGCGTGGCAACTTCCAGCGCAGCAGCACACCGAGGACCACGGGGGCCACGGTGAGTTGAAGCGCAGACAGACACAAGGCCCAGGCATCCACCGGCACATACTTGCCCGCGAGCGCCACGGTCCAGGCAGGCGTGAAGATGAAGGCAAAGAGCGTGGAGGTCACCGTCAGCATCACGGACAAGGCGACATTCGCCCGCGAGAGATAGCTGATCATGTTGGAAGCCAGGCCTCCGGGGCAGCTCGCCACCAGGATGACGCCCACGGCGAGCCCGGGCTCCATGTCCAGCAGCTTGGTCATGCCCCAGCCGATGAGCGGCATGACGGTGTATTGCGCGGTGAACCCAAACACGACACAGCCAGGCATGCGGCCGATGGCTTTGAAGTCATCAATGCTCAGCGTCAGTCCCATGCCGAGCATGGAGGCCGCGAGCGACCAAAAGATCCAGGGCTTGTCGAACCACAGCATGGTCTCTGGTTTGAAGAAGGCGATGACCGCCATCGTGACAAGCCAGATGGGGTAGAGATTGTTGAACCAGTCGAGGAAGCGCTTCATGCGTGGAAAGGGAGAATCGGGCGGCGGCGAGTGTGAAGGACCTGACGCGCGAGTCACGAACAAACGTGAGTTACCGTGGGTGCGTGCGGAGTTTCGACAAGTTGATGGTGTTATGTTCACACTCCGAAGGTGCTCATGCCTGGGCGGGCTGGACAACCGGTTGCCTCCTTCGTTTCCAGCCTTGTGCGTGACAGACAGGGCCTGGTATGCTTCAATCCTCGCCCACGGGTGAAAACCCGCTTAAATGCCCCGCCCATGATGCCCACGACTCCACGTTCCGTTTTCTGCCTTGCTCTCAGCCTGCTCACGTTCGCGGCGTATGCGGACGTGACCCTCCGGCCTGGAGACAAGCCGAAGGAGAGCACCAAGGACTTCATCAAGGACAAGGAGAAGAACGGCTACCTGTCGCCTGAGCCACGGGACCGGACCTTTGCTTATGTCACCGGCTTGAGCGTGGAGGTGGAGCTGGAGGTGGCGACGTCCTACCTTGGGCCGGTGAAATTCACCATCCGCGACCAGCCGCAGCACGGCACCCTTTCGGCCATCCGGTCGCATCCGAGCGGCGCGTCGAACAAGGCGCTGGTGACCTACACCAACGTGGACACGGATCAGATCGTGGACCGGTTCACCTTCCAGGGCAAGATTGGCGAGGGCAGCACCTCGGCACCCGGCACCATCAGCCTGATCGGCAAAAAGGCCTCACCACGCGTGGAGGTCCTGGAGATGGCCAAGTTCAAGCGCCTGCAGCCTGGGGAGAATGACGCGGGGCAGGTAGTCCTATTGAACAGCGGCACGGCACCCTTTTCGGGCGAGGTGGCCTGGCCCGCTCCCTTTGTGGGACCGCCGAGGATCGAGCTGGCAGTGAATGAGAAGCAGACCTTTCTCTTGATGATCCGCCCCGAGACGCCGGGCGCGTATCGCGTGGACCAGGAATTGCAGCCGGGGGTGCCCTCCAGCCGGGTCATCGCTTATGTCGAATGTGTGCAGGCGTTTGTAGTGACCCCGGGCGTGATGAACCTGCAGTTCGACCCGGCCAAGGGCAACCGCACAGGCATCGTCAAAGTCTCAAACGGCAGTCCGGCACCGCTGAAGCTGAAGGCCGAGTTTCCAAACCGTCTGCAAGCGCCCAAGGAAATCAACCTGGAGCCGAAACAGACCAAGGAGGTGATCATCAGCCTGGATGCCGCGGATGTGGCGATGTTCCGTGGTGAGCTGTGGGTGATTCAGGAGCCGCATCGCGAGAAGGTGATGATCTATGCGGAGCCCGAGCCTGCCCAGATCAGGGTGGCCAGTCCGTCGGATGGCCGGGTGGACTTCGGCAAGGTGGAGATGGGCAAGAAAGGCGAAGCCATGATCAGCATCGCCAACGACGGCGGCCAGCCAGCGGTGCTGAAATTCACGCAGGCACCACCCTTCGTGCTGGCCAACAACGAGTCCTCGGCCGTGGTGCCAGCCGGCCAGTCGATCTCGGTAGCCTTGAGCTTTGCTCCCGATCAGCCGGGCACCTACAAGGGCAGCTTCGGCATCGCGGGCACGGGCGGTAGGCTGGACGTGGCCGTGACAGGGGTGCTGTTTGATCCTCGTCGTCCCGGCAGCGCGGCGGATCAGGACAAGATCGAGAATCCCCATGGGCCGGTGCGTCCCAAGGCCACGGCTTCAGCGGCTGCGCGCGAGTCGGCCACGAAACCTGCGGCCAAGGCGGCTGTGGAAGCGCCATCGATCCCGGCCTCGCTGTCCAAGCCGCCTCCGCCCTCCGCTGCTCCGGCAGCGGTGAAGGTTGCCAGCGCCGCAAGCGATGGCGGAGAGCAAGGGCCTGACAGCTCAGTCTATGGCCAGATGTCGCCCCAGGCCGTGGAACTGTATGGTCGGCTCGCCACGTTTGGGGCGGGTATTGAGGCCATCCCTCAATTCCGCAGCAACATCTTGGATCCTGTGCCAGCGATCGGTGTGAAAGAGGCGGGCAAGGACTATCTGGTGCTGCACTGGCAGTCGCCCAAGGTGGAGCCCAAAAGCTACCTCGTGCAGGAGTCTTTTTACGTGGTGAACAAGGCCACCGGCATCCCGCTGAAGAGCTGGAAAAATGTTGAAGGCTGGAAGCCGGTGACATCGGACGCTGGCACGGCCGCCGCAAGGATCGAAGGCTTGACGCCGGCGACGCAATATGAATACCGAGTGTTGGGTGTGGACAACGAGGGCAAGTTTTCTCCGCCTTCCGATCTGTTGCAGGTGGCTTTGCCCGCTGTTTCCGGCCTGCCAGGCTGGGTGTGGCTTTTCCTGCTGGGCGGGGCGCTGGCGCTTGGGGTGCTGATGCTGCGCCGGATCCAGGAGCAGCGCACGCTGGGCGTCTGATCCGCCGGGCCGGGGACGGGGATCACCAGTTGGTGATGTCATCCTTGGTGCCGTCCTTGCCGTCCTCGCCCACGGACCACAGGTCGTAGCTGTCGATGTTGTGCTCGCCGGGGCAAAGGTAGCGGAAGTCACGATTCCAGGAATCCTCCAAAGGCTCACCTTTGCGCAACTGCTTCAACGGAATGGGCAGCTTCGTCGGCTCATCATACATTTTGGCCAGTTCATCACGCGTCTTCGGATAGGAGCCCTTGAGGAAGTGATGGGCGCTGATGCCGAACTGAATGCCCTGCATCTTGACTTTGGTCGTGGCCGCCTGCTCGCTGCCTTGCTGTTTGGCCCAGTAGCCGCCAATGCTGGTGATCAGGGCGGAGAGAAGCACAAAACCGAGAAAGACATACATCAGAACCTTGATGCGCTTGGGCCAGGGGCTGTTGGGGGCGAACTCGATCATACGGATGCAAAAGTGGCGTAGCCGGAGAGGCTATGCTCAACCCAATTCCATAGCGAAGGAAGCTGACCGCCGCAAAAAAGAAAAATATTTTCGATCCTGCGTAACCTGAGTTTTAGGACGCCGATATGGTGAATGTCCGCAAAGTCTCAATCGTGCCAGCACGGTTGATGCTTCGGTAACTCAGACGACAAACCACAAACCACACACACCTCAGACTATGACCATCGCTCTTGCCTCCGCCGCTGTGAAAGCTTCCAACCTGGGCTTCAAGACCTTCCTGTTCACCAACCTACTCGCCGCTGGCCAACATGCCTGACGAGGATAAGGCCCTGCTGCAGGAGCGTGGCCAGACCGCCGAGAAGCTGGAGGGCCTCAAGAACGGCAAGGGCTTGGAAGGGCTCAAGACAGATGATCTCAAGCAGTCTTTGAAAGTCTTCAAAGCCAATTCCGTTGGCGATTCCATGATGAAATCCAACTCGCTCAGCAAGGAAGCCAAACTACTGGCCGGAGTCGAAGCACCTGACATCGGCAAGAGCTTGGGCAACGTGGCGATCAAGGGCCACGGCTTCTAGTCCCACTGCCTCCCTCGATCGTTTTACCTCCGCTTTTTATGCCAAGTGTCCGCGAGTTGCTGGCCGCAGCCTCGCAGGGCAATCGTCCTGGGGGGTCTCAAGAAGGCCTGTCTGGAGCGGATGTCGGCCTGGAAGGAAAGCTCGCCGGGCCGCAGTCCAAAGCTGGAGACAAAGACATGGCGGGCCGTATTCAGCAGGCGGCCGAACGCCGCACGGAGCTTGCCCGTCTGGAGGTCGAGCGGCGTCGGGATGAAGTCAGGCTAGAGGAACAGCGCTTGTCAGAAGCTGTGAAGCATGACCTGCCGCAGCAGGAGATTCTCGCCGACATGAATGAGGCCAAGCAGCGGCTTCGCGAAGCCGAGTTTGATCTTGTCAGGGCGGAGGAGGCGCAGCTCAATACCGAGCTGGCTACCCAGCAGAAGGTGGCAGGCCCGGAAGAAAAGCAGACAGGTCCCATGCAGAAGCTGCCCGACGAGAATAAAACGGGCCAGGACACTGCGCAGAGGCCTTCGGTGCGCGACCAGCTCAAGAGCTTCTTCAGCCGCAAGGATGCCGCACAAGGTAACAACGAATCAGTGTCAGTGCCCAAGCCCAAGCTATCCCCACTCCTCGCCAACTTCACCGCCGAAGACGTCGCCCAGCTTTCGACCTTTGGTGATTCTCATCATTACACGCCGGGCGAAACCATCCTCACGGAAGGTGAAGACAATCGGTATCTCTACTTGGTGCTTCGTGGCAAACTCGAAGTGATGAAGGAAGGCGATAGTGGCAATCAAACGATCGCCGAGGTCACGGTTTCCGGTTCGCTCGGGGAAATGAGCGTCTTTGATCCTGGGCCAGCCAGCGCCACGGTGAAGGCCGTGGGCGATGTCGAGGTCTGGCGCATCAGCCAGTCGAGCCTGGACAGGCTCTTCGAGGTGCGTCCCAAGGTTGCCTACCGTCTTGTCTGCCGCATCTGCACCTGCCTGGCCCAGCGCTTGCGCGCTCTGAATCAGAAGTTCGTCGATTTCTGATCCTGCTGCTGGTGGTGGTTGCTGCCTCGGAATTGAATAGCGGCGATTTTTTCCGCCATGTCATGCTTGGCATTGAACACCATCTCGGCGGCGGCGGCCCTGGAAATCCGGGCCCGCAGCGCGCGCACCGGGCCGTGGTCGATGCCGTCGACAAAGGCGCGAATCGGCCGCTTCTCCAGGTCGAGGCTGCGAATTTCCACCTGGCTGTCGGTGGAAAGCAGCGCGCTCTTCCAGTCGATCGGCTCCATGACATTGGAGCCGACCAGCAGCCAGGCCGGCGTATCCGCGAGCAAGGGAGAGGCCCCCATCGAGCGCGCGTAGGCCGTGGAGCCGGCGGCGGTCGAGACCAGCGCGCCGTCGCTAACAAGTTTCTCCAGACGTGAGATGCCGTTGACCATGACTTCCAGCCAGGCGGACTGGCTCGTGGAGCGCTCGACCCAGGCGTCATTGAAGCCGTAGGCGGTGGTGCAGCGGCCCTCGGCGTCCTCAATCTCCAGGTAGAGCATCGGCAGCTGCCGGAAGATAACATCCGACGGCGGGAAGCCTTCGGCCAGAGCGTTGGCGGCTGAGTTCATGAGAAAGCCGAGATGCCCGGCGTTCACGCCGTAAAAGGGGAGTCTTGCGCGCCAGTGCTCGCGGATGCAACGCAGCATGGCTCCGTCGCCTCCGATCACGGTGATAAACTCCGGGTCTCCGGGCGCAGTGGACGCAAAGTGCCCTGACCAGGCGGCGGCCTTGGGGTTGCGGGAGTCCACCTCCAGCCGGTAGGGGCGGTCTTTGAGTGAGCCACGCGCCCAGGTGCCCGGGATGGGGGCGCGATAAAGGCCGTAGCGCTGGATGTAGGCCAGCGGGCGTGGGGGGACGAGGTCTGACACGTCCTTGCCGCGGGCGAGGCGGTCACGGATCTCACTGCTGGCACCGGGCACATCAGTCTCGATCACCTGGCTGTGCGGTGGGAGATCTGCGCTATCGAAGGTGTAACCATGGCGGTGCAGCACGGCGAAGCGCGCGTTCTCCCACAGCCAGGCACCTTGCTCCCAGCTGAGTTGAATCTCTGACTGTCCGAGGGAGCCGCCCTGGATCAGGTCGATCCCGACGACATGCCAGACCTCGCCCCGGGAGGCGTAGCGCTTGTCGAGGTCGTGGGAGCGAGTGAAGTGGTCCTGCTCCAGATCAAAAAGGTCAACCTCGACCCGGGGAATGCCTTCAAAGGCCATGTCTGCCAACGCGGCGCGAAAGACCGGGGGCAGCAGGTTGGTGGTGGCCTTGTCGCCACGGGGACCGCAGGGAACCACCAGCACGGTGTCGAAATCGCGCGCCAGCCGCCCGGCAATGTGCCGATGATGCAGGCCAGGAGGATTGAAGCTGCCGCCGAACAGCGCGATGCGATCAGGCATGTGCCACCCTGGCTGGAAACCGCCGGGCGACAAATGTTTTCCTGCAAGCTTCACAAAGGTTGCAGCCAAACTTCATTGCGGCGAAATGTCATCCCCCACTCACAGCAGCTTCATGCCTTCTGTTCTCTTCCTATGTCCGCATTGCGATAAGCACGCCGAGGTGCAGGTGACCTCGGTCACTCGCTCCCGGCCATGCCCTTATTGCGGTGAGGCGGTGCTGTTGCAGATGGGGACGAAAGACAACAGGCGCCGGGCGCTGCTGGTAGGCGCGCCGGAGATCGCGCCGGGTGTTGTTGATAAGCCGCTGGCACCTGCTTATGAACCGCAGTCGATGGAAGGCGAGGTGTTTGAGCGCATGAAAATGGACCCTGAGCTGCGCGCGTTTCGCAACAAACTTCTCACTGGGGTGGCGGTGATGGTGGGCCTGATCATCATCACTGTGGTGATGAATGTCTGGCTGACGCCCGCCGCGGTCGAAAGACCGAGCATGATGGTGACGGGCTTGGCCAAGACCGAGGAAAGCAG
>Ga0164294_10002909_pt1 | contig 15308 bp, 14 predicted proteins | sample GEODES005metaG_FD_111479 | JGI IMG/M metagenome (GOLD analysis project Ga0164294, IMG submission 111479) | Oligotrophic lake water microbial communities from Sparkling Lake, Wisconsin, USA - GEODES005 metaG | ecosystem: Environmental > Aquatic > Freshwater > Lake | place: USA: Sparkling Lake...
AGGAGCTTTCTCGGCTAGATCTTCAACCAGGGAATCACTGCATCCTCTGACAATCTTTTCCACACGTGCACCGAACATCTCTGCGATTTCAAGTAAACGTGGTTCGCCTCCGCAATCTTCTGGAATGTCGTGCAGGAGGGCAGCGATAGCTTGATCCTCATCACCGTTTGCTTCCAGCACCAGTGAAGCCACTCCAAAGGGATGGCTGATATAGGTAATCGTTGTGCTCTTACGTGTTTGATCCTTATGGAGCTCGGTGGCATAAGCCATCGCTTTGTGAAATCTTTCAGTCAGGTATGTCTTTGGTTCTGTCATATGTATATGTCCGATCTATTCTTACTTTTGCCGTCTTGTTACGGCTAAATCTTTGGTCGACTGTGGCCCTACAAGCCATCCATATATTGCAGGTTAGCGGCTGGCACTGACACAAGTGGGGGTATTCGATTGAAGTGGGGCGGGTGTTTATTGGGTCCTGTTAAGTCTTAGATATCGATCCTTTTTACTTCACTTGGCACTTCGAGCAAAAGTGAGACGAGCGACCGCCGAAAGCAATCCTTCGGATCTCTCGGCCACAGCGAGGACATGGTTGGTCCTCTTGTCCGTAGGCGGCAAGTGACATTTTAAAATATCCACTTTCACCATTGACATTGATGTACAAGGCATCAAATGAGGTGCCGCCGGCTTCAATAGCTTCAGCCATGACTGTTGTTGCGGCATCAACAAGCGCACCTATTTTTTGGAAACTCAAGTCACAGGCTGCCGTCTCTGGATGAATTTTTGCGCGCCAGAGTGATTCATCCGCATAAATATTTCCAACACCACTCATTATTTCTTGATTTAAAATTACACTCTTTATCTCTGCTTTACGAGATTTTATGCTCCTGATTACCGCGGTGCGATCGAATGAAGTATCAAATGGGTCAGCTGCAATGTGAAGGGCAGATTGGGGAATGCCATTGGTTAATTGCTCTACCGACAACCAGCCAAAGGTTCGTCGATCGTTGAATGCAACTTCGCGTTTGTTGAATCCTCGGCTTAATCGAAAATGAGCACGTACATGACCCGGTTCTGGTCGATTTTTTTGAGCTACAAGAAATTGTCCAGACATTCCCAAATGTGCGACAAGTACGAAATCGCGATCGAGTTCAAACCAGAGAAACTTTCCACGACGATTGATACTCGTAATACGTGCACCTATGACAGTTGATAGTGGTGCTAGCGAGGCTGGTTTTAAGACTCGTGGATGTAAATCCAGCACACTCCGAAATGTGAAGCCAGTGAGCAAATGTGCCAAGCCGCGACGCACCGTCTCAACTTCGGGTAACTCAGGCATGGCGTGATTCTAACTTCATTGGCTATGAAGTGCGGATACAGCAGTACTTGGTTAATCTGCGCGCGCCGACGGCGCACGTTGGATCTTGGAGAGGGATGAAGCGAGGGTCCCTAAATCTGCGGCGAGAAAAGGAACGAAAAGATGGGTGCGTATGACGGCGTCCACACAAAATGTCCTTTAGCATTCGACCATGGAGAATTCGGAGTGGCACAAAAGTCTCTCTAAGGTAATAGATGAATGGGCTAGAAACACCCCAAGACATGTAGTTATCAGCCCGGATGTAGATGGCCTTGCGAGTGCATCTTTGTTAAATACTATTTATCCAATAAAAATTATTGGAATTTACACAACAATTGAACTTCTTCTACTAGACGACCATTCTAAGGCGGATGCGCGAAATGCTCTATGGCTCGATCATGACATTAGTGAACCTGGAATACGTTGTATAGGACAGCACTTAGTATTTTTGAAGGATACAGATAAGTTATCGAGAAGAGAACCAAAATCATGGAACCCAAATGTGAATTGGAAACAGTCTTGGGAGAATTCATTTAAAGGGAAAAAAGGAAAGAAAAAAGACAAATACCCATATGGAACTGTAAATTTCCTGTGGGACCTCACCAATAGATACACGGTTCCAACTCCAGAACAGACTTCAATTTTGGCCCATGCTGACGGAACTTGGTTTGCAATAGATATCTACAAACAAAACGCGAGTATTTGGCGTGAGTTAATGTACGAAGATAGCAAATGGATTGAAGTACTTTTCAACTATAGAAATGAATTTGCGGCTCTTGCGGTACATAAGGAATTAGTTGAAGAATTGCAAGCAATTGGTTATAAAGGAATTAGTCAATCCAAGGATGCACAGAACCTTCCAGAAGATTTAAAATTCTTAACTGGAAAGCAAGGTTTAAAGTTTTATCTAAAAAGTAATCCTCAGAAATATACTGATGCTACTTATCGCGCACTTGAGATAATTGGAAAGAAGATGGGTTCCATTCCTGAGATGGGGCAGAACGCAGGCCTACATCTTAGGGGAAAAAAAGTTCAAGAATACCCTGATCGAATACCAAATAGTGATTTGGATTCGTTCATGGTTGAGAAGAAAATATTTAGTCATATATTTGGGAATTATAATTCCGTGAAATACACAATTGATATTGATTTATAATTAAAAGAGAACATCACCTGAATTCCATAGGTATGGAATTTTTGTTGGTACTCCTATCAGATCGTTCTCTAAATCTAGTTTCGTTCGCTCCTCTATGCGTGTGGTTTTTGATCCATTGACTACGACAAAACTCTCATCATTCCAAGATAGCAGGGCAGCAAATCTCGCTGTCAATCGAGCTACTAAGTCTTCATCCTTCAAATGCCACACATTATTTGCGACGTCCCGAGTAAACGCCTTGTCTGAGACTGGAATAGTGTTCTTGATAAGCATAGATTTACTAACATCCGGGCGTCGAGAGTAAGGCTTGTACCCAACTCTCCTCACAACATTCCAGTGTAAAGTTTTTGTCAACCGTAAGTTACTAGATTTGTAACAACGAATAGCGCCGTTACCAAAGAATTCCCAATCAGATGATCTTGCTTCCACCATACCCAGAGTTGCAGCGACAGTCAGACTTTCTATAGGAATGCGCTTTTCCCAGTTATTTACTACATTAAAAACAGTGATTAGATATCTTCCTTCAGTCACTAACGCAGCACTTTTCTTGATTTGAGATTGTATTTGGTCGATTGACTTATCTTCCGATTTTAAAAGGAGATTCATAACGGAGGCATGATTCATTTGCTTTTACCCCCCAAGCCAGCTCCATGCCGCGTCTTACCCTTAGATGGCCCAGCTACAAAATCTTTCGCGTGAACTGGACGTATTTGAAGCTGCAACTGACGCACCATCGAGGGTTCGGAAAGACGCATTTTTGCAATCTCTATGTACTTTTCTTCGATATCAAACCCGATTGCAGATCTCTGCAGATCGTGGGCTGCTTTGGTCGTTGCCCCCGCCCCGTTGAAGGGATCCATGACCCAATCGCCTGGATTCGTAAACATCCTTATTAGTCGATGGGGTAGATCTTCTGGAAATGGTGCTGGGTGCTTGACTGTTTTCGGAGGTACAGGTGCCAAGTCCCACACCGGCTCCAACCACTCTTTAGGGACATCTTCATTGGGTAAGCGCGTAAATCCAGGCTTTCGAAAGAGAATAATGTGCTCGGTCATAATGTTTGGATGCCAATAGCCGGGATACGGGTGTTGAATCACGGAACCAGCTCTTTTAACTCCTGCAGTGACCTTATGCCAGAAAATAGAGCGGACGTAATCCCACTCATCGGATCGATTCAATTCAGTGATTATGTCTTCCGCCAGCGGATAGTGATAACCATTGTCAAGCACTGAACCAACATTGACTGCCATATATCCGCCAGAAACAAGCATCTGACCACAAGACGACCAAATGCTGTTCAAGAGTGACATGTAGTCATTTGCATAATCTAAAGAATACCGATTGCGATAGTTGGCTAAAGGGTTAGATGCGTGGTCAACGTATGAAATAGCATTGTGGTAGGGCGGTGAAGTAACTACCAGTGATACTTTTCCAACTAGATCAGAAGCCGTAGTGGATGCTTCCTCGCTTGAACCATGAATAAACCTTATCTTCAATGCCTCCACCAATCTGTAATCACGACATCCTAATTGATCTTACTGACAAACAGGCCCAAAACCTGCGGAAAAGTGAGAATTGTGATGACTAATGGCATCTGAAATCTGACAATAATGCCAAGACATCAAATTTGCTGATCGTCAGGCAATTATTGCATCTCTACCATCTGCCTCAGTCTTCATTTTTTAGCTATCCGCCTACTAGGTTGTCTCAAACATTTCTCTGAAATACACTTGCATCGTGCCAAACCAGCAGCAAGATGAGTTCAATTTTATCGCTGACGTGATAAGAAAGAACATTCCTGCGTCTTTAGATGGTAAAGAAGCAATCCTCAATATGAAGGAGGAGGGTTCTGCAAATTGGCGTCAAATGGAATGGATCGGTTTCTGGTTCGAACACTTCGTGCATTCACAACTCAAGCATAAAATTGTTGCAAAGACTGGTCCAACCTATGGGAGCACGACGTTTGATTTGGAGCGAAAATTTGTCTGGGACTTAAAGTCACACCCTATGAATATAAAGAGTTTAATCCTCAACGATGTGACGGCAATTAAATCATGCATTCTTGAAAAAGGGGGGCTCGGCTTTGTCATACTCTCTGGTGATGTGGACTATGACGACAACGAATTGTCTTTTAAGAAATGGCATGACGCATTTAAGGGTGGAGCAAGTTCATACGAAATAGAACGTATTGCCAGAAATGCTCCCTCCAGGCGACGCAAAACTAGATTTATACCTACCAAGGTTGAAGGAATCTGGTTTAATTCTGAGTCTGAAATTGAAAGCGCTCTGGCCAGTGGAATCCTGGGATATTTTCAAAAGGGGATGCGCAACTCGAATGGAAAACAAAGACCTGAGAAGATTATGATCAAGAATTCTTCATCTCTCGAAGATTTCCTAATCGGACGTCAATCATTCACCAAAGATTAGAGTCTAAAAAATCCTTAAGGCTCTCTGATCGGGATTGATGACGAAGCTTTGACATTGTCTTTGATTCAATCTGGCGAATACGCTCACGAGTAACTCCGTAAACTTCGCCGATCTCATCAAGTGTCTTGGGCTGTCCATCCATCAAGCCAAATCTACTTCGTATTACAACCTCTTCTCTTGATGAGAGTGTGCCCAAAACTAGGTTCAATTGGTAAATGAATGAGGAATAATGAGCATAATCAAATGTTGTGTCTTCAAAGGGATCAACTTGATACTCTAAAAGAAAATCATACTTATCGGCAATCAATTCATAACTGTAATTTCGATGAATTGCGTTTTTGGCCATAATCATTGGATCGCTAAGACTATTCTTTACTAAAGAAGTAGGACTCTCATCGTCCTCATTTGGATCGTTCTCTTGCAAAACAGAGTCTTCAAATTTGGGACTATCTTTGTCTCTAGATTCGCTGTTGATCTTATCAAGCATGTGTACTGGAATTCGAATTGTGTAAGCTGTGTCCGACAAGGCACGATAAATACTTTGTCTTACCCACCAAGAGGCGTAAGTTGAAAATTGAAATCCTTGCCGCCAGTCCCACCCTTCAATTGCACGGATTAGCCCAGGAATCCCATTTTGAAAATGCTCCTCTGTGGCAAGAATTTGGGGTGATTTTCTAGCAATGCTCCAGACTAGTCTCAGGTTATGAAGTTTGAATAACTCATAACTAGATTTGCCAATTTCCACTATTTTCTCAAGGTCTTTCTTATATTTAGTGTCAAGTAAATTCATTTGGTTATCGAGTTGTTCTTGGGCAAATACTCCAGCCTCAATTTGCTTTGCCCAGTTTTGATGCTCTTCGCTCGAAGCGGGCTTGTATCTCAAAATATTGGTGAGCCAATGAAGTTCGGGAAGCTCACTTGTATCCTCAGAATTCGAGTCAGATTCTTCTATCTCATTGAGTTCGCGTTCCTCTGTGCCTGAAACTAGTTTGGACTCTATCCATTTTTGTCGCTCAGGGTTATCGCTGGCGAGAAAGTCATCCAAAGCTTCAGGGAGGTCTCGCTGTAAATCTTGTAGCAACTCCCCTATAGGTTTCTTTGGAAGATCCCTTCGAAGAAGTTCCTTTATTTCATCGGGAAGTACCATTGTAAAATTACTTTAAGAAAATCTGGCTTAGCGATTCACCTTTTCTGATTCGCTTTCCTATCTCTTCGAGTGCTGCTTCAGCAAGACCCTCTGCAGTGTTCATCGGGCGGTTCTTATATCCGTGTAATGCAAGCACTGCAGAGACTGCGCCGTCTTTATCTACAGATCCGGCATTCCAGGTCTTTCCTCCAGCAGGGGTATCGGATTTAGCCTCAATTTCATTGGCTAGGGCATATGCGATTGCTGATCGAAACACATCGATCGAATCTTTAAACCAACCCTTCTCGATCAAGAGACTAGAAGTCTCATCACCAGATTTGGAAGTATGAACATTAACCTTGTCACTAATCAGCTCTTGAGCATCCACTAAATTGCCTTTCTCTTCACAATCATTGTGCGGGTAGCAGAAACTCTTTCCAAAACGAACTCTGAAGCAACCTGGTTATTCAAATAACCCAAATCTCGATCTCTGTCAAACTCACCACTTTGGACTAAAAGAATCACTTGCGTGCCGAGTGTCGGAACCCATCCCAAAATACTTTTTCTGTGACCAAGATCCAATCTACCAAATGGTGTATCCATAATCATGGGTCCACGGCGGACGGCACATCTCACCAAAGCTCCAATAAATGACATCGCAAGAATTTGTTGAGCACCTGCGGAAGGGCGTTCCATAATTCTGCCCTGCTGATCAACTAGCTCAATTAAAAACTTTGAAGTAATTTTTACCCCGTCATACTCAGGTTCGGTTGATAGTTGTCGGAAAATACTTGTGGCTTCACTTTCGACAGATTGACGCATAAGTTCTCTAAAATGATCTAAAGAGCCATCGAGTAAGGAATCAAAATAATCGAGAATTTTACCGTGAGTTCGCAACGGATCATTAGACTCAGAATTGTCTTGGAGGGTTTTCAAAAGATTCCTCTGCTCATTTTTCCAGAGGTCCAATTGACGCTCATACTCTTCGATGGTTCTCTCAATCTGGACGGCATAGAGCCTATTTTCCTGGAGAGTTTTATCTTCAGCCGTTATAGAAATGGGATTCCCTTGTATAACTTCGCTCAATGCATTGATCTTAATCTGAATCTGATCAGCATCTAAGGACTCAGCACCAAAATCCTTGTCCAGGTCAGCAAGTCGAAGTCTGGCATTCACCGCTGGAGACAAAGATTTGAGGGACTTTCTATCCTGTTGGATCTCATTAAGGTCAGTTTCCTCCGATCCCAAATCAGACAATTCTTTTTTCAAATTCACCAATTCTGCGTCGATTTCAGCCCGCCTAATTTGGGAAATCTCCTGGCTGCAACGCTCACATATATCCACTTTGGACTGAGAGTTGAGTTGGGACATTAGAAACTCTAGCTCAATCCGCTTACGGTTATTCGAATTGATTGTCTCCATCGTATCGTCTAATTCAACAATTTTCCTCTCAATCCATGGACTTAGTGGCACCCACCAATGGAGTGACAAAAGATCAGAAATCTGCTCCCGAATGTACTTAATTTTGTCCTTGGATACACGAAGTTGAACTTCATACATATTTCTTGCAATCAGTGAATCACGAATCTCTTCAACGGCGGCTAGCTTCTTTTCGCTCTCAGCAATAGCAATTTTGACGGCAACAAGTATTTCAGAGAGATTGGCCTTGTCAGCCTCTTTGGCTTTTATCGACTCATCTAACTGATTGAGTTTATCTAAAACTTGATTATTCTTCTGCCCCTGCTTTGCTAATCGTCGTAGATCTGTAGCAACAATTGACTGAAAGTAGGTAAGATCTTTCTTCAAAAGTTGCAAACTTTGAAGTCCCAGAATTCTTTCAATACTACCTCGAACTAATATAGACTTCGACTCTTTTGATCTCAACTTTGTTTCAAAATCAGAGAGTGTTTCACCATCGAACAAAAAGAAATCTGAAACTTCACTATGCAAGATCTTAGCCACTGCCTCTGGAATATCCTTGGTAGGCATAGCCGGACCATTTGCAGGCTTTAGAAAAATCTGCTCCTGTGTCACAATTCGATTTTGATCATCATTTTGTGTCAAAACATAAGACCGCTTCAAAGTAACATCGCTAGAATTTTCATCAAAAACAATTTCGACGCTCACAGTTACAGAAGAAGATTCATCGCGGGCATCGTAATTAGCAAAACCCCTGCTATCCAATTCTTCACCCTCATGTGACAATACTTTTCCATAAAGAGCCCATCGGATGGCTCTCAATATCGAAGTCTTTCCACGCATATTTTCGCCATAGACTAGAACTATTGGGGCAGCAGAATCGGTTGAAAGATCGATATGCTGGACACCGTAGTAGGGACCGAAATTCTCTAACGTGATGCTTTTAATCTTCATTTTTGGGACTCTCGAAGAGGGGGATCACTTCGTCAAGCAAAATCTTCAGCTCAGATCTAGCAATGGACCTATCTGAATCACTGAATTGATGCCTAAATCCAATATCAATAAATCGTTCAAGGAAAGGATCTATACCTTTTTCGTCAGTACTTTGATCTGTAGCCGCTTTTCGAATTGCAGAAAGAGCGTTCTCACGGCTCCGGTCAAGTGGCTCGATCATTTAATTATTTAACCATTATTCTAGATCTGGATCAAGGTCTGATAGAGAATTCCTGATCAAATCTTCTATTTCATACTTAACGCTCTCATTTCTTGCGGTTTTCGCGAATTCTTGCCCTCTGTAGAGTTCATTTATTGAAAGAATCTCCCCTTTTGTGCTATTCACGAATGTATCAATAATTTTTGCTGCGTATTTTCCCTCATAGCGCCTCAGCACTCTACCTCTTCGTTGAACGTATTCACGAGGATTCGATGACGATGCAAGAATTAGCGCTTTATTGACGCGTGGAATATCAATCCCCTCATCCAGGCATTTTATGGCGAGCATTACCCCACCTTGTTTTTCAAAAAAATCCAACTGGGCGGGGCGATCGCCGAGCATATTACTGTGATACTCCAACACATGAAAATTCAGTGCCGCTATCCTCTCTTTTACAGAATTGAGTTGTGATTGGTCCTGGCAATATATGAACCAGCGATCACCAACTGAATACTCTTTTTGAAGTACTTCATAGGAAATCTCAACCTTATCAATTGCTCCTTTTAGAATCCTTGATCTATTAATCCGCAATTTGTCTAATCTTCCTTGCAGAGAGTTATCTCCATCTCCGGATTTTATTCTGGCGAGAATTTGAGATATTTGTAGGGACAAGCGATCATAATCTTGCTGTTCCGTTTCATTTAGAGTCGAGAAAACATATGAATAATCATACGGAACTAATATCCCTTTACTTATTGCATCTTCCAAAGTGAATCTAGGTTCTAATTCCGAACCAAAAAAATCATAGATTGCCGATGTTCCAACCAAATCGTTATAACGCTCTGGAGTTGCACTAAGACCCATTCTCATCTTGGTTTCACTTAGAGCTTCCAGAATCCTGCGATTCTCTGATGAGCCAATTCCATGTACTTCGTCAACAATTACACCTATATTCGAGCGGCCAGCAATTATCTCCCTGAAAGTTTCAGTTGCTGCAGTGCCAAAAGTGGTGAGGATTACTGTCGGTTCGGCATCACCGGCAGAATCAAGAAGCAAGCGCAAAATGTTAGCCCTACCGGCAAGTCCAAAATCCCCGCCAAAAATGGAGACTTTAACCTTGGGTAAATCTATCTTTATCTCCTTATGCCATTGATTTAATAACAGTAGCGAGGGTACTGCCACAATAACGTGATTACTATTTCGTAGAATTTCCTCGATGGCACTAATGCCAACAATTGTTTTGCCGCCCCCAGTTGCGAAGACGACTAGTCCCCTGTGTCCGACTTCAATCCAGCGGGCAAAAACTTCAGATTGATGTTCTCGCAATACCCGACGCTTGTTTGGATGCTCAATCTCAATTTCCTCTTGACGTACATGTTTTAGCATGACCTTAAGTCGCTCTAGCGACACCTCGATCTTTTCATCTGTCTGATACTTTGCCAAGAACTCATTAGCCTTTTCTCCACTCAAAATACTCCAGCCGCGATCAAATCCCCTCCATGATTTTTCAAATCTATTCTTCTGCTCTTCAATTAATCTTCGGTCGTCCGGATTTCTCCAGCTCGTGAATGATGTGATCTGCTCATGATTGACTGCTCCGCTCCATGCAGCCGCAGTCTCATTTGCAGAACCGATGAAAATCACTGACTCTTCGCCATCATGAAAAATTCCCATTTTATCGTGGTAAATTCCATTTCCGCTTTCTGGTACAGCGATTCTCAGTTCAAGTATTCCACTAGACACTAGATTTGCCATCAATTGTGTCAGAGCCTCTCCAATATTGCCTGATGCAGAGATATTTCTTAACTCATCTTTAATTTGCTCAATTGATAGTTTTTCTATGCTTGCACTGTTTTGTAATGCAGATTTATCTGCAGTAGACAAATTTGGAGAGCATAAAAGTCTTATCTTTCCTTCATTCGAGATGAAACTAGATAGAGCCATAGGCGCTAGGGAAAAAATAGCTGAAGAAAAATAGCCGGCAATACGATCATAGTGAGTACTTTTTGATAGGCATGGGACATAGAAGTCCTTCATCAAGTCATCTTGGCTTGTCGAGTAGATGCTCTTTATGATTATGCTTGACAGATTATTAGAATTCATTTAAATGATCTCATTAGACAAATTTTTGCTCTAGAAGAGTCAGCCTCTCTTTAACCGTATTGATCGAGATTAGGAGTGATCGTTTTCCCGTTGCGTACAAACTGTCCAAGGGACATTCTATGTATTCGCCTGGCTGGTTTGTAGGAAATCAGCAGAAATTCCCCGTACTTCCGCACCCTCAACTTCATGCGCCGCAGAACAAACCTACATAAGGGGTGAGCAAAGTCCTGTCTTGTGCCGTCTGCTATATATTTCCTAGAATTAAACTGCCGTACAAAGCGCTTTTATTCGATTGAAGCATCCCTAGATATCAAGCCCTAACGTTGCCCGCTACGAGGCCTGAAGAACCATTCCCTTGTTGGAGCAACATATGTAGGAGCAATAATTCTTCCAGGTTCAGCAATCAATGGATATGAGATTCTCCAGTCTCTGAAGCGATCACCAGAAACGATAGCTCCGCCATTGCGAGCAGCCAAGCCGAGCATAATTACATCTGCTGGCTCGCCTCCTGGTGCTTCCGTAACTGTACCTTTGAGGAAGTTCGTTTCCAATTCGCGTCTCTCGGCGACGGGTAGGAGAAATTTGAAATTCGCATCGACAAAAACAATGACTTCCGCGTCGCGGTACTGTTTCGTGAGTGCCTCCACACAGCTAACCAGGCGTTCAAGTGATCCAATCTTTTTTGTATCAGAAATGGGAAATGTTGCAACATTTGAACCATCCAAATATAAGTATTGCTTATTCGAAGAATTTTCCGAAGCGCTCAAGACAGAATTGGGCTCTATAACGAGAGTTAATCGCTCTACTTCTGCGATCAAATTATCTATTGCGGTTTTGCCTCTTTCAAATTCGATTGGATCGAAGGTTTTATCTAATTCTTTAGGTGAAGCAAATAACTCTTGAATTCTAAGAGAGTCGCTCTGAATAACTTGGGAAATTTCGCTTGTCAAAGTATCGATTTTCTTCATGGAATTATTCACAAGATTTATAATTTGAATTTTGACTGTATCGAAAGTATTTGGAATGATCTCGATTGTACTTTCGACAATTTGTGATGTCATTCTGTATTTCATACCTGTACCTCGTTCATCAGATACACCAATAATCACAGGACGCATTTGCTTTTCTACGGTGTCACGTATTAACTCGATTAGTTGGGAGCGGGTTGACTTAATTTCCTCACTCAAAGCGCTATTTGTGGCTTGTAATTTCGATTGGGAAATCTCACTCAAATTTGTTAGAAGATTTTTAACTACTGAATCTACGTCACCAAAATCAACCTCGTCATGAAGAAGTTGATCTATATTTTCAATGTATGTGCCTGCTATATTAGAAATACGGCCGCTCAAGATCTCTAGGGTGGTCTTTATGCTCTCACCAAAAAAACTCGCCCATGGTCCAGTGACGGCATCTGTTATGGGCTGAGATACTCCCGCTATTAGATCAATTTCCCCAAATGTAGGGGACCAAAATCTACCGCCGCGAGCAGTGGTTGCTCGAAGGGTAGCCCAATGCAAGTTCTGTAAATCGCGGGAGAATTTGTCTCGCACTCTAATTATTGTCCGGGCATCAAAATTAATCTTCAAAAAAAAATCGTCTGCTTGCTTAGCTATTGATTCATCCAAATTGGAAGATAGTTCCTTCATGCTTATATTGAGTTCCTCCGTAATCAAATTAACTTGATTCTGAAGTTCCTTTATCTTTGCTCCATGATTTTCTTCGCGCAGAATAAACTTCGCAAATTCAAGGTTAAGCATGAGGAGCATCCGATTTGTTACGCCTTTTAGCTCATTTACGAGCCTACTAAAGGATACTTGCGGACCATCTTTTATAGTTATCCGCTCGATGTGTAAGCGTAGACGTTGAATATCGGTATCTTCTATATTCTTGAATCTTGGCTTCTCTTCGACTTCCTCGCCGGCAAGCATGGCCACATGTAATGAGAAATTGTAGGCAGAAGTTATGAACCGTGGACTCTTGGATATGGTTTCTATAACCATCTCCGTGTCTTGCTGCGATTCACATATCCGGCCAACTTCGACAGAAATATCTTTTAGAGCTGCCTGAAGTCTGTCATCAACTTTTGTTTTTCTAAAGCGAGCCTTAGCATCCAAAGTCACCTTGTCACCCAACGAAAGAAAGTCTTGGTCGGAAGGCGTGAACACGTCACTCTTGGTCGCAATAAAAGTTAAAGCACCAGTCTTGCCTGATGCCACTATGTTATTTCTCAAATCTCGTGTTTTGAGAATGTCATAAATGTCTTTTGTTGGCTGTCGCTTTGACTCATAAGCCACAAAAATGAATTTAGCTGTGGAGAGATACTCTCGCGTCTTTGCTTCGCGCGCTTCATTGGGATCATTAATTCCGGGTAAATCTACAATTTCTGCACCGTGCTTAATTGCTTCAAACCGTCCCTCAATGAGAACTGACTCTACAATAGGCCAAAGTCTGCCTGAATCTTCGGTAATTTCTTCAATAGATTGTGTGACCAAATAGAAGTTAACTTCGTTCAATACGTCCCTAGGTGACTTGACGTTGATAACACGCGTCGTCTCTGAAAATGCTTTTGCTACTTCATCTGGCATTTTAAGTTCATCTAGATCTTTTCTCGCTATAAAACGCTTATATGCATCCCTACCGTAGATGGCGAGGATTCGAGCTATAGCTTCTTTACTTTCTGGTTCAGTCAGATGTTCAGTAGAACTTACATTTTCGTCATTATCTTCCTGAGAAAAATTACTTGAGATTTCTCTATGGGAATTTTCAAGTTCTTGTTCCCACGATTCAAGAGTCGTGAATTTGATTGTAATCCGGAAGCCGGTCGCATCTAAATACTTAACCCGGGTGATTCCAGATGTGCACACATTAATCCCAGAGTTTGGCAAAATTTCGCTTCCGATCAAAGTATTGATGAGCGTGCTTTTTCCTGCACCAGTACTCCCTAAAAGGGCGATCGTCACAGGCGCAGGATTGTCAAGTTGCCATTGAATTTCCTTTAAAGCTTTTGTAATGTCTGACATCTCCGGCTGAATTCCAAAAAAAGTTTTAGAGAGTCTTTTTTCCAGTTCGCAAGTTTCGCTATAAAGTCTTCGGAATTTATCGAAGGAAGAACTAATCGAGTCCTGATCCACGCTCACGGCGTTCTCCCCTCTCTCTGACGCGTAACTATACAGAAAAAGCCGAAAATCTGATTCTTGCCCAAGAATGCGAGATCGAACGCGGCCATGAGCAAGAGTGACGGCTTATATTGGGGCGCTATGGCAGGCCCAGATAACATTGGCCTATGAGGAAAATTCCAACTTCATGTCCAAAATGTAAGGGCAAAAGAATCTTTCATATTGGCGATGTAATCGCTTTTTCGGGTGACAAGTCATATTTCTCTCTGGCGGGACTTGCTGATTCAGCAAAAATCGCTGGGTTAAGGGTGCATGGTGCTAAAGATAATGTTGTTGCCGTCATATCAAAGGCGGTCAACAGTTCCTCGACGACTCTAAAGAATGCCAAACAGCGTGGCATATTGATTTTAGGACCGGATGAATTTCGAGAAGAGCTCAAAAAAATTTGCGAAGGAAATGTGCCCAATAAGCGGAATCCGCAGATTTCAAGATTAATCAGCAACGAAGCAAAGATTTTTGTGTGGGGATTAAGTGAAGATCAAGAGAAAATTCTTGCTGCATTTTGCAAGAAAAATCAAGTCTCTCGCTGGAAAGTTAGAAAGCCCTCTTTAACGTTTTCGATCACAACGTCAATACACCTCAAATCAGGCAATGCAAAGGTTTTACGATCTATGGGTGTGCCTGTTTACGACTTTAATAAAATTATTAAGACATTAAAGCCCTAATGAATCTCGCCCTCTTTCCCATGCACACGCATTAAGGCGTCAAGCGCACTCCACCTCAACTTGTATTTTTTTACACTATGTCCGCTTGGTATCCACTCCAAGTTGCCTTGGGATATATTAAGTCGACCAAGTAGTTTTCCATCTTTTTTAACTATGAACTCAACATCAGTCTTAACTACCTGAGTCTTTGGTAACTTCATTTCAATTGAATGTGGCATAGTCATATTTAATCAATAATGGTTGAATCTGTCACTCCCCTCTGCTATATTTCTCCTAGGTTAAGAACTAAGCGATAAGCCCTTTAGCTTGCTTAGTGCCCTCCGCGCAATGCACGACCCGCGTCCGGTGGCCCTAAAGGAAGACCTGCCGGCGATGAAAGACACCGCCGGAAGTAGCGGGTCTCTTTTAATTTAAAGAGCCCAGTTAGGGCCTGGTTTTGCGATGTCTAATGAGCATGCAAACGCTGTTTTTGATGTTGAAGGTACTTACTTTCAGGCTATTTGTGCCTGCGGGTGGGTATCAACCGTCTCATTTCTCGAAGAGGTAGATCTTCTTCGAGCACTCCATGCGCACTTCATTGCTGTGTATGGAGAACCTAGAGGAAACATTGAACTGTCGGTGGATCCCAATACATTAACCGAGCAATCTCAGGAGGGAAGAGGTGTCTGAAGAAAGAGCCTTAGATGAAGTGAGCAAAGAGTTGTGGCAGCGCGCGGCTAACAACGAGGGAAG
>Ga0164294_10002910_pt1 | contig 15304 bp, 11 predicted proteins | sample GEODES005metaG_FD_111479 | JGI IMG/M metagenome (GOLD analysis project Ga0164294, IMG submission 111479) | Oligotrophic lake water microbial communities from Sparkling Lake, Wisconsin, USA - GEODES005 metaG | ecosystem: Environmental > Aquatic > Freshwater > Lake | place: USA: Sparkling Lake...
TATCTGGTGTTCCCGATGCACATCCTACCGCGAGCATCGGTCGCGAGGTGCGGATAGGTATCAGCAGTGGCCATGGAGAATCTCTAGCTGCTAAAAATTGTACTTGCCCTGGACAACACGACACCGGCACCACGACACGGCTACCGGAAAGTACACATAAATCTACCGCCCCTTCTCCCCCTTCCGCCACGCCGATGCTGGAATCGGCCGGGCATCAGCCTTTAGGCGACTGACGCTGCCCCCCTTGAAACGCCTCGGGCCGGACACCTTGCGATGCCAAGCCCGGTTGTCTTTGTCAGTCGGACAAAGACGCTCAGCCCGCCCGAGCAGCCACACAGCCGCGGCGCCGCCGCGGCTCAAATATTGCCAGCACCCCGGCAACGAGTGGGAGGGCACTTGAGCCAGCGGCGGGGTCGATTTCGGGGACCGACTCGGGCACGGATGAAGGGGAATTTCGAGACGAAACCCGATGTAGTTCGTTGCGTAATTGGGAATATCGGGCGAGTTGCCGGGGTTGCCCACCGTCACCATCGTGTAATCAAAGCCGGTTAGATCTCACTGAGCTTCGCCGTGGCATCGCCGAAGGAATCGACCGGCAGGCCGCAGACATCCAAGAGCGACATGGAGAGCCGGCACATCTGCCGCTGCTCCTGCCCGGAGTAATCGAGCACGCGGCCCCCGGCAATTCTTCCGCCGCCGCCGCCAACGAGCACCAGCGGAAGCTGCGAGGCGTCGTGGTGGCCCGTCATCATGCTCGAGCAGAAGAGAATGACGCTGTTGTCGAGTGCCGTCCGCTCCCCCTCCTGCACCGCATCGAGGCGACGGCAGATGTGGGCGACTTGCTCGAGGAAAAACTGGTTTACTTGAAGCCAGTCGGGAGTGTCGGAGTGGGAGAGAAGATGGTGGATCATGGAATCGACGCCGAGGTGGGGAAACCGCAGCGACGAGTGGTCGTTGTTGAGCTTGAGCGTGCAGACACGCGTTGCATCGGTCATGAAGGCGAGCACGAGGATGTCGCTCATCAGCCGCATGTGGTCGGCGATGTCCTGCGGCAAGCCATCGGCCGGACGCGGCATGTCGGGGGCGGAAAGGGCAGGCTTCCAGCCCTGCAGTTCCCCCCGCCTTCCCGCTGAGGCGATCCGCCGTTCCACGTCCCGCACGCTCTCCAGATATTCGTCGAGCTTTCGCTGGTCGCCACGGCTGATGCTGCGACGGAAATCCTCGGCATCCTCGCGAACGGCGTCGAGCACGCTCACATCCTCAGCTGTGGCCTCGTCCTTAAAGAGCCGGTCGAAGGCCAGGGCAGGATAGATCTCCAGCGGCGTCGGAGCGGTCGGAGAACTCCAGGAAATGTGCGAACTGTAGAGCATTGAATAGTTCTTGTGCACACTCGGATTGCTCTTCTCGCAGCCGAGAACGAGGCTCGGCAGTTTTGTGGAGCGTCCATGCCGCTGGGCCACGAACTGATCGACACTGGTGCCGGAACGGATCTCGCCGCCACTGGCAAGGGGCGCCCCGGAGAGGAGGTTGCCGGTCTGCGAGGAGTGGATGTTTCCTTTGAGGGCCTCGGCGTTGTAAAGCCCCTTGAGAACATTGAGCCGGGTGCGAAAAGGAGCCAGTGGCGCGAGCACAGCCCCGAGTTCCATCGCCTCCCCTTCCCCCTTGGCCCACCACTCCTTGGCGTGAAAACCGTTGCCGGAGAAGATGACTGCCAGACGGGTCGGCGCAGTCGCGGTCACTGTGTCGGCCGCAGGAGCGATGTCATCGGCCCACACCCGCCGTGATTCCATCCAGGGGAGCGCCATGGAAACGCCGAGCCCGCGCAGAAACGTGCGCCGATCAAGCCAGTCGCGGCGGGTCGGGAGCGGAATCATGACAGACCTCAGAATCGTGAGTGATGGGGCTGGAGCGAACGTGCGGCAGATGGGGAGCAACCCGCGACACATTCAACCGCTACGGTGACTCCCCCGTGAGCAGCATATCCCGCCCCCGGATCGTGAGGAACTGCGGACTCGCCACAATCATCTGCACCATCGTGGCCACCCCCTCCTCCGCGGCCGCTTCAAGCCGCTCAAGGAGTGGCTCATCGGAAAGCTGGACGCTGCGGGCGAGAAAAAACCCGAGCAGCTTTTTGCAGAACTGGCGCACGAATTCGTCGTGGTGATGGCTGATCAGATGCGCGCGGAGACCGCCGAGCCCCTCCACCGCAGTCGGAGGATCGTTCGCCCCCCGGGCTGGTAGTAACGCCATGGTATCGACCCGATTTCCAGCCGTATCCTGCGTCCGCAACCGTCCGATCGCATCAAAGCCCTCCAGCGCACAACCATAGGGATCGATCGAACGGTGGCAGCCGGCGCAGGCAGCCTGCGTCGAATGGAGTTCGGTGAGCGTTCGTTCGGTGAGCCCCTCGGGAGGCACCTCCGGCAGCACCGGGATCCCCTTGGGAGGCTTGGGGAGTTTTCGGCCGAGCACAGTCTCCGCCAGCCAGGCTCCACGCAGAATGGGGCTGGTGCGTGAGGCGCCACTTTGCTTGGCAAGCACAGCGGCCAACCCCAGAATCCCACCGCGGCCGCGGGCCTGCATCCCGTCAATTCGCTGCCAGTCCCCACAGGCCGTTCCCTCTCCCGGCGACGTAGCAGCGCCGTAGAACGCGGCCAGCAGCGGATCGGCGAAGGTATGATCGGCGTCGAGCAGATGGGTCACCGGCCGGTTCGTAGAGAAGAAGTCGGCGAAAAAGCGCACCGCTTCCCCCTGCATCGACTGCCTGAGCCCAGCAAAATCGGGAAAGTGGACGGGGCTCTTCTCATCGAGCGCGTCGAAATCGGCGATATGGAGCCACTGGCAGCCAAACCCAATAGCCAACCGCTCCACTCTTGGGTCGTGGAGCATCCTCGTCACCTGCCCGGCGAGCACTGCCGGCTGGTGGAGCTGATCTGAGTCGGCGAGCGTTGCCAATTCAGCATCGGGCAGACTCGACCAGACCGCGGAGGCCAGTCGCGCCGCCAGTTCGTGGTCGCTCACCGGCCGGGGAGCGTCGCCCGGCGGGGCGGTCTCCAGATGGTAGAGAAACGCTGGTGCCGCGAGGACTCTGGCCAACAGAGCGCGGATCGCATCTCCATGAGGGATCTCATCGGCTCGCAGCCGCGCATAGAGGGAATGGATCGACTCGATCTCGGAGAGTGCCAGCGGTCGCCGCCACGCCTGCCGGGCGATCTTCAGGATTGCATCGATATGCACCGGTTCGGTCGCCACCAGTTCAGCCCGGTAGGCGGCGGCGCGGTCGAGAATCGGCTGCCGCAGCACCTCAAAGGCGCTCGGGTCAGCATCCTGTGTGGCGTATTGCCAGAGCTGCTCATAGGCATCGACGAGCTGCAGGGCGTCGCCAGACACAAAGTGGAGTTCGTTCCACAGTTCATCGAGCCGAGCCGCCTCGCTTTCAGAGAGGACGAGGCGTTTGAGGTGGTCGTCCTCGCGATGGTAGAGCGTGAGCGTTACTACCTCGTCGACCGGCACGATTTTCGAGTAGCAGAGTGCCGCCGGGAACGTCTCACGGAACGCGGCACACTGCGCTTCAAGCGCCTTTCGCCGCGCTTCATCGCGAACCAGGATCGGGTTTGACGATTCCGGCGGGCCCGAGCCATCCGACCACAGCTTCCCGTGCGTCGCTTGGGCCGCCCCTGGCACAATTGAAAAAGCCCCGGGTGCCTCAAGCACAACATCGGCCTGGATCGATCCCGTTCCCTCAGCCACCGTGGCGGTAGTGACCAGCTCCGCCCCGGCCCCCAGTTCCTCCGGCAATTCGAAACGCACTACGATCGGTGCAGCCAGTGCCAGCGAGGTGCGGTCGAGAGCCTCTCCGTCGGCACGCCGACCAAAGATCGCTCCATCCGGGCCGCTCGCGGCGGCGGCAGGCACGTCGGCCAGCAGCAGGTCGGGCTTGCCTGGCGCAACGATCCGCGGCGCTTCGAAAATGGCCAGATCGCCGGCGGCACCATCCCCCGCCTCCCCCACCACAAACCAGATTGGGATCGGGCCAGCGGTGCCACTGGCGGGGAGCTTGACGCGTATCTCGCGTCGCTCTGCCAGCGGTGTGACGGGCATTTGCCAGGCGGTGGGGCCGTCGCGTTTGCCAATGTGGCCGATCGTATTGAACGTCCAGAGGGCGCGTTGCCAGGGTTCGATCAACCCGGCGAGCCGCTGGGCATCCTCCGCAGGAGCCAGCCGCCACTGGGCCCGCACCCCTTCAAGCGGCAGGCAGGGAGCAGGATCGGTCAGCGCCTTGACGAGCGCCGCCAGATACTTCGCACTCACCCCATGCTTGGCAGCAGCCTCCCGGGGCGTCACCGTGCCGGCAATAAGCCCATCTCGTTCGGCCAGTGTTGCCGCCAGACAGGCCACCAGCGGCAGTCGTCCGCCGGCATTGGTGTCGAAGGCGATGCCTTGGAGGTTAACGCTCGTGGCTCCAGAATCAACCGTGTTGCGGGCATAGATCGCGCGGATGCCGGCCAGAGCCTCCTCTGTCCAATCGCGCTGCGTGGTGGATGGGCTGAAGCGGATCCCTTCAGGGGTGAGGACGGCGTGCGCAGCGACATCTTTCGCTGCAGCAAGATATTTCTCCACCATCTCCGGCGACATCACAAGCGCCTGGCCGACATTCGTGAAGCCTTCCCCGGCGGCGCCATCGACTGGAAACTCCTTGCCGGGATCGAGCGATCCCACGCCGGTGAGATCGCGAATGCTCCCCCTGTATTCGGCATTCGAGAGCCGCCGCAAAACCACCTGCCCCGGGTCGCCGGCAGTTTTGGCGGCGATGGCGAGCAGTTCGCGACGGATGCCGGCACGCAGCGTGGCGCGTTCCTCGGCGCTCGGCTGCGGAGCCCCAGCCGGCGGCATCGCCCCGCACCGGAGCTGGTCGGCGGCGAGTTGCCACGGAGCAGGATCGGCTGCCACGTCAGCAGCCATCGCGAACCGGGCGAGGTCGAGATCCCCCGCCTTATCGGCAGAAGAGTGGCACTCGGCGCAGTATCGGGCGACAAGTGGGCGGACCTCGGCGTCAAAGCTGTCGGCCTGAGCCGGCGTGAGCATCGCAGAAAGCGCGACCGCGACGATGACACGCACGGCGACTCGAAACATGTGCTGGCGGGTCATTGGCACCAGGACTTTCCCAGCTGACATTCCCCGACATCGCTCCGGGAGTGGCGACCACAACACAAGAGTATCGCCTTATGGCCCAGCCCCGCAACGCGCACTCATTCGATCACCCGTCGCGGATTCGCGATCGCATCGCTCGCGGCGACACCTGCCGCAGGGAATCAAGCGTTTTCGGGTCGCTCGCTGCCGCATTGTGCGGCTGATCGCTCGATGGAGCGAGTATGGAGAGCCGTGCCGGTTCGTCGGTTGAATGCAACATACGGCCGATGGAGTAGGCTGGGGGGCATCGCAGAGGAATGCCACCGCCCGTGATTACAGCTGTTCTTGTCGTTGTCGATATCCAGAACGATTTCTGTTCAGGTGGATCGCTTGCCGTGCCGGATGCCGAGGCGGTGCTGCCGGTCGTCAATCGCTTGATGGACGACTTCCAACGCGTTGTGGTGACTCAAGACTGGCATCCGCCGGGACATGTGTCGTTCGCGTCAAGCCACCCCGGCCATCCAGTCTTCAGCCGCATCACGCTCCCCTCCGGCGAGCAGGTGCTCTGGCCAGATCACTGTGTCGCAGACACCCATGGTGCCGCGTTGCATCCCGGGCTTGTTGTCCCCGCCCACGCGGCAGTCGTTCGCAAGGGAGTTCAGGGCAATATCGACACCTATTCAGCGTTTCTGACGAACGACCCCCACACCGCAGAAGGACTCGACACCATCCTGCAAAGCAGCAACACGCACGAGATCGTGCTCGCCGGTCTCGCCACCGACTACTGCATCTTGCACACGGCCCTCGACGGTCGTGCGCGTGGCTATGACGTCACGGTGATTGAGTCGGCCTGCCGTGGCATCGATCTCGACGGCTCGCTTGCTCAGGCATGGCGACAGTTGGAGCGCGCGGGGGTGCGACGCGCGTAAAAAAACTCGTCGACCGGCCTGTACCCCATCCTGACGTACGAGGGGTAGCCGTCAGCGGTCGCATGCATCGTTGACCGCAGATGAAATCATCCTGACCGCACTGGAATTCCTGCATCAGGCGACCTGAGAGCTTAGGAACAGGGACGACCAGGGGGAACCGGCGTGTGCGACCGGGGGCGTTGGCAGTCTGGACAACCCGCACTTTTTCACCAAGGGAGACAACCGCTTACGCGTAGAGCGATACCACCGCACCCGCTGCCACCCCGACGGCCATCGCGAAGAGCCAACGACTCCTCGGCCGTTCGAAACCTCCCAGCCGCCAACCTGTCAGGGCTGCCCCCACGCCCGCTCCGAGCGCCGTCACCGACTCGGCCTGTGCGGCGCGTTCAGGGGGCAGTCCGTTTGCCAGATGCAGCATCGCGAGGCCGGCGACCACCGCCAGCGGAACTGTCAGGATCGCCACGCTCCCCGCCCGGTGCCGCATGCCGATGTCGATCGGTGACGGCGTCCAGCGCACAACCGCTCCGATGGCACTCCCCGCTCCCAGGCCGAGCAGTGGGGCCGGGACCTTCGCCGCCAGGAACCGCTCGATCGGTAGTCCGGTTGCCCACAGGCTCCACCATGCAAGTGCCGCCACAGCAGGCATGATCCAAGCTGTGGCAACGCGGGATTGTCGCGGAATATCAAACACCGCCGTGAGCCACACCAAGCCTACGGCAACAGTGGCGTCAAGAACCCAGCCATACGGCGGGCCCCCTGCCCTGCCATTGATCCAGTCCAACACTGGGCTCACCGCCGCACGCACTCGATCCTCGTCTGGCACACCCACGAAAAACCCCGCGAAGACCCGCAGTCCAAACGCTGCAAACGGCACCAGCCCGGCGACGAGTTCTGCCCACCTGCCGAGGCGAGGCAGCGGAGCGATCCAGACTGCCGTCCAGACCAGCGTGAACAAGATGAGTCGGAGCGTATCCAAGGTCGACATCGGTCTCTGCCCTTATGAGCTTTGATCCAGGGCTTGGGACGGGTGTGAGAGGGCTTGGCAAACCTGATCTTCACGCCGATCCAGTTCAGACTGCGAAGCCTGCCCCTGGCGGCAGTTGTTCCTCGCCAGTGGCGAGCCAATGCGCGCACTCGTTGCCCAGTTCGCGGCGACTGCGGGTCTCATACTCGGCGACCTCGTCCGGCGTCAGCGTATTGCTCCACCGCCCGTTGACGCCTTTATTGATGAACACCTCTGCCCCTGCGTCCCAAAACGCCCCGCCCAGAGGCACGGTTTTCGTGGCATTCTTCTTCATCCACTCAAACGAACAGTGCTCCAGAATGGCCTCCCACCCTGCTTCTTTGATCGGGATATCGAGAAATTCGGCAATGCCACGTATCTCTCTGGCCATGTCGTGTTTGAGATTGGCGAAGTGAATGAACTTCACGTTAGGGAGATCACGAATCGCCCACCAGCTCCTGATATTTTCCCAGAATGACCAAAACGGAAAACCATCGCGATCGAGCCACTCCCGCCAGTATTGCCGGATGTCATCCGGCGGCGGCCCAATGGGGGGACCGACGCGCCCCGGAGTTTCGTTGAGCGCGTCATACCATGTCTGGTTCGCGTTGAGGTGGTGGTTATACATGCTCCAGACAACGTCGCGGCCGTCGCGGCCGATGTAGAGATACTTGGCCTGTGGGCAGAAACGGATCGCATCGACCGGCAGGTGCGTCTTCATGAAACGCCGGTGCGTCTGCGCCTCAAGAAGAGGCAACTTCACCTCTTTGGGCGGCACCCTCAGGTCAACCCACGGCGACATTTCGGCAACGGCGGTATCGGGTTCGCCGTCAAACAGCAACTGGGCGACGATCTGTTGCATCCACGTCGTGCCCGCTTTTGCGTAGGTGGCAATCACAATGTCGTCGTCACGAAACGTGAGATCGTTCCAAATTGTGGAGTCGAAATGGTGATTGTGCAGTTCTCGGGTCTTCTCTGGATATTTCAGCGTATTGCTCATGAGAGTCCCCTTGTGCTACTGGCGTCTTTGTAGCTCCCGATTTGATCACTCCCGGCGCAGATATGCCAACAGCAACTACAACCGAAACCCACCCCACCACGGCCAAGCCCGCCACGCAAACCTCCCCCACCGCGGCCAACAGGCGTCACACCACTTTTGTCCCGGTGACGCTCTCATTGACATGGCTGGGCGGCCGGAAAACCCTCGCCTCGGAGCAACACACACAATAGCCGCCAGGGCATTTCAGGCCGACCGAGGCGTGTCGGGGGTGGATGGGCTGATGGGTTGGAGGAAGGAGCGGCCGTGGTGGAAACACGCCTCGGCCTCTTTTTCCACGAATCAGCGCGCATTGCGAGCAGCTCGCCAATATGCGTGAGAATCTTCCAGATGGGCGCCGGTGCCGCCGGATGAATCCAGTCTGCTTTGCCCGGATGTCAGGATGGGGGCAACGCTGAATTCCACCAATGCCGATTGCTTCAGGCCATCGATAGCGCCCGGGCCGGATTGCGGGCCGTGATCTGGGTAATCTCGTCGGCATTGAGCCCGACGTCCGTGGCAAGAACCTCGCGGATGCGGCCCATCGAGGCGGTCGAACCTACGAGGTGAGACCGGTCCGGTGCCCAGGCGGCCCCTTTTTCATCGACAACCACCGGCCGGCTCGCGAGCGCGAAGCGGCCCGCGCCCATACCGCCGGCGGCAGTGGCGTCGCTGACGGCGATCATCCGATCGATGCCCACCGCGCGAATGATGGTGCGGACCAACAGCGGCGGTAAATGCACTCCGTCGGCGATCACCATCACCCACCGCAGGTGATCGGCCACCAGCACGCGCTGGATGATGTTGTCGTGTCGATGGAGAGTCAGGGGGCAGCCGTTCCCGAGGTGGGTGAAGGCTGTCAGGCCATGGTCGATGGCCCTATCGAGCACGTCGGGCGCAGGATCGCAGTGTCCCGCAGACACGAGGATCCCCTGATCGGCGAGCCAGTGGATCGTGCGGCAGTCGGCATCGTGCTCGGGAGCGAGCGTCACGAGCCGTACGAGACCTTCTCCCGCGGCAATGAGCCGTTCCGCCGCTTCGATGGTCGCCGGCACGACGTGCTCCGCCGGGTGGGCCCCCACAAACCCTGGGAGCGGGCTGATGAACGGGCCCTCCACATGGATGCCCACCAATACCTCGCGCACGAGCGGGTCGCTCGTGCGCAGCGAGACCAGTCGCCGAATGCGGGCTGTCATCTGTTCGAGGCGATCGGTGATGACGGTGGCGAGCATCTGACCACCGCCATCGGCGCGGACTGCCGCGCAGGCACGCCGAAGCGACTCGCCCGTGAGATCGTCGCTATTGAAGTCGACGCCCTTGTAGCCGTTGAGTTGCAGGTCGAACGGTTCCATGCAAAAGTCTCCGGATGGCCGAGGAAAAAGTCGCCCCTGTACTTTCTCCACTCGATCGACCGGTGGAAACGCGGAGGCTTTCCACGGTCGCCGGGCATCGCATCCAGTGATGCTGCACTTTATCCACAGCCTGCTAGGCTAACTCCGGTTCGGGACGCTTGAGTAGGCTCGCAGACTCGCGATCGAGCAGGAGAAGACAGTTGGGGTGGGTCTGGAGCATCGAAGCCGGCACGGCGCACGTGATGGAACCCTCGACCGAATTCCGTACGGCTTCCGCCTTGCGTGCGTCGGGCACCGAGCAGACGATCAGCCGTGAAGCGAGGATTCGGCGGACCGACATCGAGATGGCCTGTGTCGGTACCGCAGCGAGCGACGGGAACCAGCCTTCGCCGACCTGCTGCTTGCGGCAGTGGTCGTCGAGTGTGACGACATGGTAAGGCTCCTCGCAGGTGAAGTCGGCGGGCGGATCGTTGAACGCCAGATGGGCATTTTCACCGATCCCGATCAGTGAGACGTCGAACGCAGCGGCAGGCACGAGTGCCGCAAGACGGACGCATTCCGCAGCCGGTTCGGCCGCCGTTCCGTCAATCTCCTGAAAAGCCGCCGGGGCTGTCGGCAGGAGGTCGATGAAGCGGTCGTGCAGGAAGCGACGAAAGCTCGCCGGATGGCCGGCATCGAGGCCAACGTATTCGTCGAGGTGGAAGATTGTGATGCGGTCCCACGGGATCGACGGCACGGCGCGAAGCGCGGCGAGCACTTCGAACTGAGACGACCCCGTGGCGACCACGAGCGTCGCTGCCTTCAAGCGATCGCATGCGGCGCGAAGTGCCTCCGCGGCGAGTTGCGCCGCCGCCTGACCGAGGGCATCACGATTGTCATGAATGGCGATTCTCATTTTCGACACTGATCACTCCTCGCCACGAAATCTGCTGCAGGCCATCCGGCCGCCGGTGGGCGGTGCCAGGCCGCCTCAAATCATATCTGTCGCACAAGACGGTTTCCGCGGCACGAAAGCGGGTGGGGCGTCACAATTCTGTCTTTTTTGGGGATATCGGACTGGGCAGTGAAGTGCTCCGGTCTGTCTACGAGGAAGCTGGCGCCCATGTGTGGACTCGGGGAGAGGAGGTCATTCAGACCGACGGCACGTTTCTGATGGTGCATTCCGCAAAACCTGAAGCGTGCCGAGTTGATCCTCCGGCCGGGCATAGACTTGTTCCCCTCTGGAGCGGGCTTGAAGCGCAGGCCGATCCCGGACCGGGCCAGTTCGGCGTTGAGTCGACCCGCTGGTTCCGAATCGTGCGTGAATGAGTCTACCTGCCCGTGGAAAAAGTCGTCCCTGCACCTCTGGTTTGCATACAGTCCACTCGGTCGACCGGTGGGAACGCCGAGGATTTCCACGGTCGACGGGCATCGCATCCAGCGATGCTGCACTTTATCCACAGCCTGCTACGCCGAGAGCTTCAACGGAAAGCCCCGGGACAAGCTGCTGGCCGGGAAGCGTTCGACACACTGCTCGAGGCCAAGGTGCTCATCGAGCGGTGGCGGCACCACTCCAACACGATCCGGCCACACAGTGCACTGGGACCAGAAACCGGTCCCAGAGTCGCTGCAGCCCTGTGTGGTTGGAGGGGAGAACCCTAACTTGGAAACCGGCGACTTTCATGGGGGCAGGTGATCCTGAATGTGTTACTTGTCGACGGGCGGTTGGGCAGGAAGTTCCAGAACCTGCCCCTGCGCGAGCAACCGCTGACGCAAGCTCTCATACGGCACATCCTGCACGGCAACACCCTGCCGCGCCGCGAGCGCCGCCGCCACTCCCGCGCCCTGACCGATGACCATCCACGCCCCCTCGATTCTCAGCGACGACATGCCGACGTGTGTGCAGGACAGCGCGACAGGCACCAGCAGGTTGACGCACTGCTTGGGCTGCGGGAGAACCGAGCGGTAGGGAACGTGGTATGCATATCCCTGCTGGGAATTCTTCCGGTGCACGGGGAAGATTGTTCCCTCATTGATCACGCCCCCGCCCTGGAAAGCAATCCGTTGGCAGTCATGCGAGTCGATCGGGAACGAAGAGATCGCGATCGGGTCGTCCTTCGTCGGCTGTTCACGGATATCTTTCTGGCTGATGACATGCAAACCCTTCATCCGTCTCGATTCCCGAACATACAGCGCCGGCGGGAAGTGTTCGTGGCCCGCGAACTCGTCCTTACACAACCCAAGGCTGACATAGGTGTTCCGAACGTCCTGCGGGACAGCGGAATCGGTGGTCAGAAACTGATAGAACTCGAGCGTGTATTGCTTGTGGGCCTCCCAGATGGCTTTCCGCCCCGCCTCATCCGCCTTGTGCCAGTCGTTGCAGCCGCCGATGAGGCCAATGGAGAACTGCCGGCCGATTGAGTTGTTCCCGTCGTGCTTGTCGCCCGGCAACGGGTACAAGTCGAATCCAACCTGCTGGCTGTCGCCACCGCCCCGCAGGTACCTGCGGATCACCTCAAAGCGGGCCGGGTCGTACCTTTGCGGCTTCGGCATCGGAACGCGATTCGCCGGATCAGCGGTCAGACAGAGCCGAAAGCTGTAGGTCATGATGTTCTTGTCGCCCGCCTCATCGGGGCCGCCGTCGATGGTCGTCACAAGCGGCAGGAGTTTGCCGTTATCGTCGAACCCGCTGATGTTCATCCTTGTTTTTGGATACAGCTTGCCGGCGAGAGGCTCTCCGAAATCGGCCCGACCCTCCCGGCCGATGGTCCAGTCAACTCCAGCTTCCGCCATCAGATCGCCCTCATACGTGCCGTCGATGAATACCTTCGCTTTGAATTCTCCGTTGTCAGTGATCAGGGCTGTGATGCGGGCACCATCTTTCTTGACGGACTTGAGCCGCTCGTTCACAAGAACGCTGACCCCGGCTTCACCGAGCATCGCCCTCGTCACCCGCAGCGCGACGTGTGGCTCAAACACCCAACGCGATTGATCCTTCAGAGCAGGGTCGTAGGGGGCCTTGACACCACGATCCGTGTAGTCCTTGACCACGCGAGTGTGCCATTCGTGAAACAGTCCCATCAGGGTCGATCGCACCATTTGATTGGAATCGCAATGGCTCAGCCCGCCAGTGTTCATCCCACCCACGTGATTGGTCGGTTCCAGCAGGACGACGACCGCACCCTCACGGGCCGCCGCGATTGCGGCGCAACAGCCGCCCGGGGTTGAGCCGTACACGATGATGTCTGCATCCGTTGCGGCGACGGCCGTTTGCACCGTCGCCAACAGCAACACAAATACCGGAAAGAGCATGCGGATGAAGTGCATCAGAAACCCTTATTGCCGAGAAATCGGCCCCAATCGCGCTCGATTCATGCTGGAGCGGAAATACGCCGACATGCAGCCGATCCCCCGCGGGGTGATTACTGTCTCCCATTCAAGCCCGAATCGCAAGCGCGGGAAATCGCGATCACCATGGACGGAATGAACGACTGCTCTACCCGTTGCGAAAAGTGGCCTCGACGCGGGCGCGTTCGCGGTCGATCTGCTCGCCTGTCGCCCCGAGCCGCTCCAGAATCCGCACGGTGAAGGCCAGAGCCACCTCGCCTTCGGCGGAAAAGACATCCTCCGCCCCTGCGCGGTACAGCTTGCGCAGTTCGCGGACGTATTGCGAACGGGCAAGGATGGTGACGTCGGGATTGAGCTCCTTGGCCCGCCGCACGATCTCCTCATCGACTCGGCTGGCACCACTGGTGAGGATTAGATTATCAGCACCCTTGATGCCTGCCTCGAGGAGGATCTCCGGCCGCATCGCATCGCCGTAGATCGCACGCACGTCGAAGGCCTTCAGCCGGCGAACGGTGTCGAGATTGAGTTCAATCACGGTCGGCTCGATCTCGTTGTCGAGCAGGAGCTGTGTCACGGTCTGGCCCACTGGACCGTAGCCCACCACGATCGCCCGATGGCTCGGCGCCGATGCTTCCAGCGAGTTTGCATCGTCACTGTCGATGCTCGCCCGCCCGCGCGCCACGCGCCAGCGCTCGAACGGTTCGGTCAGCCGATAGAGGAGCGGGTTGAGCGTTATCGACACGATGGCGGCGGCGACAAGCGTGTTGATCGCCGTTTCCGGTAGCACGCCGAGCTGCCTGCCGAGCGCCGCCAAAATGAAGGAAAACTCGCCGATCTGGGCCAACGACACGGCGACGCTTGTCGCGTCCTGTCGCGGATGGCCCAGTAGCATCATGCTCGCCCAGATCGTGAGCGGCTTGGCGATCAACACGATCGCCAGTGTGGCCGCCAGCAGCCAAGGCGAGGTGAAGATCGTTGTGGGGTTGAACAGCATGCCGATCGACACAAAAAACAGCACGGAGAAGGCGTCCCGCAATGGCAGGGCCTCGGAGGCGGCGCGGAGGCCGAATTCGCTACGACCAACGATCGTGCCGGCGAGAAAGGCGCCCAGGGCCATGGAGACGCCAAAGAGCTTGGCGGAGCCGACGGCGATCCCCAGTGCGATCACGAGGACCGCGAGCGTGAAGAGTTCGCGGGAGCGAGTCGCGGCGACGTGCTCGAGCACCCAGGGGATGAAACGTCCACCCGCCAGGAAAATGACAGCAACAAGCGCTGCGATCTTGAGGGCCGCGGTGCCAAGGGCCACGGCCACGCCCTGCAGCCCCGGATGCTGCCCGCCCAAGATGGCTGGGAGTGCGACCAATGCGGCGACCGTGAGCAGGTCCTCGACTACCACCCAGCCCACGGCGATGTGCCCGGCGCGGGTATGCAGGTCACGGTTGTCGGATAGCACGCGGATGAGCACGACCGTACTGGCCACGGAGATGGCGCTGCCAAACACCATCCCGGTGGCCCAGCCGTATCCGTGGAGACGCGCCGCGGCCATACCGAGGAGAGTGGCAACGCTACTAGCCACAAGAGCGCCTGGGATCGCCACGCGGCGGACGGCGAGCAGTTCGCGGATGCGGAAGTTGAGTCCGACTCCAAACATGAGCAGGATGACGCCGACCTCCGCTAGTTCCTGGGCGGTGGAGATGTCGGCCTCGAAGCCGGGCGTGTACGGACCGACGGCAATCCCGGCGAGCAGGTAGCCAACAATGGGCGACAGCCGTAGCTGCTGCGTAATGTACCCGAGAACAACCGCCGCGGTCAGGCCGCCGGTGAGCGTGAGAATGAGGTCGGCTTCATGCACGGATGGGTCTCGTGGGCATCGCTGCACCGCCGATCGGGAATGGGGTCAGGGTTGCCGTTATTCTGGTAGAGGGGTGGCCGGCGATCGGGCTGATTATGCGGGAAGCCCGTCGTGCTGAACAGGTCTGAAGGCAACGGTGGTAAGCGATTTTACCGCCCGTCACACGCGCCCCATTACCGGGGCCTGAGCGACGAAGGACTCATTCCTTCCGAGCTGCTATCTGCTTGAATGAGCTCCTGGAGGATATGCATCGGCTCTCGTTCGTCTTCGATGGCTTCACAGAATATTTCTTTGATCTCACTGTCCGACAAGTCGATGCCGGCATCCCTACGAATCACCAGCATCAGGACATTCTCTTCACCGTAGCCGAAGTCGCCCGCCACCCAAGCCTTGATGGCTCCAAGAGCATCAAGGATTTCCGGTCGACCAAATGGATCGTTATCTTTTGGTTTTATGATTGCTCCTCCCGTGTGCGCTGACCTGAATCCGAAGCGGGCTATCTGAAGCTCTCATTCGTGCTGCCGATGAGACCGAGGATCTTTCGGGCGAGATTGGCACCACCGGCTATCCGGCCATCGGTGTAGTCGTCGAGACCAAAACCGCCTTTTTTGCCCCGCTCCACCTGCTGCGAGATCGCCGCCCGGCACATCTGCGTGATAGCCCCGATCTTCTTCA
>Ga0164294_10002912_pt1 | contig 15300 bp, 18 predicted proteins | sample GEODES005metaG_FD_111479 | JGI IMG/M metagenome (GOLD analysis project Ga0164294, IMG submission 111479) | Oligotrophic lake water microbial communities from Sparkling Lake, Wisconsin, USA - GEODES005 metaG | ecosystem: Environmental > Aquatic > Freshwater > Lake | place: USA: Sparkling Lake...
AGCTGCATATTGTATTTGCGTCCCCTTCAATGCATAGATTCGACACTGCAACCGTCCAACGCATCCCGCAGCCGCTGCACCAGAGTGTGCACCAGCCTTTGCATGTCCTCCAGTGCCCGCCGCATGTGCACCTCCCGGTGCTGCACAAACCCTGCCGCCAGCCCTGCATTGGCAATGCCCAGAACAATGGGCGCCAACTGAAAATCCACTTCTCGAACCGAGTGCATGTAATCCGTCAGTGCATGGGCCCCCGGCTGGATCATGGCCGTGAGTTGAGGGTAGGCCTTGGCCACGGCTTTCCTCATCACCATCAGACACACGTCGGCCACAGAGCGGGGGTGGTCCACGTCCACCTGCACAAGGGGCGTTGCCACCTCCATCAACCGTGCAAAGGCGCTTTCCCTGGCCCCGTCGCACTTGTCAATGTCTTGAAACAGCACCATGTCGTGCATCTCGGTTCTGCACTGGTGCACCACCTTGGCCAAGCCGCTCTGCATCTCACTTACCCACCGACGAACACGGTCCACCTTTGCGCGGTCCACTTGTGCTTGGGTACTGGCGTCCAGGGCCAAGGCCCTTTGCAAGTCCAAATTGGCGAACGCCTCGGACGCCTTGTGGTCGCTGTGCGCAGCCTGTGCCTCCAGCTCCCGGACACGTCGCTTGCAGGCGTCCAGTTGCGCCTCCAGGTCCCGCACCTGCCTGCCCAGCACCTCCACTGACGCCTTGTGCTGCTTGCGCTGCTTGGCCAGGGCGTCTTTCCGTCTCCGCGCACCACTGCGCGCAACGCTGCGCACATACCCCTGCATGCGCTTCGTCACCTCCTGCACCCGGGCCGCCACCCGGGCCTCGTGCCCCCGCATCCACTCCTGCATGCAGGCAAAGGCCTGCTGCAACACCGCCCGGGACGCCGGTGGCACGGGCCCGGACCAGGGCACGCGCCACTGCTCCATGCCCGCCAACCTGCTTCTGCACTGCTCAAACTCGCACGCCTCGCCCACTGTCCACGGCTGGGGATCATGCTGCAACAGCCCTGCCTCTTGCAGCACGTGCAGCAGGACAAGGCGCTTGGCAGCCCGTGCGACACCATACATATTCGACTCGGGGACAAGGGCAGGCATGCCGGCACAGGACAGGCCTTCAACCGTGGCTTGCATGCGTGCACGAATGGCTTCCAGAGACAAGACTCGCACAACGCCCGACGCCTTTTTGAAGGCGGCCAAGGTCACCTCCACCCTTCGACACTCGGTTTTTTCCTCGCCAGACGCTGCCAGCAGCACAACGTCCAGCAGCTTGCGGCCGTTTGCGCGCATCTGCAGCAGCAGCAGCTTGCCCCTGACCATGGACACCGACCAAGTCAGCCCGCCATCCACACCACCGTCCTCCTCCTGCACTTGCTGCACCTTGAACGCCAACTGCTCCAGCAGCGTTGCATTGTGTTCTTGGCCGTCCTCCACAAAGCAAAACATGTCCAGGTCCCGTGGTGTGTCGCAGAAATCCCAGTACCGGGCCAGGGCCGCGGACCCATGCACAACCAACCGCTCGTCGTCAAAGGCCACTCGAAGGGCAGCCTGACAAGTTCGGGAGTGCATGGCTGGTTTGTGTACAGGATTCGGAACATTCCAGGCCCTGTGGTTGGTTTTCCTCGCTCACACCACACCGCGCAAGACTGGATCTAGCGGCCGAGAGTCTGCGCCTGCAGGCGCGGATTGCTGCGCTGGGGCAGGAGAGCCTGCGCCTGGAGCAGCGTCGGGCTGTTCTGCTCCAGGAGTCGGAGTGCCTGCGAAAGTACAAGTAAATGACCGCGCGCTACCGCGTTGTGGGCGCGTGAGAGTGTTCAGCGATGGGGTTTTTTGTGTTTGTGAAATGGCCCGCACAGGGAGCAGGAGCTATGGCCGCGGATTCGACAAGGGGAGGCGGCGTTGGTGGCACTGCCGTCTGGGCCCCCGCCGCCGCCACCGCCATTGACGCTGCAACCACCGCCACTGCTCGAGATGGCAGCGCCCCCGCCGCCGCCACCGCCATTGCCGCTGCCCCCACCGCCACCGCTAGAGACGGCAGTGCCCCAAACGCCGCCTGGGCCACCATGCAGAAGGGTGACCTTTAATGACGCGAGAAACAGCAAGCACGTGTTTGACGCCTTGCCCGGACTGAGTTTAGAGGATTATCACGTGAACGGCTTTGGGGTTTTGGTCGCCAAGTACTTTTTGACGGGCTTCCGTGGGCTGTTGGATCAGGAGCGCCATGCGCTCACTTCACTAGTGCGCCTACAGTTGATTGACATCCTGGCCGAGTCTGTGGGGCCGTGCCCCCTGCCGTACGACACTCCTGAGGAGGTGCTGCGGGACTTTTTGGGTGACGGCAAGGACTTTGAAGTCTATGTGCGTCTGAGCGCTCAATGCGAGGTCGCAGTAAGCGCCAGCACCACGTGCGCATTTGCGCCGGACTTGTTGAGAGCAGCCCGGCGCCTGACGAAGCAGGGGTCGTTGGATGCCATGTAAATCTGTGCCTGTACCAAATGTAAAATTAGCCATGTCCTCCACCACGACGTACCCAGCAGGCAGCAACGACGCCTTGGTGACACAATTGACGAAAAATTTCCTGCTGCAAGTGCACGACCAATGCTCCTCTGAAACGGCCGCCATTTTGGTGTGTGACATGCAGAACGTGTTGCTGAACAAGTGCAGCGCGTCCCTGTCGTGCACGAACACTGGGGACCTAAAGTCCTATGTGTGCGCAGCAGGTCAAGCAGCCGATGCACTGGTCAAGTCCTTCGGGTCCTTGACCACGCCACCCACTCCAGCGCAAATTGAAAGCATGCGCACTCTGACATCATCCTTGCAGACGACACCCGGGTACGACCCAAACGACCCCGGCAGCATGGCGGCCGTGTACATGACCCAGCGGTGCAACTCGAGGTTGTTCAGTCAACAGTCCACAACTCTGCCGATTGTGCAGTTGACAGACTGCTCCGGGGACATCATCACCGCCCTAAACTCGCTCGACGCGACCACAAAGTGTGCCATGGGCAGCTTGTCCGAGCTTGTGCCCCCCGATCCGGAGCCCGTGGTCTCGGACCGACCAGTGCCATTGTGGGACAACCCTCTTATCATGACACTGCTTGCCTGTGGGGCCGCAATCATCTTGTGCGCAGCAGCGTTAGCTGCAGTTGGCATTGCACGCTCCTAGTGGGAGCAACGGAATGTTGCAACGGAATGTTTCAGGTGGCCACTTCCCATTTGCCCGTCCAGTATGGCTGGTTTGCAGTTCCGAGATGAGATGATGAAGCCGTGGCCGAGCAGGGCCCTGTATCGTGTCAGCGTTCCGAAACGGGGCGTCATGGGCGTCAGCGTGCACGGCACATTTCATCACGTGGAGACGGCACTTGGCGTGTCAGGCACAGCGGGTGCAACGGTCCTGGATGTGGTCGAGAGCTTGATTCGGCTGTGCTCCTGCATGCATGTGAGCTCGCCACGAAAAGGCGTGGTCAGGGCCGTGTGGCGTGAGAAATGGATGATTGAGCTGAAACGCGAGCCCGGCGCCGAGGCCCTCGCGTTGTACCGTTTGGACGACGCCACCAGTGTTTGGAAGCCTGTGTGGCCAGTGGGGCGCGTGGCAAGTGCAAGCGCAGACGCCGCGGGAGACAGCTTGTTTGCGGTCGTGGTTGCGGATGTGGCCTATGTGGATTTGTTGGTGTGGCATTTCTTCACGGTGCTGGTCGCAGTGTTCCGCTCCGACTGCTGTGCCTCGAGAGAAGAGTGCGCTGGCCATGCATGCAGCAAAGTGCGCTGCATTGGTGGGGCAGTGAAGATGATGCCAGACGGAGTCACGCCCGTGCTGGACGCGCGCGGGCGCCCTGAGCGGCACGTGATTGAGAAAGAGTGCCGCCCATCAGCTTGTTGCCAAATCCCCTACCGCGTAAGCGATGGGGGCGCGACCGTGTGGAACCCTGACCATTATGACTACGTGGCTTGGATCCCGCAGTACGCTGTTGGTTTGTTTGACATGCATGGTGGCCACGCCGTGTTTCGAGACTTTTTCAGCATGTGTTTGCGCGCCCTTCGCGCCGGTGAGCCTCTGAATTTCTACAATGGCTTTATGGACGCGCGGCGCGAGGAGCCGCCACGCGGTGCTGTTTCTGCTGTTTCTGCTGTTCCTGTTGTTTCCGGCGGTGCTGGTGCCGGTGCTGGCGCCAGCGGTGGCGCTGGCGCCCCCCGTTCGCGCTTGAGTGGTGGCCCGGCCGGCACAAAACCTGTGCCTGTGTTCATGTCGTGACGTGACGTGTTCTTTCGTGTCCCCGTAATGAACAAAAGAACGTGCAAATGTCGTCCGTGGTTGTGCCTGCCGGAGCGGCCATTGTGCCGGAGCGCACTGACCCGAAAACCAACAATCCAGCCCACAAGAAAGCCAGCACTGCCATCACATGCGTCGTTGTCATTGCTGCAGTGATCGCCCTGGGGATGTGTTTCGTGCTGGTGTCGTCGTCGTCGAATTCGGACTTGGGCCTCGGAATCCTGATTGGGGAGATGTTTCGTTGAAAGCACGCAAAAAAAAGTGAACTACCGAGGCGCCACCCACATCATTTCATGACGGACGCGGTCAAAGTGTGCTTTCCAACGGGGCAAACTCCCGCCACAGCGTTCCCCTTCCCCGACCCCGCGTCGCGGTCCTGCAACGGCCGAAATGTGACCTCGGTGTTGCCCGCGCTGACTCCCTCCATGCCCTGTGGGCCCGGCACATGGTTCCAAACAGACCAGTGCTGGTGCTGGTCCAGCCCGGGGGCAGTGCCAACCACCAACGTGTTGGCTTTTGACTTGGACAGCACCTTGGTGGAAACCAAAAGCGGAGGTGCCTTTGCCAAAAATGCCAGCGACTGGCAGTGGTGGCATCCCAGTGTGCCTGATGTCATCCAGGCCGCGGCTGGCAAAGGGTTCAAGATTGTGCTCATGTCCAACCAGCTGGGAGTCAGCAAAGGCCACACGATGTTGGAGGACGTGCAGGGACGCATGCAGCAGGTCGCCGTTGCCTTGGGCGTGGCCAACATCCAGTGCTTCTTTGCCACGGACAATGACTTTTACCGGAAGCCCAGGCCGGGCATGTGGGCGGTGTTTGCTTGCTTGTTCAATGGTGCCGTGCCGGTGGACATGGCCGTGTCCAAGTACATTGGAGACGCCGCGGGCCGTCCCAAGTCCAAGGCCCACCCGAAAAAGGACTTCTCTGCCGGGGACCTGCTGTTCGCCATCAATTTGGGACTGGCGTTCAGCACCCCCGAGGAGTTTTTCTTGGGAGACCCGCCCTGCAGCACGGCGGGGGTGGAGGCCCACCCCTTGCTCAGCTCTGACGCAGCCGGCGGCGCGGGCGGCGGCACTCGCACTCGCAGCTGTGCGAGTGCGACGACGACGACGACCGCGCTAACCATGGTGGTTCTGGTTGGGGCGCCGTCCGCCGGCAAATCCACCTTGTGTGCAACAAGGTTTGCCGCGTACGAGCGAGTGAACCAAGACCTGTTGAAAACCAAGAAGAAGTGTCTTGACGTTGCTCGGGGTCACCTCAAGGCTGGCAGGTCCGTGGTCATCGACGCCACCAACAAGGATCGAGACACCCGGCGGGACTGGGTGAGCCTTGCCCAGGAAACGGGGGCTATTCCCATCGCCGTTGAAGTGGTCATCCCCAAGTCTCAGTGGTGAGGTTGCACGCAGGTGTTTTTTTCCGTACTTGATCGATGCAGTGACACATTGTGTACTGATGCGACTGTGCGCAACAGCTTCCACCAACTGGCCTTTCGGGTCAGCAACCCATTCTCGGAGGACCCTCGCTCCGTCCCGGACATGATCATCCACGGGTTCTACAAGAACAGCACCACCCCCACAATCTCGGAGGGGTTCCACGCCACCGAGACCATACACGTGATGCCCACTCAGTTCTCCAGCCCTTTGGAGGCCTTCCTGTGGTCCGGGTTCCTAGAGGGTTAAGCCCATGCGCTTGGCCAGCTCCCGGGCCGTCGTTTTTGCCTGAGGGTTCCACTCATCCAAGTCCGCTTTCACGCCGTCCCTGTTGCCCCTTGCAAGCGCCGAAATGACAGCACTGGCTTTTGGGCGGGTGAACCCCGGCGGGCGGTCCATGAGCACATAGGACGGCCAAAACGCGCACGGGACGCCGTCTGTGGAGGCGTCCCTGGGGTTGGCTCCCGCGTCCAGCAGCAACTGCACCACCTCGACGACGTTGTCGGGTGCGGCAGCAATGGCCGCCACCACCGGGGCCGCGTCCCGCCTCCCGAAACTCGCCCGGTCCACGGCGTTGACTGCAGCAGGGGTTGCCGCCACAGACAGCGCAAAGTGCAGTGCGGAGGTGGTGCCCGACACGGCGGCGGCCCCCACGATGGACTGACCCCACGCGGACAGCATGCTCGGGTCCGCGCCGCCCTCTCGCACCAACGCCTGGGCGCCCTCCGTGAACCCCCGCCGCAACGCAAAGTGCAGTGGGGACCCCAGGCGCGAGGCGCCGGGCAGCACTGCCATGTTCACGGGGTTGCCCGCGGCCATGGACGCCGCAATGGCGCCCACGGACCCAGAGGCCACCGCCACATACAAGTCATTCAGACGGTCGGGCAGCAGCGCGTAGCCGTATGGGTGCTCCAGGGGCTGCAGGCGGGGCTCGATGGCCTGGGCCAGCGCTGCGTCCAGCAACCCCGAGGTCGTGAAGTACGCGGCCAAGGCCTTGTCGGCTTTGATGCCCAACACGGCTGCGTCTGCGGACAGGGTCAAGCCCTTGCTGACCAGGAATTGTATGGTTTGCAAGCGCTCCGCGGGCAAAGCGGTGCGTGCACTGACGGCCTTGACACCCACGTCCTGGGTCACCGCCGTGTCCAGCCCCGTGGTGTACACATACTCCACCAGTGTCGGGTTGGTGGAGAAGGCGGCTTGGCCCAGAGGGCTGCCCCCCACCGTCAAGGGCGTTACGCCCGCGGCCGCGCCTGCCGCCACCAGCGCCCGCACCGCGGGCAGCATGCCCCAGTACAGGGCCGAGTCCAGGGGCAGCTGGGGCGCATTGGAGTTCACGGGCGTGTTGATGAGGGCGGGGGTGAGGGTGGCGGCGGCCAGCAGCGCAGCCTCAGCGGCTGGGTCCCCGGCCTCGGACGGCGACCCGCGCCTGCAGTCCAGAATCAGGCGTGTCAACGGGTTGACGCTTGTCATGCGGGCATTTAGGTGTGTGGTTCACACAATTTTCAGAGTGGGCCAATGTTCTCCGAACCCATGCTGGACACGCTGACGGCAGCAGTCGCGGAAGCAAGCCGTTTGGGCAATTGCACGTGTGCCCTGGCCCCCATTCGCGGCGTGGCCTCTGCTGTCGACGACCACCCGGACCTGACTGCCGCCAATGCGGCCCTGTTCCAGGACTTGGTCCGGGTGGGGCGGGTGGACGACGAGTCCCTGGACCATCCGCAAGTGTTTGTCCGGCGCCTGCTCATGGACGATGGGCAAGTGCTGGGGTTCCACCCGGGAACCAGCAAGTGGTTCCTGATCCATCCAGGGTCCGGGGCCGTGGTTGCAGGCGCAAGCTTGGCCCAAGTGCTTGCAACGGGCGGGGAGGAAGTGCCGCCTGAGCCACACGCGAAATGAACCTTGACATTCAGTATGCATTTGGGGGGGACGAGCATGCACCTCTTGTGTCCCGCGTCGTCCGATTTCCATTCAACCCCGACCAAGACATCATGATGCAGCTGCTGTTACGGACGGATGCGGTGATTCGGGATGTATGGGAGGTGCAGGACGCGGCCCTGGCCATTCTTGATGACGTCCTGCAGCCCAGCACAAGCAGAGGCCAAGCGCTGGACACAGCGGTGGCGTGCCAAGAGTTTGTCTGCTGTCGCGTCATGCACCAAAGCATCCCCACCACAGGCAGCTCCGCCGCGTTTGTGCGCATGCAAGCCTTGTTTCAACGGTTTCCTGCCATTGCCCACGCCTTTGGCGTCGAGGTCGTGGAGCGCGTGCGGAATGCCATGGACAGCTCCTGGCAAAAGCTGTTGCATCTTCAAGCCCTGGCGACGGCGACGGCGTCAGCGGCGGCGGCGGCAGACGCGTCGGCCGATTCGGACGCGTCGGCCGATTCGGACGCGTCGGCCGATTCGGACGCGTCGGCGTCTGCAGACGCGCCTGACGATGGTGAGTCGGCGTCGGCGTCGGCGTCGGTGTCAGCGTCAGCGTCAGCAGACGCGCCTGACGACGCTTCAAAGGACGCAACCATGTCCTGAAGGTCTTGCAAGTCGCTGGCGTCCAGGACGCCACTGTGGGCCAAACTACCGCAGTCGGACGTGCACAAGGCGCCTCGCACGATCCACTTGTTGAATGCCAAAACTACCGCAAAAAGGAAGAGGAGGAACGTGAAGGACCCGCACCACACGAACACCGTTTGGGCCAAGGCGTTCATGGTTTGGTGGCTGGGGAAGGTGTCTGCGCAAACGCAAGCTGCCGCGGTGGTAAGGGACATGGGTCGGGGGCGTCACGGGCGTCACGGGGGGAAGGGGCGGCCGGGGTGCAGCGCTTTGAGTTACCAAGTAGAAGCCAACACTTTCCTGCAACAGGGTTGACAACGAACATGGGGAGGGCCCCGCGTGCAAGGAATCCACGGTGACCCACGTGTGCCCGCCACCAGCAGAGGGCACGGGCACCACAGCCCACACGTGCTCCCGGGAGTACGCCAGCAGGCCCACAATGTCTGTCCGGGTCCGGGCCTGCAGCACCTGCACCACAGCGTGCTTCTTTGCGGTTTCGTGGGTCATGAAACAGGTCGCCAGCAGGGTGGCGTCCACTTGCTGCAGTGCAAACTCCATGAAGCCGGGGGGCGTCACTGCGCGCGACGTGCCCACAGGGAATCCCTCTGCTCGATCAAAAGCGTCGCACACGTGCACCAAAAAGTCGGGCCAGGCCCGAAAATGGGGACGCCCAAGCACGGCGTTCAAGGCGTGCATGCGGCAGCTGTCCCCAAACGCCTGGCGCTCGTGGTGCACCATGGGGCTGCCGTTCGAGTTACCACTTCTTGGGGCACATGTTTTTTTTCCCGCTGGATCGCCGTGGACAACGGGCTGGTGCCGTGGTGGACCCTCCAGGGTGTTTTTTGCAGAGCCAGGAGGAGTAAAGCTCCAGCAATGTCAGCAGTGTCTGTTGAGGCAGCCACGGATTCCATGATGGGGCTGTACGCTCCGGGTGCAACAACGCCAGTACCAGCTCCAGCACCCACGTCGACGCCTGCACCCGCGCTTACTCCCGTCCCAACCCTGTCTGCGCCCGGGGAGCCTCCATGCATCAACCTCCGGCCGTACAATCCCCGGACCATGATGCGCCCCGATTCCACGGTGGTGGTGCTGGGCCCCCGGGGCAGCGGGAAAACCGTCTTCATGACCGACTTGCTGTACTGCATGCGGGACAAGCTGGACTTGACCGTGGTGTTCTGCCCCACACGGGACACACGGGAGCAGTACGAGCAGTTCATCCCCAAGTGCCACGTGTACCCAGTGTACAGCAAAACGCGCTTGAGCTCCATTTATGAAACGCAGAAAAAGCTGAGCGCCCAAATGAGCGGGGAAACCCGTGGGGGCGGCCCCACCATGGGGGGCACCCTGCGCAACATGGGCATTGTGTTGGACGACTGCATGTTCGACAAGGAAGAGGTCCGGGGCAAAGCCATTCGCGCCATCATGATGAACGGCCGCCACGAAAAAGTGTTTTTTGTGAATGCGGTGCAGTACGTGGTTGATTTTCCCCGGGACCTGCGGTCCCAGGTGGATGTGATTGTCGTGTTTCCATTGAGCGGCCTGTTTCTCAAAGGCGCGTATGACCACATGCTCAGTGGCGCCTTTGACTCCTTTGAGGAATGCCAAGTGACGTTTGCAAGCCTAAAGGAGCACGAGTGCCTCATTTTCGACGCCAAGGCCAAGCAAAAGAAGCAGCCATACCTCTTCTTCTACAAGGCCCGCATTGACCTGCCCCGATTTCGGGTGGGCTCAAACTGGCTGTGGGAAAAGTACTACAGGTACATGGTGCGCCCCGAAAACACAGCCCGGCAGCTGCGAGAGGAAATTGCCATGACACTTGCCATTGCAAAGGGGAAAATTGCTGCACCTGAATCCAAGCCAAAAGGGGGAGGCGCTGCTGCAGGCGCTGCGGCAGCAGTGCCACACCAAGGCATCACCGTGAGACGGTACCCGGGGCCCATGGACGGAACAGAGACTGCAGTTGACCTGGTCACGGGTCCAGCTGCAGCGGTCACACTGCCGTCCACAGACAAGCCCAAAAAGCCCAAAAAGCTGCTCCGCAAACCCGCGCAACTCCTGCAGGGCGTGTCCCTGATATGAGTCACTTGTGGCGACGTCGACAGCTGCCTTTGGGCTGAAAGGGCACAATCTCCGTGGACGTGGACGTGGACATGGACAGCTCCACAGGCTCAGGCTCCTCCACCTCGACGCACTGCATCTTCATTGGTTGCGTCGTAAATGACGCCGCTGACGCCGCTGGTCCAACTTGTGACTCCTGCACCAGCTTGCGCATGATGCTTTGCACCTCGACGTCCATGCTGTGCAAACTGTCCATGACTTCATTCAGCTCTCGTGAAAACCCCTGCGCATGCACGCATGCATGTGGCAATGATTGGAAGAGAAAAAAAAACTCGCACTCGTCGCAATCGCACTCGCACATACCTGCACGTCCCAACGCTCCGTCAAGAAGTCCCACACACACACGGATGTCAAATTCAGCACGTCGCTCGCAATCGAATAAGCCACACCCACTTGGTCGATGCTGCCTGCAACACAAGGCCCAATCAGCAGTAGCCTGTGCACAACTTCAGTTACAGACTCCTCGCTGCATGTGCAGCAGTCCTCGTTGCACGCGTCGCCGTCGCCACGAGCCTCCACTGCCGTCGTCGTCGTCGTCTTTGTCGCGTCTTCATCGTCGCCCTCTTCTGCCTCCGTGTCAACGTCCGCCGCGTCCGCATCGCCACACGGGACAAACTTTATGTCGCTGACATTCATCCGCGCCGCAGTTGCTTTCAACACAACGTCTCGGGCCGTCTTGGCCTGACACGGCGTCAACTTGGACACGATGGCCAGCACTGACCCCACAAACAAGTCCTGTGACACACACGCACGCACGCACACGCACGGGCACATTACAAATAATCCAGCATAGGGAAAACCGCCACGCCACGTACACAAATGATGTCGTTGGCTGTCCGGGCGCCCGCATCCCGGCCACGCAGACTCATTGGAAACATGACTTTGCCAATAAACACGGTCCGCAAGCGAGTCAGCAAAATCTGCTTCATGCGTGCGTCGCTCCACAAAGCGGCGCCGAATCGAGGCACATTGGGCGACGACTCTTGCACGACGCTCTTCATTTTATCCACCGCTTGTGCCACGATCGTCATCAAACGCCGCAGCTTGGTGCTCACCCCAACCAACGCTTTCAACAACCACTTTGTCAGAGTGCTCAACCGGAGATCGCGCTCGTAGGCCAACACGTTCTGCACGACCGTTTCCTGCTCCACATACGCAGCATGCTCCGCCCGTTCCTTTGCCAGCGTCTGCAATTCCAAAGCCAGTTCCGTCTCCAATTCCCCAATCCGGCGCAATGCCTCATCTCGCGCCGAAACGACGTCGGCCACAGACGCGGCTTGCCCCTGCAATGCCTCCAAAGACGCACGCAGCGTCTTCAGGTCACTTCTCAGCGTTTCGTTCTCCAGCGTTTGCGTCCTCATTGTTTTCCGGTTCAACTTGGCCGTCGTGCGCATCTGTGGGGTGATAATCAATCAACACAAAAAAATGAGAGAGAGAGTGTGCCACATGGCCCGTCCGCCTGCCCCTCACCTTGCTCTGCTCGCTACGCAGCGCGTCATTCTCTGACACCTGCGCGTCGTTGGCCGCCAGCAGCGCTTCGTGTTCTTTTCGCAGCGCTTCATGTTCTTTTTGCAGCGCTTCATGTTCTTTTTGCAGCGCTGCATGTTCTTTTCCAAGAACTGCATCTGCGTTGTCCGCAAGGGTTGCTGACGCCAACGACGCCCGAAGCAAGCGCGCCTCGGTTGTCAGGACCTCGTTCTCGGCCCGGACTGCACTCAGCTCCGACCGAGTTTTCGCTTGCCTCCACATCACGTCTTCCAAGTGCGCGCGGCACCCCTGCAGCTGCTCAAACAACGCCCTGGCAGTCTGAACCAACACCCGCAGCAGCGACTTGGGTTGCTGGGCGTCGTCACTGTGCATGTAAAACGGCCGCCACATGTCATCCATGAGGTGCACAAGGCCCTCCAATGTAGCCATGTCTTCATACGAACAATTCTTTGGCAGTCGGCCCAAGCACCCCGCGTCCGCCAGTGCTTTCATAAACGCCTGGGCCTTCATGCCTTGCCCCAGCGCCTCATGAAACGCCGCCTCCTCTGACAACACCCACGGCGTCGGGGAAGACACCGCTGCTCCCAGTGCAACCGAGGCCGCCATGACCACCAGCCGACAGCCGACTTTGATGACGTGGGCCTTGTTCTGGTCAGGACTGCAAGCGTCTGGCAACCCAAACTTGCCTTGGTCGTCTTGTGCAACGCCTGACAAAGCCACATCCAACCGCTGCTTCAAATCCCCCAGCCGCAAACAAGCCAGCGCACACCGCGCCTGTCCAAACTTTGGCAGCATCACCGTGGTTGTTGCAACAGGTGGGCAAGCCAGCACTTGCACAATGTCCATGATTTGCCCACACCGTGCGGTCACGGTCAAAATCAACAGGCGCCCTCGAATCATTCGCTGGGAAAACCTGGGTGCCTCCAGCGAGGCGCAATTCGTCAGCAATCGCTTCACAAAATCCACGAACCACCCATCAGGAACCTTGGGTACCACCATGACGTCCATGTCTCCCCGAAACAAACTCAGCCGCATCATGGGCATGTACATCCCCAGCGCCGCGGAGCCGTGGACCACCACCGCCTCAAACATGTCGGTGCATGTGGCCAGCGTGTGAAACGCAGCTTGCAGGTAGTCCTCCCGCGCGCTGACACCCGGCCCAGCGCCCGCCCCAGCGCCCGCCCCAGCGCCCGCCCCAGCGCCCGCCCCAGCGCCCGTCGCCAACGCAGCCATGGCTAGAAAGTGTGTGAAGACAGGGTGTGTTTTTTGCTTCCAGGAAGAACTTTCCGCGCTTGTGACAAGAAAAACCACCTCACATGCTGAAAGCCCGTCCCGCCTTGGTGCTTTCCGCGGCGCTGTTGATGCTGCTGGGGGTTATTCTCCTGGCCTTTAGTAGGAAGCAGCCCGCCCTGAAAGTCTTTGGCACCCTGTGCATTGTGGGATCCATTGCCTCCGCCATTGCCTTTGCCGCCATTCGGGTCCCCGACCAACGCAGTGCAGTTGCAGTTGCAGTTGCACCTGCAGTTGCGACTGCGACTGCGACATCTGCACCACCTGCGCGCAACGTGACCTGGGCAGACCAGCCTCAGGTACAGACGTTTTATCAAACCGAACCACCGTCGCGCATTCGAGGTGGCGGTGGCGGTGGCGGTGGCGGTGGCGGCGGCGGAGGCGCGTACCAGGCACTGCCTGCTTCCCCTTCCCCCACCGTACTTGCCCCTTTCGTGCAAAGCGACGGCAACGACGGCAGCAACGGCAGCGACGACAGCGACGACAGCAGCTCCAGATTTCTGCAAGTCATTGATTTTGCAACGCATGCAACGCAAACGCCGGCGCCAACACCGCCAACACCGCCAACACCGCCAACACACCCGTACGATTCCGTGCTGGGTGCCATCGTGGACAACGCGCCGTCATTGACCACAACAACGCCGTTAACACCACCACCCCACGTCCCCTACTGGGCACATTTGCCCACCCCAGAGCAGATTCGTATGGACCGCGAACAAGCCCTGAACCGGGTGGACACCCCTGCACAGGACTGGCAAAGAAGAAAGATTGCACTGCAGGAGGCGGCAGCCATGCTGCGCCCATCTAGGGATGGCTTTTTCGTTCCTCTGGAGACGCCTCCGCCGCCCTCGTAAGAAACTGCTCAAAAAACTGCGCCTGCTTCTTTTGACTTCTTGCTTTCAGCTCCTTTTCTCGACGTGCTTCGGCCGCCGTTCTCTTGTGCTTTGCACCGGACAACATCGGTTTTGCACCCGCACCCGTGCCCGCACCCGCACCCGCGCCCGTGCCCGCACCCGTGCCCGCACTTACAAAAAAGGTCAGGAGCCCTGTCCCGGCGGACCGACCCGACGGCGATTCGCTGACCAACACCAACGGCGCAAGGCCTCGCATGATGGTCCCCGTGTCCTTGATCACGGGGGCCGCCAGGGGCACCACGTTCATGCTGGACCACATGAGGCGGGCCTTGGACGACGGGCCTCGGGCACTGTTCACTGCCGCCTGCATGGCCTCCGCAAACGCCACTGCCCTCGCGCACGCATCGGCAGTGTCCATCCCCGGACCCATTTGCTGCACAATGGGGCAAATGCCCTTCTTCACGTAGTACACCACGTCCACGACGTTTTCCTCGGGCCGGCGCAGCACCTCGTCAGGGGACCTGGCAAACGCGGCACGCTTCTTGTGGTCCCCGGGAGCCCCGCGGGCGGAGCCGTCCAGGCGCAGACGCCGCGTGTCTGGCACCGTCACAAACACGTAGGGCACTCGGTCCCCCACCTTGGGCCCAGACCCGAGGCTGACCTGCTCCGCCGCGTACACCACCGCCACGTGCGCCCGTGCGTCCTTGGTGTCGTACCCGTCCTTCAACTCGTTGGTCAGCACAAAGGCGGACAGGGGCAAGGGCGGGTTGGTGGAGGGCGACCAGTCTGCAATCGCGTCCGCGGGGCCCGCGCTGCCACCCGCAGTCTCTGCGGGCCCCAGGCACACCTGCAGGGTGAAGGTGCGCACCGTGTGCCAAAAGGCGGCCATGGACCTCTGCTTGAGCAGCGCGTTCAGCAGGCCCACGCCCAGGGGCTTGGCAAAGGTGGGCACGTCCCGCCGGACCATCTTGACGCCCTTGGCCTCCATGCTGCCCAGGGTGGCCAGGGTGCAGTCCGCGTCCGGGGCGGGCGCCCGCTCGAATTTCATCCCAAAGTACACCTTTTTGGTGACGCTGCAAAAGGGGAAGTAGAACTTCTCCAGCTCCGTCTGCACAATGTTCTCCACGGGCTCCAGGGGCTGCCCCGTGGCGCGGGCCTTGTCCTGCTTGCGCCGCGCCTCCAGGTCGTGGAACATGATGTTCAGGTGGTGCTCGGCGTCCATGCCCACCGAGAACGCATGCCGCAGGCGGGCCAGGCGGTGGTCAGCGTTGCCGGGGTCCA
>Ga0164294_10002913_pt1 | contig 15297 bp, 12 predicted proteins | sample GEODES005metaG_FD_111479 | JGI IMG/M metagenome (GOLD analysis project Ga0164294, IMG submission 111479) | Oligotrophic lake water microbial communities from Sparkling Lake, Wisconsin, USA - GEODES005 metaG | ecosystem: Environmental > Aquatic > Freshwater > Lake | place: USA: Sparkling Lake...
CACCAGCAGGCGCGAACCAGGTGGCTTGGGCTCCTGGCGCAGCACGCCGTTGAACGTGCCGCCAGCCTGTCGCCACAGCGTGACAAACGTGCCGTAGGCGAACTCAGCCGGCTTCATGATGACTCGCTCGAACCGCACCGCGCCGCAGCGCCGCGAAAGATGACCAGCCACCGTGAGTTGCGTGGCGCTATCGCCGGGGCCGCCGAAGCGCACCATGCTGCCACCACTGCGGCAACTGCTTCGCGAGAGACGCACCTTGTTCACGATGCGTAGGTTGTCGGGCGCTGGGTCGACGGTGATGACCGCGCTGGCAGCGCCCGGCGCCACGGTGATGTTGGCAGCATGTTCGTGAACGAGCAGGGCGTCGGGAATGACATTGTAGGTTTTGAAGCCAGCGCCATCGAAGTCATTTGGCTCGACGTCGGCCGGTGCAAAGTAGTTCGTGTCGACGATGATGTCGCCGTCAATTTGCTCGATGCCGCGGCTGCGCAGTTGCTGCACGAAGCGCCACCAACGCTCGATAGATAGCGTGGGGTCGCCGCCGCCTTGCAGGACCAAGTCTCCTTTCAAGCGCCCACCGACGACGGGACCGGCGGCCCAAGCGCGTGTGGTCCAGGTGTAGTTCGGGCCCAGCAGGTTCAGCGCCGCGTATGCGGACACTACCTTCATGGTGCTGGCGGGGCTGCGCGGCACTTCCGGGTTGTGCTCCAGCAGCACTTCGCCGCTGGCGGCATCGCGCACCACAAAGCTGACCGAGGAGCGCGGCACTCGTTGTCCGCGCAGGGTATTGAAGATGCGCGGCGGCAGCCCGTTGATCCAGGGCGGGTCGGCGGGGACGGCGGGTGGGAAGGGGTCAACCACTCCAGCAGCGGCGGCGGCAGGCGGTGGAGCGTCCTGCAGCACCGCTTGGGCGCTGGCCGGGGCAAGGGGCAGCAGGTAGGCCAAGAGGCTGGCCAAGAGGCGGGCCACGAGGCGGGCCATCAGGCCGGCGTCTTGGCGCCTAGCGTGACGGATGGGTGGGCGTTGCATCAACAGGGCGAGGGCGGTCATTGCGCGCTATCTTAGCGGTGCGCGTGCAACTTTTTTGCGCGTTTTGCGTCGGAGCAGGAAACCCCTTGCAAGCCCTGCCCCAAGGTCCCGTGTCTGCTGCGTACGTTGCCACTGAAGCCGAGTGACCACCATGCTAGAAGCCCGCTCTTTTTCTGCTCGCCTGCGACCGCTTGCCGCCGTCACGCTAGTGTTGGTGGCCGGCCTGACCGGTTGCCAACGCTCCAGCGAAAGCCCTGCCGCCGCTGCCGCGCCCGCCGTGGTGCCCGTGGCCGTGCCTTCCGTGGGCCTCCCCGATTTTGCGGCTCTCGTGGCCCGCGTGGGGCCAGCAGTCGTGAACATCAGCAGTGTCACCCCCGGTACGGAAGTGGCAGGCCCCGTAGAGGAAGGCCCCTTCGGCGATTTCTTCAAGCGCTTTGGCATGCCGCGTCCGCAATTCGAAACTCCTCCGCAGCGCGGCGAGGGTTCCGGTTTCATCATCGATGCGAACGGCATCATCCTCACTAATGCGCATGTGGTCGGCAGCGGCAGCGAGGTAACCGTGCGCCTCACGGACCGCCGCGAATTCATCGCCAAGGTGGTAGGTGTCGACAAACGCACCGACGTAGCCGTACTGCGTATTGCCGCCAAGGGCTTGCCGACGGTGAAGCTGGGCAACCCTGAAGCGCTGTTGCCCGGACAATGGGTGTTGGCCATCGGTTCGCCGTTCGGCTTCGACAATAGCGTCACGGCCGGTATCGTCAGCGCCAAGTCGCGTGCCCTGCCAGATGAAAATTTCACGCCTTTCATTCAGACCGACGTCGCGGTCAACCCAGGCAACTCTGGCGGCCCCTTGTTCAATCTCGCCGGCGAAGTGGTAGGCATCAATTCGCAAATCTACAGCCGCACGGGCGGCTACATGGGGCTGTCGTTCGCTATTCCCATCGACCTCGTGGTGTACGTGAAGGACCAGTTGCTCGCCACCGGTAAGGTGCGGCGCGGGCGCATCGGTGTCACCATTCAGGAAGTGGACCAGCAGTTGGCGGACAGCTTCGGGCTGGACCGTCCGCAGGGCGCGCTGGTGAGTGGCGTGGAAGACGGTTCGCCCGCCGACAAGGCCGGCGTGGTAGCTGGCGATGTCATCACCGGGCTGGAAGGCCTGGCCATCGACCGTTCGAGCGAACTGCCGGCCCGCGTGTCGCGCTTGAAACCAGGCAGCCCCGCGACGCTGGAAGTGTGGCGCGACCGTTCTAGGCGGAGTGTGAAGCTCACCATCGGGGAACTCGAGGAGCCTGCCGCGAAAGTAGCCATCGCCGGCAAGCAGGCCCGTGGCGGTCGGTTGGGGCTGGCAGTGCGCGCGCTGACTGCTGATGAGCGCAAGGCGCGGCAGGTGTCCGGCGGTGTGCTGGTGGAGGAAGTGGCGGGCCCTGCGGCCGAAGCCGGCCTAGAACCGGGTGACATTGTGCTGGGCGTGAATGGCAGACGTATCAATGCGCCCGAACAACTGCGCGATGCCGCGGCCAGCGGTAAGCCCGTAGCGTTGCTAGTGCAGCGGGGGGACACACAGTTGTTCGTCGCGCTGCGCCCGGCGCCCTAGAGGTTCGGTAGACTGGCGCCATGTCGCTGCTGCTCTCTCTGCTGTCTCGTTTGGGTCTGCCCCAAGGCCGGTTTGCCGGCGTGGTCGCTGGGCTTTGGTTGGCAGCTTCGGTGGTGCTCTTGGGCGCCGTGCCCGGTTCGCTGCCAGTGGCCGCTGCCGCCGAAGCACGCACTGCGGCGCCCGGCACCTTCTTCCGCGATTGCCCGGACTGCCCCGAGATGGTGGTGCTGCCGCCGGGGACGTTCGTACTGGGCACGCCAGGCGATCCTTTGCCGGGGTCCTTGGTGGTGAAAGTGCCCCACGCGTTCGCGCTGGGCCGCCGTGAAGTCACCCGTGGCGAGTATGCAAAATTCATTGCTGAAGCGGCCTACGAACCGAAGGCTGGCTGCCGTTCGCTGGATGTGGCCACCGCGCGCTACCGGCTTGACCGCACGCGCAGTTGGCAAAACCCCTTGGTGCCTGCGGTGTCAGAAGACAGCCACCCGGTCAGTTGTGTGTCCTTCGCCGATGCGCAAGCGTATGCGCAGTGGCTGGCCCGCAAGACGGGCAAGGCCTACCGCTTGCCCAGTGAAGGCGAATGGGAATATGCCGCACGCGCGGGCAGCAGCACATTGCGGCCCTGGGGCGATGACGCTGCGCTGGGGTGTGCCGAGGCCAACGGCTACGACCTTGTGGCGGAAGAGGTCTTGCATCTCGGCCAAGCGCCGGTCCCTTGCCGCGATGGCTTCAGCGATGTGGCGCCGGTGGGCCGCTTCCATGCGAATGCTTTCGGCCTGCAGGATTTGCTTGGCAATGTGGCGGAATGGATGCTCGACTGCGTAACAGACAGCTACACCGGCCGCGCCGAAGATGTGCGGCCTTGGGTGTGGGTAGGCGGTTGCACGCAACATGTGGTGCGCGGCGGTGCGTGGAATTCACCAGCTATTGCCTTGCGCAGCGCAGCGCGTAGCGGCATGGAAGCCAACGAGCGCAACGACGCCCTCGGTTTCCGCGTGGCGCAGGAGTTGGATAAGTGACTGTGCACAGTGGCATGGCCCGTTCGCAGTGGCGGTATGCCGGCATGGTTCTGGCCTGTTTGGCTAGTGGTATGTCGTTCAGCGTCGTGGCGCAGTCGGTCAGTGGCACTATCCAGCGGCCGGCAGTCGTGGTGCCTGTGCCGGCAACGGTAGTGCCGAAGCCAGCGCCCGTTTTGGCGACACCGGTAACGAGTCCGGTAACGAGTCCGGCCACGCTGCCCGTGCCGGAGGTTCTGCCGCCTGGCCAACTGCGCGACTGTCCCGACTGTCCGTTGATGGTGACTGTGCCGGCGGGCGAGTTTTATTACGGCACGCCAACGGAAGCGCGGGAGGCGAACCCGGATACTGGCGAAACGCCGGCTAGGTCTGTGGTGTTGGCCAAGTCGTTCCTGCTATCCCGCAGCGAGGTGACGCTGGCGCAGTACCGCGCCTTCGCTGACGCCACGCAGCACACAGTGGAAGCCCGTTGCCAAGCTTTCGCTGGCGGCTGGGTGGTGGAAGACGGCATGGACTGGCAGACCGCTGGCGAAGCCACGTTGGCCCCGGCGTCACCAGATTTGCCGGTGACCTGTGTTTCTTGGGACGACGCGCGTGCCTATGTGGAATGGTTGAGCACCACTACTGGCCAGAAGTACCGCTTGCCTAGCGAACTGGAATGGGAATACGCCGCGCGTGCCGGCAGTTCTGCTGCACGCAGTTTCGCTGGTCGCGATGCGATGGCGGAACAGTGGGATTCCAGCTTGTGCGATAACGCCAACGTGTTAGATCAAGACGCCATCGAATCGTACCCGCCACGTTTGGTGGGGCGCTGGCAGGCCATGTGCCGCGATGGTGTCGCTGGTCTCGCGGTTGCCGGGCGCTTTCAGCCGAATGCTTTCGACTTAGTGGATATGCTCGGCAACGCTCGCGAATGGGTGCAGGACTGCCAGACCACTAGCCGCACGGGTGCGCCACTTGATGGGCGTGCTTGGGAGTGGTCCGGCTGCACCTTGCGCGGCGTGCGCGGTGGGTCGTTTTTGTCACCGCCAGTGGCAGTGCGCAGTGCTGCACGTGAGCGCGTTGCGCCTTCGCTGCGCGCATTCGACCTCGGGTTTCGGGTGGCGCGTGAAGCCGGCAAGCCTTAGTCGAGTGGCTTCGCGGGCGATTGGCTTCGCGGCGCTGCCGCTACCAGCTAGAGTCTGGCGCCGCTGCCGCTACCAGCTAGGCAGCTATAGCTTGGCGTCGCGAACTTTACAGCTTGATCTTCCGCCAAGCGCCCGAGCGCCAGCGCCAGTACATGGCGCCGCCTAGCACCACGATGTAGCCCACAATCGAATACCACGCGCCCATCGTGCCGAGCCCGAAGGCCGGTAAGAAATCCACCAAGCCTTCGCCGGGGGCGAAGGTGAGCATGTGTGTGGCAGGCACCCAAAAGCCCCACGAGATGATTACTACCAAAATGGCTGGCACGCGCGCATCGCCGGCACCGCGTAGACAGAAACTGCTGCCGAAGTTGAAGCCATCGAAGGTTTGGTAAATGGCCGATAGCCACAGCAACTTCGTGCCCAGTGCGATTACCTCCGCAGCATTCGGCGAACTGGCATTCACGAAGGCCGGCATGAGCCAAGGCCCGAGCACGGCCGTGAGCACGCCCACGGTGCCCATGTAGCCCGCGGTAATGCGAATGGTGAGCGTGCCCAGCCTTTCGGCCCAATCCGGGTGTCCGGCGCCGATGGCTTGGCCTACCAGTGTGGTGCCAGCGGAGGCGAGGCCGAGGCCCGGCAAGTACGCCAGTGAGGTAAGCATGAACGCTACCTGAGTGGCTGCACCGCCCACTTCGCCGGTGCGCGTGATGAACAGCGTAAACAGCGAGGCGCCGAGCAGGTCCGCGCCCGCCACGAACCCCATGGGGAGGCCCACGGTGAAGTGGCGCTTCAGTGCGGCTAGGTGCGGCCGCCAGCCAGTGCGCGTGCGGTAACGGTGTTCGTACCGGTTCCCCAGCAGCCAAGCCAATGCCAGGGCGAGCCCCAAGGCCTGCGCCAAGTTCGTGGCCCAAGCACTGCCCGCTATGCCCAGCCCGAAGGTGAACATGAGCACGGGGTTCAGCGCGGCGTTGGCCACCATGGTGATACCCGTCACCACCAGCGTGCGGCGGGTTTCACCAATACCGTTGAAGAACCCGAGCACGGCCCACAGGGCCAGCCCGAGCGGTTGGCCCAGCATGCGCGGTAGCCAGTATTCATCGGCAGCGGCGGCCACCGGTTGCGGCAAGCCGAAGGGTGACAGCAGCAGCGGCGCTGCAAAGGCCAGTAGCACGAACAACGGCAGCGTTGCCGCGGAAGCCCACACGCCAGCCCAGGCGCTGCGTCCCGCGGCGGGATGGTCGCCGGCACCGTGTTCTTGTGCGGCGAAGGTCTGCACGCACATAGCCACGCCACCCACCACCAGCGTAATGGCCAGCAATAGCCAGTGGATGGCACCAACGCCTGCGGTGGCCGTGGGGGAGATGCGCGAGATGAACCAGGTGTCCGTTAGGCCGAGCACTGCCTGCAAGGTGTTATTGAGTACCAGCGGCCAGGCCAGCGTGAGGAATGCCGCCAAGTCGACGCTGCGGCGCCCAGCCCAGTCCACGCGCGACGCGGGGAGGGTGGCGCGGCCGGTTGCGCTACCCGCCTCAGGGGCGGCGTGAGGGCCGGTTTCCGCGGCGGGTGGTGGCGTAGGGGCGGTAGACATCCGCGGCAGCCTAGCAGGGTTGTATGGCAGCAAGCTTGCGGCTTGGCCTAACTGCTAAAATAACCGCTTACCTTTATTGCGGACGCCGCCCATGAGCACTGTCATCGTCACCGAAGCCGTCATCATTGGCGCTGGCCCCTGCGGGTTGTTCCAAATTTTTGAGCTCGGGCTGCTGGGCATGAAGGCCCATATCATCGATTCGCTCAAAACCACCGGCGGCCAGTGCACAGAGCTCTACCCGGACAAGCCCATCTACGACATTCCCGCACTACCCGTGTGCGGTGCGCAGGAGCTGGTGGACCGCCTTATTCAGCAAGGCAAGCCGTTCGACCCGCAGTTCCACTTGGGTGAAGAGGTGGTGGAAGTGCAGCGTCGCGAATGCGGGCGCCGCTTCAAGGTGGTTTCCAGCGCCGGCACGGAGTTCGACACGGGCGCCGTCATCATCGCCGGCGGCGTGGGTTCTTTCCAGCCGCGCCGGCTGATGGTGGACGGGGTGGAGGCGTTCGAAGGCAAGCAGGTGCACTATCGCGTGCGCGATGCGCAGCAGTACCACGGGCAGCACTTGGTTATTTGCGGCGGCGGCGACTCTGCGCTGGACTGGGCTATCGACTTCGCCGGTAAGGCGGCCAGCGTCACGCTTATCCATCGTCGCGCGGAGTTCCGTGCCGCGCCGGCTTCCGTGGCGCGCATGCGTGAACTGGAAGCCGCGGGCCAACTGAAGTTCATCGAAGGCACGGTGCAGACGCTGCAGTCTGCAGAAGGCACGCTGACCGGCGCCATTGTGAAGGCGGCAGATGGCACACAGCCTGAACTGCACGTAGACCACGTGTTCGCGTTCTTCGGTCTGCAGCCGAAGCTGGGGCCCATTGCCAACTGGGGCCTCGCCATGGAGCGCAAGGCGCTGAACGTGGACACCGAAAAGTTCCAGACTAGTGAGCCAGGTATCTTCGCGGTGGGTGATATCAACACCTACCCCGGTAAGAAGAAGCTGATTCTTTCGGGCTTTCATGAGGCAGCGCTGGCGGCCTTCGCTGTGCAGAAATGGCTGTACCCGGAAAAGAAGCAGTTTCTGCAGTACACCACCACGAGCCCGGTGATGCAGAAGCGTCTCGGCGTCGCCGAGTAAATGCAAACGCGCCGGCTCGAGGCCGGCGCTTCATTCGCCAAGTTCTGCTGGGGTTATTCCGCTAGCCACTTGTCGATGTCCGCCTTCAATGCCGCCGGTGTAGTGCTTGGGGCGTAGCGCTCCACCACGCGGCCATCCTTTGCCACGAGGAACTTCGTGAAGTTCCACTTCACGGCCTCCGTGCCCAGCACGCCGGGCGCGCCGGTCTTCAGGAAGCCGTAGACGGGGTGCGCGTTCGGGCCATTCACCTCCACCTTCGCAAACAGCGGAAAGCTGACGGGATAGGTGAGACTGCAGAACTGCCGGATGTCCTCGGCACTGCCGGGTTCTTGCGCGCCAAACTGGTTGCAGGGAAAGCCCACCACCACTAGCCCCCTCGGGCCGTATTCCTTCCAGAGCGCTTCCAGGCCCGTGTATTGCGGCGTGAAGCCGCATTTGCTGGCGACGTTGACCACCAGTACCACCTGCCCGCGGAAGTCCGCCAGACTACGGGGCTGGCCTTCGAGCGTGTCGGCGGTGAAGTCGTGCAGAGTAGTCATGGCGGCTCCTAGAGAGGGGGTGCACCCAGTCTGCCATCACCGCGCGGTATAGTGGAACCATGGACGCAAGATTGGCTGAACTGCTGCACGTGCTGGACCTCGAACGCATCGAGGTCGACCTGTTCCGCGGCGAAAGCCGCGACATCGGCAGCCCGCAGGTATTCGGTGGGCAAGTGCTCGGGCAGGCGGTGGTGGCCGCGACGCGTACGGTGGAGGCTGGCCGCGAACTGCACTCGTTGCATGCTTATTTTTTGCGCCGCGGCGATTTTAACGCGCCCATCGTCTACCAAGTGGACCGCTCGCTGGATGGCAGCAGCTTTTCCAACCGGCGCGTGGTGGCCACTCAGCATGGCAAGCAAATCTTCCACTTGTCGTCGTCATTTCAGGTGCCGGAAGTAGGCAATGAGCACGGCTTGAAGATGCCGGCGGTGCCGCCGCCGGAAAGCCTGCCCACGCAGGAAGAACTGTTGGCGCCCATGCTCGACCAGGTATCGCCGCGTGTGCGCGCTTTTTTCGAACGGCGCCGTCCTTTCGAATTTCGCCCGGTAGAGCCGCCGAAGTATCTGGAGCCGGAAGCGCGCGAACCGCGCCGCCATGTATGGATTCGTGCCGTAGACCGCGTGCCACTCGATGAAACCCTCCAGCGCCCACTGCTGGCATATGTGTCGGACTACCACTTGCTAGAAACCGCACTGCTGCCGCACGCAGGCACCTTCCTTGATCGCCAGATGGCTAGCATCGACCACGCCATGTGGTTCCACGACCACCTAGATGTGAGCGACTGGTTCCTCTACGTGCTGGGTAGCCCGAATGCTTCAGGCGCGCGCGGCTTGGCTAGCGGTACCGTGTTCAGCCGCGACGGCCGCCACGTGGCGACCGTGGGGCAGGAGGGACTGATGCGGCAGCGTACAGCTCACAGTCCCACGAGCGGCCCCGCACACGGGTGAACTTCGGCAGGCTGGCTTCCCATTGGAAGCCGGCCCGCTGCAGCACCTTGGCCGAGGCGCGATGGTCCTTGGCGATAATCGCTTCCACGCGTTCCAACCCAAGCGGTTCCCAAGCAGCGCGCAGCAGGTGTTGCACCAGTTCTGTGGCATAGCCATGGCCCCAGCGGTTCGCAGCCAGCACATAGCCGAGCTCCGCGGTGCGCGGGTGGCCGCGCTTTACATCCGCCGCCGTCGTGGTGACCACCAAGCTGCACAGGCCGGCGAAGCTACCGGTGCGCCGCAATTCCACTACTAGTTCGTAGACGCGCCGCTGCCGTGCCTGCTGGGCTTTCAGTTGGCGCTTTACATGGTTCATGGTGGCGGTGTGGCCATAGGGCCAGAACGGCATCTGCGCGGTGACACGCTCGTCCCCGTAGAGCCCTTCGAGTAACACTATTTCAGCCGCGGTATCTGCGGCACATAGATCGCGCAGGCGCAGCCGCGGCGTGAGCAGCGGTAGCGACAGCTGTTTAGGTGCGGTTCGGATGCACGTTCCGGTGGCAGCTCTACGCTCAGCTTGCCGCGGCATTGCTCGTCACGCGCTTCCAGATGAAGTACACCGGAATGCCGAGCAGCGTGAGGCCGATATTCATACCGGTGCTGACGGGGCTGGTGATAAGCGCATTGCCGAGGATGAGGAACGTGGCGGCCACGAACGCGGCGGGTACGACCGGATAGCCAAAGGTTCGGTACGGGCGCGGCTGGTCCGGGCGCTTGCGGCGTAGCACGATGACGCCGGCCACCGCCAGTGCATAGAAGGGCCACAGGCCGAGCACGAAAGTGGCGGCGAGCTGTTCGAATTCTTGCCGCGAGGCATACAAGCAAGCGATGACACCCGACAGCACCACCGCGCGCGCCGGTGTGGCGAAGCGCGGATGGATGGCGCCAATACTGCGGAAGAACAGGCCATCGCGGCCCATGGCGAAGAACACACGCGGGTCCGTTAGGCCCAGCGCCGACACAGCACCGAACGTGGACACCATGACCAGCACCGAGATGGCTTGGCGTGCGGTGTTACCGCCAATGCTCTGCGCGGCATCGCCGGCGACCAGCGTCGAGGACTTCACCGCGTCCAGCGGCAGTGCGTAGAGGTAAGCCGCGTTGATGAGCATGTACAGCACGACTACGATGCTGACGCCCACCAGCAGCGCGATAGGCAGCGAACGGCCTGGATCTTTCACTTCGCCAGAGAGCGCACAGAACGGGCCCACGCCATCGTAGGCCCACAACACCGCGACGAGCACTGTGCCGAAGCCGGCAATGCTGGTAGGGCGCCAGTCGATGGGCGCCGCTAGCGCGCCATCGCTGCCCTTGGCCAGCAGGAACAGTGCTAGCGCCAAGCCGAACAGCGCAAGCGTCTTGGCGACTGTGGTGGCGCTCTGCACGCGCGAACTGAAGGTGACCGACAAAACGTTGGTGATGGTGACCACGACGATGACAGCGATGGTGATGAGGTATTCGTGCGCATGGCCCACGCCCAGCATGGGCGCCGCATAGCGCGAGAAGATAGCGGCGATGCCCGCCCAACCCGCCGGTGCGAACAGCAGGAAGATCCAGCCGAATAGGAAGGCCATCATGGGGCCGAAGGCTTCGCGCAAGTACACGTAGGTGCCGCCGGCGCTCGGGTACATGGCGGAGAGTTCGGCCATGCTCCAAGCGAGACACAGGGTGATGAGACCGCCGGTGAGCCAAGCCAGTGCCATGGCTCCCACTGTGCCCACGCCGTTAGCGATTTCCGCCGTGACCCCGAAGATGCCGCTGCCGATGATGGCGCCGACGACTACTGCTGCCGCCGAGAACACGCCGAGGCGGCGAGGGAGCTGGTCGGGCGTTAGCGACTTAGAATCCATGCGGGCCTCACGGGCGTAGAGCGTTGGGAACTAGCGTTTCGGCTTGGGGCGCTTACGGATGGTGCCACAAGCGGGTGCTGGCTGTACCCGGGACGCGTCGTGGTAGGGGCGTAACGAAGCGCTTCTCCCCGTACGCGTGAACCGCAGTAGCGGCCGCTAGCCCTTGTTTTCGGGGAATACTGGCCAGAGCAGTTGTTGGCCGAGCGTGGCGGGTGGCAGCCCTTCCACGCCGAATTCCTTCGGGTATTGGCGGGTAATCTTCGCCGTGCCGAACAGTACGTCCCAGAAGAACAGCAGGTTGCCGTAGTTGCCCTTGTAGTGGGTGGCTGGGTCCGTGGCGTGGCGGCCATGGTGAGCGTGGTGCGTGGCGGGCGTGGAGATGGTGCGTTCTACTATCCACATAAGCGGCGCCAGTGCCTTGATGCGATACAGCGGGCGGTCCCACGCCAAGTCGCTGTGGGCCGCGATAATCACTAGCAGCTTCACCACGAGATAGCCGCCGTACACCCAGCCTAGACCTAAATACACCAGCACTGCCGAGAACCAGATGCCAGGCATCATGGCGTAGTAGAGCAGGTTGTTGCGGTACACCAAGCGCACGCTCATGTACTGCGCGTTGTGGTGGGCGCGGTGTAGGTTGTAGAGCCACGGTACGTTATGCGACAGGCGGTGCAGCCAGTACTGCGTCATGTCGTCGAAAACCAGAAACAGGCCAATGGCTGCCCACAGCGAAATGCCAGTCAGCGCGTCTTGCCACTCGGGCGCGGTGACCGCGAGGCCGAAATTCACGAAGTAGATGATGGCGGGCTGCGTGACGACGCTGAGCGTGGTGAAGCTGATGACTTCAACGATGCCATCGTCACGGGTTTGCCCTGGCTTGTGGAGCAAGTTGGAGCCAAAGAACTCCAGCAGGCCAAAGGCCAGATAGATGCAAACGATAGCCAACATTGACGGGTCCATGACCCTAGCCTAGCAGAGCCTGCACTGCGTTGGCACTGTGCGGCGGCGCGTGGGGTTCAGGTACGCCCCGGTCACCAAAGGGTGTAGCCACCATCGACGGTAATGGCTTGGCCCGTCATGTAGGCGGCCCCCGGCGAACACAGCCAGAGTACGGTTTCGGCGATGTGGTCCGGCGTGCCGAGGCGCTGCATGGGCGTGGCCATGCGCAGTTGTTCCATGGCGGCGAGGTTCGCGGGGTTTTCCGTAATGGCGGTTTGCCCGATACCACCGGGGCAGATGGCATTCACGCGGATGCCTTCGCCGGCAAGATCGATAGCGGCGGCCTTGGTCAGTCCGATGACGCCCGTCTTCGAGGCCGAATAAGCCGCAAGGCCTGGCCCGCTCACCACGCCCATGATGGACGAAGTATTAACGATGGAGCCACCGCCGCGGCCACGCATGGCGGCGGCTTCGTGCTTCAGGCAAAGCCATACGCCTTTTAGGTTGATGCCCATGGTCCGGTCCCAGTCTTCTTCGGACACCTGGTCGATGGGTGGGCCGCCTGGTGCTATGCCGGCATTGTTGAAGGCGAAGTTCAGCTGGCCGTAGGTGCTTACGGCGGTTTTCACTAAGCGCTCCACTTCGCTGGACACGGCAACATCCGTACGTACGAATAGAGCCTTGCCGCCGTTGGTGACGATGCTATGGGCGAGTTCTTCGCCGCCCGTGGTGCTGACATCGGCAAGGACGACATTGGCGCCGGCCGCGGCAAACCGCAGCGCGGTCTGCTTGCCCAGCCCCGAGGCCGCGCCCGTGACGATGAGGGTCGAGCCGGAATAGTCGAAGTGGGACATGGCAGGTCTCCGGGGTGGTACCCGAGTTTAGCTGGGGGAGAACTCGCGCAGCAAAACTTCCACAACCTTGCAAAGGCGCGGTGCATGGAGGGTGGCCGCCTCAAAGACACGTCCGTGATCAAGGGATGCGTAACCGTGCGCCAGAACATTGCGGAACGCCACGATCAGGTCTGCCTCCGGGATTCGCGCCGCGTATTCAGGAGCGTACTTACGCATTTGGCCGATGGCATCACCGGCAATTTCCAGTTGGCGCTCGACTGCAGACTGCAAGAAGACATCTACCAGATATCTCTCTCTTGGAACGTCTGCAACGAACGTTGCTACATGTCATAGCGCGGTCAGGGTCAGTTCCAGATAAACGTCAGCGCGCCGCGGCATAAAGTGGTCGTCGAGTGTGCTGGATTATCTCTCGCAGTCTTTCGCTACGAACTGCTGGCAGTTCTACCAAGTCCACTGCACGGCCAAACATGGTTTCCAAATCAGACTTCAGGCCGAAGTACTGGTTCATGGCACTGCCTGGTTGTACCGGGGCGAACTCCACGACTAGGTCCAAGTCGCTGGATTCTGGTGAAAAATCTGCGCGCAATGCCGAACCGAAAATATCCAGTTTTTCCACCCCGCGGTTGCGGCATATCTCCGGAAGGAAGGCTACCCGAGCGCGAATAGCCGCTGCCAACTCGGCAGGAAAGGGTTCCTGCAGTTGGTTTGGCGCATCCATCGGATATTGCGGGGTGATCATGCCCGAAAGTGTACTCCTCAAGCCGACGCGAGCAATCGGACATGTCTTGTCCCTTGCCACCCGCACAATTCCAGCATCCCCCCGCTGCCCGGCAAGGAGTGCCAAATGCTCCGGAACCTGTTCCGTCACGAAAAAATGTTGTCGCTGTCGCATAGCCGGCACGGGCGTGCGGCCATGCGCTCGCCGCTTTCGCCGGAGACGTCCCTGTGGTGCCTGCGGCTGCTGGTCAATGCCGGTGGTCATCGGCGTTTCATCCAACCAGATGCCTTCGTCTGCCCCGAACTGGCGGAGGCGCTTGGCCTGCCAGACCCGGATATGGAAGCGGATTCGCGGGCGCAGGCGGTGACGGCCCTCGCCAGCTTGAAGGAACTGCACGCCGCCGCTGAGGCGGACTGTGGCGCTGCGCCGTTCCCGGCTGTGCTGGAGGCGAACGTGCGCCAGCTCGGGTTGGTCATCGGGTTGCTGCCGCTGGAGCAGGCGCTGCTTTGCCTTACGGTGCTGCTGCACTTGGAACACATGCTCGAAGAGGCCGCCGAATGTCTGGGTGGGCTTACGCTCGGGCGCCTGCACCACGTGCTGGCGGACTTGCTCGGCGTACAACCGGCCGAGGTGGCACAGGCTCTGCGGCCCGAAGGCGCTTTGGCCCGTTCCGGTCTGCTCACCGTCGACGGCACGCAGTTGTTTCCGTTGCGGCAGAAACTGGATCTCATCAGCCCGAACTTCGCTGAACTGGTGTGTGCGGCGCCCGCGGAGCCGCTGCGGTTCCTCAAAGGGCGTATCGAGCAAGCGCCTGTCGCTGTGCTCGGCCTGCAGGACTACGCCCATGTGCCACAAGTGAAGGCCGTGCTGGCGCCGTATTTGCTCGGCGCGAGGGCCACGGCGCGCAAGGGCGCCAACATCCTGCTCTACGGGCCGGCGGGCGTGGGCAAAACCGAATGCATTCGCGTGCTGGCCGGAGAAGCCAAGATTGGGCTCTACGAAGTGGCGTACGCGGACGAAGCCGGTGCGCCCATCGGTGGGCAGTCGCGTTTGCGGGCCTACCGCGCGGCGCAGCGGTTCCTTGCCGCACAGGCGGCGGTGCTGGTGTTCGATGAAGTAGAAGATGTGTTCGGGCCGCGCCCGCTGTTCATGGAAGAAGGGCCGCGCATGGGCGGCTCGCCCATTTCCAAGGCGTGGTTGAACCATGTGTTGGAAACGAACGAGGTGCCTACCTTCTGGGTTACCAACACCATCGAATTCATGGACCCGGCCGTACTGCGCCGCTTCGATGTGGTGCTGCAGTTCCTCGGGCCCACGCCCGCGCGTCGGCGTGAATTACTGGAAACTTTGGCCAGTGGCGTGTCATCTGCGGAAACGAATCGCGCGCTAGCAAACGTCGCGGCGGTAACGCCGGCGGTCATCAAGCGGGCGAACGATGTCGTCCAGCTGATTGAAGCGGCGGCAACCGTTGCTGATGGTGCAGGCGCCGTTGGTACCGATGCTATTGGTGCCGGCGCTGCTGGCGCTCAAGCGCGCGACGCCCTGTTCCGTACGCTGGTTACCGAAGCGGTGAAGGCGCAGACTCAGTCGCCGTTCCAGTTGCGCCCGCCTCCGGGCAGCGCACTCTATGACCCGGCATTCCTGAACCCTGGCATGGACCTCATGGCGCTATGCCAGGGGCTGGCGCAAAGCCGCTCCGGCCGCTTGTGCTTGTATGGCCCGCCCGGCACGGGCAAAACTGCTACTGCGCATTGGCTCGCCGAAAGCATTGGCGTGCCGGTGCACTGCGTGCGTGCTTCAGACTTGCTTGGTCCGTATGTCGGCATGAGCGAACGTGCCATCGCGCAAGCGTTCGCGCAGGCGCGTACGGATGGCGCGCTGTTGCTCATCGATGAAGCGGACAGTTTCCTGCAGGAACGTCGCAAGGCGGAGCG
>Ga0164294_10002915_pt1 | contig 15296 bp, 6 predicted proteins | sample GEODES005metaG_FD_111479 | JGI IMG/M metagenome (GOLD analysis project Ga0164294, IMG submission 111479) | Oligotrophic lake water microbial communities from Sparkling Lake, Wisconsin, USA - GEODES005 metaG | ecosystem: Environmental > Aquatic > Freshwater > Lake | place: USA: Sparkling Lake...
CCTCGAAGATATGTACCTCTCACGCCAACTGCACCTGCTCGAGCAAGGCACGCTCCCCGAGGGCGGAGAGCAAGACCACGAGGAGGCGGAGGTGATCCTCGAGTCGTATCTGCAGGAGGTAGGTGCGACGGTGGCCGAGCTCGAGGTGCTCACATACGGCATCGAGGGCACCGAAAAGTTCGTCTCGTTCCGGCTCGACAGCGCGCGCAACCGGCTTCTCAAGTTCGACGCGATCATGACTGCCTCAGCGACCGCGCTCGGCCTCGGCCAGCTGGTCGCGGGCATCTTCGGCATGAACTTACCTGCCACCATCTTCCACGAAGACCTCTACCCCGACACCTTGTTCTGGTCGGTCACGGGCTGCACCGTGTTCGTGGTCGCGTCGCTCATCTCGATTCTGATCATGAAGTTCAACGCGCCTCCTAAAGGATGGTTCCCGTGGATTTTTGGCCGGTGCTGCGGCGAAAGCGACGACTATGATCCCCTTGCCGAGCAGCTTGAGCAGATGGGCACCGCAAAGGGCGTGCCTCCAAGCGCCCCCGTCCCCCTAATTCCTCCTAGAAATGGCCCGAGCACCTTGAAGGCCAACACCGCGGGGGCCGGTGCTCCAACCACGGCGGTGTCCGTGACGACCGACGACCACTTGCTTGCCCCCAGCCCCCGATGGCCCAACTTCACCAAAGGTCAGGGGCGGCGGGAGTGAAACGACCAGCCCGTAACTATACTGACCCGGAGTACACCTGGGGCCGGCGCAGCGGGGATTCGGAGGCGAGGTTGTGCCTGGTGCGGACGCGCGCGCTTTGTCCTTTGATATTGAGCACAGAGACCTTGTCGCGCGAGCATAGGATATAGGCGTTCACTACCGTTCACTACCGTTCACAGCACTTGACCTTTAGACCACTTTTAGACCAGATGGGCGGCGTTTACCGTTTTGGCATTTGGGCCATGGGCGGATGGGCGCGGCGGGCCGGGCCGCCCGTCGCGTGGCGGACATGGCGGGGGCGGGGCAAATCCGGGACATTACACCGATTGGACATTGAGCCCGGCGACCGGACGCGGACAGCCGTCCCCGAGACGGACGGAGACGGGTGTCGCTGTCGGCATCGCGGCATGGGCGGGCCCCGCGCGGCCGAAAGACGAAACGTCAAACGAACTGACGCTTATTACAAATATTACTGACGAAGCATAGTGAATCGGAAACGTACATTGAACTTTCAACTTACATGTATTCGGCGAGTGAAGTTTTGCCGGTCTCTGTCGGAGGCTGCTAGAATGAGCCGACGGTCTCCTGTCGGCGACTTTCTAATATCGATGCGTCAGTTCCGAGTGTGTTTGTTGGCTTCCGTTGGTTGTCTTGTTCACACCGCTATTCATACACTCACGAGTGACAAAGTGACGCCTTCGCGGGGTCACGCGCCGACCACGCGATGAAGCCTTTCGTTTCGGCAGGTATCCTGCCGCAAGACCCTCAAGACCTCAACACATTTGTGCCACCAAGGCCACCGACCGTTCCTGCCCACTATGTATACGATCCGAAGCAGGGTATCTGGCTACCTCCTTCGGCCATCAGCTGCCATCCTGGTGGTGCGACCGCAGGCCATGTCATCGAGGTGCACAAGTTTACGGGCCCAAAGATGCCGGGTGTCGACGACCCAAACGAGCCGATTTGCTTTGGGTATATCAACATGGGTGTGTGCCCCCGGCTCTCTCGTGGCGATCGGTGCAGGCATCGCCACTTGCCACCAGACCACCCTGCGGTCATTGAGGACCGAGTCAGGTGCGGAAAGTTGCCATCCACAGCGCTCGAGGCGGTTCGGACAGGTAATACGGTGGAGCTCGCGCGCATTCTGTGGTTCGCCGCCGATGCAAGAGTCATCTCCAGCGTCAATCTCCCGCCCCGGCCGCCGCCGGAGAAGACGTCGGTGGCGGCGTCGGGGTCCGTCATGCGCGATGGCTTCATGATGGATCCTGGCCCCGAGTTCCAGATGTGCTTCGACTACGTGACCAAGGGCGCCTGCAAGCGGCTGGCAAACGGGATCGTGTGCCGCTCGCGCCACCTACCCAAAGACCACCCGGACGTAGTCGAGTACCTCAAGAAGCCAATCCCTGCCTCCACCTCAGGGCTGCGCTTCAAAAGCAAAGAAGAGAAGGAGAAGGCGGCGCGCGAGGAGGCAGCCAAGATGATGGCGATGCAGATGCAGGCAATGATGCCCGGACTGCCGCCTGCAGCCGCCAACGCGTATGCGACTTCGGTGGCCGCCGCGCCGGTGGGTATCATGGACGCAGCTGCAATGCAACAGGCGGCCTTTCTAGCCACCCTGCAGGCCAAGTACGTGGCCGCCGCTGCTGCCACCGCCGCCGCCGCCGCCGGGCCATCTGCCGCGTGCTCGGTCGCGCCGCCGTACGAAGCACCTGCCTTTGGCGAGCGTGAACGCGGCCGCGCCCGGCTCGAGGATCGATACGATAGGGATAGAGACAGGGTTCGGGATAGGGGCAGGGAGAGGTCGCGTGAGCGAGAGCGACGAGGTGGCAGGGATCGCTATGGTGACAGCGACGACGACCGCTACGACAACCGCTACGCCGACCGCTACGCCGACCGCTACGCCGATCGCTACGCCGACCGTTACGACGACCGTTACGACGACCGTTACGACGACCGTTACGACGACCGTTACGACGACCGTTACGACGATCGGGGTGGCGACCGCGGCGGCGACCGGGGTGGCGACCGTCGCCGCGGCGACCGCGGCGGTGAGCGCCGCAGTGGCGATCTCGGCGGCAGCAGGCGACATGGATCAATGGACGAACGCGATCGAATCGAGCAGGACGCAGATCCTCTTGATCTACTGCTTAGCCAGCGCTCCCGTTCACACGAGCGTTCTCGAGAGCGACTAGGTCAGCGCGAGGATAGTGATCCGCCGCCCGACTTCACCGCTGAGGACGAGCCAGAGTACCGCACGTTCTTGGAGCCCAGGGATTGATTGATCCGGTAGACCTAACTGGGAACAATGCTTGGAGCTGAAGAGTGCGCTGCGGCATCTGGATGGAAGAGTCCATCTGAAGGTTCGTGGCTCGTGCGTCGTGGCGATCGCACGACGGCGACGCCCGAACGGGGAAGGCTCTCCTCCCGCGCCAACTCGCGGTCGCGCCACCCTGTCAATGGCGGCACGGAGCGCTTTGAGGCCCGGCCGCGTTATCCGCGTTTGAGAACGTTTGAGGTCGTCTCACTACATAGTACATTGTTCTAATTACATGCGTAACCAGATGTTTGTAACCGGGCCGGACCGGCCCGGTATACCGCTCCAGCCCCACCACGATACACGACCACGAGTTATATTTATCTGCTCTCGAGACTACGCTCCAACGTTGAACAGCACGCAGCGCCGAGGAGTCATCACGTCACCGTTTACCGGCGCGACCCCCGGCCGAGCTGCGGGGCCCCGTGCCCACATCATTCTTCCGATACCTGTGCGATCTCTACCGTACGTTCTCCATCCTCCCAGTCTGCCATCGATGGCCCCACACGTTCTCCATGCAGTCTCCGACGCCCCTCTGTGCTGCCCGCTGCCCATGCGCCCCGAAGCTGGCAGGGCCTCGTACCGACCTCGTACCGGTACCGGCCTCCCTAGCCCGCCCCCGCGTGCCTTGCACACCGCACATGCACAGGACATCACACGACATGATGCCACGCTCCGGCTACGGGCCAGCTGCGCCCAAGCCCCTGCACCCGGCGCACCTCGCGAGCGTGCACGCTCTCTTCCGTTGCTCAGCCAAGATTGAGCTGCCTCAGTGCGTCTCGCTCAGGCGGTCTCCTCCGTCGAGGGTGGCGGCCAGCCGTATGGATCAGTGGTGAGCCAGGGGTGCTGGAGCGCCTGCTCGGCCGTCGGGCGCTCCTCGGGGTCAATCCTGAGAAGCGAGCCCACAAACGAGAGGAAGAGCTTATCGTCCGTGTGGCAGCGGTGCTTGAGGGAGGTCTGCTTGGGGCGCAGCAGGAAGGGCTGCTCGTCGCGGTCGCGCTCGTACACCATGCCGTCCACAAAGTACTTGTGCGAGTGCCGCCCCTTGGCAAGGAAAGCCTCGGGGAAGGGGCCGACGATGGCCGAGATACGGGCGAGCATCGATGCGACGGAATCGTTCTGGAAGAGCACGTAACCGGTGAGCAGCTCAGCTAGGATCGCGCCGAGCGACCAGATGTCGATCTTGCCGTCGTACTGCAGCCCGAGGATCACCTCGGGCGCGCGGTAGCTGCGGCTCTGTACATAGCTGGACAGGTGGTCAGTCAGGTAGCACGACGAGCCGAAGTCGATCACCTTGACCTCGCATCGCGAGTAGCTCTTGATGAGAATGTTCTCCGGCTTGAGGTCGCAGTGGATGAGGTTGAGCTTGTGCACAAAGTCGAGCGCCTCCAGGCACTGCTTGGCGATCCGTCGCAGCCGAGGCAGCGTGAAGTAGGGCTCGCCGCCCTGCTCGCGGTTGTATTTCGAGAACTCGTAGAGGTTGTCGCGCAGCAGCTCGCACACGATGAAGAGATGCTCCTTGTGGTAAAAGAAGTCGTAGATGTGAACTACATGGTGAGAGTCGTCCGGGTCGTGTTGCTTGAGGTAGTCGAGCAGCATCACCTCATCGAGCGACTGGTCGAAGAAGTCCTTGTTGTTCTTGATGATCTTGACGCACACCATCTCCCCCGTGTGGAGATCGAGGCACTGCACCGCCTTCGAGAAGGCGGCGGAGCCGAGGAATTCCTTGACCTGGTAGCGCGCCGCAATGAGCGAGTGCAGGCGGATCTGGAAGTCCTTGTGCTCTTCGAATCCGGTGCGCCCACGCTCATGCACCACCTTGAGCGACATGGTCGCCAGCTTCGCTGCCTCGCGCGTGGCCTTCTCGTATGGGTCGACCTCCGGGTCCGACTCGCCGATGACCTCCTCCTCCTCGCCGCCCTCCTCCTCATCGGCGCCCTCCTCCTCCTCGCCCTCGGCGGGCGGCCCAAGGATGTCGGACGCAAGCACGCCGCGCCCGCCCACGTGCCTCGCGTCCTCAAGGGCGTCCTCGTCCTCGTCCTCATAAAACTCAGCTTCCTCATCCTCCTCTCCCTCATTCTCCTCGCCATCCTCCTCATCGTCGTCGATGTCGTCGAGGTCGTCCTCGTCCGGCGCCTGCTCCTGCGCCATCTTCCGGTGCTTGGGCGGTGCCGAGGCTGCCTCCTGCGACAAGATCGACGGCGAGTCGAGGCTGGACAGCGCACCGAGCGCGAGCGGCTTCTCGGCCTTCGACCCGCCCGCGGAGACCGTGCGAATCGCACTCTCGAGGGATGCTTCCACAGCGCTCTCCATTGCCTTCACCTGCTCGGCGAGGGCCGCGAGGCGAGCCTTAGCGTCGAGCACACCCTTCTCTTTGGCCTCCTCCGCGCTCGTGGCATCCGCCCCCCCGTTGCCTGGCGCTGTGGTGAGCACATCCGCGGTCGGCGCTGTGGTGGGCACGCCCTCAGCAGTGGGCTTGGCGGCGCCCTGGACGAGGGCGGTGATGTGGGCGAGCACGGCGGCGGGGTCGGGCAGCGTCGAGGGAGATGGGCCGTGCTTGGACGCTGGCGTCATCCCCGACATCGCCCCGCCCTCTACCACCAGCTTGAAGGGCGTCGTGCTGGGCGACGACGTGGCCACACTCACGCTCGGTGCACCACTCGTCGTCGGCGGCGGGGTGGCGGCCTCGCCAGGGGCCGATGAGGCGGACACAGCCGATGCACTTGGCGTCGTGCTGGGCGCCATGCTGGGCGTCGTGCTGGGCTCGGCCGCGGCGCGGAGGCTCACCATCACTTCGGCAGCGTCGCCTTGGGGCCTTGTCGCTTGACCCGCCGTGACCACGGCCTCCATCTGCATCACCTGCTCATGCAGCGCACGCAGCCGCGCCTTGGTGGCTTCCGCATCGGACGGGGTGGACGGGGCGGCCGCGGGGGTAGCCGCCGCCGGCTCCGCGGCCTTGGACGGCGCGCATCCCGTCTTCACGCCCGCACCATTGCTTGAGCACAGCACGCGAGGGTCGGGCGCAGTCGCAGCAGCGCCGCTCGCGCTGGCCAAGGCGGTGGCGGCGCCTGCCTGCTCCACCTCGTCGTCATCGTCGCCGTCGACGTCATCGTCGACGCGCTCGTCATCGCCCGCCTCGTCGTCGGCCATCTCGCCACGGTCGGCTGCCGTCGGATACTCATACATCTCAAAGATTGGGTCGCGGGGGTTGCGGCCAGCGCTCGGCTCCTCGGCGGCAAAGGAATCCCTCGAAGTAATCGAAGCGGCGAAGCCGCGCATGAGCGCCTCCTCGCTGCATTCGATCTGCAAGTAGCCGAGCGCCTCATCATCGGTCCACGCGTCTACATCGCCGTCCGCGTCCGGGTCGTGCCAGCGTATCGTCACCGGCGCCGCGGCCGGTGCTGGGGCAGAGGGCTTTGCGGCGGCGGCGGCGTGCGTGTCCGGGCTCTGCGGCATGTCCTCGTCCGCGACGATCGCCTTCAGGACGGGCGGACGCATCTCCTGAAGGATGCTTCCGGTCGACTTCGCAGGGCCCGCCGTGGCGCCGCGAATGAGCATTGCCTCGAGCTGCGAGAAGCCTTGCTCCGTCACGGGCAGAGGTGTCCGCTCGAGCTCGAGCTGCTCCCGCAGAGCGGCCTCTGCGTTGACAAAGCCCTTTGCAGCGAGGAATTCGAGCACCAGCTCTATGGGCTCGACGCTCTCGGTCATCTTTTGCGCCATCGCAGGCGACTCCAATCGGCGCTCGCAGAGACAGTTGGTCCCTTCGCGCCGGCGCCCGCCGCGCCACTGGGCGTCGACATGACGGGAAACTGAAAACAAAAGTACGCGAACCATGCGGACCCTACGAACCGTAAGCATCCGCTCGGACAACGAATCTGATCGGAAGTTCGGCATCCGCTGGGGTAACAACGACACGGTTGCTTCTGAGCATACAATAGAATCGCATGCACAGTAATCGCCGGTCAACGTCATGCGCATCATCATCATCAGCATATCCAACCCTCAGGAGAGGCCGGCCGCACGCGCCGCTGCCGACTACTCCTTCTTCTTCTTCTTCTTCGGTGCCTCGTCGGAGTCCGAGTCCGAGTCCGCATCCTTCTTCTTCTTCGTCGCGCTGTCCCCGCCGGCCGATGCCGCTTCCTTGGCCGCCTTCTTAGCGGCCTTGGCGGCCTTCTTGGCCGCCTTCTCCTCCTTGCTCAGCTTCTTTTCGCCCTCCTCGGCTGCGCCATTAGTCGGTGTCGTCGATGACGCGACGGGCCGGCTGCTGCTCGCACCGGGCGCGGCCGCGCCGCTGCTGCTGCCACCGGGCGTCGTGCCTGGCGTCATGCCGCCGCCGCTGAGCCACTCGGCGGGAGTGAGTGCGTTGGGCTTGCCGTGCTTGTCGAGCTTGCCCTCGGCGATGAGCGCCTTCTTCTGCGTCGCCTTCGGGCCGAGGCCCCACCGGCGCGGGTACGTGTCACGGTCCATGACGACACGTTTGATTTTGGCGACAGCGCCGTGGTCGCAGTGCGCCATGTCGGCCGTTGCCATGAGGGCGATGCCGACCGCGACGGCTTCGCCCTTGGTGGTCATGAGCACCACCTCCTCGTTCACCTCGATGCCCGCCGCGAAGCGAAGCAGGCCGGGCAGCATCAGCTTGGCACCGTAGCACACAGCGTTGACGGCCGAGTCCTTGAGGACGATCCGCTTGTAGTTGGTGAGCAGGATCTCAAGCGGTTTGATGACGTGGCGCAAGTAGGTCTCGTCCTTCGTCTGGTCGTACATGTACTGCGCGTCCATCACGTCGTGCATCGTCATCAGGTGCTCATTCTCCGACAGGATACCCGAGCGTGAGCGGCGGAGCTCCTGCATGTGGCCACCGGTCCCAAGCACTAGCCCGAGGTGCACGCAGAGTGTGCGGATGTAGGTGCCCGCCTCGCAGTCGACGCGGAAGACGGTGAGGTTGCGCTCCTTGTCGAACTCGATCAACTTGTTATCGTAGATCGTGCGCACGCGCAGCTGCCGCTTCACAGCCGAGATGAGCGGCGGACGCTGGAACAGCGCGCCCGTCAGCTGCTCGAGTGCCTGCAGCATTTTGCGCTCGCTCTCGACGGCAGCGTGCGTGCGCAGCACCGCAATGTACTGCTTGCCCGCACCCTGCTGCGACTTGACGAGCCGCGTCGCTCGGTTGATACAGACGATCAGGCAGCCAGTCACCTTCGGGTCAAGCGTGCCCGAGTGCCCTGTCTTCTCGACGCGCAGAATGCGCCGGATCCACGCGACGACCTCGTGCGACGAGGGGTTGGCCGGCTTGTCGAGGTTGATCACGCCGTACTTGAGGTACTCCTCGAGTGGCCGCTTGAGCGGCGTAAACCCCGAGGGGATGGGCGTGTAGTGGCCCGTGCGCACGTGCAATTGGTCATAGTTCTTGAGGAGCAGCGGCCACTTGGAAGTGTCAAGCGGCGGCGTGGTCGCCTCCGGCTTGATCAGGAAGTCGTGCGCCGACTGGTCTGAGGAGGAGGACGCCTTTTTGCCAGACATTTTCTGCTCAGGTTAGGTCAGCAGCACTCCGATGCGTAAGGGGCCTCGTCGCAAGAGCGAGAGGCTTTCTGTTTCTTCACACTTGCGTCGCGCTGTGAAGCGACCCGCGAACCGGGAGTGAGTGGTGTTTTGTTACGAAGACGCCAGGGTAGCCACACCACACGATTCACACGCAGCGCCCCAGCTTGGTCTCCCTTGTGACGTGCAGGGATAGCTCAGGTGCCGCGGATTAGGCGCGGGGCGATGTCGCGCGGCATCCTGTCCAAGGCGGAGAAGGAGAAGCTCGCGGATTCGCGCAAGCAGGTGGCCAAAGTGCTCGAGCGCGATGCCAACCTCTCCGATCGGGACCTCTACGATCGGCTTCTCAAGCAGGCACGCATGCCGGAGCAGGACATGTACGAGGAAAAGCTCGCGGACAACGCACTCATCCACCAGCGGCCGGCTTTCAGCGAGGTGCCGGGCGGCTACACGCCGATGCCGGCCGCGCTCCAGCAGGCGGCCCAGGGTGAGTACTACCACAGCTTCCAGGGCCTCTTCCCGCAGATCCACCGCGCTTGGATGACCATTGACCACATGCTCTACCTGTGGGACTACAACGACCCACGGGGCTCGTTCTACCTGTATGATGGGCTCGACCAGACGATCATCCACGCGTCCCTCGTCCGCCCGCGCCAGGGCGTTTTCGAACCCACGCCGGACTGGCTCTTGCTGCTCTCCACGCCGGTCGAGGTCATCCTCCTCGGGCTGTACACGACCGCCACCCACGACATCAACGTTTTCGAGACGGGCTACTCGGTGGCCACCGACGGCGCGAACCTGCTCCAGATCGTGGGGACGCCGAGCGGTCGCATCTTCATGGCCGGCGCCGACGGCTTTGTGTACGAGCTCACTTACGGCGATAGCGAGGGCTGGTTCTACACCAACAAGAAGTGCACCAAGCGCAACCGCTCACGCAAGCGAGACGTGGCGCTGCAATACCTCAGTTCAGTGGTGTACGACTCCTCGGACCCCATCCTTGATCTGGTGTACGATGCCGAGCGCTCGCTGCTGTACACGCTCTCGCGTGCGTCGACGCTGCAGCTCTTCGACCTTGGCTGGGACGGCGAGGGCCCTGTGCGGTTCGTCGCGCGTCTCGAGGCCCAGAAGCTCGCTGCCGACCTCCGATCCCAGAGCAAAGTGCGCGACGCGCCCATCTACGCGAAGGTGGATAAGGACATCAAGGAGGGCGAGCAGAACAAAGAAGGGCAGACCGCCTTCGTGGCGCTCGCGCCGCTCCCGTCGGCGCTCTCCAAGCAACTTCAGCTCGTGATCACGACCGTCTCCGGGGTAAGAGTCTACCTGGAAGTCGTCGACGCGAATGGGAAAGTCCTGGAGAGCGCGCCCGACAGCCCGCGCGCCGCGAGAGTGAAACCGCTCTACGCGCTGCCGCCGCCTCGGCCGCTCAAGTGCCAGCGTGGCACGGTGCTCAACGCAGCGGACGTGAATGTCTTCGCGGACGAGCTTGAGCGCAAGGGTCTCGAGCCATCTCACAGAGAATGGGAGTTGCTCTGCCTCTCGGATCTGCCGCTGCTCCCCTCCGACCGGCCAGAGGGCAGAGATGACAAGTCGACCCTCAGCCGGCTGCGCGTCCCAGGAGTCGTCCTGGCCCTCGCCGAGGACGTCCACGGCGCCGTGACGAGCGCCGCGGGCAGCTACGAGCTCGTCAGTCAGCATCGGGTCGATCCGGCGCGCGCTCGTACCTTCATCGTTCTCACGACGAGTGTAGCGGGTGTGAAGCGCATCGTCAAGCGACGACCAGTGGATGAGCTCCAATTGCTCCTCGGGGCGTCTAGTGCCTCTTGGGTCGACCAGCCAATGGACTTTTTTCGTCGGTACGGCCCCGACGAAGCATGCGCCATGTGCCTGCTTGCATGCAAGTGCTCACCACGACGCCCCATGCACTTCCCCACAGGTACGGCCCCGACGAAGCATGCGCCATGTGCCTGCTCAGTGCCATCAGCCAGCCTGCCCTCAGCCAGCCAGCCCTCCAGGCGCAGCTCGCGGAGTGGGCTCGCCGCTGTGGGGAAGGCGCATCATCGGCGATGGCCGCGGGCCAAGGTGGCGCACCGAACGTCGCGCAGACCGCAGCGGCGCACGGGCAGGCAGTGCCGCTCGCGGAGAAGCGGTACAGCGGGAGGCACGGCGGGCTATGCCGGGTGCTCGCGAGGCTGCTTCAGCCCTATTGGGATCGGCCGTTGATCCTCAAAGTGCCGGAGCCCTCGAACGCTACCGGTGAAGATTTGCGCCTGTGCGAGCCGCGCGAAAGATGGAACGAGCTCCAGGGCAAATTGCTCTGCCTCATCAACCATATCGAGACGCACGGAGAAGCTTGGGGACGCTTGGGTGCTGCCGGGTACGCGGGTACGAATCCGCGCGCGTCCCTTGGCGGCGGTGGCGCCGTCGGGATGCACCAGCTTGGGCAGGGGCTCTTGGCCGACCCGAATGTCCCGCAAGCGCTCAGACATGCATTTCCGCCAGCGCTCAGACTTGGCGCCGTCGTTTCTCAGGACGAGGCGGATTTGAAGAAGCAGGAGGCTGCCGCGATCGACGCCCTTTTCTACTTTGCGAAGCGTGCGGCGGAGGCGGCAACCTTCCTCGCGACGATCGCGGCCGATTCACGCGCGCCCGGCGGCGGCGATGGTGCCACCGTGCCCGAGCCGGCGCGTCTGCAACTGCTCGACAAGCTCGCGAAGCCTCTCGACGCGCCGCTGCGTGAGGCACTGCTCAAGATGACCCTCTCTGATCTGCTCGTGCCGCTCCAACGGGATGCAAACGGCCGGCCGCAGCCGGACAAGTGGGACGCGAACGTGGAGACCAAGCTGCCCAAGATGCTCTTCATGGAGCTCGGTAAGGTCGAGGGTGTCCCAGTGGCGTCCCAACTGCAGCGCCACTGCCACACCTTCTTCTCGGACGCGCACAAGGAGGAGCAGACTGGTTTGGATGACTTGAAGAAAGCGGAGGAGAAGCCTGAACAGCGGACCGAGAACGTCAAGAAGGCGCTCGACGCCTTCGGCCGGGTGGCGGCGCACATCGACCTGCCGCAGGTCCTCGACGCGCTGCTCAAGTGCCGTGCCAAGTTCGCCACAGATGGGGCCAGGGCGCCCGCGGTCGAGCTGCTCGAGCAAGGGATCGCATCACTACCCCTCGCCGCCGCCAGGGCGGACGATCCTACGGGCGACGCCACAAGCCTGCTAGTACCCGTGGCAGGCGGCGGCGCCATGACCGGCGATCCGATGGCGATCATCAAGGGCTGGCCTGACAAGAAAAAGGAGTGTCTGGTGAGGCGCTTGAGTCGCTACCACCTGCTGTTCAAGAAGGTGGAGGAGCTCGAGATCAAGAAGGTGGAGGAGCTCGAGAAGCCGCCGAAGCCGTCGAGCGCGCCGACCCCGCACGACAACGAACGCCCTTGGTTCCGGGTGCTCTCCCTTGCTATGCGACAGCAACCGGTAGATGAGCTTTTCCACTACGCCGCCTATTATTGGCTCCTGTACAGACAGCGGGCCGACATGTTGCTACTGCTGGCTCAGGAGAAGAGCTCTCCGTACCTCGAGCGTTTCGTCTTCGATATGCAGCGTTTCAAAGTGAGGACTACGACAGAGCCCGATCTTCGTCAAGAGCACCGCGAGCTCCTGCACGCCCTTGTTCGCGCGCACGAGGTGTGGAGCCGCTTCGTCTTCGTCTCATCGCAGGAATCCTTCGCCACACTCGACAAGCTCATGGAGAGCTCGCCCGATGACTCGAAGTGGCAACATGTGGAAGAGGAGCTCGACTCGGGCGAGCTGCTGCCGAGGTTGTATGCCCGCCAGGAGAGATTTCTCGAAGCAGCGATGGCCTTCGCAGAGCTCGCCGAGCGGCCCGACTCGGCTGCACCCCAGCCGCCCGCGCCAACCGCGCCCGGGCTCGCTCCCGCGCCAACGAACCCACCGCCAGCCACGAGCGCTGCCCCGAGCGCTAACCAGCTGGAGCAGCGCCGTCGGCACGTCGAGAAGCGCGTTTTTTATATGAATCAGGCGCTGTCCTATGCGCCGAAGGGCGGGTTGGGCGCGGACGAGCGCCGCTCGCTAGAGGACAATCTGCAGCGCGGGAAGCTGCAGATTGACGTGGCGAAGTGGCTTGAAGCACTCCTGCTGAGCCACGCGGACGTGGAGCTCGAAAGATTGCGGCCGCACACATTGGACGACCGCACTGGAGCTCCACGGGACAAGGAGGAGCTGCGTCAGGCGATTGTTCACTTCCACGCGCAGGTGTGCGGCCGGCTGCTCGACATCATCGCGCTCTTCAAGGGCGCGTGGGCAGCTCGCCTCTGGCGGCCGTCGCTGGCAATCCTTGACTTTTCGCGCCCGTACCGCGAGTACCCGCAGTTGATTACGAGCGCTCTGCAGGAAATACTCGGCCAGCCGCCGAGTGTCTGGGCGCTGCCCGCCGTCGACGCCCGCGCCGCCTTTCGCGAGCGCGACGAGCTGCTGCGCGAGGTGGTGGAGCTTCGAAAGCACTTTCCGAATGAATATGCCTTCCAGGCCGACGCGGTGATTGCGTGCCTCGAGGCTCACGAGCTAGCCCGCCCAGACCAGGCGAAGCCAGGCGAAGTTGTGAAGTGGTTCTGCGCGGGCCGCGCGGGCGTGCAGCCGCCTGTGTGGCCGCAAGTGCCATGGCCCGTTCTGTACCAGTGCTATGGCTCGCCGGAGCGGTGCGGACCTCTCATGCAGAAGCTCTGGGCGGGGAGCCGGCGCAACCTCGGCCAAGGAGTGAGGCAGAGTGACGCAGAGGCTCGAGTGACGCAGAGACTCCACCTCATCGGTGGGTTAGTGGAGCTGTTGAGCCGTTGGAGGGAAGCCGCGCGCGTGGAGTTCATGGCCGCGCAGCGCCAGCTGGGGATCGCCTCCGACTTGGAACGGCTGATGACCGAGCTGGACGGCATCCTCTCGGCGAACTCGGGAACGTTCCCGAGCGCTCAGGACCTGAGACGTCGAGTCACCGAGCTCCACCATTCCCTCGGCCGCTAGTGACACACGCTTGGGACACACGCTTGTGACACACGGCCATTCTGGACGGCGCGCCGGAGGGGACGAGAGGGGCAGCAGGCATGTGCTCGCCACTATGCTCTCTCCCCACTGGACGGCGCGCCGGATGGGACGGCGCGCTAAAGCGGCCGGCGCGGCGCGAAAGTGCTGAATTCGGCTCTGTGCTGAATTTGGGACTGTGCTGAATTTGGAAATGTAAGTGCCGCAGAGGCGGATGCGGGAGACGAGGACGGTGGCGGCGGCGACGCTGATGCGGCCATAGTATTGAGGGTATTGGAGGTGGCGCGCCGTTGTGAGCGCGGAGCCCACGAGGGAGCTGGGGCACGTGCGATGACGACGCTACTCTCGAGAGCGGCTCAGCTCACAGCTGGACGCTGCGGGCCGGGTGGCGAGCGTGACTTTGTGGCAGAGCTACTTTGGAGGACGCCGCGGCGGCTCCTGTACGGTCGAGCGCAGATCGGGACGGACACGATATCCCAGCGGCAGCGGCTGCGGGGCGGAGAACAGAATCCAGGTGTGTGCGTTATCGGCCATTCTTGGTTCATGTCGTTGCGGTTCATCTTGTGTGTTTTGTGTGTCATTGCACATTGCGGTGCGCGAGCAAGCGCGCCGGTCCGTCGGTCCGGTTGTTCCGTTATCGCGTGGTGTCGGTGCCGCCCACATACGTATGGTTTACGTTAACCATTTTATGGTATTGAAAGGAAGGAAAGGAAAGGCTGAGACACATCCGCGGTGCACGTTCTCAGATAAATTATCATTTGAGATTTCGTACCATGAATTTGAGGACACACACATCCACACAGACACACCGCATCACCGGGGCCACGGCCAGCACGGTCCACCGCAGATAGGTGTTCGCAGCGGCGCCACCTAAGTTTAGGGGCGAGTCGTGAGTCGACGTGTCCACCAGGATATAACTATCTCGTAGGAGCGTATGTGAGATGTGAGCGGGTGTGAGATGTGAGCGGGTGGCTGGTGTGGCGCGTGGAAAATTTGCAAGGTCCTGTCCTCATGTGAATTGCGGAGGTTCTCGTTTTCCAGTGGAATTCGATGCCTTGATTCGATGAAGCGAGTTCCGTCATTGAGCGTTTGTGTTTCACAGCCAATGTTTATAATTCGACACCCAAGACACCGGACCTGCGTACCAGTACATACGTGTGCGGTTACATCGTTTCACTATCGTTTCACAGCAAGAAGCCGGAGTGTGGTCTAGAAAACGATGCTCGCTCGCGCCTGCAGCTCGCGCCCCGCGAAGCTGCACTACTTTCGCGGTCGCGGGCGCTCGCAGCTGTCGCGGTGGGCGCTGTTGGTCGGGATCATCATCTTTGCACGGAGGAGGAAGATCCGCGTGCTGGCAGCAATAGCAGCGGCAGCGGCGCTAGTAGCTGGTGGGGTGTACTATCACCGTTTGAGAGCGGCGCTCGCAGCACTCGTGACCACAAATCGAGATCTTGCCGTGCATTATCACCGACTTAGTGCAGAACTCGCGACACTCACGACCACATGCCGAGATCTTGCAAGATATTACCACCAAATGAAAGCAGCAGTGGCGACGCTTGCGACCGCAAACCGAGCTCTTACCATCGAGGCCGAGAGCGTGGTCAGAGCCCAGCCTCTCCTAGGTCGCGTTGCGCTCGTCACGGGTGCGGGCGCTGGGATTGGACAAGGTGTGGCAGTGGCGCTTGCGAGCGCGGGCGCA